>ERZ1023658.60-NODE-60-length-48615-cov-13.293966_pt1 | contig 48615 bp, 45 predicted proteins | sample MGYA00380339_ERZ1023658 | MGnify/ENA primary metagenome ERZ1023658 (study PRJEB33179, sample SAMN07448981) | human gut metagenome | biome: Human-gut; feature: Human associated habitat; material: Faeces | host: Homo sapiens | place: India: Bhopal | collected... | reverse complement strand
GCTTAAGACTAGTCGATTTAAAGGAACGTTTTTGTCAACCACCTTTTTTTGAATTTTTAATATATATTTTAAAATTTTCGATTTTTAATTTAATTTATTGATTTAAAACGATTTTCTTGTAATTTGTCCTGTTTTCCAAAATCGCACTCAGACTAGTCGAAAAAAACGTTGGTTTATGTTCAAATATATCAGAAAGATAATAATCTTTCACATATCAACTTTTACAAAAGGATAATAAAATGAAAAAATTATTAGTAGTAAGCTTGGTCGCTTTAACAATGGCAACTTCAGCTGGAGCATTCTCACTTCCCAAAGCAGATATAGGGGGAGATAAAATCAAATTAAACAAATGTTTGATGGAGGAGGGGCAAAAACAACTGTTGGCCGGTAATTTGAGAAAAGATACCATAGAACCTGTTGCTAAAGACGTTGCTGCAACCTGTGCTACAAAGTTGGCCTTAAAAGGAAATAATGCAGAAACCGTTAAATTGGCAACAGAAGTGTTGAAAAATTTGGTGAAATAGCTCAATCAAAGGCACAAACATGGCAATCACTTTTGTACAAACAGTTGCAATGGTATCCATGATAGTACTGCTATCTGGTTGCGGGTTAACACAAAAGCAAAAATTCGAGTCTTATACAAAATCTTATCAACAGGCAAATTATTGTGAAGCTGCGGACATCGCTTTAGGTGAAAGGAATCTTTGCGATAAAAAAGTTGAAGAGATAGACGTCAAAGATTATGATATTGATGAACAATTAAATGCAGGAACAGCTTTATTTGTGGCTCAAAAACCAGAAATTTCAAATGCATTGTTTGCATCGGCAGCTGATTCTATACAAGAAAGTTTAAATTCTAAAGGAATTGCAAGGGGAACTGCAGAAGTGATGGCCAATGCCAGCATGGTTGATTATAACCCAATGATTATGGATAGCATTTATCTACATTCTTATGCTATGATGAACGCTTTAGCACTTAAGGATAAAAAAGAAGTAAAAATTCAAGTAAACCGTGCTCACAGTGTTCAACAAAATGCGGTTAAAGAATTTAGCAAAGAAATTGAAAAGCAAAAAAAAGAAGCTGCAAAAGAAGCGGCAAAAATTGAAGAAGCAGAAGTGAGAGCCGCAAATGATAGAAACGTTTCTAATGTTTTATCTAATTATAGAGAACTTGCACACTGGAAAGGATATAAGGACTTTGTCAATCCGTACATGACATATTTAAGCGGTCTTTATTTTATGACAAACGGTAGCGGTAATAGCGATTACGAAACCGCATCCAATTATTTGAAAAGAGTTTTAGGAATGACAGCGGGGAATCCTTACGTTAAAGAGGATTTGAATTTAGCAAATAGGTTAGCCAATGGTCATAAAAATATAATAGAACCAACAGCGTGGATTATTTTTGAAAATGGTTTAATCAGTAATTTTAAAGAGCTTAGATTGGATCTTCCTGTATTCTTGGTGACAAGTGAGGTGAAAACTGTGTCTGTAGCTTTGCCATATCCTAACGAACGTGAAGCCGCTTATGCCAACATTTATGTATCCAATGGAAAGAAAAAGGTAGAAACAAAACTATTAGCTGATATGGACAGCGTGTTTATATCTGAATTTTACAAGAGATTGCCAACCATTATAGCAAAAGAAGTCGCTAAAATTACATGGCAAACAGCGGCTCAGGTTGTCCTACGTGAAACAACAAAAGATACAAATGCAGCCTTATGGGGCGAAATAGCAAGCTATACAGTCGCGGCTTATTCTGTCTTTACGGCTGGAGCAGACACAAGAAGTTGGTACAGCCTCCCAAAAAATGTCCAGTTGGCAAAAATTAAAAAATCTGGCGATGCTTTAACATTCTATATTGGAGCTCAAGAATTAAAAGTATCTGTACCCAAAGAGGGTAATTCATTAATTTATGTGAGAGTTCCTGCTGCTGGAACAATTCCAACTATTAATGTTATTGATTTATAAGAAAGGAAAAAAATGAAAAAAACACTTTTAGGAATATCATTACTTTGTTTAGCTGGATGTGCAAGTCCTTTGGAATATGACCATTCTGTCTTTTCAATTAGCCCTGATGTAAAACTGTCATATATTGACGCAGTTTCAAATGTGCGTGATAGAGATGGACAAATGACCGTTCAGGTTCGTGGTGAAGCGCCAAAAACACAACAGGTTTATTACAAAACCGAATGGTTTGACCCAAATGGTATGAAAATATCAACAACTTTGACTTCATGGAAAAACACCAAATTAATTGAAAATTTGGAATTCACATGGAATATGACAGCCCCGACAAAAAGAGCTACGACTTATAAGGTCTATGTGGTTAAAGAACTTGGGGACGGAATTATTCATTAAAAGAAAGGAGATATCATGAAAAAACAATTCTCAATTTTATTATCAATTTGCTTGGTTTTATCATTGGCTGCTTGTACAACACATACGCAAATGATTGATACAGAAAACGACACAACAGAACGAGCAGCAGGTTTGGAAGGTCGTGATTTTGAAGATGCAGCCAATGCCATGATTGAAGATATGTTAGCTATGGGAACACTTAGCAAACCCAATGGGCAACCCTATATTCTAGCTATCGGCAGAATTGAAAATGACACAATGCAACGCATTGATGTAGATGAATTATCAAAATCTATCCGTATTGCTTTAATGAAGAGTGGTAAAGCCCGTGTGACGACCTTTAATGAAGATGCCATGGTTATGCAATCGGCTCAGCTCAGAAAGTCAAAAGAATTCAATCAAGCAAATGTTAGAAAGAAGGGATCTTTGGTTGCTCCTGAATTAAGTTTGACGGGAAAAATCAATCAAAGAGAATTTTTTGTCAATGGTGACAAGCGTGTTGAATACAGATTTTCAATGTCCATTACTGATTTGTCAAATGGTTTGACACTTTGGGAAGGTGAAAAGAAAATCAAAAAGATTGTAGATAAAAATGCAGTCACTTGGTAAGAAAGGAAGTATCTCATGAAAAAGATTCTATTTGCATTGTTTTTATTGACATCTTTTGTTGTAAATGCAAAAGAAGTTATGGTCACGGCTACTGGATCAGGTAAAACAAGAGATTTTGCTATTATGGATGCAGTTGAAAACGCTGTCCGTCAAACAACAGAAATAACTGTTGAGAGAGATAAGGCCTTTCAACAATTAGACATAAAGGCATCTGGTGAATATACTCGTCAAAAGAGTGATATTCGTTCAAGAAGCACAGAAGAAGATGGGAAAGTTGTTTCGGGAAGCAAAAGCCAAAGAGACAATTTGGATAGTCATAAGATTACGGCCAATTTAGAAAACAATTCAAAAGAGATTTTGGCAAAATATAAAGGTAGTGTTCAAAGTTATCAAATTGTAAAAGAAGAACAAAAAGACAATCTTGTATATGTGACAATCAATGCCGTTGTCATTAAAGAAGATGTCTATGATGCTCACGATTACAAATCTAAAGGCTTGGTAAAAAAAGCTGATTATTCATTGGCTGTTTTACCATTTAAGGCAACAAAGCAGCTCAATTGTTTAGGACAGAAAGTATCAAAAGATGAGTTAAATACATTGATTACAAACGCATTCATTGAAAAACTAACTCCAAGTCGTAAATTTAATCTGGTTGATAGAAATAATCTTGATAATTATGCCGATGAATTGTCTTTAATTACAGATGATATGACCTTGCCGGAAAATAAGGTCAAACTCAAAAACATTGTTTCGGCCGATTATATTTTAGTCGGAACGATTGAAAATTTTATGGCCACTTCTAAAAAAGAATATCTTGAATTGACTGGCGAAACAAGTTATGAAAGCTCTTCAAAATTGAAACTATCCTACCGGATTCTTGAAGCTGCCACAATGGAAATTGTCTCCGCCGGTTCTGTTGAAAAAAAATTCAGTAAAGATGACGCATTTTCTTCGTGCTATAATGTAGAAGAATTACTGATAAACAGAGCTATCGCAGAGGCCTGTGAAAAACTTTTAACAGATATTTTTCCTGACTATAAACTGGTAAAACAAGAAGCAAAGAACTCTACTACTAAAACAGCAAAACCTGCTAAACCAGTGGATTACTCTTTACAACTTGACTAACCTGACCACGTTCTTTAATCCTAAACTCATTTCATATGGAATGAGTTTTTTTTATCTTTTCACTTACTTTTTAATTCAAATGACTTAGTTTTCATTACGGGATGTGAAGGCAGAAAAATAGTCAGCCCCTCTATTTTTCCGTCAAAATAAAAAAACAATCTCGCCTCTTTCTAACTATTTTCATTTTTGTCTCCAAAAATCGTATCTTATATCATACTATTTACAAATTGAAAAGTCAATCATGAATACAGCTAATTTTTGTATTGTTCGGTAAGTTTGTTGTGAAAAATCTGTATGTGGATTTTCTAAGTATTAAAGCCGCCCATTTTTTTGGTGATAAAAAGCTGAGGGAATTTTGTTTTTCGCCTCTGATGAATGAGCTAAAGACGAATTAGCCAAAGTTTTTAATAACGTGCGAGGCGCATTTATATTTTCCAACTCGATTCTTTCCAACTCTGGTTCAACATATATTGCCGAATACGACTTGCGTTTTTCGCTCTCCTTGGGATTGTAAGGATTGACCCCATTCGGCGCGGGTGTTTTGGCTTCATTTGGAACGGGCTCGTTTAATTCGTGCCCAAATGGCGCAAGCGGATTTGTCAAAGCCTCATTCAACGCATCTGCACTCGGGCAATGTATATCTGGTTTATGCCCGATACATTCGATATTTTCCCCGTCTTTATCCCAATATGTCAGTTTTGTCACCCCTAAGCGCAATCCATATCCGCAAGGTAAGTTCGTGTACCCTTGCTGATATTGTTGCATCCCTTTTGTGTTTTCTCCAATATAGCGAATTTTGGGGTGATGATAAAATAATGTATAAGCACTTTCGGCCGCGGATCCAACCTCTCGGTCAATTAAAATATCAATAGAGCCTTTATAACCTTGTTTTTCGTTAAACGTATAATATGTCTTTGTTTCATCAAACAAAGCTCTTTTCTTATTTGAAAAATTTTTTCTGGGCAGAACTTTTAAATTTTCTGGACGAAATTTTGTGAAAATGCCGTGTTGTTTATAAATGTAATCAGACAACTTAGAATCCATAATCTCACATCGTTTATAGGAATTGACATAATTTCCGTACGTTCTTTGTGCAATATGGCTGATTGGTTTGTCTTCGCCCCCAGGATTGCCTCGGACATCTAAAATTATTCTATCCCAATCTTTCCCGTTTTCGCCGTAAATTTTATCAAAATTTTCAATAAAATTCTGCCACTGTTGATAGGAGCTATCCCGATCACCAAAAGAAGGAATTTGAACCAATAATATCTTTTCGCCACTTCGATTTATCTGACCAATCTCACAAATCTTTTGAGCCTGTTCTTGTTGTTGTTCTGATAAAGAGGATAATGAACACACTTTTCCATTATACACTGCCTCGCTATAAAGAGGAGAGTAGCCCTCTATTTTTTCCTTTTTGAGCTGAGCTGCTTTAGGCTGCTCAGTCTCAGAATCCTGACGCGCGTGTTCATATGTCGGTGTTATTAAAGTACAATGGTTGTCCATAATATAAACCTGAAGCTTTTTTAATTGTTTAGCAAACTCTGGCGCAGGAATAGGGGATGAAATACCATTATACAGATTTTCTATTCCTTCTTGAAACTTTTGAATATTATCGGCGCCAAAAGCATCGTATCCGACATGTTCTGTGATTAATTTGGCATAGGCTGCGACATTTCTTTTAGCCTCTTTGGCCGAAAAAGAATCGGCGATGGGTTGCCTGTTTTTTGATCTATTCGAATCGTTAAAAGAGATTGCGCTTTCATTAGCCATTGATTTTTTGATATCTTCAAAAGAAACGCTGTTAATAATTTCTTTAAACTTCATTCCCAAATACCTCCCATACTCGTTTTATTATACCATGATGTTGATAAAAAGTCAACTTTTATGCGATTTGCCGAGATAAGGATTTTTTTAAGAGGCGAGTTTGAGCAAACACTTGTGGAGGTTTTTCGCGAATAAGAAAAAGTCGCCACATTTGACGACTTGCACGATTTGGCTGGGGTGGCTGGATTCGAACCAACGAATGACGGGATCAAAACCCGTTGCCTTACCGCTTGGCGACACCCCAAAAGATACTCTTTTAAACGAGTTATTCCCTTATACTCGATTCTGAAACTTTTTGCAAGTCTTTTTTTTGATTTTTGTTCTGTTGTTGATATTTTTTTTGTTCTCACAGGTTTGACGGGCGATTAGAAAAAGTTAAAGTATGTGTAAGTAAAACTCAAAAAAGCCTCCTTTTTTGCTCTTTTTTATGTTTAAGACTCTGGATATATTGACACCTCGTTTGAGATTTTAAAATCTTTGCTTATTCACTATCTTTGGGTGTTTTACCCGCGTTTATAACTGGCGCGTTTGAGCCGATCATTAATCGCAAGACCCAATCCTTCCATGGGCACAGGCATGACAGCAATGCCTGTGTACTTTTGTGCATTGTCCAGCTGGTGCATCATCGAAAATAAGTTTGCGGCAGCTTCCGTTAAATCTTCTGTTTCGGACAGGTTTAAAACAGCCTCTGGCGCGTGACCAAATCCAAGCAAAGCCTCGCCATCAAACGCCGCAAGTGCATTCATTCGAAGCGGCAGGGCAGGGGCATAGTGGCTTTTCATCTGACCTGGACTGTGCGGTGCGTCTTCATCTTTTTCGGGACGAATGACGGGGCCGATCAGCTTTTCAATTTCCTCGACAGCCAACCCGCCATAACGTAAAACAGCAGGCTTTTCACCCGTGCAAAGCAAAACCGTTGACTCAACGCCGACTTGACAAGGCCCGCCATCCAATGTGAATGGCGCTTCATCGCCGTAATCATCGATGATGTGACCGACCGTTGTCGGGCTGATGCGACCTGATTTGTTGGCAGATGGTGCGACAATCGGCTTGCCAAATTGGTGTATGAGCTCCAGCGCAATAGGATTTTTGGGACATCTGACTGCCAAAGTATCTAAGCCTGCCGAAGCCAATAAAGAAACTGTACAATTGGATTTTCGCGGTAATACAAGCGTCAACGGACCTGGCCAAAAAGCATCAATCAGTTTTTTTGCGGTATCATTTAATTTGACGTAGCGCGCTGCCATTTGTGCATTATCGACATGTGCGATGAGTGGGTTAAATGAGGGACGGCCTTTTTTGGCATAAATGCTTGCGACAGCGGTGTCGTTTGTTGCGTCAGCGCCGAGTCCATAAACTGTTTCTGTTGGAAAGGCAACTAAGCCACCGTTCGTTAGTATTTGAACGGCTTGTTTAACTTTATCTTTCATTTTATCTTTTACTCACATTTTGAATTGTTCCACGAGCAACCTGCATTTGTGCATGTGCTTTGGCTGTTGATTGCCGAGCAATCTAAACAGTATGTATTCAGCAACACTGAGATATTGTTTTTGCCGTTCGACCAGCTGCTTTCGCTGGAGCAATTACTTCTTGTGCAGTATTGAGGTGTTAATGTCAGGGCAGTACTTGTAATTTGCGTTGGTAAAGAAGAACCCGTTGTCGAGCCGATCTTCACGCGCAAACGCAAGTTTTTAAGTTTGTCCATATTGTCTTGATATTCGCTTGCAATGCTCGTCATGCTGTCATTATCTGGGTCTACGGTGGAGCTGACAGGGGCTTTCTCCAATGTTGGAATAGCCATCACAACAGTTTTAAGCGGTTCTGAGCACACAGGAATTGTGCGCGACCAAGTTGTATCTCCCGCACGGAAATGATAGGTGTCTTGCAAGCTGTACTTTGGCAATAAATCACTGAGCTTCGCATTGCCACGCGAGCTGAGCATGACATCGTTCATCACAGATGTGTTGGCAGGATCGAGCAAATATTCGCTGGAACAAGAGCCTGTTGTTGCATCCCCTTTCCATATGCAACCCGCCGTTTTCTCACAATTTACTTTATCCGCAGGACAATTTGTGCGTGTTGCGTTTGCGCCTGCTAAAATAGGCTTTGCTATGCGAATCGTTTCATTCGCTGCGTCTACTTCGAAAACAGGTGTACAGTTCGCAGTCGTACCATTGATGACAACAGTTTTTGTCCCGACTTGCGTAATGCAATTTGCGCTATCAGCCGAAATGCTTAAAGCCTCTGTAATGCCCATACGCTTTGTTGTTGCAGCATCAGCGTTTGCTGTTGTTGTTTGCAAGTTGTCCCAGCGGACGTCTTTTAATACCGCAGCGCCACCAGAGGCTTGATCAAACGATGTAATGGCGGCTACCGCATTTTCGGATAAACCATTAGGCGCAGTCAAAGACCACGTGCCACCAACACCTTCGATTGTGTTGCCACGTAAAATACCGCCTTCAACACCCACCATAGAAGCAACACGAGAAGCGCGCCGCAAGTTCGGCATTGGGTCTTTTTGCACAATTAAAGCATATAAAACAGGTCTGTAAGTGTTTGTCTCTTCGTTGACCAGAACCGTTTTGCCATAAAGGTGGAAATAATATTGATCTTGATAGCTTGTTCCAGACGGGGGCAAGTATGCGTTAAAGTCCGAAGCGTCCGCACCCAGTTCGTCACAATCGTTATCAGCGTTTGCTGAAGCAACGCCTTGATCATCGGTCAGAGCGCACTCATAGGCCAGTGTGCTCTCGTTTGCCAACAAGTAAGCAGATGTAGCGTCTTTTAAAGTGCGCAGTTCGGTCGCATATTGTGCATCTAAAATCTCTTCATTACGGCGTTTGACTTGACGAAACAACACAGGCGTAATAAGAGCGATAAGGGCAATAACGGCCAGTACTTCAATAAGCAACGATCCTTTTTGTGATTTTTGTGACATAGTGTTCTCCTTTATTTATCCTGTGATTCTCTTATGTTAATGACGTGGGGGCGACAGATTTTATTTGCCGTTCCAAAATCTGTCCATTCGCAACCTACGGAAATTTTGCAATCGTTTTCGGTTTTGTCTTCATAACAGTTAATTGGTTGAGCCGCTGAAACGCGTGTTAAACAAAGCAATGCACCGTGCGTTTTAGCTGATGAGGGCAATTCATCAATAATGGCTTGAGGCACACTGACAATCGGTGTGCGACCATTGGACAGTACATAGCCGCTGTTGCTTAAAGGGGCAAATAGTGGCAAATAAGCGGCCGCAACAGTGTCAACCGTCAAAAGCCCGCACGCCGTTTTTGGGTGCAAGTCTTTTTTGTATTCCAACATAAAAAACTTTTCGCCCAGCGCATTAGGGGTCAGGCTTTCGATATAATTGCCAAACTCGGATGCGATATTGTCGCTGGTGATATAAGAAACTAAAAAGTCGGTTGAGCCATACGGCGCGTCTGTTAAGGGTGATGTCCGTGTGATGTTTGTGTCGGGAGCGCGTCGCCCGCAAAGATTGGTTTGAGGCACACCCGTTTTGTTGTCAATGCAAAATAACTTCCATTGCACATTGGTGTTGAGATTGTATCCTGTGGGTAAAAACTGAGTTGCTGTAGAGGGAAAAGTCGTTGTACCACTCCAAAACTCGTACGCAAGCTTTTGCACGTCTGAGTCTTCCTCTTTTTGGACAATTTCACCTGCTTGCACCAGTGCATTGTGTTGCACAAGCAATTCCGTGACAGGCAAGTCTGCCTGCGGTTTATCCATCATTTTGAGAGCATCAGAGCGCGGATAAAATCCGTAAAAAACGATGCTGAGCAAAAAAGTAAAGGCAACCAGTAAATATAACATTTTATTTCCCTTTATTACTACTTTCAAAAGGATAACTCCTTTTTTGTTATTTTTCAACAAAAAAATGCATTTTTTATAAAAAAGAATGCAGCTTCCCGCCGTTTTGTTTCAGCCAGTTCTTGGCTTTGGCAGCTTCGGGGTACAGCTTGCGCACAACTTGCCAAAATTGTGGTGAATGGTTCATCTGAGTTAAATGTGCCACTTCGTGCGCGATGACGTAATCGAGCACATCTTTGGGCGCCAGCGCAAGCCGCCACGAAAAGGACAGATGTCCTGTGCCAGAGCAACTTCCCCACCGCGAAAACGTGTCACGCACGGTGACATGTTTAATGGTTTGACCCGTGTGCTCGGCATAGATTTGCGCTTGATGTGTGATGTACTTTAAAAGCTCGACTTTGATAAAATCCTTTGTACGGCGGTGAAAATGCTCGATGTGTCCCGAAATGTAAAGCGTGCCATTTTGGATAAATGCGCCTTGCTTTAAAGTCGTTTGCTTTAAGCACAGCGGTTGCCCTAAAAGTGATATTTGCATATCGGGTGCAAAAGTTTGCTTTGCAGGGTGCGCTTTGATATTGGCCTTAAGCCACACAAGGTGCTTTGCAGCAAAAGCTTTTGCGATAAGCAAAGGGCACAGATAGGGAATACTCAAAGTCGGCTTGCCCGTTTTAGCGTTAATGCTCAGCGTCATCGAACGTCTGCCTTTTTTGCGCACAACGTCAATTTCAATGCCTTCAAGTGTTATAGATCCTGCCATTTGACAACATAGTCTTCATAATTATCGGGTTCGATATAAGGGATTGCGCGGTCTTTGACCGAAATGCCATACGTGTGAACAGAGTTTCTTTTACCCGAAATCAACGGGTGCCACGGCGGCAAAGTTTTATACTTCATCAGCCACAAATAAGCACATGTTTTTGGAAGCCACTTTTTGCATTTTTTAATGTTTTGAGGCGTCAGCTTAATGCAATCGGGCACTGTGTCCCAACGCTTTGCATAATCTTTGCAGCGTCCCGAGCACACATCAAGCAACGGGCAAGCGATTTTTGTAAAGCGAATACGCCACACGCCGATTTTGACTAAACAGCACTTGCCGCACTTGTCGCACACGGCTTCCCACTCTTTATCGGTCAGCTCGGAAAGCTTTTTGTTTTCCCAAAAAGGTTGCATTGTTTTATCTTTTTTCATCATACAAGCATTATAGTTCGTTTTTATACAAAATCAATTAAATTTTTGCGTGACAAAAAGAGCTATAAATGATAACATCAAAGTATTAAAAAAGGAGATGAAAATGATTCGTTTTATTTTATCTATGTTGTTTATCGGTGCTTTCTTGGCGTTTTTTGTCATCGCCGTTTTGTGCGTTTGTATGGGCTTTACCGTTAAAGAATCGATTAACTGGATTTTAAACAGAGCCGAGCAGACTCAAAGCGTTGTTGTCAGCACGGTTAAAGAGGCCAGCAAAACTGTCGAGAAAATATCCAATGAGTGAGTCCGAAAACAAATCCTTTTTACACACGTTGTTGATGCCGTTGGCATTGTTTTTTGCAGGGCTAAAACATTTTTCAAGGTGGATTATCTTTTTTACTTTAATCGGTCTTGTTCTGTTTTTCTTATACGACCGATATGCGAATTCGACTTATCTGGAAGATTCGACAAGCGATTTTCAGGTCGGCTCTTTTGCGCGCCACAAAAAGTACAACAGCCCCCTAAAGCGTGGTCGAACAGTCGATTTAAAAGACGAGCTTGCCAAACATTATGGCAATCAGGTTGAAAAGGGCAAAGCCACCGCACCTGTGGTTAAAAATCGGGTGTCGTCCGAAAATGCGCTCCAAAAGCCAAAAGCAAAGCCTTTGCCAGAAGTAAAGGTCAAGGTTGAACCTGTCGTGGATTTAAAGCCTCTTGGCGCGGATTTTGCGCCTCTTTCAAAAGGTTCGATTCAAGACGAAGTGCGATCTCGCTTGCAATAAAATTGCGCGTTTTTGAGGTTGTGCGGCGCATTTATGTGCCGTTTGAACCAAAGTAGATATTGTTTTTTCGCTTTATTTTTTTCATTTGTTTAATTGAGGAGAAATGATGCGGGAAAAGAGACTTTATTTACTGCGCCATACGCAAGCTTGCAAAGCGTGTAAAACATGCATAGACTTTGAAACACCGCTGACGAAAAATGGGCGCAAGCAAGCTCAGCAGGTTGGTTTTTATTTAAAAAAGCACGCCTGTCACCCAGAGCTTGTCTTTTGCTCGAAGGCTAAACGCTGTATTGATACGCTGAGTATTATAAAAAAAGATATGCCTCCTGCGCCTGTTGTTTATCACCACTTTTTATATTTAGCATCAGGCTATACAGTTTTGGAAATGCTTAATTTTATTGGTGATGATATTGACAATGTGTTAGTCGTTGGGCACAGTCAAGCCATCTGTCAATTACCAGTATTGTTGCTGCCCGATGTGCGCCATATCGACAAGCGGTTAAACAGAGCCTATCCATGCGGTACGCTGATTTGCTTAAGCTTTCCTTTTTCAAGCCCGCATTGGCGTGACGTGTTGTGTCATCAAATGAAAATTGACGACATTTTTTATCCGTGAAAAAACTTGCAGTATCCCTTAAATTATGCTACAACCAAGAAAGAAAGTTGAAAAGGGGATTAAAATGGCTCGGCAATCACACAAAAAATACGAATTCGAACAGATCGTTGTTGACGTGACAGTCGCAAGTAAAATGACTGAGGCGCAAAAAAAAACAATTGAAACGCTTGTAGCCAAAGCGGTGGGCGCTAAAACGGCGCTACTGAATATCAAATATGATGCGGGCTTGCTCGGCGGATTGCAATTGCAAGTTGGCTCGTGCTTGATTGACGCGTCTGTGCGTGCCAAGTTGTCTAAGATTGAAAATATCCTTGAAACTGCGCGGTTGAAAAAGACCACGCCCGAGGATTTTGAGCAAATCCTCAAAACATGGGCAGATAATCATTTGCTTGCCCCAACGGTGGAAAACGTGGGACGTGTGTTGTCGGTTAAAGACGGTATTGCGCGCGTGCAAGGAATGAACCGCGTGAAGGCGGGCGAGTTGATTCGCTTTAACGATACCGTGGCGGGGATTGTTTTTACCGTGAATAAAAACTATACAGATGTTGTTTTGTTGGCCGAAGCAGGAGCACTGGATGAAGGTGACCTTGCCGTGCAGACGGGCGATGTAGTGCGCGTACCTGTGGGGATGTCGCTGATTGGGCGCGTGGTGGATGCTTTGGGCACGCCGATTGACGGGTTGGGCGATTTGAATGCGGAAATGAAAATGCCGCTGGAAGCCCCCGTTGCAGGCATTGTTGAGCGCCAGCCTGTGTGCAAGCCTTTCCCAACGGGATTAAAAGTCATTGACGCGTTAGTGCCGATTGGTTTAGGGCAACGCGAGCTTGTTGTTGGCGACCGCCAGACGGGTAAAACTTCCATTTTAATTGACGCGATTTTAAATCAAAAAGAACATAATTTACAGGCCCAAAAGCCACAAGATAAAATCTATTGCATTTATGTGGCCATTGGGCAAAAGCAATCCACGGTGGCTGAACTCGTGCGCTTGTTGCAAGAATCGGGCGCGATGGATTATACGTGCGTTGTGAGCGCGTCTGCGTCTGATACTGCGGCTTTGCAATATGCTGCGCCGTTTACGGGCACAACAATTGCAGAGTACTTCCGCGACCGTTCGATGAATGCGGTTGTGTTTTACGATGACTTGACAAAACACGCAAATGCGTATCGGCAAATCTCGCTTTTGCTGCGCCGACCACCTGGCCGAGAAGCCTACCCTGGTGACATTTTTTATTTACACTCGCGCTTGCTTGAGCGTGCTGCGATGATGAGCGATGACAAGGGTGGCGGCTCACTGACGGCAATTCCTGTGGTGGAAACGCAAGAAGGCGACCTGTCGGCCTATATTCCAACAAATGTTATTTCGATTACGGACGGGCAGATTTTCCTTGAGAACAGTTTGTTTAATCAAGGCGTACGTCCTGCCGTGAATGTCGGGCTTTCCGTCAGCCGTGTCGGATCGCAAGCGCAGCGCCCGCTGATGGCAAAAATTGCAGGCTCGATGAAGCTAGAGTTGGCGCAGTACCGAGAAATGCTTTCGTTTGCGCAAATTGCCTCGGATCTGGACTCCTCAACGCAAGAGTTGCTCCACAAAGGCGTTCGAATGACCGAAGTTTTAAAGCAACCCGTGCATAAACCGCTTGCCTTTGTCGATGAGTATTTAAGCCTTTATGCCGTCAGCAACGGTTTTTATGTGGGAATTAAGCCTGCGGACATTGCTGCCATAGAGCGAGGCTTGATTGACAAAATGCATGCGCATTACCCCGACTTAATCGATGCGATTGACCGAGCGGGTAAAGAGTTGCCAGCTGCTTGCAAAAAGCAACTGGACGAGGCTATTCGTGAAGTAATTACTGAGGTTATGGCAAACGAGCAAAGAAAATGAGCGGATTAAAGCAACTTAAAACGCAAATGAACACCGTGCAAACAACGTTGAAAATCACAACGGCGATGCGGATGGTGGCCGTTTCGCATTTAAGAAAGTCGCACGCATTGCTTTTGGATGCATATCCTTATTTGGACGAAATCACGCGGATACTACGCCGATTGGTGCGCCAAGTGTCGACACGCACGCAGCTGGAGGCTGGAACGCCCAAATTGCCTGCTTTGATTAAAGGACATACGGAAGAGAAAAAACATCTGGTGCTGTGTATCAGCTCGGACGATGGTTTTTGCGGGCGCTTTAATCAAAGTGTTGTTGCGATGACCGAGCAAGTCTTAAACTATCTTCAAACGCAAACAAATCAGAAAGTGTCGGTCGTGTGCTTTGGGCAAAAAGGAGCTGAGATTTTAAAGCGTCACCACGCGGATTTGAAAATCCACCAAGTCCTTAATTCTGTTCGCCAAAAGCAATCTGTTTACGAATCGGCAGAGCGAATGGCGATGAATGTGATTGACGCGTTTTATCGGGGAGATTTTGATGCGTGCTCGGTTGTTTACAGCGAATTTAAAAGTGCAGCCCTTCAGCAAATCAAGGTCGAACAACTCGTGCCTTTTCAAATCTTTCACCACGAAAATAAATGGGATTTTTTAATGCAGCAAGACGAACCTGACTATGTGCAGCGGGATGTTTTGGGTCGCAAGAAAGTAAAAAAGTCTGACGCGCGATTGTTCAGCGCTATCGGTGGCGCGCAAATGACGTCACCATTGATGGACATAGAGTCGGATGCTTTGTTAAAAGAATCAACGCGCTTGCCCGAAGCATATGACTATTTACCCTCGGACGAAAAAATGCTGGAGGCTGTTTTGTACCCGTTTATCGAAGCGCATATTTACAAAATCTTGCTCAATACAGAAGCCTCCGAAAACGCCGCACGAATGCTCGCAATGGAAAACGCGACCCAAAACGCGTCTGATATGATGAAACAGTTTCAAAAAAAATACCACCGCCGCCGTCAAGAAATTGTGACCAAGGACTTAACGGAAGTGGTGGCAGGCTCGATGACTTAAGGAGTTGAAAATGACAGAGAAAAAGACGGATAAAAAAGGAAAAATCATTGCAATCTCGGGCTCGGTTGTGGACGTGGCTTTCGAAAAAGGCGAGCTGCCGATTTTGCAAACAGCTTTGCACATTTACCGAGACGATAACAAAAACGATGTTGTCACGCTCGAGGTTGTCCAGCTGCTCGAAAAAAGTGTTGTTCGCGCGCTGGCTCTGTCCTCCACAGACGGGCTTTATCTGGGCCAAGAAGTCATCAATACCGATGCGCCGATTATGGTGCCTGTGGGCTCGGCGACATTAGGGCGCGTGATGAATGTGACGGGAGATCCTTTGGACGGCCGAGGCGCGATTAAAAGCGATCACAAGTTGCCGATCCACCAAAAGCCCCCTGCATTTGTCGATCAAGCAACGGGCACTTCAGTGCTCGTGACAGGCATCAAAGTCATAGACCTGCTGTGCCCTTATGCCAAAGGCGGCAAGATTGGCTTGTTTGGTGGCGCGGGCGTTGGCAAAACCGTGATTATTATGGAATTGATTAACAACATCGCAAAAAAACACGGCGGCTATTCGGTGTTTACAGGTGTTGGCGAGCGCACGCGCGAGGGCAATGATTTGTATAACGAGATGATTAAAAGCGGCGTGATAAACCTGAAAAACGATACATCTAAAGCGGCGCTTGTGTTTGGACAGATGAATGAAGCCCCTGGTGCCAGAGCGCTGGTTGCGCTGACGGGCTTGACAGTGGCCGAGTATTTTCGCGACAAAAAGGGGCAAGATGTTTTGCTTTTCATCGATAACATTTTCCGTTTTTCGCAAGCAGGCTCAGAAGTGTCATCGCTTTTGGGACGTATTCCTTCGGCGGTGGGCTATCAGCCAACACTCGCAACCGATATGGGCGAATTGCAAGAGCGTATTACCTCCACCAAACACGGCTCGATTACGTCCGTGCAAGCGGTGTATGTGCCAGCTGATGACTTGACAGATCCAGCGCCTGCTACGACTTTTGCGCACTTGGACGCAACAACCGTTTTAAGCCGCAGCATTGCCGAGCAGGGGCTTTATCCTGCGGTCGATCCGCTGGAGTCCTCAAGCCGTATTTTGTCGGCCGACATCGTGGGCAAAGAGCACTATGAGGTGGCCAGTGCCGTTTTGCGTATTTTGCAAACATATAAATCATTGCAAGACATTATTGCGATTTTGGGCGTGGACGAGCTGTCTAGCGAAGACAAAATGACGGTCGCGCGGGCGCGTAAAATCCAGCGTTTCTTAACGCAGCCGTTCACTGTTGCGGAAGGCTTTACAGGCAAGCAAGGCCGTTTAGTCGACTTATCCGATACAATCGCGGGCTTTAAAGCAATTGTGGAGGGCAAATGTGATGATTGGCCCGAACAAGCGTTCTATATGGTGGGGACGCTGGACGAGGCAGAACAGCGCGCAAAAGCGCTGAAAGCCGAACAAAGCACGCCGCTTGAACAATTAGCGCAAGAGCAGGAGGGCGCCGATGCCTGAGACGCTGAAAATAGACGGCAAAATGAATGTGCATATTATTATGCCGACTAAGTCCATGCTGGACGATGTTGCAGACAAGATTATTTTGCCGACTGAGGACGGTGATTTGATGATTTTATGGGATCGCGCGCCACTGTTCGTGCAAATCAAAGCAGGCCTCGTGTGGGTTTATAACCGAGGTCAGCGCCCCGTTGGCTATTATGTGTCAAGTGGCTTTGCGGAGGTCAGGCGCAATATTTGTGCGGTTCTGGCGTGGGGTGTTAAGGCCGATTCGGTTGACAAAGCGAGCATCCATCGCCGAAGACAGCTGGCCGAAGAGCAGCTCGGCAAAATCAACTCGGATTTGCAGCGCCAAGAGCTGATGAAAAGAATCGATTTTTTCAAGATGTTGGAAACAAAGCCATCGCTCCTTGTCCCGCCCAGCTTTGATTAACACTTGACTTTTCTTTGACGCGTTTGTATGATGCTTTTCAAACAAAAGGAGACCACTATGACAAACTTTGAACAACTGAATAAATCTGCTCAAGATTTTATCGAAAAGAAAGAATACACGCAAGCGGAACTGTGCTTAATGCGGGCGTTGCAGTTAAAAAGCGATGATGCTGAAGTATGGCATAATTTGGCAGGCGTTCGGATGTGCCAAAAAAGGTTTAAAGCTGCGGCCGATTTTTTTGGGCGCCAACTCGAACTTGATCCATACGATATCCAAGCTGCGCTCGATATGATTTATGCAAAAGAATGGCACTTTATTTGGGAAGATTTTCAACAAGATGTTCGTTCCGTTAAAGAAAAAATGGCCGAATTGGACGCTTTTTCAACGCGCTCGATGTTTATGGACTTGCCCCATACGTTTGAAGAGCTCTATACATGGCTTTTAAAGCGTCACGCAGGCGATGCTAAATTGCAAGACATTTATGCGCAAAACTTTACATTTGACCACTCCAATCATAAAATTGGCCCAAAAATTAAGGTGGGTTATTTTACAACTGATTTAGGGCCGTCCCCTTGCGGCAATGTGATGACGGCGTTGTTTGAAAACCACAATCACGCACAATTTGAAATTCATTGCTTTGCGACAACGGACTTGGCAAAAGCCAGCCAAAAAGACTATGGCAAGCGATTGGTCGAACGGCAAATGAAGTGCTTTGATTTTTATCATGATATGTCGAAAATCAATAATGAAAAAGAAATGGCACAAGCGATTTATGACGCAGGCATTGACATTTTAATCGATGTGAATGGCGTGGGCAACAAGATGTATCGCACGCTTGCGTACCGTCCAGCCCCTGTGCAGGTGGATTATTTTGGCGTTCCTTCTACAACGGGCTTGCCGTATTATGATTACGTGATTGGTGACAAGTTTACGATGCCAGAATCGCAAAGAAAATATTTTTCGGAGAAAATCAAGGATATGCCGCTTTGCTATCATCCCGCTGATGACAAGCCCGAGTTCGGTCCTGTCTTTAGCAAAGAGGATTGCTTTTTGCCCGAGGACAAAGTGATTTACTGCTCGTTTGTATCGGCGTTCAAAATTACGGAAAAGTACTTTGATATGTGGTGCCGCATTTTAAAAGCTGTGCCCGATTCGGTGCTGTGGCTTTTATCACGCGAGGATGTGGACGAGGACAACCTGCGTCACGAGGCAATCAAGCGTGGTATTACGCCTGAGCGCATTATTTTCTTACCGTGTATGGATCGGCCATTCTTCCTGTCGGCGCTGAGAAATGCAGATTTATTCTTGGACGTGGAAATATGGCAAGCGCATTCAACGTGCTTGGAAAGCTTGTCCGCCTGCGTGCCGCTGCTGACATGTACAGGCAACAGCTGGGCATCGCGTGTGCCATCGACTATGCTGAAGACTTTCGGTTTACCCGAGCTTGTCTGCGCCAGCGAGGACGAGTACGAACAAAAAGCCATTGCTTATGGTTTGGACAAAGAAAAGCTTGCTGCGTTAAAGGAAAAGACAAAAGCGCTGATGAGTCCCGAAAACCCATTGTTTAATATGAAGCAATATGCTAAGTGGTTCGAGGATAATTTAATGCAAATGCTTCACGAAAAATTGCGATAAGCCCTTTGTGAAACGTTGTCAAAAGGCGTGCCGTTTGTGTGCGCCTTTTTTTTATTTTTGCACGCCGCAACTGTTCTGCCGATTTCAAAAGATGTAGTGTTTAGTTTTCCACAAAAAAACGCTCCCCAAGCGGGAAGCGTTTCTTTTACATTGCGTTTCAATAAGATTAGTTGTTATTGAATGTGAATGTTGTACCAGCTGTTGTAGCACCAGAAATTGTGACCAAAGCAGATGTACGGCCAGCCAAAGCTGCTGCGATTGCATCAGATGGAACCTGTGTGACAGCAATCACGATTGGAGCTGTTGCAGATTCACGAGAGACAGCACCAGCAATACCAGATGGAGCTGTTTCGCCAGGCATCAAGTCAGCACATGTTGTAGCGGATGTTTCATCGCCCATACCACGTGTTTGAGCCAAAACTGCACAACGAGATACATAGTCCAAAATGTTGTTTGCACGGTAACGGTTCATAGCCATTGTGTAGCCAGCCAAACCACCGATAGACAAAACACCAATGATTGCCAAAACACCGAGCATTTCAATCATTGAACGACCAGATTCAATTTTTTTCATTTTTTTATTCCTTTTCTTTTTGTTTCTAGGTTAATTAACCGATTCTAAAACTAGCATCTCTTTAAAAGAAATGCAAGAAAATTTTCTCTACTTGCGTAAATTTATTTTCTTGATACTAAGCATAGAAACAAAAATGTTAATAAAAAGTAAAAAAAATATGAATTTATATACTTTTTTTGTACAAAGAATTAGACTAAAAGCGAACTAAAACTTTAGTTGATTTTGTTTTTGGCTTTGCGCGAAATAGTGTGTTTTTTTGCCTTTTTCGGAAGCTTTTTGGATGAAAAGTTCCAAAAGTGAAACATATATTCATATGCTTTTATTATTTATAAAATGATTTTTAATATCAGAATCGCAGCTTGCCCGAATCGTAGGAAAAAAAAGAGCTAAATGGTGATAGGATTTTAAACGCCGATTGAGCACGTCTAGCGTTAATTTACGCCAATATAGAGGCTAAGGCTGATTGCGCACATCTGCCTTTGCGTTGCGCCAATATAGAGGCTTTTCAAAGGAAACTTAAACTTTTTGTCCGTGGGCGGCGGATTTTAATTGGCCACAGGCCGCCATAATATCTTGCCCACGCGCGGTGCGAATCGGGGCAGCAAAATAAGCGTCCTCCAAAACTTTCGCAAAACGGTGCACTTGATTGTTCGAGGAAGGCTCGAATACGCTGCCTTTCCACGGATTAAATGGAATCAGGTTAAACTTAACTTCCAACCCTTTGACCAATTCAATCAGCTCTTTGGCATTTTCAATCGAATCGTTGACGTCTTTAAGCATAATATATTCCATTGTGATATATTGCCTGTGTTCCAAACGGGCTTGGTATTCTTTGCACGCTTTGATTAACACTTCCAGCGGATACTTTTTGTTAATCGGCATAATTTGGTTGCGAATCTGATTATTCGGCGCGTGTAGGCTGATTGCCAAACGGCAACCTAAATCAGTCGCGAGCAAGGGGATTTTGTCGGCGATACCGCTGGTCGAGACGGTTATGCGGCGCTTGGACAAAGCAATGCCTTCGCCGTCCATCAAGATGCGCATCGCGGGGACGAGGTTATCATAATTCATCAACGGTTCGCCCATGCCCATCACGACAACATTGGAGAGCATGCGCGTTTCGTTGGTTGGAGAGGGCCATTCGCCATAGCTGTCTCGAGCCGCCATAAATTGACCGACTATTTCGCCCGCCGTTAAGTTGCGTTGCATCAGCTGAGTGCCTGTGTGGCAAAACTTGCAGCCCATCAAGCAGCCGACCTGAGTCGATAAGCATACAGCGCCACGATCTTCTTCGGGAATATAGACGGTTTCGATTTCTTTGCCGTCTTCAAAACGGAACAGCCACTTGCGTGTGCCGTCTGTCGAGCGTTGCTCGGTGACGACTTCGGGACGCGAGACGTAAAACATTTCAGCTAATCGAGCTTGCAAAGGCTTGGATAGGGACGACATTTTGCTAAAGTCCCGCTCGCCTTTGTTATAAATCCATTGCCATAGCTGTTTTGTGCGAAAAGGCTTTTCGCCAATCGACACCATTAAGTCACACAATTGTTGCCGTGAAAGGCCGACTAGGTCTTGCATTTTTTTGGGATTTACTTTCTGCCACACGCGCGATCAATTGCGTTTGCAGCCTTTGTAAAGCCATTCAGCGAGAATGTATCCGTTGTCGTATTGCCAAGCGATGACTTGCCCACGATGACGGCTTTATTGCCGTTTCGCATCATCTTGACAAGTTTTGCATCAGCAGCCGAGCTCTTTGCCCATGCCGAGTCTTCGTGTGTAAAAAGTTCAATGGACTTTTTATCATCGATAGTAATTGTGGCAGTCGAGTCTTTTTTATAATTATAACCCGCTGTCAAGTTGACTACGTTGAAAGACTTTGCTTTTGGGCGGTGCGCAATGATTAAAAAGACATCGCCGCGGCGTTTATATTTACCGCTGGACTTTTGAGGCACGGAGGCCATATAGCACAAATTAGCGCCGTTTTCTTTCATTCTGTAGGCTGTCCAATCGCCGAAAGTGCCGAGCAATTCTCTGCGTTCAGCGGCGTGTGCAACACTACAAGTCAACATTAAAAATAAAGCGAATAAAGTCCATTTTTTCATAATAAGAGTCTCCTTCTGTTCTTTTTGTACACCGAAATGATTTTTATTGCAACTTTTTTTTCAATAGGGTTGCAAAAAATCCATCCATTCCTTGATATGGGAATGTACGAATGTCGCCCTCGGGCGTGAGGAAAGGCTTAAAACGAGCATTTGTAATTGGGACTCGCGTGTACACGTCCGCAAAGCTGGCAATGACTTTTTCGCCCTCATCAGGTTGCAGCGAGCACGTGCAATACACAATCAGCCCGTCATTTTTCAGCAAGCGATGCGCTGTTTTCAAAAGCTTTTTTTGTACAATACTTAATTTCGCCACATCTTCAGGTGTGCGATGAAAATATAAATCGGGGTGGCGCATAATCGTGCCTGTGGCTGAGCACGGTGCATCAATTAAAATCGCGTCATAAATCTCTTGACCTTTGATACGGTTGGCGTCCAAGGCGATTAAGTTAGTGGTATAGCCTAGGCGGTTTAAGTTTTCCTTGATGCGCTCGAGGCGTTTTTCGGAAATATCAAACGCATCGACATCGGCGCCTTGAGCCAATAATGCCGCTGTTTTGCCACCAGGAGCCGCACAAAAGTCCGCAACTTTTTTGCCCTTTAAATCGCCAAATAATTGCACAGGAATGGACGCCGCTTGATCTTGCACCCACCAATCGCCCGCCATAAAGCCTTCCATATGCGGCACGTAAACGCCGCTTGGCAATTCAATCGATCCCGTCTGCGTCACTTTTCCATTTAATTTTTGAGCCCAAAAGTCGGGGTCTTTTTTGACCGAGATGAATGTAGCAGGCTCGTTTAAAAATGCCGCCGCGATGCGTTTAGCCTCGTCCACGCCATAGGCTTTTTGCCAGCTTTTGTAAAGCCAGTCAGGTACGTTCAGCGCGGGATCAGAGAACTTTTCAAGCAGTTCGTTTTTATTGCGGCACAGGTTGCGCAAAACGCCGTTAATTAGCTTTGTGTAAAAATCGCTGTCTTTCGCTTTTGCCATATCCACGGCGGTTGAAACAGCCGCGTGTGGCGCCGTTTGCATAAACAAAATCTGGCACGCGCCCAAGATTAAAATGCTTTGGACGAATTTGGCTTTGTTCGGAAGCGGGCGTGCCATCAAGCTTGCTAAAATGGCTTCAATCTGTCCACATCGGCGCATTGCAGTTGTGGCCAGCATTCGCACAAACGATTTATCGCGTAAATCCAGCGTTGACGCTAAACGTTCAAATGTATCGTCCAGATTTTGTTTTTTATAACGGACTTGATAAAAAATTTCTAACGTTGTAAGCCGTGCTGTTAATATATCGTTCATCATATCGCCTTGCTTTTTGTTTTTTCGTGTGCGCTATCTTAAAAACGCGGGAATGTTCAGCTCTTCTTCTTTAGGCAGCTCGGGCACAGTGCGTTCCGTATTTGGGCGCTGTTCAGCTTGCGCCTGCAAACGTTTTTTGCTTTTTTCAATCATATTTTTGTCCGAGAAAATAGACGGAAACAAAACGTCCGAAAAAAGCCCTTTGCGCTTTTTGTTTACGCCCTCTTGCGTGCTTTCTTGCGCCGATCCTTTGGTGCTTTCTGCCGAGCCTATGCCAGCTTGAGTCCCCCCCACTGCGCCCATAGAGGAAAAGCCAGCAGCATCTGCTTGTGCGAGCGTTTGGGAGGCCTCGACATTCAATGATTTGAGCAAAGGCGGAAATAAGTCCGTTTCATCTTGTTCTTGATGCATTTGCTCTTCTAATGCGGGGCTAGCTTCCGCAGCAGGCTCTGCAATAAAAGTATCTTCTGGCACTTTTGGCTGAACGTTTTCGGCAATCTCGACCGTTTGGGTGGAAACGACAATATCAGGCGAGTTCGGTGCAGGAACAAACAAGACAGATTGTTCTTTTTTCTCGGGCTCTTGTTCTTGCACAGCTTCTTGCAATTGCTCGTGGCCTTGCGGCGTAATGACGATAGGTTCAGGAATGTTGCTCAGTACATGCGCTGTTTCGGGGGCTTTGTTGTCTTTGATTTCATTCAATCCAGTCGCAACGACCGAAATGCGCAATTTGTCGCCTAGCGTATCATCATTGCAAACACCAAAGATAATGTTGGCGTCCTCATCCACTTCTTGGCGAATACGATCCAGCGCGTCAGCTGTTTCCGTCAACAACACGTTTTTGCCAAAAAAGCCAATTAACACGCCTTTTGCGCCTTTCATCGATACATCAAGCAGCGGGTTGACAATGACTTTTTCAACCGCTTCCACGGCGCGATTTTCGCCCTCGGCCTCACCTGAGCCCATAATTGCTTTGCCCATACCTTCTGTCACAGCTCTGACATCCGCAAAGTCAACGTGCACTTCCATTGTGTCAATCATTAAATCGGTAATGCTGCGCACGCCTTGATACAAAATGTCGTCAGCCATTTGGAAAGCTTGTTGCAATGTAGTTTGAGGGCTTGCAACCAAGAACAGATTTTGATTTGGAATGATAATCAGCGTATCTACATATTTGGACAATTCTTCAATGCCCGCTTCGGCAATGCGCATTCTTTTTTTGTTTTCAACAAGGAAGGGCTTTGTCACAACACCGATTGTCAAAATGCCCATTTCTTTGGCAAGCTTGGCAATCACAGGAGATGCGCCCGTTCCCGTGCCGCCACCCATACCTGCCGCGATAAAAAGCAAGTTGACGCCCTGCAAGGCTTCCTTGATTTTATCCAAACTTTCCTCGGCCGCTTTTCGACCGATGTCAGGATTAGAGCCCGCGCCTAAACCTTGCGTTAATGATGCACCCAACTGGATGCGCTCGTGCGTTAAGGACCGCGACATTACTTGCGCGTCCGTATTCGCGACAACAAAACGCGTGCCCGTCAGATGAGAGCGAATCATATTGTTAATTGCATTACCGCCCGCGCCACCGACACCGATAACGCAAATATTGGGGCGCATTAACACTTCTGGCGCCGCAGTCGGTAGAGCAATACTCAAATCCGAGTCAGGCTCTTTGTTTTCGTTTTCTGGAACGGTAATTAGAAATTCTGTATTATCCATCTGAACGTCCTTTTTATCCAATTAGGTTTGTTGTCAATCTGTTTTTTTATTTTCTTATCTTCTTTTTGTATACGATGATTAAGCGCATAAAGCAAGAGCCCAATACTCGTGCTCATCGTTGTCAGTGGTAAAATATCTGGCAACCCTTTGATATACAAAGGTTTTCCACACCGAACTTGCGCTTCAAAAAATGAGGAAGCTTTTTCTTGCAGGCCTGCTGTTTGGCTGACGCCACCGCAAAAAACGATTCGCCGAGTCGCAAGGTCTTCTTTTTCCTGACTCATCAAATGCATCCGCAAAAAGTCCAATATCTGCTCGATTCTGGCCACCATAATCGAGATTAACATTTTGCGCGAAACGTTGGTGGTCACGCCTTCTTTTTCCTCGCCAATCAGCGGCAATGTAATTGAGGCTTTTTCATCGCTTGGCGACAAAAACGCACAGCCGTTTAAGGTTTTTGTCCGCTCGGCATCTTTTAATGGCGTTTTTAAAATATAGGAGATATCTTTCGTAATCAAGTTGCCACCCAGCGGGAGCACCGCCGCATAGCGGATAAAGCCGTTTGAGAAAATGGCCATAGACGCAATGCCGCTGCCGATGTCGATAAGAGTTGTGCCGTTATCTTTTTCGGATTGGCTCAGCACCGCCAGCGCGGATGCGTAAGGAGTTGCGACTTTCGAGCTGATCCATACATGACAACGCTCCAGCGCCATCACAAGGTTGCGGATTTGGGAAAGAGGCGCTAAAATTAAATGCAACGTCACGCCCAACTTTTCGGCGCTCAAGCCTGTTGGCTCGTCTTGAACATCATTCACGCCGTCCAATCGATACTCGATCGGGATTTGGTGAATAATCTCTTTTTCTTTTAAATCGACTTTTGCTAGCGCTGCATCAATAACTTTGCGCACGTCAGAAGGGATAATCACGCGCGTATCGGGAATGGATATTTCGGCCGAAATATAAACCGACTCCAACTGAGGAGACGATACGTTCACAATCACATCTTCAACCTTGCGGCCTGCTTTGGCTTCGGCTTCGAATATCGCATCTTGAATAGAGCCTGCCGCCTGATTGATGTTGATAATCAAACCGTTTTTAATGCCTTGCGCCTGAGCACAACCTGCACCGACTATGCGCAGGGAATCTTCATTTTGCTTGGCTATCAGGCAGCAGATTTTTCCCGATCCAATGTCAAGCGCTGTGATATAACCGTTTTTCCTGCGCGCCATTACTTTTTCTCCTTTTTCGGCAGAATAACAGACTCTTTTGTATCCAGCTCGACAATTGTTCTGTCCGCCAAACGCAAGTCCAGTATTTTGATTTGCTTATTAAAGATGTGCTCTTTTTGATCAAGTGCGTTTAAGCGCTTTAAAGAGGCGTCTAAATTGCCCTCAGGCAACTTGACAATCATTTCGTGGTTATTGTCGGTAATGTACAAGTTCCAACGTCTGGAGCCAATCCAAACCGCGCCTTGCACACGTTCATAAAGCTCTGGATACTTCATCAGGGCTTTGATTAAATAAGGCGCGCTTTTGGGAGCTGTGCCGCCAACAACGACAATCAAATAAGCGCTGACGTTATCATAGGGCGCATAAACGACATTGCCGTCCTCGTCTAATGGATAGTGCTTGTTTTTGTGTTGCCACAGCGCAATAGGGGTGCGCTCTTGAATATCGACAATCAGCAAGGAGGGCAGCTGGCGATAAATGGAGGCGCTTTTAATCCACGGCAAGCGCTCTAGATTTTGTTGCATTTGCTTTAAGTCAAGCGAGGTAATCAGCTTGCCAGTCGGTGCTTCGAGCGCTTTGTTTATCTCGTCCATAGAGGTGCGTACGCGCCCGTTTATCAGCACGTCATCAACTTCAAAGCCGACATTTTTCATCAGGCTTGCGGCCGAATCGTTAAACGCATTCCACTTGTCGGAAAAATAATTCGTGTGAATGCCCCAACCGATTAACACAAACAAAATCAATAAACACAAAATCACAAGGCACATTACCGCTTTTTTCAAAAGCAGAAGCAGCCGTGATTTCAAAGTTGTTTGTTGTTTTGTTATTTGTCGCATTGTGCTTCCTCTACCAGCAATGATACCAAATCTTCATAAGAAATGCCAGCATATTTTGCGCTTTCTGGCAACAAAGATAATTCCGTCATACCAGGTTGTGTGTTAATTTCCAGCGCAACGATTTTTGCTACTTGTCCTGCGTCCGTGTCGTCATAACGAAAATCTGTTCTGGAAGCGCCGCGACAGCCTAATGCTTTGTGTGCTTTGAGAGCATAGTCCATCATCTTTTGCGCATCTTCGGCAGGAATTGGCGCAGGAATAATATGGTCTGTACAACCTGCTTGATACTTGTTTTGAAAGTCATAAAAGCCGTGTTTGGGTGCAATTTCGGTGACGCCCAACACGCGATCATTTAAGACGCTAACAGTCGTTTCTCGGCCTTTGATATAGCTTTCCATCATCACAACCGCGCCCGCATACGGCCAATTTTGAATTAAGGTCAACTCTTGATCTGCGTTTTCGATAATGTGCACGCCAACAGACGAGCCTTCACGTATGGGTTTGATGACATAAGGGTAGGGCAATTTTTTGCCCGCTTTGACTTCGGCCAGCGTGACGAGCAATTCGGGCGCGACAGGAATACCCACAGAGGCAAAGATTTTTTTTGCATAGGATTTGTCCATTCCCAGTGCCGAGGCTAAAACGCCCGAATGCGTGTAGGGGATTTTCATCAAGTTGAACAGTCCTTGCACACACCCATCTTCACCGTATTTGCCATGTAGCGCATTGAAAATCACATCAGGTTTGACGGCTTCAATGTCTTTGATGAATTGAGCAATGTTGTCCGTCAGCTTTATCAGCGAGGCATCATAGCCTTTTTTTATCAACGCCTTGAGCACGCCTTGCCCACTTAAAAGCGAAATATCTTTTTCGCTGGACATACCATAAGCAACCACTGCAACCTTTTTCATTTTAATCCTCTTCACTTTCTTCATTTTGTTTGTTGATGCCTACGCGCTTGATTTCCCATTCAAGCGTGATGCCGCTTTTTTCTTTGACGCGTTTGCGCACTTGCTCGCCCAACATTTCCACGTCATAAGCTGTGGCTTTGCCTTTGTTGATTAAGAAGTTGGCGTGCTTTTCGCTGATGCACGCATCACCCCGTGTCAAGCCACGGCAACCAGCGCTGTCAATTAACTGCCACGCTTTAAGGCCCTCTGGATTTTTAAAAGTCGAACCGCAAGTTTTAATGCCAATCGGTTGGCCTTTTTCACGGCTGACCTTGTATTGCATCATTGTTTGCAAGATTTTTTCTTTTGACTCAGGCATGCCTTTAAATGTCGCGCCGATAAAAATAAAATCATCGGGCAGTGCGTTTTTGCGGTATTTGAAAAAATCGGCTTGAGGCGTAAACTCTTGCACTGCGCCGTTGCCGTCTATTGCGCGAATCGTTTGAATAATGTTTTTGATTTCCGATCCATAAGCGCCTGCATTCATTCGAAGTGCGCCTCCAACGGTGCCTGGAATACCGCTTAAAAACTCGAACCCCGACAAGCCCACCTTTTGCGCAAATCGTGCCAAGTCGATTGTCAGCAAGCCCGCGCCACACTTGATTAAATCGCCGTCTTGCTCAATGGTTGCAAAAGGCTTTCCTAAGTGGATTGTAATCCCTGGCACGCCACCGTCACGGATAATGATATTTGATCCGCCACCCAGTACCAAAGTCGGGATTTGCGGTTTGTTTTTAATAAAGTTGCTTAAATCTTTTTCATTGGCAGGCTCAAAGTAAAACTCGGCTGCGCCACCAACTCCCATCCACGTTTTTTTGGCCAAAGGCACATTTGTTTTAATTTCGCCGATTGTTGCGGGAAATAAATAACGTTTGCGTTTGGTGAATAATTTTTTGAGTATCATTTAACTCACTCCTTTTCATCTTCCAACATTTGCGGCATTAGGGCAATCCATTTTGAAATGCTGCCTGCACCTAAGCCTATCACAAAATCATCGGGCTTTAAAGTCTTCTTAAGCTCAGCACATAAAGCATATTGATCACTGACGCCAAAGACATTTGCTTTGCCATGCATTTTAGCAATGAGGGCTTCCTTATTGACGCCCGCAATCGGTTGTTGGCCTGCGCTGTACACATCGCAAATAAACAAGACGTCCGCCTCATCAAAAGCTTTTGCAAACGCGTCCATTAACTCTTGCAATCGGGTGTAGCGGTGCGGTTGAAATACGGCGACAATTCGGCGATCGCCCACAGCTTCACGCGCGGCTTTAAGCGTTGCTTTGATTTCCTCGGGGTGATGCGCGTAATCATCATAAAAGGGTATGCCTTGCCACGTGCCCCGCTTTGTAAAACGCCGTTGGACACCTTGAAAGTTGGCAAAGCTGGCGCGGATATTGTCAATGCTCATCCCTAGCTCGCTGACCACCGCAAAGGCCGCCAGCGCATTTAAAATGTTGTGGCGTCCAAACATCGGCAATTTAAAGTCTGGATAAGTTGTGCCATTTTTGATGATGTCGAATTCAAGCAAGCCCGTAGAAATACGAATGTTGACAGCACGCACCGCCGCATCTGGGGAAAGGCCATAGCTGATCATACGGCGTCTTGAAACTTTTTGTGCGATTTGCTTGACAACTGGGTGATCGGTACACACCACGCAAAAACCGTAAAATGATGTCGTTTGTAAAAAATGCAAAAATGCCAGATTCATTTGCTCGACTGTGCCGTAATAGTCCAAGTGCTCTGGATCCATGCTGGTGACTACCGCGACTGTTTTGTTCAGGCGTAAAAAGCTGCCATCCGACTCGTCTGCTTCAACCACAATCCAATCGCTGTGCCCGAGCACTGAATTGCTGTCATAGTTATTCATAATGCCGCCGACAATCGCCGAAGGGTCAAATCCGCCGTCTATCATCAAATGCGTAATCATCGCCGAAGTCGTTGTTTTGCCGTGCGTGCCCGCAATAGCAACGCCTTGTTTATAGCGCATCAATTGCGAAAGCATTTCAGACCTGTGCCCCACAGGAATGCCTTTTTTCAAAGCCGCAACTAATTCAGGGCAATCGTTGGGGGTTGCGGAGGAAATAATCGCGACATCAACATTATCAATAACGTGCGGGTCTTTTTGTCCGATAAATACTTTGATGCCTTGTTGTTGAAGGCGGCGCGTGTTCGCGCTTTCGACAATGTCCGAGCCTTGCACCTTAATGCCCATCTCGTGTAAGTTTTCCGCAATCGCGCTCATTCCGATACCACCAATACCGATGAAGTGAATAAGCTTGTCTTTAAAGTAAATCATTTTTTGTCTTTCATCATTTTAATAATTGCTTGACCCATCGCCTCATCGGCTGAAATGCTGGGTTGCGCTTGCTCTAAACACTGTGCAGCACGGCGCAAAATCTCTGGAGTCTCAATCAATTCTGTCAAGCGCTCTGCTATCGCTTCGGGCGTTGTTTGCTTTTCGATAATCAGCCAGCCGCCGCCAGAAGTGCACCAAACTTTCGCATTTGCGGTTTGGTGATCGTCCGCCGCAGTCGGCAATGGCAATAATAACGCAGGGCGTGCCAGCGCGGAAAATTCGGCCAAACTGGACGAGCCCGCCCGCGAAATGACAAGGTGAGCATTCGCAAGCAGTTCTGGAATGTTATCGAAAAACGGCGCGAGTGTTAGGGATTTAATGCCCGAGTTGCGATACTCTTCTTTGACTTTTTCCATATCCTCAGCACGCACTTGCTCGGTGACGCAAAGTTTACCTTTAATTTCGGGCGAGAGCATAACAAGGGCTTTTGGTAAAAGCGCACTTAAAGCGCGTGCTCCTTGCGAGCCGCCCATAATCAGCAAGCGAAACTCTTGCGTGTCTGTTGAATAAGGAGTACCTTTTTTTTGCAAAATAACGGGACGCACGGGCATACCCGTTTGCACCGTTTCAATGCCCTCGGGGATTCGCTCGGTTGGTGTGAACGACGTTGCAATCAAACGCGTACGGCGCGCCAGCAAACGATTAGCTTTGCCTAAGATTGCATTTTGTTCGTGCAAGACAACAGGAATATGTAAAAACTGTGCCGCTAAAGTGGCTGGAATGGACGCATAACCGCCAAAGCCAATCACCATTTTTGGGTTAAGCTTAATCAAAAGGCGCAACGATTGAAGAGTTCCAATAACAAGCTTGATAGCGGCTTTTACTTTGCCAAACACGCCCTTGCCAGTCACGGACGCGGCGCATACATAATAAACAGGCAAGCTTGCCAAAGTGCCTTTTAGTTTGTCCTTGACGCGCTTGTCAGTGACAAAAACAAGGTTATAGTTTGCATGTGCTTTCAGATAAGAGGCTACAGACTCGGCAGGAAAAACGTGTCCACCTGTGCCACCTGTTGTTAATACGATAGTATTTTTCTTCATTCCAATCCTCCCTGCGTAGGGTGCCTACGCGTCAATGATAAAATAATTCCAAAGCCCAAAGCCAGCGAAAGAAGCGATGATCCGCCATAGGAAATAAATGGCAATGTCATTCCTTTCGTTGGTACAAGGTGCAGTGTTGATGCCATATTGATAAAAGCTTGTACACCAAATTGAGTCAAAAGTCCAGCAACCGCCAGCATATTAAACAGATTTTTTTCTTTACTCATAATATAAAAGCCGCGGCACAAAATAAAACCAAACAACGCGACAATCGCAAGGCACATCAAAAATCCATATTCTTCCGCCGCTACCGCCAAAATAAAGTCGGTGTGCGCATCTGGCAACTTGCTTTTGATGATTCCCTCGCCAGGGCCAAGTCCAAACCACCCCGCATTATGAAAGGCTTGCAAAGATGTATCGACTTGAAACGAATCGCCGCTGTCTGGAAATAAAAAGCGTTCGATACGACTGTGTACATGCGGCATAAAAGCATACGCCGCTGTCACGCCACAAACGGCTAAGCCCGATAATATGGCTATCCACCAAAATGAAATGCCCGCCAAAAATAACTGAGCGCCCCAAATGGCCGAGACGGTAAATGTCATCCCAAAGTCAGGTTGCAACATCAATAACATAAAGAGCATTCCATAAATCGCTCCCGCAATAGGAATGCCGTGAAAGCCTTTGACCAATCGGCCAGAGGCAAAAATCCACGCGCACACGACCGCAAACGCGGGCTTAATGAACTCAGAAGGTTGGATTGAAAAGAATTTAAAGGAAAGCCAACGTTTTGCCCCTTTGATTTCTGCGCCAAAAATCAACGTGCAGAAAAGCATAACTAAGAAAACTAAAAATACAACAATTGAAATGCGTCTGATGTGCTTTGGGGACAGCATGGAAATCCACAACATAAAGACAACGGACGGCGCTAAAAAAAATAATTGCTTTTTGACAAAATGAAAGCTGTCTTTGGTGTGTAAGACTCGATCGGCGACCGAAGGGCTTGCTGAAAACATCAAAATAATGCCGCAAATAATCAACGCTAAAATCGCCCACAGCAAGCCTCTGTCAAGCGTGCGCGCCCAGTTGATTAAAAATGCTTTACTTTGCTCTATGTGCTTTTTAAGCGTCATTTTACCACACCAAATCTGCTAATCCCAGCAGTGCGCAAACAAAGGCGAACAGCCAAAAAACGCGCACGACTTTTACTTCACTCCAGCCCATTTTTTCAAAATGGTGATGAATAGGCGCCATTAAAAACACGCGCTTTTTGCGCAGTTTAAAAGAGCCAACCTGAATAATATCCGAAACCGCCTCGATGACAAAAAGCCCGCCGATGATGGCTAACAAAAGCTCTTGTTTCACGCACAACGCCATTGTCGCCAGTACGCCGCCTAATCCCAGCGCGCCCACGTCACCCATAAAGATTTTGGCGGGCTTTTTATTGTAGCATAAGAATGCCAACAAAGCACCAATCAATGCCAAGCAAACAATGCTGAGCGCGCCGACATTCGGAATATAGTTTAAGTAAAGAGATTGACTGAGCGTGATTTCACCCGAGGCATAGGCAATAAAGCCAAAGCAGGCAAAAGCTATCATCAACGGCACTGAAACGAGCCCGTCCAGTCCGTCCGTTAAGTTTACAGCATTGGTCGTACCTGTAATGACCAGCGCACCAAAGGCTACATATGCAGCCCCCAACGGCAACAAAATGTGCCAATAGGGGATTTCAACTTGTACGGCCAGCTCGGCGGGCAGATGTGCGATAATCCATAAAATCGCAACTGTGCTGACCAAAAACTCAACAAACAAACGGCGTCTGCCCGAAATGCCACCATAGGCAGATTGGTTCGTGATTTTCAAATAATCATCTTGAAAGCCAACGATGCCAAACGCCAACATCATAAACACAGCGACTTGCACAAATGCATTCGAAAGCGGTGCTGTCAGAAGCGTTGCAATCAAGCTCCATAAAATCACCATCACTCCGCCCATTGTTGGCGTACCTTTTTTCACAAGGTGCGTTTTTGGGCCGTCATCGCGGATGGGCTGGCCTTTTTTCGATATGTGATGCATCAGGCGGATAAATAACGGCATAGACGCAAAGCACCCACAAAATGCGATTAAAAACGCGCAAGTGTATTCATTGATAAAAGTCATTTTATTGCCTCATTAACTTTTCCATAATTACATTCATTTTCATACTGTTCGAGCCTTTAATCAGCACAATATCGCCGTCTTCAAGACGTGATTGGAGCGTGTTGATAACCTCGGGCGCGTTTTCAAAAAAGCCGCCTTTGATGGTGTCAGGCAAAATGTCGTACAAAGGCTTTGTCTCTGCCCCCACGCAAAAGACAAGGTCAATGTGATTGCGTGCAATGGCATCATTCAATCCTTGATGCAACGCGGCGGACTTTTCGCCCAGCTCTCGCATTTCACCGATGACAGCCACTTTGCGTCCGTGGTTTGCTCCCAACACATTCAAGGACGCCGTCATCGAAGACGGATTAGCATTATAGCAATCATCAATAAAAGTAATGCTTTTGCCCATAACCGAGCCCTTGACGAGCGCACCGCGACCTTTGAGCGGTTTCATTTGCGCCAAGTTTTCAATGGCTTTGTCTACATCGGCGTTCAGTGACAACACAACTCCCAGTACGCCCAGCGCATTTTGAATAAAGTGCAAGCCTGTCATTTGAAGCCGCAGCTCTTTTTCCTTGCCATTGACGTGGATGATTGCACGCGAACCTGCCTCATCTATGTGATAGTTGATTAGGCGCACGGTGCTGCCCTCTGCCGAGCCGAATGAGTAAATATGACTGAGCCCGTTTTCGGCGGCTTTTTGTTTTAAAAAGTCGAACATTGCATTGTCTTTGTTCAAAAACACTGCGCCGTTTTTGTTCATATGCGTAAAGATTTCGGCTTTGGCGGCGGCAATGTCTTCAATGGTTTTAAAAAACTCGTGATGCGCCGAACCAACCATGGTAATCAAGACAACATCAGGTTTGACAAGGTAAGATAAATACTCCATTTCGCCCGTGTGATTCATTCCCATTTCGATAATCGCCCAATTGGACAGTCGAGGCAATCTTGCCAAAGTCAACGGCACGCCCCATTGGTTGTTCAGGTTGCCCTTTGTCGCGTGCACAGTGCCTTGACCTTGCAATGCCAACGCCAACATTTCTTTGGAGGTTGTTTTACCCGAGCTGCCTGTAATACCGATTTTCATCGCGCGTGAGTTTTGTACTGCATAGCGCGCCATATCTTCCAACGCTTCATCGGTGTTGACAACAAAAAAGAGCTTGTCTGTTTGCGTGATGTTTTCGATGTCTTGGCTGACAATCGCGGCAACAGCGCCTTTTTTAAGCGCTTCTTTGACATAGTTGTGACCGTCCACCTTTTCGCCTTTCAAAGCGATGAAAATGTCGCCTGGTTGCAGAGTTCTGGTATCAATCGAAACTCCATAGGCAACGAATGTTTTATAACTTTTGCCCCCTGTGGCGTGCTTGAGCTCATCACTTGTCCACAGCGGTTTTTCTTCTTGACTGCGCAAGGCGAGTTGCGCTTGAATCTTGTCATTAAACGGGTGCATAAAGCCGTTAATCAGCTGACCTTCTTCGTGCCCTTTTCCTGCGATGAGCAGCGTATCATTGGCCTGAAGCTTATGGATTGCGTGGTAAATGGCTTTGGCTCTGTCACCAATCGGGCGCGCGTTGGGGCAGCCTTTCATAATCTGAGCGCGAATCTCGCCCGCATTTTCAAAACGAGGATTGTCATCGGTGACCACAACATAATCGGCGATACGTTCAGCAATTTGTCCCATAATCGGACGCTTGCCTGTGTCGCGATTGCCGCCGCAACCAAAGACGACCATCAATCGGCCTTTCGTTTGTGCGCGCAGCGAATTAAGTGCGTTTTCGAGCCCGTCTGGCGTGTGCGCATAGTCCACAAAAATCGGTGCACCTGCTTTTGTTTTGGCGACCAATTCCATCCGTCCTGAGGGGCTTTTTAAGCTCTTCAGCGTTTTTAAAATGTCCTCCACATCAAAGCCACAGCCAATCACTAAGCCGATAGCGGTTAAAATGTTCATTCCTTGGAAGTTGCCCGCCACAGGAATGTCAACGTGATAATCTTTGCCAAAGATTTGCAAATCCAGCGTTTGCGATGTTTCTTTTAATTCTTGCTTAATCAAGCGAATGTCTTGCCCTTTCTTGCCATAAGAGATAACGCGCAAGCCTTTTTTAAGGCAGGCATCTTTAATGAGCTCGAACTCCTCAATGTCGGCATTTAAAACGGCTACTTCTTTTGTCAGCTCTGTAAAAAGCTTTAACTTGGCCTTTAAGTAATTTTCCATCGTGCCGTGATAGTCCAAATGATCGCGCGTTAAGTTCGTAAAAGCGCTGGCTTTAAATTCAAGGCCACTTAAGCGATGTTGCGCAAGCCCATGACTGGAAGCTTCCAGCGCCGCATACTCAACGCCATTTTCGGCCAATGTTTCAAGGTCTTGATTGAGCGTTAAGCTGTCTGAAGTTGTCATACCGCCGTATGAGGTAAACTTGCCCGATTGAACCCCGAGCGTGCCGAGTGTGGCTGCGCTTTTGCCGAGGGCTTCCAAAATCTCGCGCACAAAAAAGACGGTTGAGGTTTTGCCGTTTGTGCCCGTGACAGCGACAAGTGTTTGGGGCTTTTTATTATAATAGTGCGCGCAAATCAAAGCAAAAGCTTTGCGCACGTCTTGTGTTTCAAATGTGGGAACATCGGCATTGATTGTATGGTCTAAAAGCACGGCAACGGCGCCATTTTTGATTGCGGCAGGAATGTAATCTTCACCGTTTTCCTTGACGCCTTTGAGCGCAACAAATAAATATCCTTTTTTGACTTTGCGCGAATCGCACGCGATGCCTGTAATTTCAATGTTGGCGTCAAATGGCGTATCAACTTGTCCTGCTTTTAATAATTCCGATAAAATCATTTTTTACCTCTTTTTTTTGTTCTTTTTGTACTCATAAGCTTGCTCCATATAGCTTGGAAGCGGCTTATCTTCCTGCGGTTCAACACGCAACACAGGCGCAAGCGTTTCGATAATTTTGCCGCCTGTTGGACACGCATTCCAGCCTGCTGTATTGAAGTACCAATCTTCTTTACGTTTGACTGGATTTTCTATCATAACATACACGATATATTTCGGGTTGTCCATCGGAAAAGCACTGACAAATGAAGTTCTGACTTTTCCTTCGATGTACTTGCCCGTTTGCGGGTTTTGCATTTGCGCTGTTCCCGTTTTACCGATGACTTGAAAACCTTTGATATTTGCGCTTTTGCCCGAGCCGATTTCGATGACGCCACGCAACAAGTGACGCATACGATTCGATGTTTTGGCGGACAGGACTTGTTCAGACAGTTGGTTATCATTGCCACCTTTGATAAACGTTGGCGTGTGGTACAGCCCGCCGTTAATCAATGCCGCAAAAGCCGCCGTTAAGTGCAACGGCGATACGGCCAGTCCATAGCCATAACCAATTGTTGCTGTTTCAACATCGTCCCATTTTTTTTGCACAATCGGCTTGCCTTTTTCGGGCAACGCTAAAGGTAGTTGCGATAAAAAGTGAAAGCGCCCTAGAAACTCTTTTTGGCGTTCGCTGCCCAGCATTTGTGCGATTTTAGCGGTGCCGATGTTGCTGGAGTAAATCAACACCTCGGGCACACTCAAAACACGATTTTCGGCTTGAAAGTCGGTAATCGTACGGCCTCTGGCAAGCTTATAGGGATTATGCGCATCAACTTGACTGGTGGTGATAATCAGCCCCGATTCTAATCCAAACGCCACTGTAAAGGGCTTCATCACCGAACCTAATTCATACATACCGAGGCTGGCTTTATTCAGCGGAATTTTGTTGGCGTCTATCGGCATTTTGTTGAGATCAAAGTCTGGCAGGGAAATGAGTGCCAGCACTTCCGCATTTTGTGCGTCCATAATAATGCCAACAGCGCCGTCCGCTTGGAACTTTGCCACGGCTTCGGTTAAAATCGCGTGCATAATTGTTTGCAAGCGTACATCAACGGAAAGCGTGATTTTTGTATCTGAAGTCAAAAGCGTTTCGTATTGTTTTTCAAGTCCTGCAATGCCTTGGTTATCGATATCGGTAAAGCCGATTAAGTGCGACAAAAGATTGCTTTGCGGGTAAACGCGCCGCTCTGAGTTAATAAAGTTTAATTGTGGATAGCCTAAATTATTGACTTGGAATTGCTCTTGCGGCGTTAAGTTGCGGCGCAAGTATTTAAACGCGGCTTTGGAGTGGAGCTTTTCCAGTAAATCAGCTCTGTCCATCGATGGAAAAATCTGGATTAAATCATCGGCAATTTGATCTGGGTCAGAGATTTGTCTGGCGTCCACATATAAATCGACAATTGGCAGACTGGTCGCAACAATGACGCCATTGCGGTCGGTGATGTCGGCGCGGGAAATTGGATAATCCAGCGGCATTGATGCGTGCTTAAAAGGGTGCGTGTTTTGGCGGATAATGCATTGTTCGAACAATCGAATGCCTAAAATGGTAAACAAAAAGACAAAGCCGTATGCCAACATCATCATACGGAACTTGCCCGTTTTCAGCGCGTGCACCGTAATCGAGTCCAAAAAGCGATAAGAGTCGTTTTCTTTGAGCGGGATTTCTTGGCCGATAGGATAGAGCTGTTCTTCTTTTTTATGAAAAAACATTACGGCTCCTTTTGAATGTCGGCAATTTGCGAAAAGTGAATGATTTGGCTGGCTTTGACGGGTTGCAGCTTGGTGTTTTTGTCGGCCAGCATTTTAAGCCGCTCTGGATTACTCAAGTTCGTCCATTCCGCTTTCAGGATATGAATAGAGCGATTGTTTTGCATAATTTTGCGGTGCAGCTGTGCCAGCTCGGTTTGCTTGGCCAGTACGTGGTATTTGAGCATAAACATACCACACGTTGCGCTAAACGCGATCAGGCCACAGAAAAAGTAAAGGATAAAGCGTTTCATCAGACCTCGTCCTTTAATCGAACCGCACTGCGCAAGCGAGCAGAGCGCGCCCGTGGGTTTATCTTTGTTTCCGCTTCAGATGCCGCCAGCGTTTTTTTGCTTTTTAAACAAAAAGCGCACGGGCTTGGGGCTAAAGCTTCGTCTTTTTTATACTTGTTGACGTGAACGTTCGGCGCTGTTTCGGATTGGAAAAATTGCTTAACAATCCTGTCTTCCAGAGAATGGAACGTGACGACCGATAAAACGCCATTAGGTTTCAGGACTTTCTTGGCAGCTTCAAGGGCTTTTTCAAGCTCTCCCAGTTCGTTGTTGACGTAAATACGCAGCGCTTGGAATGTGCGCGTAGCCGAGTCTATATCGCCCGCCTTGTGAGGCATTACGGCGTGAATAGCACACGCCAGTTGCAGCGTGTCTGTAAACGGGGTGATTGTACGCTGCGTGATAATTTGGTGCGCAATACGGCGTGCAGCGCGTTCTTCCCCGTAATGGAACAAAATGTCAGCAATCTCGTCTTCTTTAAAAGTGTTGACAATGTCCGCAGCGCAAAGGCCTTGCTGGCTCATACGCATATCGAGCGGCCCTGACTTTTGGAATGAAAAGCCACGCTCGGGCTGGTCGATTTGCATAGACGATACACCAATGTCCAGCACGACCCCATCCACAGGCTCGGTTGCAATCTCGGCCATTTGGCTAAAGCGCTTTTGATATAGTTGCAGGCGCGGCGCGTACTTTTTCACAAGCGCTTGCCCATCGCGAATAGCATTCGGGTCTTGGTCTATCGCCAGCACGCGCGTGTCGGGTGCAGCGTTTAAAATGGCCTCACTATAGCCACCTGCGCCAAAAGTGCCGTCTATGTATGTACCGCCTTGATGAATGTCTAACGACTCTATGACTTCATTCAACATGACGGGAATGTGCTTGCGTTCAACCATTTTTATTTTGTCGCCTTTTTGTAAAAACTTTTTCTTAAATGGATAGCACGACAGCGCATAAAAAGTCAATAAAAAATTAAGTCTTTTTTTAGTTTACATTTGCCGAAATATTCGCTACAGTAGAACCGAAAAGGAATCCAAAAAAATGAATGATATGACAACACAAGACATTACCAATTTACGCTTGCCACCGCAGAGTTTGGAGGCAGAACAAGCGCTGTTAGGTGCGATTTTGACGAACAACCGCGCTTTGGAAAAGGTGGTCGAGTTTTTAAAGCCCGAACATTTTGCAAACCCGATTCACGGCAAGATTTATGCGGCATGTCAAGTGTTGACTGAACGCGGCCGATCCGCGGACCCGATTACGCTGAAAGATTATTTTGCAAGCTCGGGTGCACTGGAAGATGTCGGCGGCGCAGATTATTTATTTCAACTGGCCGCATCGTCCACGACAACGATCAACGCGGGCGATTATGGTAATCAGATTTTCGATCGCTATATGCGCCGTCAACTGATTGGCTTGGGCACGGATATCGTAAACGATGCGTTTGACATTAAGCTTGATAATTCGGCCATTCAACAAATCGAGCACGCCGAAAAAAGTTTGTATGATTTAGCTAATGAAGGTGAGCTGGAGGGAGGCCCTAAACCCTTGACAATCGGCGCGGCGCAATTGCTTGCCGCAACGCAAGAGGCGATGAATAATCCCAACGGTGTCGGTGGTATTCCAACGGGGCTGGCAGATTTGGATCATTTGCTGGGTGGTTTGCATAACACGAACTTGATTATTTTGGCGGGGCGTCCTGCGATGGGTAAAACGGCGCTTGCCACTTGTATTGCCGCGAATGTGGCGCGTTATTTTAAAGAGCAAAACCAAAAAGGCGGCGAAAAGAAAAGTGTTGCATTTTTCTCGCTTGAAATGTCGGCCTCTGAATTGGCGGGGCGTATTTTGTCGAACTATACGCAAATCGAGGGCAACCGTATTACAGGTGCTGGCCTGACTGTGCCCGAGTTTGAAAAAATGGCCGAGGCAATCAAGGACTTGGAAGACTTGCCTTTGCTGGTTGATGAAACGCCAGCGGTGACGGTGACCGCCATTAAAAACCGCGCCCGCCGTATGAAACGTGATAAAGCGCACGGATTGGGCTTAATTATCATCGATTACTTGCAGCTGATTCAAGAAAGCGGACGCGCCGAAAACCGTGTACAGGCTTTGTCCGAAATGACGCGAACGCTCAAAATTATGGCCAAAGAGTTGGACGTGCCCGTGATTGTTTTGTCGCAGCTCAGCCGTTTGGTTGAATCGCGTGATAATAAACGGCCTCAGCTGTCGGACTTGCGTGAATCTGGCTCTATCGAACAGGATGCTGACATTGTGATGTTCGTTTTCCGCGAAATTTATTATTTGATGAATGACCAGCCTATTCAGCGCGAGCGCGAAAGCAATGAAGCATTCCAAAAACGATGCCAAGAATGGGAGCAAAAGAAAATCGATTTGGCGCAGCGTGCCGAAGCAATCATTGCAAAGCAGCGTCATGGCTCGACAGGAACGGTTGATTTATACTTTGATGGTAAATATACCTTCTTTGGCAATCTTGCAAAGAATGGATAAAAAACTTGACAAACGTATCGGTGCGTGCTATAAGAAACGAACGTTTTTTATAAAAAGGAGCTTGATATGTTTGATTTTGATAATATCTACAGTGAAGATGATTTGCTTGAACTTAAAGAGCAGGGCGCAAGCCGCGAGGAGCTTTTAAAAGCGTATGCGATGATTCCACAAAACAATCGCCGCAAAGAGCGTCTTGCTAATCAAGAGCGCAAACAAGCCCAAGAAAAAATCTTGGCGGCGCGCGTTTTTTCAACAATGTATCCAAAGAATTGGGAAGCAATTTATTTACAAGATGTTGAAGAGCTGGTGCGCAAAGGTGCTGATATCGAAGCAAAGGACGTTTTTGGCTCGACAGCCCTTAAAAACGCTGTGCAAGCTAATCGCCCTGATTTGGTAGCTTTCTTTATTAAAAAGGGTGCAAATGTCAACACGCAAGATAACAGCTTGGTGACGCCACTGATGGCGGCAGCCGATAAGCCAGATGGGCTTGCAATGGCTTTACAGTTGCTCAAAAACGGAGCTAAAGTCGATGCAACAGATGTTTTCGGTTATACCGCATTAAGCGCGGCAACCACAAATGAAATGCGTTTTTTATTGATTAAGCACGGCGCGAAAGTCAATGTACCAAGTAAACTTGTACGTGGGCAAACAGTCTTGATGACAGTCATTGGCGGCAAAAATCAAACATCCAACAGATTGACAGAAATAATGATTGCAAAAGGTGCTGATGTGAATGCGCAAGACAATAACGGTCTGACGCCACTGCACTATGCGTGCGGTGCGGGCAAAGAGATGACAGAGAGGCTTTTGAAAGCCAAAGCGAACCCAAACATTCAAAACAAAAAAGGTCAAACGCCACTGATGTATCAAATCCGCACGCGCTCAAAGGAAGAAATGGCAACTTTGCTGGCTCATGGTGCAAACGTAAATGCAAAAGACGGCTTTGGGCGCACAGCTTTGATGTACGCGGCTCAAGTTGGGTTAAAGGACAAGGTTGCATTCTTGCTTGAAAAAGGGGCTAATCCGCTCTTTTTTGATCGTTCAGGTCACACAGCGTTATCGCTTGTCACACATAACAAAGAAAACCAACCGTTGATTAAATTGTTGGAAGAGGCTACGAAAATGAGCTATGCCGCATCGCAGATGCTGGTCGGCCAGTTTGAAGAGCGCAGCCAAAAGGCCTCAGAGATTTTGGAAGTCAATAATCATAAATTGCGCCGTGCCTTGTTTATGGGCGTTTCACACACAATGCCAATTAATGTGAACAGGTGGCAAAGGCAACGGCAAATAAATTACGACCTCTTGTCAAAAGAGCGTGATTAAGAAAAACGCGAAAAAGATAAACGGCGAAAGTTAAAATCAAGAAGCTTTCGCCGTTGTTTGTTCCAATTCAAAAGCTGGCAATTGTGGCGTCACGACCACAGGCAAAAAGTAATCTGAAATGATATTTTGAGTATGTGTATCGACTTCAAAAAGCAATACTTTGCCGCCTTGACGCAAAACAATTTTGGCCGCATCGTTTAAGTAATCCAAAATAAAAGGTTCTTCAGGGCGTCTGTAAAGCAATGCGTGATCACCGCCGTCATATAAGATTTTTGGCGTTGCGTGTGGCAACCCTTGTATCGCAGGGATGACAATGATTAACATTCCTGTTTCACTGATAAAGCAAGTATATTGTTTTAATTGGTTGATAATCATCGCGCACTCCTTATGTCTTTAGCAATCAAGGCTGCATCTATGCCAAGCGATGCCGCTGTGCCAGGACCAGGGAAGCAACTTGCAACGCCCGATGACAACTCCATTCCTGCGCCCGTCCAGTCGCCATCCATAGCACGAGTCGTTGCAAAGACTGCGCCACAGACCGCTCCGATGACGGGGATTTTCTTTGCGCCCGTTTTCAGCGCCGCTTTTGTCGCAATTTTAGCCCCCGTTTTTTGAGCCGTTTTTTCGCTGATTTGCTTAACCAGCTTGTTGGATAGCGGTAGCCGTTTGGCTGTTTGCTCGGCAACTTTCGAGGCTTCTTGCGCGGCCGTTTTAACCGCAGGTGTTGCCACTTTGGCGGCTTCTTGTGTCACCACTTTAGACGGCGCCGCGGCCGATTTCACGGTTTCTTGTAATGTGGATTTTGTTGCGGGTGCTGCCGCTTTCGTGGCCCCTTGCGTCATCGTCTTGGCTGCACTTGCCTCTGCTTTTGCCGTGGATGAAGCTGTCTTAGCACTCTTTTCGGCCAAAGCTGCGGCTTTGTCTTGCGCTTTCGTATTCTTGTAATCGTTCCACGCGCGCTTATATGTATCAATCCGCTCCTTCATCGAAATATGCGTTTTGCTTTTTTCCGCTGCCTCGGCCGCTTTTTGAGTATGCTCATCCAAAAATGATACAAAATTATGATTCAATTTGGCAGGCAAGCCATTGCTCATACGTTTAATCATCTCGGGATTGTTTTTGATGTACTTTTCGGCGGTATAGAGCGGGCTTTGTCTACGGATAAAGTGCTCGATAGCCTGTTCGCGGATTTTTTCGGGAACATTCGCTTTTGTCATCTGACGCCCGAACAGTGACGCTTGCCGCAAGGCGATGTTTTGTAGATATTTAATATGCCCGTCCGTCCACTGCTTAGCTCCCACAGCAAAACCCGAGCATAAAACCGCCGCAGGTAAGTCGAATGCAAAGTTCATGGGAATGCTTAAGCCTCCGACAACGCCCACCGCGACAAGCGTATATTTTACAAACTTGTTCGCCATAGGCCATGCTTTGTTGCCAAGCTTGTTGCGTGCTTTTGCGAATGCCGAGCCTTTGAGCCCCGTGGCGCAATAGTCTTCGACAAGTTTGACTACATAAGGATCCGTTGGTGTTTTCATTTTTCTATCCCCTTTTAATTGAATTATAACATAAAATAAAATCGAATGCAAATTTTTTATAAAAAGTACTTGCAAAAGTTTAACGACTGTGTTATAAGAGTTTTGCTTTTAACAAAAGGGTGTGTAGCTCAGGTGGTTAGAGCGTTACGTTGACATCGTAAAGGTCAGAGGTTCGAGTCCTCTTACACCCACCAATTTTAAAACTGGAACGTTTTTTCCAGTTTTTATTTTTATCCGCCACGTCCCATCTCTTTGCAATTTTTTTGTGTGCAGGCGATCGTTTTTTCAAAAAAATCCTTGTGGGTCAGTCGAAAAACGTATAGGCTTATTTTAAGCAAAAATACAAAGGAGGGATAGATGCAAGTACTTAAAAACAAGCCAACACTCAAGGATTTTCAAAACTATGTGGCGCAAATGAAAGTGGAACGTGGTTTTAATACCACAGATAAGTTTTACGAGTGCTGTTTGCTTGCCGAAGAATGCGGCGAGGTCATTTCGGCCGTGCGTAAAAATAACAAAGGCGGTTCGGTTGGCGATAACTCCAAAGTCGGCAATGTTGCTTTGGAATTGGCCGATTTGTTTATGTATGTGTGTTCGCTTGCCAATATGCACGGCGTTGATTTAGAGCAAGCCTTTCGCCAAAAAGAACAAATCAATGCAACGCGCACGTGGAAGCGTCTTTAAGACAAAGGAGGAAGGAATGCAAAAGCTTTTGAAACCTAAGGCCTTGAAGCAGGGCGATAAGGTTGCAAGTGTTTCTCTGTCGTGGGGAGGCGCGAGCGTGTTTCGGGCTTTTTATCAAAAAGCCAAAAAGCAATTCGAAACGACATTTGATGTGCACCTTGTCGAAATGCCGCACGCGTCACAACTGTTGTACTTTTTAAGAAATCTCGGGGCTCAGGGCATTTTGGATAAACTGCAAGGGATTTTATTTGCGCGCCCTGGTGGCGATTTTGCCCCCGATCAGCAGCAAGAGCAAGCTCAATGGTTGGCACATTTTGAGGACTATGATAAAGCGATATTGCAAGCGTTGGCAGAATTCGAACGATCCGACATACCTGTTGTCACGCATATGGATTTTGGGCATACGGTGCCGCAAAATATTTTGCCCTATGGGGCATTGTGCGAGATTGATCCCATCCAAAAACGGGTTGCAATTTTGGAAAGTGCGGTCGTTTAAAAAGCGATCAAATCGGTGTTGGCAAACTTGCGAGGAACGTAATCGCTCCAATACTTGCGTCCGTCAAATGGTTGGGTTGGATTTTCTTTGTAATAAGTCGCCATACGGATAAAGCCACCGTGCGTGACGGCCAAAATACAAGAGGGTGAATGAGCATATTCATCTATAAAGTCTTTTGTGCGCGCAAAGGCTTGCCATGGCGCTTCGGCCTCTATCAACTCTGGTTTCGTGTGGTACTTAAGCCAAATCTCGTCTGTTAAGTCTTTGGACAGCACGCCTTCGATTTGTCCATATTTAAACTCGCGCAAACGCGTATCAAGCGTGATTTGCAGCTTCAAATGCGTGTTGATAATCTGCGCCGTTTCCAAGGCACGGCTTAAATCGGATGAAATAATCCGATCAATTTTTAAATCCGTCAATTTAGGTGCAATCAGCCGCGCTTGCTCTTTGCCCGTCTCATTCAAGGGAATGTCCGATTGCCCTTGAATCTTGTGTTCGATATTCCAATTCGTTTGACCATGCCTGACAAAGTAAATCATTATTGTGCGCCTTTGCTTTGAGTTTTTTGTAATCGTCTGTTTAATTCCCACAGCGCGATTTTGTGCAAATCATATCGGTACAATATTGTCGCCGTGTGATAGGGCAGCCATTTAAAATCTGCATGCTCGCTCGATAAGTGAATGTCAAGCCCCGTGGCATCTACACCAAAGCAGGACTCGGGGATTAGCAAAGCTTGACCTTGATAGGTCGGATCAATCCATTCGGCGGGCGTGTTAGCACAGGCTGTCAGCTCGATAAAATGTGCTTTGTCGGGGGTAATGCCAGCTTCTTCAAATGTCTCGCGCATAGCCGCTGTAAGTGGCGTTTCTGCCGCCTCTACACCTCCCGTGATTGCTGCCCAGTATACATCACCGTTGCATAGAAAGCAACCATATAAAAACTCCCCCTTTTCTGTGCGTTGATAAGGAATGACGACCACTTCGGCAGGCAGACTTTTGTCATTACCTTTAACGCCAAAAACAAGCTTGAAATTGGGTCGGGACTTTTTGCACCATTCAACTCCTTTTTTCGAGACAACCAGCACGCGCCATCCAATCCACAGCCGAAAATAATAAGCTTTATCTTTCAGCTTGACTTTGGCTTTGCATCGCCGTTCTGTGCCGTTAGGCATTTCTATTTCAACGCTTCGCCCCAGTCCAAAGCGGTTGTTATCAAAGTCAATGCCGTACTCAATATATATCATATCCCAAGTTCCTTAAATACAAAAACGCCCACTTGCGTTTGCGCAAATGGGCGCTGAGATTTGCTTGTTATTTCCAAAGTTGCAAAGATTTAGATTCGTCAATATAACGAACGTTTTCAATGAACTCGTCAATGTTCAAGCCGCCTTTTTGATTGTTTTGACGGTCGCGAACAGAAATCGTTCCGCTTTCAAGTTCCTTATCGCCCAAGATAATTGCGTAAGGAATCTTTTGCTCGTGCGCGGCGCGGATTTGATAACCGATTGTATTCGATTGACGCTCCATTTCTGCGCGAATGCCTGCGTTTTGGAGCTTTTCAACTAAAGCCGCTCCAGCTTCGCGGTGTTTGTCGGAAACAGGCAATACACGGACTTGAACAGGCGCAATCCATACAGGGAAAGAACCCGCAAAGTGCTCTGTAATCACGCCAAAGAATCTTTCCAACGAACCGTACAAAACGCGGTGAATAACGACAGGTGTTTTTTCCTTGCCGTCTTTGTCAACATACTTGCAGCCAAAGCGTCCCGCTAATTGGAAATCCAATTGGAAAGTACCTGTTTGCCATTCACGACCCAAGGCATCTTTCATTTGAATGTCGACCTTTGGACCATAGAAAGCACCGTCTTTGTCTTTAATTTCATAGTTGCCTACGCCACATTTTTTATCCAAAATACGGCGCAAAGCGGCTTCGGCTCTGTCCCAAGTTTCAACATCTCCGATGAAATCATCTGGACGAGTAGAAAGTTTCATTTGATACTTCAGTCCGAACAAGTTATAAAATTGATCGGCCAAAGCGAACAAACGTTCATACTCTTCTTCAATTTGTTCTTCTGTAATGAAAATATGCGCATCGTCTTGATGGAACTCACGAACGCGGAACATACCGTTTAATGCGCCCGATGCTTCGTTGCGGTGAATCATATCAACGTCCGAGAAACGAATAGGCAAATCCGCATAAGAGCGTGTCTTTAAGTTGAACAACAACATAGTTGCAGGGCAGCTCATAGGCTTTAATGCATAAACTTCATTTTCTGGCATTTCGTTGGCTGTCAGCAAGTACATATCATCTTTATAATGATCCCAGTGACCCGAGATTTCCCACAGTTGACGCGAGTTCATCAGGGGACCAGCAAACTCTAAATAGCCCGCTTTTTCGTGTTCTTTACGCCAATAGTCCAACAAGATGTTGTACATCTTTAAGCCCTTTGGCAACCAATAAGGACAACCTGGAGCAGTTGGGTCAAAGTGGAATAACTCAAGCAATTTCCCGATTTTGCGGTGGTCGCGCTTTTTGGCTTCTTCAATCATATTTAAATAATCTTCAAGCTCTTTTTTCGATGCAAAAGCTGTGCCATAAATGCGTGTCAGCATCTTATTGTTCGAATCACCGTGCCAGTATGCACCTGCGACCGACAAAAGCTTGAAAGCCTTAATGTCTGAAACCCAACCAACGTGAGGGCCACAGCACAAGTCAACAAACTTGTCGCCTGTCCAATAAACTGAGGCTTGTTCGCCACGTTTTTCAATTTCGTTAATCCAATCTTGCTTGTATTCGTTGCCTTTAAATAAATCGCGTGCTTCAGCAATCGAGATTTCCTTGCGTGTCAGGGGCACGCGCGAGTCAATAATCTTTTTCATTTGCGCTTCGATTTTGGGCAAGTCGTCTGTGGAAATAGAAACGCCCTCGGGCAATTCAAAATCGCCATAAAAGCCGTCTTTTGTGGCTGGCCCCATCGCCATTTTGACGCCAGGGTACAAATCATACATCGCTTGAGCCAATACGTGTTGGCAAGAATGGCGCATTGCGCTGATATCAATATCTTTACTCATTTTATAAAATCCTTATTTTAAAGTATTAAATTGTTTTGTTGAAATTATTTTGTGTATGCGAAATTGAACCCCCTACGGGGTTGTCGTCTTTGTCGTTGTTGTTGTCAAATAAAATAAGTACTCGAACATCAATAATTCCCTTTGCTTGTTAAAAGCAGTATAGCACCACTTTTTATATCAAGTCAATAGAAAAAATCATTTTTTTAAGCGCTTTATTTTGGCTACCAACGGCCAGAGGCACCGCCGCCACCAAAAGAGCCTCCTCCACCCGAAAAGCCTCCGCGTCCACCCGAACTGCGGCCACCGCCTGAACCGTGAGAGTGATAGCGTGCTCTAAAAGCTTTGTTGGTAAAATAGCGATCGTTTTTCAGCTCAAAAAAATCGCCCATAAAAATAAATGAGTGAATGAAAAAGAAAATGTACGCCGCAAGGGCTTTATAAAAGTCGAAATAAATACTAAAGAAAGCGATAAAAATCGAGTAAGCAATAACGCCAGCAACCCATGAGTTTTTAAATTCTTTTTTGTTTTTGGCAATTTGCTTTTTCTCATTTTCGGTAAATTCGGGTTCAGGCTTTGCTTTAAAGAGCTTTGAAAAACACGACTTGATAAGATAAGGTAAAAATAAGCGCACGCTCCAAAACCCTACCAAGCCGCACAGCGCGTTAAGCGTCAGACGCAGTGCATTTGGCACGTCAGAGACGATGCTTAAGTATAAGGAAGCTATGCCCACACCACTTGCAAATAAAATAACCCACACAAGGGCAAATACCGCCAAAAGGGCAAACGGGCACAGCAAAATTAAAAATGTTCCCACGATTGCAAAGTTAAACTTGCTGGGAGATATTTCTTTTTCGTGTTGATAAATGCGGCGAAATTTTGGCCAAATAAACTTGAATACCACAAAAAATGCGGGAAATAAGCAACAAATGCGCCAAAAGTTGCTTTCTTGCTCTTTTTCCTGAACGGCGACTTGCGGCGCGACAGATCCGCCGTTCAGCACGAG
>ERZ1023658.59-NODE-59-length-50716-cov-14.964845_pt1 | contig 50716 bp, 44 predicted proteins | sample MGYA00380339_ERZ1023658 | MGnify/ENA primary metagenome ERZ1023658 (study PRJEB33179, sample SAMN07448981) | human gut metagenome | biome: Human-gut; feature: Human associated habitat; material: Faeces | host: Homo sapiens | place: India: Bhopal | collected... | reverse complement strand
ATTAAAAATTTTTAATTATTACAAAGCCTCTAATCTCATCTCAGAGCCGCCGCGGGAATGTCGCGCGGCGCGGCGGCTCGATGGGGAAAACTGGGGAATTATGACAATGGCTGGTGCGTATGCGCGAGAAAACTTCGCGTCAACCCTTATTTTTTGAGGACAAAAGTTTTTTCGATATTCCTAGAGCCAGCGCGAAAAATGTTCGCGCGCTCGCGCTGGCTCTTTAAAGGAATAGATAATGGTGACATTAAGGAATTATTTTTTAAGTTCCTCTCTACCCTTTTTTTCAAAAAAATAATTTTTGATTGAACGGGGCATTTTTTGGGGATAAAAGAACAAATATCGCTTTGGAGAAAATCTTGTCCCAAAAGTATTTATTGTGCGCTGCTAGTTGATAATGAAGCTTTCAGCCGATCAATCTTTTCTTTTTTCTTTTTAAATTGCGCTAAAGTTTGATTCTTCAGCTCGCGTTGAGGAATTGTATATGTTTTTAGAGGCGTCACTTGCACCTTGTTTTTAATTACTTCATAGTGCAAATGCGGTCCTGTCGAACGCCCTGTATTGCCTACATAGCCTATAATCTCGCCTTTTTTCACATACGAGCCAACCTTTAAATCTTTCTGGTAATCGTTCAGATGACCATAGGCGGTTGAATACGTATTATTATGTTTGATTTTGATGTACTTACCGTAGCCTCCATTGCGCCCGATACGTTCGATTTTGCCGTCTGCACCCGCTGGCACAGGTGTTCCTAATGGCGCAGGAAAATCGACGCCTTTGTGTTGGATTTGATAGCCTAAAATCGGGTGCTTGCGTTTGCCAAAGCCCGAGGAAATGCGCCCGCGTCCCAAAGGACGTTGCAAAATCTTTTGCTCGGTACTTTTGCCGTTTTCGTCATAAAATCCGCTGTAGCCCATTGTATCTGTGAAAAAATACCTCTGATAGGTCGCATGGCGCGTTGTCAGCGAAAAATAAAGCAACTGACTTTTGCCAACAGACTTACCCGTTTGTGTCATTTTTTGCTCGTAAATCACATAAAACTTTTCGCCTGTTTTTAAGTCTTTATTAAAGTTAATCAGCCCGTCCAGCGCTAAGACGACTTGATGTACAATATTGTTGGGAATACCGACTTTTTGTGCAGCCTCGGAAAACGTGCTTTCAATTACGCCGTTAAAGACAAAATGTTTGTCTTCAATCACGCCTTCTTGCGCTTTGGGTACAAACGTACCCTCCACATTTTTAAAAACGGAAATAGTCTCGCCTTTGTTTGTTTCAAAAGAAAGGCCTTGAAAGGTCGCTTCATCTTCTACAAAATACAGCGTAAAGCTTTGACCTGCGCGCAAGCGGCGTACATCAAACACGATGTCTAAAGCATTCGCCAAAGCTATCGTTTCTGCCATCGATACATCGGCGCGCTTTAACAAGCCTGACAGTGTTTCTTTTTTCTTCAGTACAAGCTCACTTGATGTAATTTTCTTGTCTGTGGCATTGATTTGAAAGTCCGCTTCGGGCGTTTGAATCTCTGGCTTTTGCAGCGTTTCTTGCTCGGGCACCTTCAAAGCAATATCACTTTGCTGGGCGTAATCATCAAAAATGTCGGCTTGCCCTTCTAATACACGCTTGTGGAGTTGTATAAAAACCAAGCAAGCAAACACAATCAAAATGCCCAAAAAGCAGCCCAAAAACATATATTGGATTTTCAAGTCAAATTGTTTTTGAAAAGTCGTACGATGACGGCGATAGGAGGGTAAAAACCATAAACGCACTCTGTGAGCCACTTTGTGCACAAAGGAGTCTTTCGCGTGTTTTTTGGATGCAGTTATATTCTCGTTTTCCATTATGACAGAATGTTTGTTTTTTTAATAAAAGTCAAGTTATTTTTTATCCGATTTTTAATTCGTCCATTTTTTGACGCACCGTTAAAAAATCGTGCCACGCGTTTTTCTTTTGCGCAGGCGTTCTGAGCAAAAACGCGGGGTGATAAGTTGGCATAACCAACACAGGCGCAACCAACTTTTCGCTTTGATATTGATGCCAGTTGCCTCGAGCTTTGCTGATAGAACCTGCTTGCCCCATTAACGCATTAAACGCTGTACCGCCCAATGTCACAATGATTTTGGGTGCGACAAGCTCGATATGGCGTTCGATAAACGGCATTGATAAAGATATTTCGACTTGAGACGGATTGCGGTTTCCAGGGGGTCGCCAGTTTATAATGTTTGAAATATACGCGTTTGTTTGGCGCGACAGCCCGACAGCCAACATCATTTTATCCAAAAGTTGGCCACTTGCGCCCACGAAAGGCAAGCCGAGTCTGTCTTCATCCGCACCAGGGGCTTCACCAATAAACATAACATCGGCATTGGGATTACCTTGTCCAAAGACTGTATTTTTGGCGGTCTTTTTCAAAGCACAACCATCAAAGGCTTCCAGTGCGGCTTTTAATTCTTCTAATGTCGAAGCTTTTGCCGCCGTCATCACGGCCGATTGCAATAAGTTTTGCTCGGGCATCGCATTGATATCGGGCACAGGCGCTAAAGCTGGGACCGCTGGCAGAGGCGTAGATTTGAGTAAAACTCTTTGTTCGGGCGGGCACAAACGGTTGATTGGGGTCAGCGCGACCGTTTCATCAACCCCAGCCATTAAATACCATTGTAAAATTTCTTTTTGTAAATTCATTGTCAAAAATACTTTTTTTATTTTTTAATTTCTATATACTATACACGACTTTGAAAAAAATGCGAGTCTAAAAACAAAAAAAAGAGAGATAGAATGAAAAAAAGAGCGATTTTATTGTGGTGTGCTTTGGGCTTAGTGTTGACAACATGCGCTTGCGTTTATTGTTCAATGCCCTTTAACCGTGAGCAAAGTGCTACAAAACAAGCTCCCACATCTGACGCTGAAGCGATCGAGCTTTCGGATGAAGAGGCTGCCGCAACCTTGGAAGAAATGGTCGATGCTTTTTTTGCTTCCCGCCCTGTACGCGATGTGCCAAAAGATGCGGATGTTTCGGCCTATTTAGTCGGCAGCTTTGCCAAAACAAATCGCGACTTTTTAAAAATTGCAACTTCATATGAAAAAGTTTTAAAGTCGGATAAAGAGAATAAAGAAATTCAAGACAACCTATTTTTGTACTTCACACTGGCGGGCAAGGTGGATAAAGCGCTGCCTTATGCCGAGCAAGTTCTTGCACAAAAGCCCGATAACACTATGGCACGTATGATTGTGCTAACCGAGCAAATCAAAGCCAAAAAGTATGATGACGCGCTTCAAAACTTATCGCTTGTTAAAAATAATTTTACGGGATTTTTACGCCCTCTGCTCACCAGCTGGGTTTATGTTGGTTTGAATAAGGAAAAAGAGGCGCTACAAAGCCTTGAGTCTTTAAGCCAAACCGATGACTTCAAGGCCGCGTACTTGCTCCACAGAGCGCTGATTTTGGATTATTTTGGCCGCACCAGCAAAGCCGCAGAAGCGTATGAAGCGCTGATGAAAAATCAAGGCGCTCAAAACGTGCGAGTGTTCTTGCAACTGAGAAACTTTGAAGAGCGTACAAACGCGATTAAAGATAAGCAATATCTTGTGGACACCTATCGCCGCTTGGAAGAGGAAAGCTTTATATCCAAAGAAATGATGACGAAAACCGAACACATCGAGCGCATTACCTCATCAGCGCAAGGCATCTCGTGGGTGTTTTTCGACACTTCAAGCGCTTTTGCACAAATGGCAAACTCGGATGTCGCTCTGTTTTTTGCCGAGCTTGCAAACGAGCTTAATCCGAACTCTTCCGTCACTGAACTGTATTTGGGCGAAATATTGGAAATGCTGGATTTGCCCGAACGCGCCAATGCCGTGTACGCCACCGTCAAGCCCGAACAAAACATCTATTTGTCCGTTCAAATGCGCTTGATTTTAAATTGGGTTAAAATGGGGCAAATGGACAAGGCCGTTGAATTGCTTCAAAAATTGATTGCTGATCACCCTGCAGTCGCGCTGTTTTATATGACGCTGGGCGACATTTACCGCAGCCAAAACGATTGCACGAATGCACTGAGTGCTTATCAAAAAACAATCGAGCTGGTCAGTGCGAACAAGTCCCAATTAGCGCCCGTCTATTTTTCCATTGGTGCATGCTATGCAGATTTGACACAGTACGATGCGGCGCAAGAGGCGCTGGAGAAAGCGATTGACTTAAATCCCAACAATCCGCTTTATTATAATTACTTGGGCTATTTATGGTTAGAGCAAAACAAAAACGTGCCTGAAGCGCTTGCGCTGATTCAAAAAGCGGTTGCCGCACGCCCGAATGAGGGAAGTTTTTTGGATTCTTTAGGCTTTGCGTATTACTTACAAGGTGAGTATGAAAAAGCGCTGCCCATTATGGAAAAGGCGACTAATTTGGTCGCAGGCAGTGCGGTTGTAAACAGTCATTTAGGGGATCTTTATTGGCGATTGGGTCGTTTCCGTGAAGCGCGCTTTCAATGGACGCATGCGGCAAGCCTGAAGGAAGATTCGTCTGAAAAGCTGCTAGCGGAATTACAAACGAAAATCCATCAAGGCTTGCCCGAGCTCAATCATTAAATGATAGCACAAAAGTGCATCAGATTATTATTGAAATTGAACAACTGCGCGGCGGTTCAAGGCACGACCTTCTGCCGTCTTGTTGCTGTCGGCAGGATCGAATGCGCCCATAGAGCCATCTTTAATGCTGCAATATTTGATGCCTTTACTCATCAAATATTGTTGGACAGCTTCTGCACGTTTTAAGCCCAACTTGATGTTGTATGCATCTTTTCCAACGTTATCCGCATAACCCGTCACAGTGACTTTCAAGTTTGGACAGTTCTTGAGCATTTGTGGAATCTCGTTTAACTTTTCCATGTCTTGTTGCGACAACTCGGCGCTGTCGAAATCGAAGTACACAGTCGATGTGTAGCTGTGTTGCAAGTTATAGCAGCATGGTTTGTCTTTATGCATACAGCAAGCAGATGTTGCCATTACGGCTGCTGCCAACAATAATAAATATGATTTTTTCATTTTTAACTCCTTTGTTAGTGGTTGTCATCATTCCCCTTGCAAGAGCCATATAGTGCGCATTTATCCAAATTAAAAGTTAACTTTAGTTCATCTTTACCCCTCTTAAAGCTTTCAAATGCGTCTTACACGCAGCAGGGACAACTTATTATTGACACAAAAGTTCGGGTGTGCTAGGCTTTGTTTATGATAGATTTACATACTCATTCTTATTTTTCGGACGGCTCGGACAGTCCTGAGCAACTTGTCCAAAAAGCGCACAATATGGGGCTTTATGCATTGGCGCTGACAGATCATGATGTTGTGGAAGGATGTCCCGAATTGCTTTTGGCGGGAAAAAAGTTTAATGATGTAATGGTGATTATGGGCTCTGAGCTTGGTGTAGACCACCCAGCTGGCATGGAAATTATCGCGCTGAATATCAGAGATTTAGCGCCTTATCAAGATCGCCAACGTCAGCTGATAGAAATTCGCAACAATGCTAATCGCGAGCGCATCGCAAAGCTGAACCAATGCGGGTTTGCAATCTCGTGGCAGGATGTCGCTTTTGATGAAAATGGCGTGCCTCGCAAATTGGTTGGTAAACCGCACATTGCCGAGGCAATGTTTAAGAAGGGTTATGTCTCCTCGAAAGATGATGTTTATTCAAAATATTTAGCCAAAGGTTGCCCTGCTTATACAAAAAAGCACGACCCCGATACGCGCCAAACGATTGATTTTATTCGTCAAACGGGCGCAGTTGCTGTTTTGGCGCACCCGTGTTTGATCCGCCTCAAAGGGCTTGATTTATTCAATGAAGTCAAGCGATTGCAATCGTGGGGTTTACAGGGGATCGAGGTCATGCATTCGGATATGACCTCCGATCAAATGCGCGAGTACAATGAAATGGCCGATACGTTGGGGCTTTTGAAAAGTGGCGGTTCGGACTATCACGGCGCCAAAGTACATCCAGATGTCGAGCTTGGCACAGGGCGCGGCAATTTAAACGTTCCAAATGCATTTATCGATCGGATTTTGGAAGCGTCAAAGTGAGCAATACACCCCCAACACCCTTCATCTGTTCTTAAGAGCTTCTCTCAAGAGAGCGTTGCAAAAAAAACAGCATATTTTTTGAACTGATTTTCGGCGTCACGGTAGCGATTGCTTTTGCCAGTTCGGAGTCTTTATTCTTCCCCGCTTGGTATTCATCGATCAAGTTCGTAATAGACATCAGCTTTTTCTCCACGTCAGGACGCGTGCAATTTTCGGCATTAAAAGCCTTTCTTAACTCTTGCTTAATCATATATTTTCTGACGCTTGCCATATCTTCATCTTGCCAATAAGACGCATACTTTTTGTCCGCAAAAAAATCTTTATAGCAGTATGCCACCGCACAATGAAAACGCAAAACATCAAGCTCGTACCTGTCCTCGCCCTCCATTGATTGCGGCGTATAATCTGTGAAGATTTTTTCGGCGATTATACGGTTGAACGGGTGATTGTTTTGTTTGTTGAACGCTTCAGCCTTTTCGAATATAGCAGGGATATCTTCGTCCACATATCTAAGGTATTGAGAAAGAGTGCGTACATTTGTTTTCATTGAAAGTAAACTCCTAAAGTTTATCGCGTTTATAACTAACTATGCTCACATTATATGTCAAACTGAGTGTTTTGTCAACATTTTTTCGTTATGTATGCAAATATTTATAAAAAAAGTACTTGACAAGTGTCAAAATCTGCGTATAATGCAACTATCTTTTAAACAAAGAACTCGTTTTATCGCGGGGTGGAGCAGTCTGGTAGCTCGTCAGGCTCATAACCTGAAGGTCACGTGGTTCAAATCCCGTCCCCGCAACCAATATAATACAAAAGGCGTCCCATTGGGGCGCTTTTTGTATTGGTTTGCTGGATGCGGTAAATGAACTACCGTTCGTGAGCAAGGGCGATGAAATTACCCATCTCGAAAGACGTTGTTTTGCGCGCAGCAAAAACACTCGCGCGGATTTGCGTTGGAGCAAACCAAACGATAAAATGTGCGTTAGCCATTTTACAAATCCCGTCCCCGCAACATCAGCTCCAAAAAGAGACTTTTTTGCTTGAACAAAATTGATTGACAATAAAACACGCATTATTATAATGAGCTGGCTTAAATTGGAGGGAGTATTGCTTACTTTTTGATTGATTTGATATAGCTTGTAAGGTTGCCAGCAGATAAAGCGCGCAAGGCTTTGCGGCTGTCATTTTCCCAGATTTTATTGCGCCGCATATGGCCGCACTTTTGGCACTTTTGCACCAAGACAAACTCACCATTTTTCGTCTCCAGTCCGATCGCGGGCATTAAGCCTGCGCACTCACACGCGCGATCACCTGGCATAATATCGACATGCTTGCTCGTCAGACACTCGGGACAATGGTTTGTATAGCCATTTCCATGCACGTGCGCGCCACACATTTCGCAAATAAAATCTTCATCAACTTTTGTAAATTGTTTTGTCATAGGGCTATTGTACAAAAAAACGTCTTCAAACGCAACGAAAAAGTGGAAACGATGTACATTTCCACTTTTCACATTTGTCATATAAACTCAGAATGTAAAGCGCATACCGACATTAAACTCGGCTAAATAGTTGACTGTGTCAAAGTCAAACATTTTGACGGCTCGTCCGCCAATACGGGTCGCAACATAATCATTAAAGTTGATCTGCAACGCAAGGCCTGCGCGTGCACCCAGTCCGTCTTCTGTCTTTTCTAAATCACCCCCATCGATTTTGATTTCACCTTTGACGGTGTACCAACCTAAACCCAAAGACGGTACAAGCTCAAAAGGCTTTTCTAGCGGCAGATAAAAAACGGCATCCGCTCCAACTGCATCAAAGCTTGTTTGAATTGTGTTCGAAAATTTTGTATCCTCTTTTTTTGAACGCTGGTAAAAAGCTTCAGCCCCAAAATTATTGCCTATTTTAAAGCCAAAAGCCGCCGCCAAAGAATCATATTTATCTTGTACTGCCTCTTCATAATCAACTTTTAAATCAGCATAAGAACGCACGTAATCCAAGCCGATAACGGGACGCACTTGCGCAGCGCTAGCTACGATTGGCAGTAAGCTCATCACACTTGCAAACAGTATTTTCTTCATCTATAAACTTCCTTTCATTTTATAAAAAAACACCTTTGGTGAAAAGGTGACTGGAAGTTCGAAGCTATTTATACGTAATAGTGGGTATATTTGCCAAAAAGGCTTATTTTACCGCCTTCCAGTCAAGAAACTGGAAGTTGTTTAACGTCCACTCGGACGACGTATAAGAAGGCTTCGACACCTTCGGGACGGTCACCACGCCGCCTTGATTTTTATTCTACCAGCTTTTGCACAAATGGCAAGAGCTTTTTTAAAATATGCCCAAATAGTTAGGTCAAAGCCAAATCTTTTTTTTGATTATTTTGTTGCAAAATGTCGCAAGTCATTATAGGATATGCTATCCGTAAAGTAAAAGAGGGAGCAAAAAATGGAACATCCATCATATCACCGCGTCCTGTTCAAGCTTTCAGGGGAAGGCTTGGCCGACAGCACGCACGCTATATCACCTGAAACGCTGGCGCGCCTTGCCACGCAAATTAAACAAGTCCACGATTTGGGCGTTGAAGTATGCCTTGTGGTTGGCGGCGGCAACATCTTTCGCGGAGTTGCAGGCGCTAGTCGCGGTATGGACAGAGCAACGGCCGATTACATCGGAATGCTGGCAACTGTGATGAATGCACTGGCGCTGCAAGAAGCTTTGGAAAAGCAAGGCGTGCCAACCCGCGTCCAATCTGCTTTGCCAATTACCGCCGTGGCAGAGCCTTATATCCGCCGCAAAGCGTTACGTCATTTGGAAAAAGGCCGTGTTGTGATTTTTGCGGCAGGGACTGGCAGCCCTTATTTTACGACCGACACGTGCGCCGTGTTGCGCGCAACCGAAATGAATTGCGATGCGTGCTTTAAATCCACTCAAGTAGACGGCGTTTATGACAGCGATCCAAAGAAAAACCCCAATGCCAAGCTGTATCAGCAAGTTTCCTATGCCGAGGCTTTGGAAAAGAAGCTGGCCGTTATGGACTTAACCGCGATTGCAATGGCGCAAAATGCGATGCTGCCGATTGTCGTGTTCAACCAAGCAAAGCCGAACGCCTTTACGGATGTGATTTTCTCGCGTGGCACTTTTACAATTATGAAATAATTAAGTTGATTTTTTGTGAAAATGTGATAGGCTCTAAACGATTATAGATTTACACGAAAGGATAAAAAATGAGTTTTAATGAATTGAAATCAGACATGCAAACACGCATTGCTAAATCAATCGAAAGCTTGAAAAAGGAGTTTTCTGGCTTGCGCACAGGCCGTGCTTCAACAGCACTTTTAGACAACATTATGGTTGATGCGTATGGCTCGATTGTGCCAATCAACCAAGTCGGTAACGTCAACGTTGTTGATGCACGTATGTTGTCCGTGAACGTATGGGACAAAAACTTGCTTAAGCACGTGGAAAAAGCGATCCGCGAGTCGTCTTTGGGATTGAATCCTGTCAATGATGGTGTAGGCTTGCGCATTCCTTTGCCGCCTTTGAGCGAAGAGCGCCGTATTGAGTTGACTAAAATTGCTGGGCGCTATACTGAAGAAGGCAAGGTTGCTGTTCGCAACATTCGCCGCGACACTTTGGATAAAATAAAAAAAATGAAAAATGACAATGAAATCTCGGAAGACGACCAAAAGCGCTATGAAGAGGAAGTCCAAAAAATGACAGACGCTGCGACCAAAGAAATGGACGAAGTGTTGAAAGCAAAAGAAGTCGAAATTAAACAGGTTTAAACATCTATGACAGACAAGCCATTGAATCATATTGCCTTTATTATGGACGGCAACGGGCGTTGGGCGAAAGCGCGCGGGCTGACCAGATCCGAAGGACACAAGGAGGGTGCAAAAAACTTGCGCCGCGTATTGGAATACGCTAAAAAGCGTGGCATCCACTATATGACGCTTTACGCATTTTCGACCGAAAACTGGCGCAGACCTGCTCCTGAAGTCCGTGTTTTAATGGCTTTGTTTCGTCAGTATTTAAGCGAGGCTATCAAACAATTTAAGCCCGAAAACGATATCGAGTTTCGCTTTATCGGTGACCGTAGCCGTTTCACGCCTGATATTCAAGAGCGTATGGCAAAATTAGAAGAATTGTCAAAAGGGACGGGGCATTATTATTTAACAATCTGCTTGAGCTATTCAGGACGAGATGAAATGCGCCGCGCTGTGCAAAAGATGATAGCGGATGCTCTTGCGGGTAAAATCTCGCCGCAAGATGTGACGGAAGAGCTGATTGGCTCGTACCTCGATACGGCGGGTTTGCCAGACCCTGACTTTATCATCAGAACAAGTGGTGAGCAACGCTTAAGCAACTTCTTGCTGTGGCAAGCGGCTTATTCTGAATTTTACTTCCCGCTTGTGCATTGGCCCGAGTTCAGTGAGGCAGATCTTGACAAGGCGATTGAGGATTATCAAACGCGCGACCGCCGTTTTGGCAAGGTGAAAGAATAGTATTTCCAAAGCTCAAAACGCCAACGGTTTATATTTTTGAATTGTCTTTTTCCCTCGAGATCCAGTGCAGGAATGTTATACCCACGCACCGAGAAACAATGTGGGCTGCCTCTTGTCGCGTCCGCGTCCACATCTTGCCCTTGAGAGTGGTTATTTCAGAGTTGTTGCCACTCCATAAGAGAGCTCTAAAAATCTGTTTTCCCCATAGAGCCGCCGCGCCGCGCGACATATCCGCGGCGGCTCTGAGATGAGATTAGAGGCTTTGTAATAATTAAAAATTTTTAATTGAGTTTGGATCGCTGTCTTTTTGATAAATTGTTTTTCTAAAGGCTGGCGCGGTTTTCAACGCGCCCACGCGCCAGCCTTTTTAAAGAAAGATAGTAAAAATATCCATAAAATATTTCCGCAAATCCATTTACAAAAAAATGATTTTTGCCACCCGAACCCTAAATCAAAAATTATTTTTTGAAAAAAAGGGTCGAGAAGAACTTAAAAAATAATTCCTTAATGTCACCATTATCTATTCCTTTAAAGAGCCAGCGCGAAAAATCTTCGCGCGCCCGTGCTGGCTCTTTTATAAGTTTTCGCCTGCCTTTATGGAATGCTTCCAATGCGTTCTATCACAAATCATTTCCCCTATCGCTTCCCCCAGAGCCACCGCGGATATGTCGCGCGGCGCGGCGGCTCGATGGAGAAAACTGGGGAATTATGACAATGGCTGGGGCGTGACTGCACGCATACAAAAAAGAGCCCTTGAAATCAAGAGCTCTTAGAAGGAGAACAACAACGGTATTAGAACTTATATTGGATGCTTGCGCTTGTCATATACGCACCCGCATTGTTGTAGTGGACATTTGGACGCTCAGCACTTGCGGCATCTTTTTGGCGAGCGTTGCCGCCGTTCATCCAAACGTGCGTATAGCCAAGGTCATATTGCCAGTTGCCTGTTGCATACGACAAGCCAATCGAACCAAACCATCTGTGACCGTCAGGAATACGGACTGTTCTGTACGCAGGGGATTTAATAACTGTTTCATCGTAAGCAGCACCTAAACGCACCGTCCAGTTGTTGTTTACTTTATAGTCTGCGCCCAGCGAATAGAACCATGTGTTTTTCCAGTTTTCAGTTGTGGATGAAATAGGATTTGCATTCGAAACAATGTCCAGTTGATCAAAGCGTGTCCATCTTGTCCAACGAGCTGCTGCCGACAAAGTCAGTTGCTTATTCACGTCATAGGCACCCGAGATTAACACAAGCTCTGGCGTTGTGATTTTGGCCGATACATCATTTTTCAGATTGATATAGCCCATAATCGTTTGTTTGACTTTGCCTTTCAGCGTGTGCGAAACCTTGGAACGATATGAAACGCCCAAACGCAAGTTTTCCACAGGCGTCAAAACGATACCCGCCGAATAACCAAAGGCTGTTGTATCTTTACCATTCAAATCGGTTGTATAGCCAATACCTGAAGCGGTAGAGCCTGCGCCCGTTAATCTGGCGTCTGCATATTGAATGTTCAATGATGCGCCGATCGAGAGCATTTTAAATGGTTGGTATGAAATCGCTGGAGACAAGTCAACGGCTTTTAATTCGGACAAAATACCATGGTTGCGACCGCTCCAGTTATTATTATAGTCAATAATCAAACCATACGGCGTATAAATACCAGCACCGAATGTGAATTGTTCGTTTAACTTATATTGCGCAAAAAAGTGAGGCAACGTTCTGGCCATTGTCGAATCGTGCTTGCCCATATCGGGAGAATTATCCGCAACATTTCGATAATCCGCGTGCAGAACAATCAAGGAAGCACCGCCTTGAATACCGCTCGTTTGATTTAGTTGCATACCTGCTGGGTTATAAGCTAAAGCAGAAAAATCATCGCCGACAAGACCGCTGCCAGCAAAAGCGCGCCCAAGGTTTGTCGAGGAATACTCCGAGATTTGGTATCCGCTTGCCAGAGCCGCAGAAGAAATTGATAATATAGATAATGTATAAATCGTTTTTTTCAAAAACATAATAATAAACCTTTCATTTTTTTGAACGATTTTTTTATATGATGATTACAAAGGTATTTCAATTTTTTTTTGGATTTTAGGCCAAAATGTCACATTAGTGCCTTAAAAGTAAAAATTAAAAAAAAGTTCTTGTCATTTATCCGATTTTGTGCAAGATTATTTGCTGTGAAACGACTTAAACTTAATTAGGAGATAATAAAAATGGTTCAAAATAATCGTTATAACAATCGCCCACACACAAAGCGTCCAAATGTAGAGCGCCCTGTGGAAGCAAAAAAATGTGATTGCAAATGTGGCTGCGAAAACGAGTGCGCTTGCAATAAGTGCGAATGTGGCTGTGGTTGCGGTTGCTCAAAGAGCTCCTGCCTCGTCTTAATCAACGGCATTTTGGTTTTGATCGGTACTTTATTCATCGCGGGCTCTGTGTTGCGTTTGTCCGATACTTTGGAAGGCAAGAGCTTTGTCAGAGAAAAACCAGCAAAGACGGTTCAAGCGTCTGCTGCCAACAATGCGGCTTTTGCAAAGTACATTAAAGAAAATCCTCAAGTGATTATCGACTCGGTTAATGCTTACTATCAAGCACAACAAGCTAAAGCTCAAGCTCCTACACCAAAGGTTGCTGACGGAGCTATGGTTGCCGAAATCATCAAAGACAAAACAAACCACGTTTTGGGTAATAAGAAAGGTTCTTTCGTGATGATTGAATTTTTTGATTACAACTGTGGCTATTGCAAAATGATGAACAAGAAAATGGCCGAAGCGATTAAAAAATCGAATAATATTCGTTGGATTTTGATGGATACGCCTATTTTTGGTGAAAAGTCTGAAATCATCGCGCGTTATGCATTTGCTGCGGCCAAACAAGGCAAGTTTGCAGAATATCACGCAGCGTTGGGTGATGCTCAAGACAAATCCGAAGCAGGTCTGAAAAAAATCGGTCAAGATTTAGGCTTAGATGTTGAAAAGCTCACAAAAGATGCAGCCTCTGACGAAGCTAAAGCAAAATTGCAAGCAAACCGCAAATATGCTGAAAAGTTAAACCTCAGCGGCGTACCGATGTTCATTATCGATGGTCAAATCCAAGGCGGTGCGTTCTCTGATGAACAAATGGAAGGCTATATCAAAAAAGCAAACGAAATGAAAGCAGCTAAAAAAGCCGCTAAGAAAGCAAAAAAATAAGCCTTTCGTTTAAGATAAATGAAAATCCTCGCCTCAACGGGCGGGGATTTTTTATTTTTTTACTTGAATTTTTCGAAAAATTAGGTATGATACCTTTTATTCTAAGAACAGTAAAGAAAGGTAAATAAAATGACTCGTCCTTTGATGCCAAAAGCTACGGCTGTATGGTTGGTGGAAAATACTACATTGTCTTTTGCGCAAATCGCGAATTTTTGCGAAATGCACGAATTGGAAGTCCAAGCAATCGCTGACGGCGACATTGCTGCGCATATTATGGGATTGGATCCCGTTGCAAATGGTCAATTGACTAAAGAAGAAATCGTGCGTTGTGAAGCCGATGAAAATGCTCATTTGCAAATGGCCACACATGAAGACGTTTCTCATTTGGGCAAAAAAGGCATTAAATATACGCCTATGGCAAAGCGCGAAGACAGACCTGCGGCAATTATGTGGTTGCTTGAAAATCACCCTGAATTGTCTGATCAACAAATCGTTCGATTGTTGCGCACAACACGTCCAGCGATTACATCGATTCGTGAAAAAACACATAAGAACTATGACGAATTGGAAGCAAAGAGCCCTGTTTTAGCGGGTCTTTGCACGCAAGCGGAATTGGATCAAGCTGTAGCTACGGCCGTTAAGATCATTCCTGTGGACGATAAAGCATAATTTAAAAGGGGAGTAAAAAATGGCAGAGGAAAATAAAACAGAAGTCGGCGGAATTGACAGCAATCAACTCAATTCCTACTTTGATCGAATTGAGCGTATGGAGGAAGAAATCAAGGCTATGCGCGCCGATTTACGTGAAATTTTTAACGAGGCGAAAGGCAATGGCTTTGACCCAAAGGTGATGCGCCAAGTGTTGCGTTTGCGCAAGATGAACCCTGCTGATCGAGCAGAAACCGAGTTTTTGCTTGAATCCTACAAGGCCGCACTCGGTATGGAATAGCTCATTTATGCGTACAATTTAAAGAGAGGTAGCATTGACTAGCTCTCTTTTTTATTGCGTTGTGTGGCGAGGGCGCTTAGGAAAATCCGCGCCAGCCCGTATATGATAACAGTTGCGTTGCTACGTTCCAAAAGCCAGCGCAATTCAGCGAAGATTTTCCGCGCTGGCTCTTATGGTGATAATGTCAGGCTTGCAAGAATAAGCAGATCTTTTGGAAAATGGCGGTTTTTCATTTTGAAATAAAGCGCGGGGCTCTATTACGTACCTCACCCCGCGTTTTAGATTAAAGCACTGCGCCTTTTTAATTTTGCTGACGTGCTGAACTTATAAAACTATTTGCACTTTGTGCAGTCGGCAGAGCATTGAGGTGTGACAGAAACTGTTTTAACCCAGCGTGTCGGGCAATAGTAAATCGCGCTTGCCGTTAACGAACCAGATGAGTTGACGCCGTTAACATCAACCCAAGTATTGTTGGAAATGCCTGTAATGGAGGCAGTTGTTTCTATCGAGCCCGAGTTGACAAGGCCTTTATCCACATCAGAGATGCACTTAATATCCCCTGAAGCAATAATTGTGCCAGAATTGACAAGTCCGTTTTTGTTGGAAGACTTCGCATTTATACGAGTAGCTTCTAATTTGGCGCGATTATCAATGCCAAAGCCGTTGCCTGTAGATATGCCCGTGATTGTGTCTGTCGCGGATATTAACGCACCTTCATTCAAAATGCCTGCACCATTGGCCGAAATCCCGATAATGCTGGAGGCGGTCAGTTGGCTGTTATTGTATAAGCGAATTCCATTGTTTGTGCTTGTTGTTTCTCCGTGCACATTGCCCAATACAAAAAGGTTTGAATTATTCAAGTTAATGGCAATTTTCTTGTCGTCCGTTTTGGCGGATACAGACGCTAAGCGTACGGTTGCTTTTTCCAAATAAAGGTGTGCATTGACCTTTAAAGAACACTCAGATAAATCATAAGTTCCGTCACGAAACTCGACAGTGCCGTTGTACTCAAGATTGCTTATATTTCCTTTGTCCGCGAAGAGGGCTAAAATTGTTTCGGCGCTTCCTTGAGCTGAGCTAATTAATGCTTTCGTCATTTTATTAACACAAGTAGCTGCAACACACGAATTGTTAAGCCATAGAGGCTTGTTCGTATTACATTTGCAATTTTCTGTTGTCGTTTCGTCTCCTGTGCCTTCTACAGAGGCGTTATCTGGGCACGTTTTTTCATCACATTCGCCGTCCTCGTTTAAAATATAACCATCTTCGCAAGTTGTACAAACACATTCTTCGCCTTTAGGAGTAGAAACGAGACAGTGAGAGTTTGTGCGAGGAGAACAAACACAATGGTTTTCGGCATTTAGCGCTTTATTATCATCTTCACAAACGCATTTACCATCTTTACATTTAAGAGGAGTACCGTCAGCATCGTTTGGGCAACAGGTGCCAGCGCACGCTTTTGTGTTTGGACAGCATTGACCCAAAATACAAACCTCATTCCAATTACAAGCAGATGGGCAAATATTTCCTTGTTGGCTTGCCTCTAGATTGTGATAAAAACGGACAATAGAAGGTTCACTACAAATGCTGGTATCCCCGTTAAAAAAATTGTCGTTTACAGCAAGTTTAATTGATTTAGGCGAGCTGTTTAAAATTACTCTACAAATGCGTTTTGGTACGTCCAGAATATAGACACCTATAATGTTCTTTTCTAAAATTTCAGCATCAATTTCGTATGGCATATTGATATCGTTTGGAATAATGATATGCTCTGGGTTTTCCACGCCATCAATAATGTGAAATGCAACAAATTGTTCCGCATTAATGATTTCGTTGGCTTGGTGCTTGTCCATAGCATAGCGATAACCCAAAAGTGCACCTATAGAAAGCATCCCGACTATTGCTAAAACACCGATCATCTCAAGCATAGAGCGTCCTTTTATATTTGAATGCCAAGAAAAATCAGACATCTTTAACCCCTTTAATAGATTGAACAATATACTCAGAAAAATTTTATATGGCAATTTTTTAAAAGTCAATAATTATGTACAATAATTTACAGCGATTATGAAAATGTCATTATTCTAAATGTATAAAAAGTGCTTGTTTTTTTTATCTTCTTTGTTATAATACACAATTATTAAGAGGCTTGAATGGGAAATTTATTTATTTTTATCTTCTATAGCTTTGTATATTTAGTCGGCTATGGCTGGCTGATATGGTATATTTTTGGCTTTTCGCCGTTTATGTGCTTTTCTTCTGAAACAAAAGAATTATTTGTTAATCCACTCAGCGATTGGGGCACTCTTTATCACGATTTTGTTAATGATAAATGGGTGATAAACAGCTGGGGCGATACGCTGATGCTGGTTGCATTTTTGTCGTTCTTTCCTCTGTGGATTGGTTTGTGGGTACGCTTGTGCCATGCACAGATTATAAAAAAGATTTTAAAGCCTTTCCATGCGATTAAGCGCCGTCAATTAAATGATGCCAAACCTCAACAAAGCACGTTAAAATCATCGTTGATGATGCGTCCAAAGCCTATGCCACGAGGAATAAGTTTTGGTTCTTCTCACACGTTACCGTCTAAAAATCAAGCAGCTACGCAATCTATGCAAAGTATGCCAAACAATACAATGTCTGCTGCGCCTGTCACGGGAGGGGCTGCGTTATCTTCAAACACTGAAACGACTTCAAGTACTGGCGAATTCACACAGGCGTTTGTCGAACAAATGCGCCAGCTGGGAGAACGCTATGGTTGCGACTTATTCGAAAAAGTACGTTTGGACGATGTGACGGTGCCTTTGGTGCTGGCCACTGATACGCGGGCGTTTTTGATGACATTTTTGCTTGACGGTAGAGAATGGATTGCTGATGAAGAAGTATCTGAGGATGCTATAGAGCCTACTTGGTTTTCGGCGCAAGGGCTTATCCCATCGCCGTTCTATATGATGAGTAAAGCTGCTGCTACGTTGGCGGAAAAAGAACCTACATCAGATATTATTCCCGTGGTTGTGCTGTGCAATGGCAGCATTTTAAATGCGCAAGCAATGCAACAAACGTGGCAAGAACAAGGCGGTTTTGTCGTCACATGGCAGTCAGCCAGTGATGATAACTTGATGACTTTGGAAGAGGTGATTTCACAAGCTAGTACGACGCTTACAGAGGAAAATGTCTCCTAATAAGGTTGATGACGGCGTGAAACATAAATGTGTATTTGAGAAAAAGTCTTAAAAAGTTAAGAAAAAGTTAAAAAAGCACTTGCAAAGCAAAAAAGAATCATTTAATCTATATCAGAACAACGATAGGGAGAGACAAAATGTCTAAAATGAAAATATTGTTTGTCGCAAGTGAAGCGGCTCCATTTATCAAAACTGGAGGATTGGCGGATGTTGCAGCGGCTTTGCCTAAATACTTAAAACGTCAAGGGGCAGAGGTGAAACTTGTATTACCTTTGTATTCGTTGATTGATCGCGAAAAATACCAACTGCGCAAAATGTATGACGGCAGCTGCGTCAAAATGGGTAATTGCGAAGAATGGTACAGCGTATACTATGCGGAAACGCCTTGCCACTATGACGCATATTTTATCGAGTTTAATAAATACTTTGACAGATATGGTGTGTACGATGATAAAAACTCGCACCAAGAATATCAAGACAATGCCTATAGATATGCATTCTTTTGCCGAGCCGCATTGCAGTTTTCTAAAGATATGGGCTTTCAGCCCGATGTCGTGCATGTTCACGATTGGCAAACGTCCTTGATTCCGTATTATTTGAAGAAGGATCACGATCCATTTTATGCAAATACCAAAAGCGTGCTGACGGTGCATAACTTGCCTTATCAAGGCGTATATGGTGCAGATGTATTAAACTATGCCAAGGTAGCGCCTGAAGACTTTAATATGTATGCATTCGAAAGCTATGGTCGCATTAACTTGCTTAAAGGCGGTATTCGCTTTGCAGACAAAATTACGACTGTTAGCCCGCATTATGCCGAAGAGATTATGACGCCTTTGGGTGGTGCTGGATTGCATTGGTTGCTTCAAGAGCGTCGCGCGGATGTGTCGGGTATTTTAAACGGCATTGATTTGGATTTGTGGAATCCCATGAAAGATCCAAACATTGCGTATCCGTACGATGTAAAGTCGTATAAGGAAGGCAAATCTAAGAACAAAAAAGTATTGCGAGATCATTTTGGCTTGGAACACAACAATACACCGATTTTTTCAATGGCGGTGCGTTTGTCCGAGCAAAAGGGTATTCGGATGGTGACAGAATGTATTGAAGGCGTTTTGCGTACGATGCAGGCTCAATTCCTGATTATGGGTGATGGTGAAGTTTGGGCTCAAGCTTATTTGGGCAACTTGCAAAATTACTACCCAGGCCAAATCAGTGTGCAACGCTTTAATGGTCCGTTGGAACACCTTGTAGATGCTGGCAGCGACTTTACGCTTATTCCGTCTTTGTATGAACCGTGCGGGTTAAAGCAAATGTACAGCCAACTGTATGGCACTTTGCCGATCGTCAGATCGACTGGCGGCCTTGCTGATACGGTGCAAAATTATGACGAAAGCCAAGGCACAGGCTCGGGCTTTAAGTTCTATGACATTTCGGCCAGTGCGCTATATAATACAATCGGTTGGGCAAATTCGACTTATTACGATCGACCAGAGCATATGGACAATATGATTAAAACCGCTATGAATCAAGATTTCTCGTGGGGTCGTTCGGCCAAGAAATACTATGCGTTGTATCAACAACTGAAAGGTTAATATGGATACGATTAAAGTTGCAATTGTTGGTTGGGGAAATGTTGGCAAGTTTTGCAAGCAAGTGATTGAGAACTGTGCCGATATGGAGCTTGTAGGCGTTGTGCGCCGTGAAAGCTCTCTGCAACAGCCTCAGCCGCCCGAACTTGAGGGCATTGCGACTGTATCCGATATCCACGAGCTTGAACCGTTGGACGTAGCGATTGTGTGTGTGCCTTCCCCTTTGGCATTCGAATGCGAAAAAGAGCTTTTATCCAGCGGTATCGCTTGTGTTGACAGCTTTGATATTCACAAAGATATTTTGGCAAGTCACGAAAAACTAACCCAATTAACCAAAGAAAATCGCACTGTATGTATTTACGGCGCTGGTTGGGATCCTGGAACGGATTCGCTTATCCGCGCAGTGATGCAAATCGTGTCGCCTAATGGCGTGTCTACAACGACTTTCGGCGGCGTGCGTGGTGGCCGCAGTATGGGACATACCGTTGCCGTGAAAGCAATAGAGGGCGTGAAGGATGCCGTCTCGCTGACATTGCCAAATGGCGCAGGCAAGCAAAAGCGTCAAGTGTATGTTGAATTGGAAAAAGGTGCTGATTTTAATTCGGTAGCGGCGGCGATTCGTGCTGACCAATACTTTGCTCAAGATCCGACTGATGTGATTGCAGTTAAAAATGTTGCACAATATGATACGCTCAACCACGGCGGACAAATTGATCGCGTGACGCCCGAAGTCGTACAAAGTTATCGAATCGAGGGCATCAACCCTTTTATGACAGCAAACGTTCTTGTGTGTGCGGCGCGTGCGGCCTATCGCGCGACAGAGCGCCAAGAGTACGGCGCATTTACGATGTTAGAGCGCCCGTTATGTGATTTTTTATCGGGCACTTTGGACGAATTACTGCAAAGTTATTAAATTATCAGTAAATAAAAATTCTTGCAATTTGAAAAAAAGTTTGTTATACTTGGAGTGTAATTGCTCGCAAGGGTGGTTATATGTACCTTTTTAAAAGGTGCGAGAGCTGTCAGAAGCTCTTAGTATTGACGGTGTCTGATAGGCATCGAAAGGTTGCGGATTCGTCCGCGCTGAACTATCCCCGACATTATGGTCGGGGAGCTTGTAGCGAATGTTCAGAGAGACTTCGAACCCTCTTAAAGGCTATAAGAATCATTTCAATACTATGATTTCTGAACTCTCCGGCCACCTTTTAATCAGGTGGTTAAAAAAATAAATAATAAGGAGATATTCAAAATGTCAGTTAAAGATACGTTAAAAAAGAAAGTTGCTCCAGTTATGGCTGCTGCGGCTTTGCTTACACCAGTTGCCACACAAGCATCTGAGCAAAATGCGCCAGAGACAAGGGAGCAAACAATCGAACAAAAGATTGAACAAGGCGTAGAGGCTCCTGCTGTGCTGAGATTTGCGCCTGAAATGGCAAAAAAAGCGCAAAAGCTTGCCGAAAAGGCAGATGCCTTCAATCGTTGCGGGGATAAAACTGATGCCAGTGAAGGAATTGCCGTTTGGTACCGCAATGATGGTTATATTCAAATTACAGGGGGTGCAACTGAATATGATGATAATGGTGTCTTAACTAGCAACAACTATGTAATTTTGGATAAAGACGGTCGTGAAGTTAAAGATGTTGAACCGTTAAAGCCTTCAAATGGCATTCACATTTCATTGGATAAAGCTGGAAACTATCGCGCTTCGGTGTTGATGGCGTATGAAGATCGTGTGAATACTTTTGCTTCTGGCAATGTGAATTCCAATGAATGTTTCATTCGCGATAACGCGCGTGCTTTAAACAATAGACAAGCAAATGATGAAAGCCTTGATAAACGTTATATTGAGATGTTAGGTGGTGTTCAATCTGCTGTAGCTGAAGTATCACCCGAAATTGCAAAACAAGTATCTAAGTGGGCCGATAAATATGATGTATTCAAGCGTTGTGGTGGTCCTCTTGTTGAGGCTAAGACAGTCGACGTTGTGTTCCGCAATGATGGTTATATTCAAATTACAGGGGATCGTGGCCGCTATGAATATGAGGAAAATGGTCGCAAGATTAACAACTGTGTGGTTTTGGATATGAATGGTAATGAAGTCAAAGATGTTGCCCCAGTTGCTAGCGCAGAGGGCGTTCAAGTTTCATTGAGCAAAGACGGGAACTATTCAGTTGACAATGTTGTTAATTTGGGCGGCTATAGTTTCCATAAGCCTATTTCCAAAGGTAAGGTTGAGACGAAGGATTACGCAAAAACGATTGAAAACATTGGTGAGAAAGTCGAAAGCGTTGCTAAGCTTGTGCACAACGGTGTGTTAGGTCGATAAAAAAACAAAAGGGAAGAGCTTTTTTGAAAGCTTTTCCCTTTGCTTTTAATAAGGGAGATACAAATGGAATGGGTACAAGCAGGCATTTATTTAATTCAACCGACTGAACAAGGCAGACTTGTTTTTGAGTTGCCTGCGGTTGATGATTCTGAGCCTGAGGAAAGTTATTTTTTCTATGACGGCAAAGAGCACGCTTTGTTATACCGCAACAAGCAAAAAGGGGTCGTGTTGGATTACATCAATCCTGCAATCCGCGAAAAATTGTTTGCGGCCGACAAAGTGACGTTTCTTGAATACGACATCGAAAAAGACAATGTCGTTCGCACATATGATGTGCCGCTGAAACAAGTGCCAAACATCAATGTTCAAATTATGACAAAGGAGAAAAAAGATGAGCAATCAAAAGCAACAAAATAATCAACCACAATCGGCACAAGCTTTTATGCAAATTTTGTCTGCCGTACAAAAAGCGCAACCTGCTCAAGCGGCGCAAAATACCCAAAATGCACAAAATACTGCGCCCATCAAGCAAAATGACCATTCTGCACAAGTACTGGCAAAAACAGCTGCGGTAGGCGCTGTGGCTCGTGAAGCTGGGGGCACTGCTGCCGCAGCAACGGTTGCGGTTGGTAAGACGGTTGGTAAAGCAACGGGCGATCAGGACGCAGGCGATGCCGTTATAGTGGGAACGAGCGCGGGAGCTGTTGTGGGTGCTTGGGCGTTGGGCGCGATTGCGGCGGGGACAGGCGTTGGCATTATTGCTGTGCCGTTCATTGTTGGACCTGCGGTTGGGATTGCGTACTATCGTTTATGCAAAAACAAAGACAAGATTGCGCAGGCGTTAAAAGAGCGTGGGCTTGAGCCTGCAGGCAATGCTCTTGAAAACGGGGTGGAACGCATGCCAAATTACTCAAAGCAAAAAATAGACGAGGCTGAAGTAAAGATTAACAAGCACTCTTTGCAAGCGGCCAGAGCCTAAAAGAGTTTTGAATTTATTTGAATAAGGGAGATTAAAATGAGTCTAGCAGACAAGGTTATTAATGTGGCAATAGATGGGACGCCCATGAATCCATTGCAAAAACTGGCTTTTAAGCTGGTGTTTGGAACTAAACTCGGGCGAAAAATAGCTTTAAGAAGGATGAAAAAGAATTGGCAAAAGGTCTTTGGAAAGAAAGGAAAAGTTGACAAGGGGAAAGTAGCCAAAGGCATCGTTTCAAAGAATAAAAAGCAGTGGCCTGCAATATTCGATAAGGTCGTATTAGATGAAAAGCCTAATACACCGAAAAGTCCGTATGAGGTGCACTTAAAGGGAGAAAACATCGTTTCTGATAAAGAAGCTGAAATGCCTGAAATGCTCCGCAAGATATTATCGCTGGGTGCAGTCGTAGAACCTAAAACCCCAAAAAATCCGCGTGCAAATCCGTACGAAGTGCGCATCAACGGTGAAATAAAAAGTGTTCAAGAAATTTTGAAAGATATGGCCGATACGTCTTTGAAAGATGTTTTAAAAGATATGCACAAGGAAAATGATTACAAATTTCTTCAAAATATTTTGGGGGATAATATCAATTTAAAAGTAGAATCTCTAGAAGATCTTTACGCTGGAAAGAAGGCAACCAAAGAAGATGAGAAAAAAGCCGTAAACCCGTATTCTGATGAAGCATTGGAAAAACGTGGGTTGGAGATGCATATCTTTGAGGTAAGTATTGGTGGTTTGGGGCGTCCACTTATTCCAGGTGTGCCAGAACCGATGGCGGGATATCAAGAGCGTCCAGTGACTATTGGGGGTGTTAAGGACCATATCTATATGTTTAACGGCAAGCCAGTCTATGAGCTTGATGGACGGTATTATTACACAGAAATAGTTCCAAAAGGAACAAAACCAAAAAAAGGTTTTTTAACAAAAAAAGAATTTCTCAAGATGAACAACGTGGATACAAATAAGGATCATTCGATTGATCTGGAACATCTGAAAAATGAGATCCAAAAGCTGCGTGAGCAGAATAAAGAGCTGACAGGTTTAAAACCATGGCAGCACCGTTTGCCTGATGGCACGATTGTAGCAACAGGTTTGAGGCTTGACAAAAACGAAAACGTTATTATGCCTGATGGCAAGGAGTATGCAACAGGTGTGCGACGTGATCCAGCGAGGGAAGCAGACGATCAGAACGGTTTTAAGTTTGTGGACAGAGAAGCACGCCAGATAATTTTGTCTGACGGCACGGTTGTAAAGCTAGCGACATCAGAAGCTGAAAAGCCGAAAAAAGAACAGATCATTAATCCAGATCAAAACAAAAAGCTGGAAAAGAATCCGTGGGTTATTCATTTGGATAAGGTTGCGCAAAACTTTCAAAAACACGAGGATTACTTTAAGCAAAAGTATGGCCTGATTTTAGATGGAAGGGCAATTATGCCTGCTCACACAAAGGACATTTCATCTACTCTTGTGGCCACAAAAGGAGGCAGACAATGAATCTTATAGACATTAAAAATTATTTTATTCAACCGACTAAACAAGGTATTTATATCGTTGTGATGAAAGCGTTTGAGCAAGAACCTCGCTCGGCCAGCATTCAATATGACGGGAAAGATGCGGCGTTGTTTTTGCGTATGCCGACTCAAACGGTGTTGATTGATTATATCAACCCAACGGTGCAAAAGCAACTGTACCAATCGGGCTTTGTGATCGTCAGCGAAATGGACGAGACGGGCGATAATATCGTGCGTGATTACAAAGTGCCTTTAAAGCAAGTGCCTGAGATTACCTTGGCCACTGCTTAAAGGCTTTTAAAGGAGTACTGCTGCAACGTAAAGTGTTCCTTTTGACATCGATGAGCCATTCCTACGTAAGCTCATCGATGTTTTTTTAATTACTTGAAAGCCCGTTTCGGCCAATAATGCATCAACCAGCTTGGGCGCGTGCAAATAGCGTCCCTCAACGTTCAGCTTCACATCATTTTCACCGTCTTCAATTGAAAAAACAAATAAGCCATTTGGGCTTAAACGAGGCTGGATAGCCTTGAAAACAGGCTTTAAATTATGGATATAACAAAACACATCGGCCGATAAAATCAAATCGAACTGCTCTTTTTCGTGCGCCAAGTAATCCAAAATGTCTTGCGTATAAAGCGCGCTATAGGCGTTTTTACTTTGCGCCTTTTGAATCATTTTGACAGAACAATCAACACCTGTCAGCTTGTCACAGCTTGCCGAAAGTAAAGCGCCGCAAGCGCCTGTGCCACAGCCTAAATCCAGCGCGTTTTTAAAATGCTTTCCTGCCAATTCTTGGGCAATTGCGGCTGGGATTTGGCATTTTAAAAGCTTCATCTTGTCGTCATAGCTGTCCGCAAAGGCGTCATACAGCGTTTGTGTATAGGCAAAATCTGCCGCCTCATCCGCCCCCTCATCGCCGTCATTATCTGCCGCTTTATCCTCACCACGTTCATTTTGCGCGCCGTGCAGTGCCGCATAAGTGTGCTTGGCAAGCGGGTTGTCTGGAAAGTTTTTAAGCCAACCTTCGGCATATTTTAAAGTCTCGGCAGGCGCTTTGTCGTGCCATTTGGGCAGCAAGCTAACAAGTCGCAAATGCGCTTGCATTTCCAATTGATGCTGCCCCAACAGGTTAAAGTAAAGTCCTGCGGCTTCCTGATAATCGCCAACATCTTCCAAAATCGTGGCAAGGTTATACAACGCAGTTTTATCTTTCGGATTTAAAATGACAACTTGACGGTACATTTCAAGCGCTTCATTGGTGCGCGATTGCTTATATAAAAGGCTGCCCAGATTGTTATATGCCGCCGTGTTATTAGGGTTAATGCGCAACACGCACCGATAATCTTGTTCGGCCTGCAAGGGGTTTAAAGTCTCTTCCAACAGGGCTTTTTCAAAATAAGCATCTGCACAAAATCGGTTCAGATGAATGGCTTTGTCAAAACTTGCCAGCGCTTTGTCGGGCTCGTTTAAAAGGCTTTGTACCTTGCCCATTTCAACCCACAGAAAATCTTTGTCGGGCTCGATTAAAAGCGCGCGCTCGATAAGGGGCTTTGCTGCTGGAGTATCTCCCGTTTGCCGATATTGCACCGAGCGTTGATAAAGGGCAGGTACAAAATCGGCCTTGAGCAAAAGGGCTTTGTCTAAAAGTGCTTCGGCCTTTTGCGGTTGCCCCCTATCCCGCATAAGCAAGGCTTTGTTGACATATGCCCACAGCATTTTGGGATTCATCGAAAGCGCTTTGTCAAATGCTTGCTCGGCTTTATTATAGAGCCCCTTGGTGCGCCAAATGTTGCCCAAATTATTAAATGCTTCGGGCATTTGAGTTAATTTTTCATAGCGTTCTGCTGCTTCACTTAACTTGCCGTCCTCTTGCAAAGCGACCGCAAGCGAGTACTGATAATCCTGATTATCGGGCGCAAGCAATGTCGCTTGGTACAAAAGGTTTACTGCCTCATCCAGCACGCCTTTTGTCAGCGCGATAACACCCAGAAAATAAAATGCGCCCGCGTTATAAGAATCCATTTGTAAGACTTCACGAAACAGCGTTTCTGCTTCGTCTAAATTGCCCGTGCCATAGGCCGTCAGTGCCTTGGAAAATAACAATTCTGTATTCATTGTCGCGTCCTTTTTTTAAGCAGTATAAAGGCATTGCTCGGGCTTTTCAATAAAAATCTAACAAAAGTGTTATAAAAGTTGAATTGCGTTTTAAAAAAGCTTTGCTTATAATCGAGCCAAAACTGACAGAAGGAAAAGAGATGCAAAATATTGATAAAAATGCGATTAAAGAGTTGTCCGAGCTGTTGCACGCCAACGACTTAAGAGAAATTGAATACGAGGCCGAAAATGTGCGCATTCGCGTGGTGGCAAATTCTGCGATGCCCGCCAGTATGCCTGCGCCAATGCCAACAGTGGTGGCCGCACCTGTGGCAAGTGCTGCTCAGGCTTCTGCACCAGAGGAAGATTTATCCAAAGCCGTTAAGTCACCGATGGTGGGCGTTGTTTATTTGTCCTCTGATCCATCGCAACCGCCTTTTGTGCGCGAAGGGGATATGATCGGCGTTGGGCAAACTTTGTGCTTAATCGAAGCGATGAAAACGTTCAGCCCCGTCAAGTCGGATAAAGCGGGTTGCGTGAAGAAAGTTTTAGTTTCCTCAGGTATGCCTGTCGAGTTTAACGAACCTTTGTTTGTGATTGAATAAGATGTTTGAAAAAGTTTTAATTGCTAATCGAGGAGAAATTGCGCTGCGTATTCACCGTGCGTGCAAAGAAATGGGCATTAAAACGGTGGCGGTGCATTCAACGGTTGATGCCGATGCGATGCATGTGCGCTTGGCAGACGAGGCGATTTGCATTGGCCCAGCTCCTGCCAGAGATTCTTATTTAAATAAGGCCGCGATTATCAGTGCCGCTTTGATTTGCGGCGCAGATGCGATTCACCCAGGTTATGGCTTTTTATCGGAAAATGCAGACTTTGCTGAAATGGTTGAAGCGCACGGCTTAACCTTTATCGGTCCAAAGCCCGAAATGATTCGCAAAATGGGCAATAAGGTGGAGGCCAGAGCCGCCGCTAAAGCCAGCGGACTGCCAATTTTGCCAGGTTCTGAAGGGGCTATTTCAAACTTGGACGCCGCCTTGATTGTGGCGCAAAAAATTGGTTATCCTGTTTTAGTCAAAGCCGCAAATGGTGGTGGTGGCAAGGGAATGAAAGTTGCCTACTCATCACAGGAGCTTTCCAGTGCATTTGTGCTTGCGCAAAAAGAAGCCAAAGCTGCTTTCGGTGATGATACCGTTTTTATCGAAAAATACCTTGAAAATCCGCGCCATATAGAAGTGCAGGTTTTGGCTGATGACTATGGTGAAGTTGTATGCCTTGGTGAGCGCGATTGCTCCTTACAACGCAACAATCAAAAGATTTTGGAAGAAACACCATCGCCCGCGCTGAATAAACAGCAACGTCAGCAATTGTTTGATGTTGTAAGCAATGCTGTTAAGAAAATTGGCTATACGAATGCGGGCACGTTAGAGTTTTTATATGAAAATGGCGAATTTTACTTTTTGGAAATGAATACGCGGCTTCAAGTCGAACACCCTATCACAGAAATGGTGACGGGCATTGACATTGTGCGCGAGCAAATCAGACTGGCAAGCGGTGCACCTTTGGGCTATACGCAATCGAATGTACGCATCGAAGGTCACGCAATCGAGTGCCGTATCAATGCGGAAAATCCGATGACGTTTATCCCAAGCCCTGGTAAAATCGATTGTTGGCATGTTCCTGGTGGTTTGTGGGTGCGTGTCGATTCGGCAATGTTTGCGGGCTATAAAGTGCCTGCTAACTATGACAGTTTGGTTGCTAAGTTGGTTGTCTTTGGACGCACACGTAATGGCGCTTTGATGCGCTTGCGCCGAGCTTTGGATGAATTCGTTATAGATGGAATAGAAACAACGATTCCGCTTCATCAACGCTTGATTCACGATGCCGAGTTCATCGATGGACAATATAACATTCACTGGCTTGAAAAGTTCTTAAAGAAGATCAAATCAGAGTCTTGATTATATAGTTTTTTGTATGGGGGGCTATTGCAAAATGGCCTCTTTTTATATAAATGATTTCTTGTAGTCATAAAACAACAAGGAGAGACAAATGAAAAAACATTTATTTTTAACAGCCTCGGCGCTTTGCCTGATGGCAATGCCTGTGATGGCGGATTGTGTTTGCGGGCAAACAGGTTGCAAGCCATGCGAAGATACAGAGGATTATTTGGAAGATGTTGGTGAGCATTTTAAAAAGCAAGCTAAAAAAATTAAAAAACGCGTTAAGCATTCTCAAAAAGAAAAACAAAACGATAAATCAACACCGTGTATGTCGGATCCTGTGTTTTGGTCCGAAACGGCCGAGCTGTTGGATGCAAACGGTGATATTGTAATGTACTATGCCGAGATTGCCGAAGACGATACTTTTATATTGACGCCCGAACAGAAAACGCAAGCAGCGATGAATGTTCAAAATATGAAAAAAGCAGGCGAGCAGCTGAAAAAGAAAGTTGCGGATAAGCGCCAAGAATGCCTCGGTGTGATTGAAACTGAAGAGGTTGTTGTTGCTGTGCCCGCGGGTGAAGCAGTGGATCTGACAAAGATGAAAGCAAAAGGCAAAAAGGCGATGAAAGAGATGCAACAAAAAGGCAAATCCAATGCGACAAAACAAGCCAAATGGCTGTCTCAAATGGATCAAAATGGCGATATGTTAATCGAAGCGGCTGAGTTTATTGATTTAAACGCAAATCAATAAAGCCGTATATTCAGTCGTTTGAAAAGCGCCCTTTTGCATTGTGCTAAAGGGCGCTTTTGGGAGGCTCTTTTTTTGCCGATTAAAGCTTTTCTTTTTTGCGATGTTGTGCTATAGTTATTAAAAATGAGGGCTTCAAAATGAAAAAAATACTCTACTTGTTAATGCTTTGTGTGTGGACGCCTGTGCTGGCTCATGGGGGAACGCTACAAGAAGATTATCAAGAGATTACGCCTTTAATGGAAATGCTTCAAACGGGGTCTGGCGCATCATTAAACTTGCTTGCACCGTATATCAAACGCGGTAATTCAGTGGCTCAATATTTGGCCGCAGCGATTTATGACGAAGGCCGTGTTGTCAGCGAAAATCCGCAAAAAGCAGCCGAGCTATATTGCAAAGCGGCGGATAAAAATCCGCTGGCGGCTCTGGCGTGCGCGAATATGTATGCTCAAGGTCGAGGCGTTGCGCCCGATATCGACAAGGCTGAAGAAATGTATATGGCGCTGGTTGTGGTCGAGGACGCGCAAGTGAGGCAGCAGGCGCAAGAAAAATTAAGCTATCTTGTGGCGCTGAGAAAAGAAGAAGCATTTGTCAATTTGCTTGAGAAAAAGTCTTTGCAAGGAAATACCGAGGCGCAACTGATGCTTGGTCAGTATCATTTTAATCACGATAATTTAATCGGTGCTTATGTATGGTTGTCGATTGCGTCAGATACAGTTCAAATAACCGAAAAAGAACGTATAGAGCCGATTATCACCTATCTCAAAGGGCAAATGTCGATGTTGGATATTGCTCAGGCCGAGATTGAAATCGATGAAATAAAGCTCCTTTTGACGCAAAGGGTGAGCGAGGATGAAAAAACTTCTTGACAAGCCCAGTGAAAGACTGTATAAGCTTTTATTAGTTTTGGGTGTGTAGCTCAGCGGTTAGAGCACTACGTTCACATCGTAGGGGTCGCAAGTTCAAATCCTGCCACACCCACCAATAATAAAATTACAGGCTTGATACATAAACAAGGATTTCTGACAATTTAATTTCCGTAAACCAAAAGACAATTTCCTATGGCAACAACAATTCTTTTTTATGTGATGATTAAGCGCATCATCAATTATACATTAAAGCATAAACAACTCAGTCGATAAGCCCTGATAAATGCTCTTTTTGCAGTCTGCAAAAGTTTTTCTATACACATTGTTGTGGCAAAATGCCGTAATTTAGAATATTTTTTGTTTTAAAAATAACAGATATCTCTTTCAGATGTAAAAAATACAAAAATTGATACAAAAGTATTGACAAGCGTGAAAGTCTATTGTATGTTGATATTGTTTTGATAATGAGAATCATTCTCGATAATGAAAATCATTCTCATTATTAGAAAAGGTTTTGAGAGGATACATATGTGGAAAAGCGTTTTTTTTAAGAAAATAGTTTAAGTTTTCGGCGTTGACGAAATGTTTTCGTCAAAGAAAATACGCAGAACCATAAAATAAGAACACTTATCAAAAACGACAGTAAATTAAAACACAACGATAAATGGCGCAGAAAGGATAAAATGGATAATTTTCTTACAAAAAATCAACAGCTTATATTGAAAACGTTCGAGCTGCATCCCGAGCATTTGACGGCGCAGCAAACTTATGCGTATTTGCATCAAGATTATCCAAAAATCGGTTTGGCGACCGTTTACAGAACGCTAGACTCGCTTGTAAAGCTTGGAAAATTGCAACGCCTGGTTGGCTTGGAAGAGACTGTGCATTATGATCATAGGCTTGATGCGCATGCTCATTTTTTCTGCACAAGCTGTCACAAAGTGATGGATTTAGACACAGGGCTTGTCCCCGCTTTGTCTAAAGCCGAATTGGCGCACCACTTAGGTTGCGTCTGTCATTCAATCGAATTGGACGTACACGGTGTATGTTCCGAATGTAAACATTAAAGGAGAAATAAAATGGAATTAAAAGGTTCTAAAACAGAGCAAAACTTGCAAATTGCATTCGCGGGTGAATCGCAAGCACGCAACAAATACACGTACTTTGCGGGCAAGGCGCGCAAAGAGGGTTTCAATCAAATCGCGGATTTGTTTGAAGCGACAGCGAATAACGAAAAAGAGCACGCTAAATTGTGGTTTAAAGCGCTGCACGATGGCGCTGTTCCGTCTACCGAAGAAAACTTAGCAGCTGCTGCTGACGGTGAAAATTACGAGTGGACAGATATGTACGCGCAAATGGCAAAGACGGCCCGTGAGGAAGGCTTTACCAAAATCGCGGCTCAAATGGAAATGGTGGCAGCAATTGAAAAGCGTCACGAAGAACGCTATCGCAAGTTGCTCGCCAATGTCAAAAAAGGTGAAGTTTTCAAAAAAGGCAGCATTGTTATGTGGGAATGCGGCAATTGCGGACACATTCACGTTGGTGAAAAAGCGCCTGAAGTTTGCCCTGTATGCGCTCACCCTCAAGCGTACTTTTTTATGGTGAACGATAACTTTTAACGTATAAACTTTTCGGCAAAATCCCTCGGCCAATTCGCTGGGGGATTTTTTCAAGCAAGATGCTTTTTTAAAATTGCGCGCACCAAAAAGAAGCTGACTAAAATCGAAAAGACATCGGCGACAGGCTGAGACCAAACAATGCCTTTTAAGCCGAAAAAGTGCGCCGTTAAAAACAAAGTCGGAATAAAGATAAAACCTTGCCGACACACGGATAAAACCAGCGAGGGCGTGCTTTTGCCAAGCGCTTGCAATGTCGCCATCGCCAGAAAAAAGAATCCCAGCACAGGCGTTGTCGAAGATTGTACACGCAAAAAATATGTCGCGTGGGCAACGACTTGCTGATTGTCGATAAAGGCCGCCGTCAGAACGGGCGATAAAGCCTCTAGCACAGCAAAAAAGCAAATTCCGCTGATGAGCATAACGACTCTGGATTGTGCCAAAGTCGCTTCTAAACGCGGCTTATTTTTCGCTCCATAATTATAACCGATGAGCGGCTGAATGCCCGCGCTAAAGCCGATTTGAATAATCGGGATAAATGAAAATATCCGCATCGTGATGCCCATCGCGGCAATCACATCATCCCCATAACGTACCAAAAAATTATTTAACAAGATGTTGGAAAAGCTCATCAACATATGCGCCAGCGATGGCGGCAAGCCAACACAAAAAACTTCCTTGGTAATTTCAAGCTCTGGCCGCCACCAACGAAGCGAAATCGACAAATATGTTTTCTTGTGCCACAACAGATAAATGATGTAATAAGCGGCCGCAACAAAAGCACCAATGACGGTGGCAATAGCGGCGCCGACAACGCCCATTTTAAGATGCAAAATGAAAATCGGATCAAGAACAATGTTCACAATAGTTCCGAGCATTATGCCAAACATTGACTCTTTTGAGGCGCCCTCGGAGCGCACGATAAAGCTGAATGCCGTTTGCAACAACAAAAAGTACGCGCCAAAAGCACAAATCGTTAAATACTGTTCGGCAAAATGACGGGTTGCGTCTGTACAACCTATCCACTTTAAAATAAAGGGCATCAGGCTTAGCACAAGCACGTTGCAAACCAGCCCCATAACAAGGCACATATAAAAGCAAAAGGCTGAAGTCTTTTTAACTTGCACGTGTCGCTTTTGTCCCAGAAGTCTGGAAATAAACGATCCGCCGCCAATGCCGAGCACACTGCCGCATGCCATCATCAGCATAAACACGGGCATAGCTAAAGCAACGGCTGCGACTTGGTTAGGATCGCCCGTTTGCCCCACAAAAAATACATCGACCAGATTATAAGCAATCGTGACAATTGAAGACAATACAGACGGCAAAGCCAATGCAAAAATGGCTTTTCGGACGGGTGCTTTTTCAAAAATCTCTACTTTTTCCATAAAGGTTATTTATAACGCGTTTGATTATTTATGCAAGCTTTTTGTTGTTTTCGCTTGTGTTTATGATAAAAGAAAGTATAATGCAACCTAAACAGATTTACCATTTATAAAGGAGAAAATGATTATGCAAAAAAAAGTAGCTCTGATTACAGGCGTCACGGGTCAAGACGGTTCGTATTTGGCTGAATTGCTATTAGAAAAAGGATATGAAGTGCATGGCCTTAAGCGCCGTGCGTCTTCTTTCAATTCATCCCGAATTGACCATTTGTACCAAGACGTGCATGAAAACAACAAAAACTTTTTTCTGCATTACGCGGATTTAACGGATACAAGCAACATTGTGCGTTTGCTCAAGGAAATTGAACCTGACGAGATTTACAATCTGGCGGCGCAATCGCACGTCAAAGTGTCGTTTGATATGCCTGAGTATACAGCGAATGTAGACGGCATTGGCACACTGCGTTTTTTGGAAGCCATCCGCATTTTGGGATTGAGCAAAAAGACACGCTTTTATCAAGCATCTACTTCTGAATTGTTTGGTTTGGTGCAAGAAACACCGCAAAAGGAAACAACACCATTTTACCCGCGTTCACCATACGGGTGCGCAAAGCTTTATGCCTATTGGATTACCGTGAATTACCGCGAAAGCTATGGAATGTACGCATGCAATGGCATTTTGTTTAACCACGAAAGCCCGCGCAGAGGCGAAACTTTTGTGACGCGCAAAATCACGCGTGCCGCGGTGCGCATTAAGCTCGGAATGCAAGATAAACTTTACTTGGGCAATTTGTCATCAAAGCGCGACTGGGGTCACGCACAAGACTATGTCAAAGGAATGTGGCTGATGTTGCAACAAGAAAAACCCGAAGATTTTGTACTGGCGACAGGGCAAACAACAACTATTCGTGATTTTTGCTCGTTGGCATTTCAACAGCTCGGCTATGACTTAAAGTGGGAAGGTGAGGGCGTCAATGAAAAAGGCATTGATGTGGCTTCTGGCAAAGTGTTAATCGAGGTCGATCCGCGTTATTTCCGTCCCGCTGAGGTTGACTTACTACTGGGTGATCCGAAAAAAGCGCAAGAAAAGCTCGGTTGGCATTCAGAGCATTCGCTGCAAGAGCTTGTTCACGATATGATTACATCGGATATGCAAGAAGCGCAAAAAGAAAAGTTCTTAAAAACAAACGGTTATCAAGTTTTAATTCCTCAGGAGGTTTAATATCATGCAAAAAGATGCAAAGATTTTTTTGGCGGGTCATAACGGCCTTGTCGGTTCGGCGATTTATCGCGCCCTGAAAAACCAAGGCTATACAAACATTATCACGCGCGAATTAAATGAATTGGATTTAACAAACCAAGCGCAAACGTTGGCTTTTTTCAAAGAACAAAAGCCCGAATATGTGATTCTGGCTGCAGCCAAGGTAGGCGGTATTATGGCTAACTCACGCTATCCTGCCGAGTTCATTTATCAAAACTTGATGATTGCGTGTAATGTGATTGACAGCGCTTATAAATCAGGCGTCAAGAAGTTATTAAACCTAGGCTCGTCATGCATTTATCCCCGCCTTGCGCCACAGCCAATGAAAGAAGAAGCGCTGCTGACAGGCGAGCTTGAAAAAACAAACGAAGCTTATGCTTTGGCGAAAATATCGGCAATTAAATTATGCCAATACTATAACAAGCAATACGGTACTAACTTTATTTCCGTGATGCCGACAAACCAATACGGTCAAGGCGATAATTTTAATATGGAAACAGGTCACCTGTTGCCCGTGATTATGCGCCGCTTTCACTTGGCAAAATTGTTAATGGCAGGAAATTGGACGGCGATTAAAAATGATTTGAAACGTTATAAACTCGGTTGGGGGCTTGATGAGGCGCTTGATTTTAACAATCAAGAAAATCTTGAAAAAGCGCTTTCACAAATCGGCGTATTCAAAGACAAAGTCGTGATGTGGGGTGACGGGTCTGTATTCCGTGAAATGATGTGCTCGGACGATTTGGCGGACGCGTGCTTGTATTTGATGAATAACAAAGACTATGCCGACATTGGTGAATTCGTCAACATCACAAAAGGTGATGACATTCAATTAAAAGACTTGTTCGAGATGACAAAGCAAATCATTGGCTATACGGGCCAAATTGAATACGATACATCAAAGCCTAACGGCACGCCACGCAAAATGATGGACGCCACGCGCATTAAAGCGTTGGGTTGGTCACCAAAAATCTCTCTGCCTGAGGGCATTAAACGCTTTTATGATTGGTATTTGTCGCAATCCTAAAGCCTTTTATCTGCGCTTTAAATAATCCGCCCGTTTTGTGCGGGCGGATTATTTTTGATGTATGCTTTGTTAAAATCTGAAGTAAATAAATGGATTGTATGTTGATGCAGCAATTGTTGCGCTGGATACAACAAACAAAATAAATAACCAAATATTGATGAGCGTGCGCAGCACTTTGTGCTCATACTTCACATACAAGATTTTATTAAACACAGGCATTGCACACAAGATACCAGCGATTAGAGCCAACATTTCTGCATTGTTCAGATAATAGCTCACATCATTAACGGCAGTGTGTTCTTTGACTAGTCCAAACATATTTTTAATATAGTCGGTGGCATAACTCATATTCTCGGCACGGAACATCACCCAACCAATGACGAAAACGAAAATCGTATAAATGTGTTGCGCGCCCGAAATAATGCGAGATTTACTTTCTTTGTGCCAACCTGTCATTTTTTCAAAGATGATAAACACGCCGTGCCACAATCCCCAAAAGATAAAGTTCCAACTGGCGCCGTGCCAAAAGCCCGTTGCTAAAAAGACCAAGAACAGATTGACATAAGTTCTGACGCTGCCTTTTCGATTGCCACCCAGCGGAATATAAAGGTATTCTTTAAACCACGTAGACAGCGAGATATGCCATCTGCGCCAAAATTCAGTGATTGATTTGGAAATATACGGATAGTTAAAGTTTTCCAAAAACTTAAATCCGAAAATCAAACCCAAACCGATCGCCATATCGGAGTATCCGCTGAAGTCATAAAACAGCTGCAACGAATAAAATATAGCACCAACCCACGCAAGCTGAGGGCTTGCTTGTGCAACAGGCAACCCAAAGATTTCATCCGCTACCGCACCCAAAGTGTTGGCCAGCAGCATCTTTTTGGCAAGACCGATGATAAAACGCTTAACGCCATAAGAGACTTTGTCAAATGTCACTGTGCGGTGGTCGATTTGCTCGTCCACGTCACGGTACTTAACAATCGGGCCTGCGACTAATTGCGGGAATAAACTGATGTATAAAGCAAGCTTGTAAATGTCTTTTTGGACTTTGGCATCGCCTTTGTACACATCGATTAAATAAGACATTGCTTGGAACGTGTAAAACGAAATGCCAATTGGCATAATGACTTCCAAGAAAGAGATGTCCATAGCAAAAATCGAATTGATATTATCAATAAAAAAGTTGAAATATTTAAAGTAAAGCAAGAACGATAAGTCAACAGCGATTGTCGCGAGTAAGATAGGCTTTTTGTATTTCTTGTGTTTATCCAGCGCGATAGCTCCGACATAGTTGGCAAGAATTGTCAAAATCATAATTGCCAAATATCTGGGCTCGCCCCACGCATAGAACAAAATGCTTGCAGCCAGCAAAATCGCGTTGTGCAACTCTTTTTTTGCCAACAAGTAAATTAAACAAACAATAGGCAAAAACAAAAAGACAAAAGTCATTGATGAAAATAACATAGTTTTAATCCTTTATTGGTGTTTGTTGAATCAGTTGAGGCACAAAGCGTTCGACTTGCTCCATCACGATGATGTCAGCATTATTCAGCAAGTAAGACAAATTCGCAGAAGTGATGTTGTAATGCCAAAAATATGCAGACTTGTTAAACGTTGTCGTGATATAAGGCAACAAAAGTTGCGTAAAAGAATCTCTGAAAAAAGCAATCGACAAGTTTGTTTTTGGGGCGTTGTTTTGACAGGTATACTCTTTTTCGTCAAGGTCCTCTGGACAGGTGTATTCTTGATTAAATACAGGCTTTTTATAAACCGTTTCGTTGTCGGGCTTTATGGCTTCGTGCATTTTAACCATATCACCTTCAGGCATTTTCATCTGTTCATAGGCTGTAATTTGGACGGGTATAATTTGCGGATAATCTTTCAGAATCTGCGCCATCAATTCTTGATAGCCATAGTACGCGCCAAGTAAGTTCCAATGCGTATCGTTTTTATAATACAATAAATCACCCTTTTGCTTTTCATCGCGTAAGCGATCGTATGGATAAATCACATTAACGTCAGTGTTTTCGCGCAAATAAGTGATGAGCTTTTGAGTGCGCGATTGACTGTCTGGGGCAACTTTGCGCAATTTTAAAATATATTCGCCATAAATACGGTGTTTATCGGGCGCGATAAAATAATAAAAATGCTTGCCATTTTTCTTACACCATTCGTTAATCGAGACAAGATAATCGGCGATGGCTTTCAGCTCGTCTGGTGAGTAGTCAGTAATGTTTTGGAAGTTGCGCAACGCGTTATCTTGCGCCCAGAATAGCCAGTTATCATCGCCAATCAACACGCGGTCGTTGCCTTGAAACTTGCCACCGAATGCTTGATTGATTTTTGCTTTTAATTTGTCGTGTGTTTTGATGAAAAAACGGCGTTGATAAAATCTGTCATTAAACCAGTTTTCAAAGTTTTTACCATAGTGATTATTCAACTTACCATCAATAATCAAATGCTCGTATTTCGTAAGCATTCTGTTTTCTTTTATCGAAAAAGCATCTTCCGTAATGTTCAACATAGGGATAAACAAAACGATAAAAAAGCACACGACAAAAACAATGTCAATGCGCGAATGGTTATCGCGAATTTTAAAAAGCGAGACATATTGTACGGCTTTATAAGTCAACAAAAAGCTGAGTGTCAGCAAAATGATAAAGACTTCAAAATCAAATTCAGTGGCTTTTTTGAGTTTTATATTTTGCTTAAAACTCATACTGGCAGGTTTACTTGAAAGTGTAAAAGTCATACCGTTTTCAAAAGCTTTTAAATTGTTCAGCTCTTTTGCTTCAATATAGGTCATATCACCCAAGTGTAGATTTTTGCGACCTTTCAGGACAATGTTCGATATTTGGACAGAGGCAGTCCCTTTTCTGAAGTTAAAACGCAATTTTTCGATACGTTTGATGGGCAGAGACATCGTTATATTTTTGACTTCATCAGTCAGCTTAATTACCTGAGAAATGCGATTCATTTGCGGTACGCCGACTTCCGCACGCTTTGCATAAAGCACATCAAGCTCAAGCGAGCCTTTGCCCGAAATGTCAAAACTTAAAGTGATGGGCTGCTCAATAAGCCACAGAGAATGCGATATACACATCAACAAAAGCGTTAGCAAAATGCTGATAAAAAGTCTTTTTCTTTTCTTCATTATTATCCTCTTTTTGCCCTAAGATAACATAAAGAAAGGTAAAGTCAAGGATTAAAATAGAAAGCTTTTAAATCAAAATGTTATGCTCTGCGCATCGCAAAGTTTTCGAACATCGAGGATAGCGTTTTTTCAAAGTCTTTGTCGTTATAAAAAGCTTTGATTTGCTCTGTCGATGGCTCGGCAAAAACACCCAAATTAGTCGGGCGATATTCTTGCAAAACAAAACACTTAACGCCCTTTGCGTGCAACATTTTTGCCATAGATAAAATGTCATCTTTAGTGACGACTCTGGGGTCGGTTGTTGTGCGTACTTCCAAATCTTTACCCGCTTTTAAAATCATATCAAGCGCCAGCTCGGCTTTATGCCCCATTTGAAACTCAGGTGCTGTTCGGGTCGCGTTGGCATATTTGTCAAAAGGCGCTTTTAAATCCAACCCGAACCAATCAACGAGCGGCAAAATATCCGCCAGCCGCTGAGTATAAGCGCCTGAAGTATGCACCGCTATGGCATAACCTAAATCGCGCACTTGTTTGATTGCATTTTTTATGTCGGGTTGAAGCAAAGGCTCACCGCCTGAAAACACGACACCGTCCAACAACTTTTGTCGGCTTTGTAAAAGTGAAATCACTTCAAGCCACGACACGTCTGTTTGGACGGCGGGTGTTTGTAATTCTGGGTTATGACAATAGGGACAACGCAAAGGACAACCTTGCGTGAAAACGACAGCAGCAAGCTTTCCTGGAAAATCAATCATTGTAAAGGGAAGCAAGCCACCGACGTTCATTTTATTTCTCCATTAAATTATTTTTTCGTTAGCGCATTTGCAAGCCATCGGCGCAAAAGCTTTACTTTCCGTAAACCATTTACGTTCGGCGTACTCACTTTGTTTGCCATTGTTGAATTGGCTGACGGGACGGAAATAACCCATCACGCGAGTCCAACATTCAACGGGTTGGCGTTCTTCATCGCTCAATAATACTTTAACATCTGCATTCATTTTTGTATCTCCTTTTCTTTTGTTGTTTGTCTTTCTTATGTTGCCGAGGCTGCAAGCAAACGCTTTTTCTCGGCGATTTTTTCCTCGTCACAAATGGGGCAGAACTTGTACTCTCCTGCCAAGTATCCGTGCTTTGGACAAATCGAAAATACAGGCGTAATCGTCACATAAGGAAGATGATAATTTTCCAATACGCGGCGAATAAACGATTTGCACGCCTCGGAGCTTGAAATACGCTCGTTCATATAAAGGTGCAATACGGTTCCGCCTGTGTACTTTGTTTGCAACGTATCCTGCAAGTTCAAAGCTTCAAACGGATCGTCTGTATAGTTGGCAGGCAGTTGAGACGAGTTCGTATAATACGGCGCTTCTTTTGTGCCTGCTTGAATAATGTCTGGGAAGCGTTTTTTATCCTCTCTGGCAAAACGGTAAGTTGTGCCTTCTGCAGGAGTTGCTTCCAAATTGTACATATGGCCTGTTTCTTCTTGGAACTCGATCATTTTGGCTCTGATGTGATCGAGCACTCGGATAGCCAGCTCCATACCTTCACGATCCGCAATGTTATGCTCGTCGTTTGTAAAATTGCGAATCATTTCGTTGATACCGTTGACGCCGATTGTCGAAAAGTGATTACGCAACGTGCCCAAATATCTGCGAGTAAATGGGAACAAGCCGTTATTCATATGCATTTGAATTGTTTCGCGCTTCATTTCAAGTGAAGTTTTGGCAAGGCTCAAGAGTTCATCAATGCGTTTCATCAATCCTTCTTCATTGCCTTTGTATAAATAGCCTAAACGAGCACAGTTCAAAGTGACAACACCAATCGAGCCCGTTTGCTCGGCCGAGCCGAACAAGCCGTTGCCTTTGGCGAGAAGTTGTGTCAAGTCCAGCTGTAAACGGCAGCACATAGAACGTACTTGCTTTGGAGACAAGGACGAATTGATAAAGTTTTGGAAGTAAGGCAAGCCGTATTTTGCTGTCATTTCAAACAAAGCTTGCGTGTTTTCCGCTTGCCATGGGAAATCTTTTGTGATGTTGTATGTTGGAATAGGGAATGTAAACGGTCTGCCGTGTGCATCACCCGCTGTCATCACTTCAATATAGGCTTTGTTAATCATATCCATTTCGGCTTGTAAATCACCATAAGTAAATGGCATTTCTTCACCGCCGATGATTGGGTGACGTGGACGTAAGTCCTCGGGGCATACCCAGTCAAACGTCAAGTTCGTAAAAGGCGTTTGTGTCCCCCAACGAGACGGCACATTCAAATTATAAATGAATGATTGCATATCTTGCTTGACTTGTTCATAAGACAATTTGTCTTTGCGAACAAATGGCGCAAGGTATGTATCGGCCGAGCTGAATGCTTGTGCCCCCGCCCATTCGTTTTGAAGCGTGCCCAAAAAGTTAATCATTTGACCAAACGCTGTATCCAAATGCTTTGGAGGACGCGATTCAACTTTGTTTGGTACGCCGTTAAAGCCTTCTTCCAGCAATGTGCGCAAAGACCAACCTGCGCAATAACCCGACAACATATCCAAATCGTGAATATGGTAATCACCATTTTTGTGGGCTTCGCCGACTTCTTTTGGATAAATATGTGTCATCCAATAGTTCGCAATCATTTTGCCCGAAATGTTTAAAATCAAACCGCCCAAAGAATAACCTTGATTCGCATTTGCTTTTACGCGCCAGTCAGAGCGATCCAAATACTCGTTAATTGAAGAAACCGCATCAACGATTGCTTTTTTGTCTTGTCTAATGCGTTCGCGTGATTCACGATAAACAATGTACGCACGCGCTGTTTTATAATAATTCGCGGAAATTAACGCTTGTTCAACGATGTCTTGAATCTGCTCAATCGTAGGTGTTTCAGACGCCGCAAAACGGTGCTTTAAAACTTTAACGACTTGAGCGGCCAAAAACCAAGCCTCTTCCAAGCCAAACTCGCCTGTGGCGGCGCCTGCCTTTTCAATGGCCTTTTCAATCTTGCTGGCGTCAAAGGAAATTTTTTGCCCTTCACGAGTCACAACGCTTTGCAATGGACCAATATCAATGGAAAAGTTTTCATTTTCTTGATTTTCTACAACTTTCAACATTTAGTGTGCGCTCCTCCGCTTGTTATACTATATTTAGTCGTTCGACATGACCTGTAAAAAATAACATAGCGTGTTTTTGGCGTGCTCGTCAACAGTTTTTTTTATATTTTTTTTGGACATTGTTTTTTATAATTTAAGTGTTTTAAAATTAAGATTTTTTTTGAAAAATATTCATTTCGTGGAAAAATTTTTGGTAAAAAGGTTAATTTTTTACAACCTTAAAATAAGCCTCTTTAAAACAACAATTATTTTCTTTGAAAAATGCAAAGTCTTTTTAAAACTTGTCGTGGCACTTGGATAAAAATTAAGTTTAAAATAAGCCTTTGTTTTTTAATAATAAAAATCTTTTGTTTTATTTATTTGTCAAAAAAGATAAAAAAAGCTCGATTCTTTTTCGATTCTTTGCTAAGATACTCCTTAAAAATAAAACAGGACAAATAATGCTGAAACGAAAAAACACACTTATAAATGCTCTGTTGACGAGCGAAAGCGATGCAAGGCAACTGCGCACGCTGAAGGGCAAGTGTGTAAATTCAAATGAGCTGGGCACAAAATTATTTTCCGCAAAGGCAGATCCTTTTGCGTTTTTAAAAGATACGCTGCAACCAGAAAAGCTGGAACGCTTGTGTGACGCTTATGTAAAGGCTCAAGCCACGTCCGTGCGCCTTGAAACGCCGTTGAGCACCTATGAAATCGCTATCCGCCGTCTGCCGCACCATTTGTTGCTGATTGCCAAAGACATTTCCGAGCGCATTCAAATGGAGGCGCTTTTGACGCACGAGCAAGAACGCTTACAAGATTCACTGAGCAACCTTGCGGTGGGCGTCTATTTGATGAACGCGGAGGGCAACTTAATTTATGTTAACGAAACGTTGGCAGGTTGGATAGGCTTGACGCCCGACAAACTTACGCATCACTTCTTATCGGATTTTGTCAAATCGGGAATGCCCGAGTTTTCGGATTTGTGGACGGGAGAGGTTCACTTTACTTCCCGCAAACGGCGCTTTAAATCGTACGTGATGCAAAAAGCTATGGATGAAATGGGGCAAACGTTATTTACGGGAGTTGTGTTGCCGAGCTCTTTTGCGCACACGCAACAATCCGCGCAAAACAGCCAATTTTATTTTCAAAAAGCGCCTTTGGGGATTTTGGTAGTGGACTCAATTGATTTGACAGTCATTAAAATAAACGAAGCGCTGAAGCGCAATTTAAATCAAACTGCCTTGCCCGATTGCCCGTTGATGCACATTTTGGACAAAGAGTCGCAAGAGATTTTGCCTTTGAAATTATCCAAGCTGGTGATGCATGCGCAAAAGTTTGAAAAGTGCGAATTGACATTTGAGTTTCCTAATCAAGAAGCTCATACTTTTATGGCTTATATCGCGCCTATTGAAAAGGACGGCGACATCACATCGTTTGTCTTTTACTTGACGGACTTGGACGAGCGAAAAACGCTGCAAATGCAAATGCTACACGCGCAAAAAATGCAAGCGATGGGACAGCTGGCCGGCGGTGTGGCGCACGATTTTAATAACTTGCTGACGGCGATTATCGGCTTTTCGGATTTGCTTTTGCAACGCCATACACAAGGCGATCCATCTTTTTCCGACATTATGCAAATTAAAAACAATGCAAACCGAGCGGCGGGGTTGGTGGGGCGCTTACTGACATTTTCGCGCAAGCAACCACTCAAGCCAAAATTGTTGGATATGGCCGATGAGTTTTCGGATTTGTCGTCCTTGCTCAAGCGCAGCATTGGTGCCAAGGTAGAGCTTAAAACGGACTTTCCTGCGGATTTAGGCTATGTTAAAGTCGATCCGCAACAGCTGATGCAAGTGTTTTTAAACTTGGCTGTGAATGCCAGAGACGCGATGCCTAACGGCGGCGTTTTAAGCATTACTTGCCATACGGAGGTCGTGGACAAAGCCAAAACACTCGGCGCCGATATTATTATCCCAGGTGAATACATCGTTATCGATGTAGCCGATACAGGTTGTGGCATTCCAAAAGAAAACTTAAACCGCATTTTTGATCCGTTCTTTTCGACCAAAGAAGGCATTGCAGGCTCGGGCACAGGACTGGGCTTGTCGACCGTTTACGGCATTATTACACAGACCGATGGCTATATTTATGTGACGAGTTCGCCCAACGTTGGTACGACCTTTACGATTTACTTACCTCGTTTTGCAAATGCAGGACTTGTCAAGGACAAAAAGCCTAAAGCAATTCTGCCTGTGGCAATGCAAAAAGCAAATGTCTTGCTTGTGGAAGATGAAGAAGCGGTGCGTTTCTTTGCCTCGCGCGTGTTGAAGAATAAAGGCTTTAATGTCATCGAATGCGCGAATGCAGAAGACGCTTTGAAAGAGCTCAATTCGGATACGTCATTCGATTTAATGTTGACGGATATGGTGATGCCTGGAATGGACGGAGAAACACTGTGTTCGCTTGCTAAAGAACGATACCCGTCTTTACGGGTTATATTAATGAGTGGCTATTCAGAAGATTTTGCACGGCATGGAAAAGATGAAGCAAAAGATTTTTCATTCTTGCCCAAGCCATTCAGCCTCAGCCAGCTGGTTTTAAAAGTGCGTGAAGTTTTACAATAAAAAAATTAGGATAGAAAAATGGAAAAAGAACAAATTGAAAAGTTAAAAAGAGGAATTGAATCAATCATTCCACAAAACGGATTGGAAGCTAAAATAGCGCTTGCCGAAAAAGAAGGTCGTCCGCTCGTCATCAAGTTTGGTATGGATCCAACTGCCCCAGACTTGCACCTCGGCCACGCGGTTGCGCTGAAAAAGTTGCGTCAGTTCCAAGATGCAGGCGCAAAGATTATTTTAATCGTGGGTGATTTTACGGCCTCTGTTGGAGACCCGACTGGGCGCAACGTGACGCGTCCACCTTTGAGCGAGCAAGAAATTAAAGTCAACGCGCAAACGTACCTTGACCAAATGGGCAAAGTGATTGATCTTGGTAAAAATGTCGAGATTGTACGAAACAGCAGTTGGCTGAACAAAATGACGTTCGCAGATGTTTTGAAATTGTTGGCTAAAGCCACGGTTGCGCAAATGATGCAACGTGAAGATTTCCAAAATCGTTTCAAAAACAACCTTTCGATTTCTTTGCACGAGTTGGTGTACCCAATGATGCAAGGATATGATTCTGTTGTGATTAAATCCGATATTGAATTCGGCGGACGCGATCAGTTGCTTAACTGCCTTGAGGGCAAAGCTTTGCAAGAGAGCATTTTGGGTATGAAAGAAGGGCAAGTCGTCATTGGGATGCCTTTGTTGCGCGGTCTTGACGGCGAAATGAAAATGAGCAAGTCCAAAGGCAATTACATCGGTTTAACCGAATCTGCTAACGATATGTTCGGCAAAACAATGTCTATCCCTGATGCATTGATTCCTGAGTGGATTGAGCTTGCCTCCGATTTTGACGAGCAAACAAAAGCCAATATGATTGCGGACTTTAAAAACGGTGCTGTCAACCCGATGGAGCTCAAAAAGCAATTGGCTAAAAGCATTGTGCGTCAATACCATTCTGAGCAAGCGGCCGATGAAGCGGAAGCATTCTTCTATCGCCAAGTGCAACAAAAAGGTTTTGATGACAAAGCTTTTGCACCTGTGGCGTTGGCTGACGTGTTTGGCGGGGCTGGCGAGTTGAACCTGATTGATGTGTGTGCTAAATTAAATGCGCTCGAGAGCAAATCCGCTTTGCGCCGTTTAATTGAAAGTGGCGCCGTCAGTATCAATGGGGATAAGCAAACCGATCCGTACTTTAAAGTTTCAGCTACGGCTGGCACAAAGTTTAAAATTGGCAAGCGCGCATTTTTTGAGCTTGTTTAATCAATTCCAGCTTTATAAAAAGCGGCCTTGAGATAAGGTCGCTTTTTTGTTGCCGTTTTATGGCGTCAAGGCACGCTTTGGAGCGTTTAAATCACACGTATTCTTTGGTACGCAAGGCGCGTGCAGGCGGGGCTTTGCATTTTTTATTCAAGAAAGCCGTTAAATCCATTTTGTTCGTTTGTTTGAGCAAGCTTGAAATGTGCTTTTGTGTCACGGCTTTCCACGCTTGATAAACTTCCCGCTCTTTTTCCGAGCTTTGCTTGAGCCAAAGATCCTCACGTGATTGCTTTAAATAGGAGTCCAAATTTTTGAGCTCGGACAAGTCCGCAAGATAAGATTGCAATTCGTGTTTGCTGACGAAAAGTTTGGTATTGTGCTTGCTCAGCTCGTATCGATCGTGCTGCAAAGGCAAAATTGAATCGGCATTTAACAGCGTGTCGAGAACATACGTTGTTTGGCAAACTTTATCAATGACGATGCCCAAGCGATTAACACCCGACAGCGCGACAACCGAATGCAAGTGTGCGCCGCTGGTGCTCGGCACACCCATTTTTTTGCCCATTTGTTCGATTGATTTTGCCTCATCGCCATCCACGTTTTGAAAAGCTGGTGCATATAAATATCCTTGCTGAATTAAGATGTGCTTGACGGTGTTTTTCTTAACAAGCTCGGCTACTTTGGCATCAGGTAAATCGCCTAAGACGCCCAGCTTTTGCCGCTCCAGCGCCGTAAAGCCTGCGGCCTTATAAATCGTTCGATTGCCGTGCGTGACGAAAAACACCCCCTCGGGCAGCTTTTTGTGGGCAGGTTCGATAAAGTGCGTTTGCTCTGGCAAAGCAAGGTCTTTATTTAAGCCGATCTCGAAAAAAGTATCGACTGCCGATAAGCCCATCGGTTTGCCGTTTTGAGTAATCATTTCTTTTAATGGCGCTATGACAACATAGGGCGCATCGTCCCAGTTGCCTGTCAAGTGTGCGCCGACTAAATGTCCAATTGTGAAGTGCAACGTGTTGCGTGGGTGCATAAGTTTTGTCGCGCTGGCCAAACTTTCCAGCACATATTGCCCCGCGCGATTTTTCTTTGGTTTATAGCGCGTCAGATGCACCAAGGCCAGTTTGTCGATGTTGTAATTTCCATTGCTGTCTTTGTCGGGCAGGCTAGCTCGAGTAGGGCGGGTGTGTAAAGCCGTTTGTCGGGCAAGACGTTTTTGTTGGCTCAGTGCCACTTGGCCTGTTTTGATTTTCTCCGCAAGGAGGGCTTGAAAGCTTGTTTGAAAATCTGGATCGTTTTGGACAAGGTATTCAAATGCTTTTTCTTTTCCTTGCGGAAAGCTTATTTCGGTGTGTTTTGTCGAGCCAAACAGTTTTTCTAAAACAGATTTTCGAACATAGCCCAAGCGCATAAAATCTTTCATCTTATCAAGCTTTGCCAGAATATTTTGCTTTTCTTTGGGCGTTTCGGCAAACTCGATTGCGTCCAGCATTTTTTGTGCATAGCGTGTGACGAAAGATGTTTTTTCATCGTCAAGCGTATTGCCCGATCGCAAAATCTTTTGCAAGTTGCTATAGCGTTTTTCTGGCTCGTTTTTCATTTGCTTTCAATCCAATTTTCCGTTTGGCTATGGTGGCAAAAGCCTATAACCATCCTTTGTATTATAAAGCAATTTTTCACAAAAGTAAATGTCAATTTTGGAGCGTCAAATGGCTGCGCGTCTTTAGGGCACGTTGAGTTAATGCTTGCCAAACTCGGGCTTATTCGGGCGTTTGAACAGCTCGTTAATCTGATCTTTCGCATCCTTGCCGTTATAAATCATTTCGTAAATCGCGTTGCAGATAGGCATTTCAACTTTATCTTTCAGCGCATGGACTGCTTTGAGTGTCGCAACCCCTTCTGCCAGCTTTGAAAACGTGGGCCCTTTGATTAAGCTTTCGCCATATTGGCGGTTATGGCTGTGGGGTGAAAACAAAGTCGCTTCATAATCTCCCAAGTGCGCCAGTCCGTAAGCAGATTGTGCATCGCCACCATAGTAATTAATTAATCTGCCAACTTCGACAGGTGCGCGAGCCATCAGCGCCCCTTTCAAACCTGCACAATCCAATCCGTCCAATATGCCCGCAGCAAGTCCGATGACGTTTTTTAAAGCTGCCCCGATTTCGTTGCCGATTAAATCTTCACCGTAATAAACGCGCATAAGGTCGCTGTTCATAAAGTCAGCAATTTGGACTTTTGCCTCAGCGTTTGGCGAGTCGATGACGACACAACTTGGAACACCTTTTAAATAATCTTGGACGTGACCAGGGCCGAGCAAAACAGCAACTTCAGGATTGCTGTTTGTAATTTCTTCTTTGAAAACTTCGCTCAAACGTTTGGCGGAGGTTTCTTCAAGTCCTTTCATAGCAAGCAAAAACTTTTTGCCCGATAAGTCGTATTGATTGAGCTTTCTGCACAATCCGCGTAAGCCTTGGCAGCCAATAGAAATGACAATAAAGTCATTTTGAAGCGCCGCGGTTAAATCGGTTGTATACGATACATTAGCAGGCATTTTAACGTATCCGTTATCGCCCGTTTTGACCAATGATTGGTAGGCCAGATCGTCTGCCAGCCCATACATCAACACATCGGATTTTTTATATTGAGCAATGTAATAGCCCAAAAAACCGCCCCATCTGCCGCATCCGATAACTGTTGCTTTATTAAATTCGTTTTTATTCATGACTCCTCGCATCAGCCCAATGTTTTTATTGTGTGGAATAAGATGATATCATTGTCATCAGGAAAGTCAATTTTTTATTATTGATTGTTGTTGGCTTTTTGTGAGCGCAATTTTTCGCTTAGCGTCCCTCTCGGTTCGAGTCCTCTTTTTGGGTCTATAAATAAAGCCCCACCATTCGGTGAGGCTTTCCTTTATGGCGGGCAATGCTGTGCATAATGAGAGCTAAATCAGGCTGTTTTTGAACTGTCTCTGTCCACACTAACTTTATTCCCGCAGGAATAAAGAATATTGAACTACTTGACAAACAGTGCATAAAATGATAATTTCAAATCCACAAGAGATACATAGGCAAACACGTAGGATTTCTGCTCATGAAATTACATAAAGAAGATGTAGAAAAAATTGTTTCCGAAACAAAACACCCAACAGAAATCAACCATATTTTTTCTAATTACTGGGAAAATTTAGATGAACCATGCGCAGTTGCTATACCTGTATGCACACAGGAAGACAAAAATAAAACCAATCCTCAAATTATAAATCAGGTTGTATCTACTTTAAGAAAAAATGGAATAGATGCTGTTTCTATGTTTGATGAGGAAGCCATACGGACTGATAAATTTGTGGTCAATGAAGCTGGAATTCTTACCCCGTTCATGTCACCACAAGAAGCATTAAAAGCGACAGCATTTATATGTGATACTTGTTTAGAAGCGGGCTTAGAAATAGGAGGCCATTCTAATTTATTAACAAATGATTCTTTACTATACACTGCGAATTCTATACCTAGGAATTTTTGGGACAAAACTCTAAATGTAGTAGAAACAAGTCAGCATTCACAAAAATACAAAGAGATTCTTGAGCGTCGTGGAAATATTACTGACTTTATCAACCAGATGGTATCAGAAGCAAAAAGTAATTCCCAAACTATCAATGAGGTAGAAGATTATAGGGATAACTTAAAAAATGGGTATAATCATATATGGCGAGGTGCTACATCTGGAGGAAAACCTTTTGGTGTTATCTCGAAAAACAACAACCGAAAGGTTGCCTATGGCACCCCTAATTTGACTGTCGCGAGTGTGTATACCGGATGCTTGGAATCAATGTCTGGAAAGGGTGGCGCCACTTATCAGACAACATCGGATGGGTATAATTACGGATTTTTATATGAATATCAAAGCATGGGCGATGAACAAGTTTATTATCCTGACTCTGGATTGCAAAAAGCTGAAAATGGTATAGCTGGTGGCACAAAAGAAGATTATGAACAAAAGGGTATTACGGTGCACAACAGTGATTACGAGACACCTATTCTACCGCATCGTAATAAATTACAAGCTATTTATCTGCATGTTGGAAGAAAAGGGCTCAGTGGAGAAGAAATAGGCACAACATATGATAGAGGTATTGATCAAGTATACAAGATAGAAATTGATGAAAATGGAAAAGCTGTTGACCCTAGATGGCAGGATTTTTTGGATTTACATGAGCCTTATGATGCTTCGGTTTATGGTTTTCTGGCAGAAAGACAAGATAATCAGAAAAAGGAGCAAGATGCAAATCCTCTTAATCACCACGATTTTAACATAAAGAAAACAGATGAAAAAAGCTTTGCTATTGAAAAACCTCAAAATTTTGCCAAGGCTGTATCGTATAGAGGAAATTTGCACACAGATGAAGATGGGACTACAATTAATCAAAATGTATTGTATGTCGGTGATTTATCCAAAGCTGATCTCAAACAAATAACGATTAATGGCAATTTTTCCTTGATTGGTACAATGAGTGTTCTTAATTTACCCAAGGTTCTCAATACTCCAATGTTATTAACAATGCAGGATATCACTAGTTTTGAACCACCATCTGATAAGATCTTTTCAAAATCAAGTGATGTTAGACTTATTGATGTAGATAAAATATCAATGATGGTTTTTTTAAAAATAACAAAAGGATCTTCTTGGATTAAAAAAAATGTTTTCCAGGATGAAAATGGAAAGACTGTCATTAAAAATCTAAATTTATCGCAAGGTGCTCATTTTAGTGTGAACGAATATCCAAAAGATATTGGAGATTATCACTTTATTTGTGATGATGTTAATAATCAGGAAAACAAAACAACTTCTGATGAATGGAATAAAGCGGCTGCTGTTGCAAGAGAAGGTAATCCAAAAACAGAAAAATTGACTTCTCCCAAAAACTCAATATTCAATTTTCTATCTGAATTATCTCAAAAAGGTGAAAATGATCCAAGAAATCCTCTAAAAAAAACAAACGATACGCCAAGAAAAACACTAACTCGACCCATATTGCCTGATAGACAACCAGACATTTAATTTTGGGATAAAGTCTGGGAAGGGGGGCCGCTAGCCGTCACCCCCGATCCCCCTGTCTTAAATGTGTATCAAAACACTTAAAAATGTTCGAGTGTCAGTAAGGGTTCCAAACAGCGTCAAAAATGTGAAACGTAATAAAGTCAAGCATTTATTGTATTATCGGTTCGATTATTGATCGTAACATGCTCATTTTTTTCTTCAGAACAATCAAACCGTATTAACGCATTGAAAATAAAAGAAAAAGTCGCTATTTAAAGCGATTTGTCCAATTTGGCGGAGCGTAGAGGACTACGGCGCGGTGC
>ERZ1023658.58-NODE-58-length-50736-cov-19.735128_pt1 | contig 50736 bp, 47 predicted proteins | sample MGYA00380339_ERZ1023658 | MGnify/ENA primary metagenome ERZ1023658 (study PRJEB33179, sample SAMN07448981) | human gut metagenome | biome: Human-gut; feature: Human associated habitat; material: Faeces | host: Homo sapiens | place: India: Bhopal | collected... | reverse complement strand
AAAAAAAGATTTAAAACAAAAAAAAGAAACTACAGGTTTTATTTTTCTAATAACATAACTATTTCTTTAATATTCTTCTTAAATATAATAGTATCAATTATATTTGATAATGAATAAACAGTTATTAGCATTCCTAAAGATGCTGTTAAAGCTATAGTTCCAATATGTGGATTAATTATAATTATTAAACCACAAATAATAGATATTACAGCAAGTATAAGTATTGGTAACCAATTATTATATTCATAATTTTTTAATAATAATGAAAGTCTTAAATCAAAAGTTGACTTTGTAACCATAACTGTACCTACTACAATAGGGAATAATGTTTTCATAATATCTGGATTTAATAACATAACTACACCTAATAATAAATCAACTATACCAAGTGCTAAAAATCCTGAAAAAAATAAACTTTCTTCTTTTTCAACCATGAAATATATTCCATTAACAATCAATATAATAGAAAGAATATAAGTAATAGTGTCAAAAGATATTTCTGGAAACATAATAAATATTATTCCTATTATAAACATTAGTACTGAAACAGCAATTGATGAATACAAAAATTTATTTAGTTTCTTTAACATTTTACTCTACCTCCAAATATAATTATATAATTTCCTAAAAAGACAGTAAATATGCAAAGTAAATTTTCCAACAAAAAAGAAAAAATGGTCGTTTTAAATGTAAACAACCATCTATTATAAAGTAAATACTTTAAGTTATTTTTTTAGAACTAACTATACATTTATTTGAACAAAACTGACTACTTTTTCTTATATATTGGAAATTCTTTTGTTAATTCAAGTACTGACTTTTTACATTCTTTTTGAATATTCTTGTCATCAATATTGCTTAAACTTTTATAAATAATTTCTCCAATCAATTTAAATTCTTTTTCTTTTAAACCCCTAGTAGTCATAGCAGCACTGCCTATTCTAATACCACTAGTAATAAATGGTGACTCTGTATCAAATGGTATCGTATTTTTATTACATGTGATATGTATTTGATCAAGTACTTTTTCAGCCTCTTTGCCACTTATATTAAATGAATTTTTAACATCAACTAAAATCAAATGATTATCGGTACCATCCGAAATTACTTTTACACCTTTACTCTTTAGATAATCAGACATTGCTTTCATATTTTTAATAACTTGTTTTTGATACTCCTTAAATTCTGGTTGTAAAGCCTCATAAAAGCATTGTGCTTTAGCAGCAATAACATGCATTAAAGGTCCACCTTGAATACCTGGGAAAATAACTTTATTAACTTTTTTAATTATCTCCTCATTATTAGTAAGGATTATTCCACCACGAGGACCTCTTAAAGTCTTATGTGTAGTAGAAGTAACAACATCAGCATATGGAATAGGGCTAGGATGTAATCCAGCCGCAACAAGTCCAGCAATATGAGCCATATCAACCATTAAATAAGCCCCACACTTATCAGCAATTTCTCTGAATCTTTTAAAATCTATTATTCTAGAATAAGCACTACAACCAGCAATAATCATTTTAGGCTTTTCTTTTATTGCTAATTGTTCAACTTCATCATAATCAATCATACCAGTTTTCTCATCAACATTATAAGAAACTATTTCATAATCAAGGCCACTAAAATTGATAGGATGTCCATGAGTTAAATGGCCACCATGAGATAAGTTCATCCCCATAACTTTATCCCCATGATTAACTAAAGATCTATATACTGCCATATTCGCACTACTGCCAGAATGTGGTTGTACATTAGCATACTTACACCCAAATAATTGACATACATACTCTATAGCTTTATTCTCAAAAACATCAATATATTGACATCCACCATAATATCTCTTACCAGGATATCCTTCAGCATATTTATTAGTAAGAATACTACCTTGCAATTTTAATATATCTTTAGAAACATAATTCTCAGAAGCAATTAACTCAATATTCTCCTCTTGTCTTTTAGTTTCTTTTCTTAAAGCATATTTTAATATCTTATCCATTTACATCACCTCATATTTTATTATACTATTAAATACAAAATACTAAAAGAAATACTTATTTTTTTGAGAATAAAAGACAAGTTTTAATTTGTCGCTTTGGTCCTCACCGATCAAAATTCCTAATTCATAGATAGAGTTTACTCTATTCTCCATAGGCTTAAATTCCGATAGTCGCCACTGTACTCAACTAATTTATTCATATTTATTTAATTCTTTGATAATGTATTTTTAGTCCCTCAAACATAATATTTATACTTGTAATTATATCTCAATCATTTTCACATCCACATTTATCACATATCCAGTTCACCATCATAACAAACACTAAAATAATCTTATTGATTCATCAGGACAATACGTACCAAATACAAATTTATTAGTACCAGTTGAAAAAGTAATGATGTCTTCAAACCAACCATCATCACTAAAATTAGACAAACATTCAGAATTCCAATACCTCTTAATACTATTTAGAGTCATAATAACAAATCATTCTATTATTAGAAAAAGCTAACTTTCGTTAGCATACAATTAAAACAAAAAAGTTTTTTTATCAAATTGGTGGAGCTGAGGAGAATCGAACTCCTGTCCGAAAGCAAAGCTACACAAACCTCTACAAGCTTAGTCAACTAATTATTCTCATATATCGTCCAAGTAATTGACGACCAAGACAACATACCAGTCTAAATATTCTTTCTATCCTCTAGACAAAAGATAGACATAACCTACTAAAATGAACCTTCAAGTAATCCCATAGGTAAAGATTAAAGAAAGCGCAGACCTATATTATTAGGCAAAAGCAACAGCTTGGCGAGTACCAAACATGTTAGCAACTGCATTTTTTAAATTTTTTGCATTTATTTTTTTGTGCCCGTAACGTGGACATTCGACTTGCCATCTGTGCTCAAATACTCCCGTCGAAACCAAATCAGCCCCATGCGAAAAGATTATAACACAAAAGTATTAAAATTTCCATAAAAATTACAAAGCAAGAATAATTTTAAACATCTAAAATTACCAATAGTGTAAATTAAACACACAAATCAAAACAAAAACACTAATACTTTTTTAAGTTTTTTAATGTTTCTCTCTTTATATCTCGCTCTTTTATAGATTCTCTCTTATCATAATCTTTCTTACCACGACATACCCCAAGTAATACCTTTAACTTATTTTCTTTAAAATATAACTTAATAGGTACAAGAGTTAAACCCTTCAACTCTACTGCCTGTTGTAACTTCTTAATTTCCTTTTTATGAAGTAATAATTTTCTACTTCTAGTCTCTTCATGATTAAAAATATTTCCTTCCTTATATTGACCAACATACATATTAAGAAGGTAAACCTCATTATTCTTAATTATTCCGTAGCAATCCTTGATATTACAATTACCTGCACGAATAGATTTGATCTCCGTACCAGTAAGTACAATACCAGCTTCATATGAATCCTCTATAAAATAATCATGATTTACTTTTCTATTTAAAATTTCCATCTTATCACTCTCCCGACAATCCCCAACTAAGTCCTGGATATCTCGAACTAACAACATCCTTATAATGCTCATAATAACCCATATAGTTAGGCAACAAAGTATTATTCAACTTAGAATAAGGATAAACTCTAAACTTCGTAAAATTATTCGCATAAGTATAAGTAAGTTCTGCCTTAGGACTTTCTATACTAACAGTAATCTTTCCATCAACATCAACAACCTTCTTTATTGTAACTTCCATCATCAAGCCCGTCAATCTATCTATCCCAACCTGCGCCGAAATAAAATTACCTAACGAATATATAACAAATGTCTTACCATTATTTATATATTCCACAGGTTCAACAACATGTGGATGAGATCCTATTATCAAATCAACACCTAATCCAGCCAAATAATTAGCAATATACTCTTGTGAAGATGAAATACCTAAAGAATACTCCGTCCCCCAGTGCATAGCCACAATTACAACATCAACTAAATCCCTTACTTTAGCTATATCATTAGCTGCTTTCACATCCGAATAAATATTATTTAAATATTCCTTTCCAGAAGGAGTTTCTAATCCATTAGTCCAAGTTGTATAAGAGAAAAAAGCATAAGAAATACCATTAACCTTATAAACATGTACTTCATTTCTCTCATCCCACGAAGACCATTGACCAGAGTATACCACATTTTTCTTATTTTTCCAATAATTAACAGAATTTAAAACACCAACCTCTCCCTTATCCATCGTATGATTATTCGCCAAAGAAACTAAATTAAATCCAGCATCTAAAAATGCATCACCCACCTCTTTCGGTGAATTAAACTGCGGATAAGTAGAATAACCAAGTTCCTTACCACCTAAAATAGTTTCTTGATTATAATACTTTAAATCATATTTAGAAACAATGGGTTTTATATACTTTAACATGGGTTTAAAATCATAACTACCATCATTTTTCTCTGCATCCATATAAACACTGGAATGAATTAAAGCATCACCCACCATAATCATCTTAGCCTCATATTCCTTAGGCTTTTTCTCCTCTTCCTTAACCTTTACACCAGAAGAGTCTATTTTAGGCTTGTCCTCAAAATAATTCAATTTAACAAATAAAACCAAACACTCTATTAGAATCAAAAAAAGAAGTCCAAAAATTAAACTACTTCTTTCTAATTTAACTTTCTTTCTTCTTTTTTTCATAATATTTATACCTTCTTTACTATTTCAAAGTCAATAGTCTTATCTTCTTTAGAAGCTCTAACAACTTTTACTCTTACTTTATCACCTATTGTATATTTAACATGACTCTTTTCTCCAGTCAAAGTCATTCTCTCTTCATCGTATACAAAGAAATCCGGCATATCACGTAATGGAACCAATCCTTCTACTAAATTATCAAGTTCAACAAACATACCAAAACTTGTAACAGAAGAAATCATACCATTAAATTCTTCTCCAATATGATTTTCCATATACTCAGCCATCTTCATATCTTCTACTTCTCTTTCACAATCAACTGATGCTCTTTCTCTATCTGAAGAATGATCTGCAATATATACAAGTTTCTCTTCCCATTTACGAATAGTAGTATTATCTATCTTATTTTCAAATAAATATGTCCTAAGTAAACGATGTACCGTTGTATCTGGATAACGTCTAATAGGAGAAGTAAAGTGTGTATAACATGTACTAGCTAAACCATAATGTCCTAAATTAACTGGTTTATAAACAGCCTTTTGCATACATCTTAATAACAAACTAGACAAAATCTTATACTCAGGCTTATCTTCAAGTGCCTTAAGAATCTTTTGCATTGTAGTAGGCTTAGTATCTTTAATATCTCCAGGAATACTATATCCCAAATTGCTAACAAAAGCTAAGAAACTACGAATCTTCTCTTCTTTTGGCACCTCATGAACACGATAAATAAATGGTAAATTCATGAAATATATATGAGTTGCTACACACTCATTAGCAGCTATCATAAAGTCTTCAATCAAGTTTTCTCCAACGCCACGCTCTCTAACTGTAATCTCCGTAGGCTTACAATTTTCATCAACTAAAATCTTAGCTTCATCTATATCGAAGTTGATATATCCACGTTTAACCTTAGCATTTCTAAGTATCTTAGCAAGTTCTGCCATCTCTCTTAATGTCTCAGCATAAGGTTCATACCCTTCAGGCACAACATTCTTCTCTAAAATACTATTGACTTTCTTGTAAGTCATTTGAATTCTTGACTTAATCACACTAGGAAAAATCTCATAATCTAACTGTTTCCCAGTACTATCAAATTCCATTACACAAGAAATAGCCAAGCGATCAACATTAGGATTCAAAGAACAAATACCATTAGATAATTCATGAGGTAACATTGGAATAACTCTATCTACTAAATAAACACTAGTACCTCTCTCCATTGCTTCGTTATCTAAAGGACTTCCCTCTTTTACATAATAACTAACATCCGCAATATGTACGCCCAATTTATAATGGCCATTAGCAAACTTCTCAATCGAAATGGCATCATCTATATCCTTAGTATCATCCCCATCAATAGTAAATATCATTTGTTCTCTCAAATCTCTTCTACCATGATATTCCCCAGGTAATACTTCCATATTTATATTAGCAACTTCTTCTTTTACATCATCTGGAAAAGTAGTATTTATATTATATTTATAAATGATTGATAAAATATCAACCCCAGGATCATTCTTATGACCAATAATTTCCACAACTTTTCCTTCATACTTTAAATTGTTATTCAATTTTTTAACAAGCTCAACAACAACTTTATGACCATCTACCGCATTTAAAGATTTATCCTTAGGAATCTCAATATTAAGTTTAATCTTATTATCATCTAATTTAATATGACCTTTTCCTTTAGCATCAAAAGTTATTTCTCCAATATATCTTTGTACTTGCCTTTTAATAACTTTTAAAACACGTCCTTCTAGTCTATCTAAGTTCATTTTACTAGTAATCTCAACTAATACTATATCATCATGAATAGCTCCATTCATATTATCTTGAGCAACATAAATATCATCATCCAAGTTATCAACTTCAACAAAGCCAAAACCCTTCTTATTAGTTCTCATTACGCCTTTTCTTAAATGACTTTTCTCTAACATCATATATTTATCTTTATTAGAATGATATACAATAACTTCTTCTGTTAATTTTCTTAACTCATCAGTAAGTTCTTTAGCCTCTTCAACAGTATTAATATGTAACATATCATGTAACTCATAAATATCAAGTGCTCTATCACTATTTTTTAATATATTTATAATATCGTCACGCATTAGCTTCACCCTCTTATTTATCATACCATTATTATACTTCAAAACAATCAAAAAAAAAAGACATATAGTTATCTATATGTCAAATAAATTTTCTAAATAAACATAGAAACTAAACATATAACAAAGAAGCTTAGTCCTAAAATTAATGTAATACGACTAATAACTAGTTCTGAACCACGTTCTTTTCTTTTTGAGAATAAATCAGAATTACCTCCAGATAAAATCTGTGCAGCACTCTCTGCTTTACCTGATTGAAGAAGAACTATAATAATTAACAAAATGGAAATAATTAAAAGTAGTTTTTCCATAAAGCACCTCCGTTTTAACAATACTTATAATATCATAAATATTCATTTGTTGCAACCAAACAACCTTTATTTGTCAATAAATTCGTTTAAAACTTCTTCAAAAGACATATTTTTACTTTCACTATCTCTACGTTTTTTAAACTCAACGATACCATCAACTGCTCCTTTACCCACAACAATTCTATATGGTATACCTATTAAATCCGCATCTTTAAACTTAACTCCGGCTCTTAAATCTCTGTCATCTAGCATAACCTCAACTCCAGCTTTAGTTAATTCATCATATAACTTATTTGCAACTTCTACTTGCGTTTCATCCTTCATGTTAACAATAACTATATCTATCTTATATGGTGCAATTGCCTCCGGAAAAATAATACCATGTTCATCATTATTTTGTTCAACTACAGCTGCCATAATGCGTCCAACGCCTATACCATAACTACCCATAGTAACAACTTGTTCAGTATTATTTTCATCCAAATAAGTTAAACCTAACTTTTCAGCATATTTAGTACCAAGTTTAAATAAATTACCAACTTCAATACCCTTTTTTAAGTATAATTTGCCACCACAACAAGGACAAATATCTCCTTCTAAAACATTACTAATATCAGCAACCATATCATATTTAATATCCCCTACATTAGCATTTATATAATGGTATCCTTCCTTATTAGCACCACAACAGAAGTTCTTCATACCTAAAACTTCCTTATCAACAACAACCTTACAATTTAAATTAACAGGACCGGTAAAACCAGGCACCGCATTACTAGTGCTAATTAACTCATCATCAGCAAAATTAATCTCTTTTACACCGAATAACTTACAAGCCTTACTATCATTAAATTCTCTATCTCCTCTAACAAAGAATGTAACTAATTCTCCATTAACATTCATAAGTAAAGCCTTAACAGACTTTTTAACATCAAGTTTTAAGTAATTACAAACTTCTTCTATTGTCTTTTGATGAGGAGTTTCAACCATTTCTAATTCTTTTAACTCATCTTCTTCTTCAACACATTTATGCTCAGCTACTTCCATATTAACTGCATAGTCACAACTATCACATAAAACTAAAGCATCTTCTCCAATATCAGTAACTGCTTGATATTCTTCTGATAAAGTACCACCCATTGCTCCTGTATCAGCTTTAACTATTCTATAATCAACACCAATTCTATCATAAATATTATTATAAGCTTGTTTCATAATATTATAACTTACATCAAGACCATCTTCATCCTTATCAAATGAATAAGCATCTTTCATAATAAATTCTCTAACTCTAATAAGTCCATATCTAGGCCTAGCCTCATCTCTAAACTTATCAGCTTGTTGATAGATAGTAAAATGTAAATCTTTATAACTTTGTACCATACTCTTAGCCGCAATAGCAAATAACTCTTCATGTGTTGGACCAAGTACATAAGGTTTTTCATAGCGATCATTTAAATTAAACATATCCTTACCAAAAGCCTCCGTTCTACCACAAGTATCATAAACTTCTCTTGGTATTATAGAAGGCATTAATAACTCTTGTGCTCCTGCTTTATCCATCTCATCTTTTACTATATAACGAATCTTATCAAGAACTCTAAGTCCTAAAGGTAAAAACATATAAATACCAGAACCAACTTTCTTAATCATTCCACTACGTACTAACAAATTACCAGATTTACTATCTTCATCCTTTACATCTTCACGTAATGTGAAAAAATAACTTTTACTTAATTTCATAAAAACTCCTCCTAAAAATAAAAAGAATGATACCAAAGGAGTGCAAAACACACGGTACCATCCTTAATTTAACTCTAAACTTTTTAACGGTGTTGCACCGGAAGTAAAACTTCTTCAAGAAAGGTAGGAATTATACTAGATTATAATTAAGTTCACACTATCCTTAACTCACTACGTATAAGAGCAAGTATAATTATGGTCTTTCCAATGAATTTAAAACTGATAATATTCTATTATTAATTACCAGTTTTGTCAATAAGAACTAGTTAAGTTGCTTAAAAAAGTACTATTTTATTAACTTAACTCCGCCTATTAAAGGAATTGGTTTTTCCTCTCCATTTATAGCACCAATAAATCCCATAAACCAACATACTACCATAAAAATACTCCAAAGCCATCCTAATAATGGAATAAATCCTAATAATGAAAATAACAAAATAACCAAAGCTTGATTAATATGAAATTTTGAAGCATCCCTATCTTTAGCAGCAACTAATGCTACAACAAGTCCAATCCAAGTTAAATACGTTACAATATCTGTTGTCTTCTTATCCATTTTATTCACCTCCACTCCTAAACAAATAGATAACAAAAATATAATTATCTTGAATAAATTATACTAAAATAATAATTTCAAAGCAAGACAATTAAAATCTAATATATTAAAATGCCTTAAATAAACAAAAAAAGAAATATAAGTTTATGCTATAAACTTATAAATCTTAACTAAGCTCCTCTTCAATTCTCATCAATTGATTATACTTACAAATTCTATCAGTTCTAGACATAGAACCAGTCTTTATTTGACCTAAATCAAGCCCTACTGCCAAATCAGCAATAGTTGTATCTTCAGTCTCTCCTGAGCGATGTGAAATAATAGTCTTATAACCATTTTCTTTAGCAAGCTTAATAGTTTCTAAAGTCTCAGTAATAGTACCTATTTGATTTACTTTAAGTAAAATAGCATTACCAGCATGATTATCAATACCCTTTTGAAGACACTTAATATTAGTAACAAATAAGTCATCACCCACTAATTGAATCTTGTCTCCTAAACGTTCTGTAATCTTTCTAAATCCCTCCCAATCATTTTCATCAACTGGGTCTTCTATTGAAACAATTGGATAAGTATTAACAAGTTCTTCATAAAAATCAATTAACTGATCAGTAGTTAAATCTTTACCATCAACATGATAATATCCATCACTATAAAATTCAGAAGCCGCAACATCAATTGCTAATTTAACGTCTTTTAAAGGCTCATATCCAGCCTTTTTAATGGCCTCTAGTATAAGTTCAAATCCTTCCTTATTTGAGCCTAGATTAGGAGCAAAACCACCTTCATCACCAACTCCTGTGAAATAACCTTTCTCATTTAAAACTTTCTTCAAAGAATGGAACACTTCAGCCCCAACTCTAACTCTCTCATGAATAGTATCACGCTGTGGAATAATCATAAATTCTTGAAAGTCTAAATTATTATCAGCATGAGCTCCTCCATTAATAATATTCATCATTGGATAAGGTAGTCTTCTACCATCACCTACATAAGCGTATAAAGGCTTACCCTCATTAATAGCACTAGCTTTTAAACAAGCCATAGATACTCCAAGTATAGCATTAGCGCCAAGTCTAGACTTAGTCTCAGTACCATCAAGTTCAATCATAGTCTTATCAATTAATTCTTGATCACTAGCATCCATACCAATTACTTTATCACGAATAATAGTATTAACATTATTAACAGCATTTAAAACACCTTTACCATTATATCTACTACCACCATCTCTCATCTCTAATGCTTCTCTTTCACCAGTAGAAGCACCAGATGGAACAGCAGCTCTACCTAATACACCATTTTCAAGAATAACATCAACCTCAACTGTAGGATTACCCCTAGAATCAAGTATTTCTCTGCCCTTAATATCTTTAATTTTCATTTTTTAACTCCTTTACCTTATTTTTAAATTCATTACCTCTTACTTCACATTCTTTATATTGATCCCAAGAAGCTGAGGCTGGACTAAGCAATATAACATCACCATTATCAGATATTTCAACACACTTATCAAAACCATCACTTAAATGTTCAAAACTATAAGTAGGAATTCCTAAACTATTACCAAATTCTAAAACCCTATCTCTACATTGTCCAATACCTATAATACCTTTAACATTCTTCATATAAGGCTTTAACTCACCAAAATCTTGTCCTCTTTCTAATCCCCCAAGTATTATAATAGTTGGCTTTTCAAAAGAAGATAATGCTATCTGAGTACACTTAATATTAGTAGCTTCTGTATCATTATAAAACATTCTTCCATCTACAGTATCAACATATTCTAATCTATGTTCAACACCCCTAAAATTAGAAATAACATCTTCTATAACATCATTACCAACACCAAACTCTTTAGCAATCATAATAGCACCCATACAGTTCTCTAAATTATGTTTACCAGCAATAAATACTTTATCAGTTTCCATAACTTTCTCTCCATAGTAATAGATTGATCCGTCTTTTAAATAAGCACCATTAATCTCCCTACTACTAGAAAAATATTTAACAGTTGATTTTATATCTTTAGTAACATCAAGTACATCTTGATTATCTATATTAAGTATTGCTATATCATCAGAACTTTGATTCTTAAATAGTTTAGCTTTTACTCTCTTATAATTATCGTAAGACTTTAAAAAATCTATATGAGCTGGACTCAGATTAGTCATTAAAGCAACATGTGGATTAAATGTCGATAAGTTTTCTAATTGCTGACAAGAAACTTCCATTACTACTATATCTCCACTCTTTAATTCATCTAAAATACTACTAAATGGATAACCTATATTTCCTGCTAAGAAAACTTTATCACCAAAAGCCTTCTTCATTATTTCATAAGTCAAAGTTGTTGTAGTAGTCTTACCATTAGTACCAGTAATACCAATAATAGTAATATTATCTGGTAACATTCTATAAGTCATTTCTACTTCATTAATAACTTCTATTCCTAACTCTCTTGCTCTTAAAACGTATTTATGATCGATAGGTACTCCAGGATTTTTAATCAAATAATCAAATGAGCTATCTAATAAATTATCCGGATGACTTCCAAATACAAGTTCTACTCCTAAATCACGTAGTTCATTTACTTGGTCAGCATCAAGCTTACTCTCATCCTTACTATCATTTAAAATTACTTTATTATTTCTTTTTATTAATACTTTAGCAGCTTGATAACCAGATCTTGCAAAACCAAGTATTAAAATTTTCTTGTTTTCAAACATATCATTCACCAATATAATTATACTACTAAAATAATATTTTAACTACCATAAATATTGAATGAAAACAAAAATATATGCTATAATATAATCAAGATCGAGAGGAAAAAGTATGAAATTAGTTACATTAAACCAAGAACAATTTGATAGATATGCCAAAAATCATAGGTATAGAAGTTTTTATCAAACTACTGCCTATGGAAATTCAATGTTAAAATTTGGATATAATGTACACTATTTTGGTATTGTTGATAAAAACAATTCTCTAATTGGGGCCACAATGATTATGTATAAAGCTGTTTTTATGAACAATAAGATCGCTTATGCTCCAAGAGGAATATTATTTGACTATTCTGACTCTCAAAAAGTAAAAGAACTTGCTGAGTGTTTAAAAAACCTACTCGGAAAACAAGGTTTCATGCTTTTGAGAATGGATCCATATATACCAATAAGTATTCACAGTAATGATGGTAATTTAATAAATATGAATAACCAAGAAAGTATAATCTTAGAAAATCTTGCAACCGCAAAATTTGAATATAAAGGTAAAAATTTATATTTTGAAAATGAAAAACCAAGATGGGAAGCATTAGTTCTTTTAAATAAAAGCAACGATGAATTATTTGATAGTTTTGATAAACGTACTAGAAATAAAATTAGAAAAGCAGCAAATCTAGGTATTGAAGTTTATAAAGATTCCGAAAAAAATATAAAGAGCCTATATCCATTTATAAAAGCTAAAGAAAATAAACAAATTAATTACTTTCAAGAATTAGTAAATAACTTTAATGATACAATTGATGTTTATTATGCAAAAATAAACACTGAAACATTTATTGTCAACAGTCGTAAAATGTATGAGTCTGAGCTTTTAAATAACGAACAGTTAGCTGAACAAATTCAAAATTATCCACCAGACGATAAAGAAAGAGGAAATATTTTAAACAAAAAAATGGAATCAGATAAACTAGTTAGCACATATAAAAATAATATGTTAATGGCAACAGAACTATTAAAAAAATATCCAGATGGTTTGATTATAGGTGGAGCTATGGTTGTTAACTTTGATAATGCTGCCTATATTTTAACAGATGGTTTTAATGAGAAGTTCTCATCCCTTAACGCCAGTTATTTAATAAAGTGGCAAATGATTATGGATTACAATGCTTTAGGATATAAATACTTAAATATGAACGCTGTAGTTGGAGAATTCGAAAAGAAAAATCCATACTCTGGCTTAAACGAAATGAAACTAGGTTTCAATACTTTAGTAACTGAATATATAGGTGAATTTGATATTGTCTTAAATAATTTTACTTATAATTTATATAAAAGTTTTAATAAAAAATAAAAAGGAAATACAATTTTGTATTTCCTTTTTATAAAGAAAAAAAGTAGTTGCCAAAACAACCACTTTTAGTTTGCTATAATTAGCCAATAATTTCTGTAACGTTACCAGCACCAACAGTACGTCCACCTTCACGAATAGAGAATTTAGTACCTTGTTCAAGTGCGATTGGGTGAATTAATTCAACCTCGATATTAACGTTATCACCTGGCATAACCATTTCAACACCTTCTGGTAATGTAATTACACCAGTTACGTCTGTAGTTCTGAAATAGAATTGAGGACGATAGTTTGCGAAGAAAGGAGTATGACGTCCACCTTCTTCTTTGCTTAATACATAAACTGTAGCTTTGAATTTATGATGAGGTGTAACACTTCCTGGTTTAGCAAGAACTTGTCCACGTTCAACTTCTTCACGAGAAATACCACGTAATAATACACCAGCATTGTCTCCAGCTTCAGCATAGTCTAATTGTTTACGGAACATTTCAATTCCTGTAACAACTGTTTTTCTAGTTGGCTTAATACCAACAATTTCAACTTCATCGTTAAGTTTTAACATACCACGTTCAACACGTCCAGTAACAACTGTACCACGACCAGTGATTGTAAATACGTCTTCGATACTCATTAAGAATGGTTTATCATTATCTCTTTCTGGAGTTGGAATCCATTCATCAACAGCATCCATTAATTCATCAATTTTTCCAACCCATTTAGGATCTCCTTCAAGAGCCTTAAGAGCAGAACCACGAATAATTGGAGTGTTATCTCCATCGTAACCATATTCAGTTAATAAGTCACGAATTTCCATTTCTACTAAATCTAATAATTCAGGATCGTCAACCATATCACATTTGTTCATGAAAACAACCATTTTAGGTACTCCAACTTGACGAGCAAGTAAGATATGTTCACGAGTTTGTGCCATTGGTCCATCAGTAGCAGCAATAACTAAGATTGCTCCATCCATTTGAGCAGCACCTGTAATCATGTTTTTAACATAATCAGCATGTCCTGGACAGTCAACATGTGCATAATGTCTCTTATCTGTACTATATTCAACATGTGCAGTGTTGATAGTAATACCACGTTCTCTTTCTTCTGGTGCTTTATCGATATTATCGAATGCAACAGCTTCATTTCCATTCTTACCAGCTAAACATTTAGTAATAGCAGCAGTTAATGTAGTTTTACCATGATCTACGTGTCCAATTGTACCAATATTAACATGTGGTTTTGAACGATCAAATTTTTGTTTTGCCATATTATAATTCCTCCTTATATATACAAAATATATTTTATCTAATAATTGAAGTTTTTTCAACTATTTTGATACTAATTTAATTAATTTCCACTTTTCTTAATAATTTCATCAGCAATATTTTTTGGAACTTCTTCATAATGATCTGGGAACATTACAAATGTTGCTCTACCTTGTGTATTAGAACGTAAGTTAGTAGCATATCCAAACATTTCTGAAAGTGGAACCATAGCACTAAGTTTAACAGCATTACCTTGTGATTCTTGTCCTAATGGTTTACCACGACGAGAAGTTAAATCACCCATTACATTACCAAAATATTCATCTGGAGTAGTAACGTCAACCTTCATAATTGGTTCTAGTAATACTGGTTTACATTTATTCTTGGCTTCTTTTAATGCAAAGCTAGCAGCAATCTTAAATGCCATTTCGTTAGAGTCTACATCATGATATGAACCATCAAATAATGTACACTTAACATCAATCATAGGATAACCTGCAAGTACACCTGTTTGTAAAGCTTCTTGTAATCCTTTATCAACAACTGGTATGTATTCACGAGGAACAACACCACCAACGATTTGATCAACAAATTCGTATCCTTTATCTGGATTTGGCTCAAATTTAACCCAAACGTGACCATATTGTCCACGTCCACCAGATTGTTTAATATACTTACCTTCACAATCAGCAGCTTGTCTAATTGTTTCACGATAAGCAACTTGTGGAGCACCAACATTAGCTTCAACACCAAATTCACGTTTCATACGATCTACTAAAACATCAAGATGCAATTCACCCATACCAGCAATAACTGTTTGGCCAGTTTCATGATCAGTATGAACTTTAAATGTTGGATCCTCTTCAGACAATTTTTGTAAAGCTAGTGACATTTTAGCTTGATCAGCTTTTGATTTAGGTTCAACAGCTAATTGAATAACTGGTTCTGGAACAACTAAGCTTTCCAAAATAATTGGTTTCTTTTCATCACATAATGTATCACCAGTTGTAGTATTCTTTAATCCTACAGCAGCAGCAATATCACCAGTATAAACATCACTAATTTCTTTACGAGTATTAGCATGCATTTGTAGTATACGTCCAATTCTTTCTTTAACATCCTTTGAAGAATTAAGTACATAACTACCACTACTTAAATGTCCAGAATAAACTCTAAAGAAAGTTAAACGTCCAACAAAAGGATCAGTCATAACCTTAAAAGCTAATGAACTAAATGGTTCATTGTCATTAGGATGACGAACTTCTTCTTCACCTTTTAAATTATGACCTTTAATAGCCTCAGTATCAACTGGGCTTGGTAAATAATCAATAACAGCATCAAGTAAAGGTCTAATACCTTTGTTACCTAAAGCATCTCCACACATAACTGGGAAAAATTCTGCTTTTAGACAACCTTTACGAATTGCTCTTTTAATCATATCTACAGGAATTTCATCTCCCTCTAGATATTTTTCCATCATTTCATCATCAAATTCAGCAACTGCTTCTAATAATTCAGCATGCTTAGCAGCTACTATATCTTTGATGTCACTAGGTATTTCAATTTCAGTAGTATTTTCTTCTTGAGTACCATCAAACTCATAAGCTTTTTGAGAAAGGATATCAACAACACCACGGAAATTGTCCTCAGCACCAATTGGCCATTCAATTGGACAAGCATTAACACCTAATCTATTTTTAATACTTTGTAAACTGTATGCAAAATCTGCACCCATTTTACCCATTTTATTAGCAAAAATAATTCTAGGAACACTGAATTCATCAGCTTGACGCCATACAGTTTCCATTTGTGGTTCAACACCAGCTTGAGCATCAAGTAAAGCTACAGAACCATCTAAAACTCTTAAACTACGACTAACTTCAATAGTAAAGTCTACGTGTCCTGGAGTATCGATTATATTGCAACGATATCCATTCCAATAAGCAGTTGTAGCAGCAGAAGTAATAGTAATACCACGTTCTTTTTCTTGCTCCATCCAGTCCATTTGGCTAGCTCCATCGTGAGTTTCACCAATTTTATGGATTTTACCAGCAAGATATAGAATACGTTCAGTAGTTGTAGTTTTACCGGCATCGATGTGAGCCATAATACCAAAATTTCTTGTCTTCTCTAAAGACGTATCTCTTGCCATATTCTACCCTTTCCTACCATCTATAATGTGCGAAAGCCTTATTAGCTTCAGCCATTCTATGAGTATCTTCACGTTTTTTTACAGCTGCACCTGTACCATTAGATGCATCAATTATTTCATTAGCTAAATTATCAGCCATTCCTCTACCACCACGAGTACGAGAATATTTAGTTAACCATCTTAACGCTAAAGCTTGGCTTCTAGCAGGTGTAACTTCAATAGGTACTTGATAGTTAGAACCACCAACACGACGACTCTTAACTTCAAGTTGTGGTTTAATATTTTCCATAGCAGCATTAAATACTTCTAATGGATCTTTACCAGCTTTATTTTTAATTTTGTCAAATGCTTCATAAACTATTGTTTGAGCTGTACCTTTTTTACCATCCAACATAATAGTATTAATTAGTTTAGCAACTACTTTTGACTTATATATTGGATCTGGTAAAATGTCTCTTTTAACTGCACGTCTCTTACGCATTTTAATTTCCTCCCTTCACTTAATTATTTTTACTTAGGTCTTTTAGCACCGTATTTACTACGACCTTGCTTACGATCCTTAACACCAGCAGTATCTAATGTACCACGAATAACATGATAACGTACACCGATTAAGTCTTTAACACGTCCACCACGAATTAAAACAACACTGTGTTCTTGTAAGTTGTGTCCAATGCCAGGTATATAAGTATCTACTTCCTTACCATTAGATAAACGAACACGAGCATATTTACGTAATGCTGAGTTTGGCTTTTTAGGTGTCTTAGTACCAACACGAGTACAAACTCCACGTTTTTGAGGAGAATTAACATCAGTTGCTTTATTTTGAATAGTATTAATTCCAACCCCAAGAACAGGTGCTTTACTCTTTCTTACCTTATCTTTACGATTTTTATGAACTAATTGGTTAATTGTAGGCATAAAATATATCTCCTTTCTTTACACATATCCAGGTGTATCATTTTACCCTTTAAATAAAACTTTGCCACAAGCAAAGATATTTAACAGCAAGAATAATATAACACTATACACAATTAAAGTCAACAAATATTTATAAAATATTTATATGTAATAAAAGAAAAAAATATACAAAAAAATAGATATTAAATATCTATTTTGCAAATCTCATTATTTCTTATATTTTTTCACAAATAAATTTCCATAGTAATCAAACAAAGTACCAATAATCGCAACAATTGCTAATGCCAAAGAAAAATACAAAACAAATTTAGGCTCCAAAATAAGCTCAAATATAAATGTATCAGCAACATCCTTTAAAAATATATAAGTAAGTATATAAAATTCAATCAAAGCACAAAAAATCATAAATACATTAGTAAAGCATCTTTCTCCCACTGTAATCTTTCTAGTATAAAAATCTTCATCAAAAAGTGTTTTATCAACTCTAACAAATCTATGCCATTTATAATCATCACTTAAACCTATAAATGGTATTGAGACAAATGGTACAAATGTTAAAGAAAAAACTGTAAAATAACCCGTTTTAAATTTTTTACTAAATAAATAATTAGCTTTCCAAGATAAAATAATATAAAATATTAAACTTACAACTTGAATAAAAGTGCAAATTCCAACAAATACTCTAGACTTTGTAAACACTAGTGATAATAATAAAGACACAAAAAATGCTAATAAAAATGCTACTAAAGGTCTAGGATTTTGTTTAGCTCTCTTAAAATAAAACCATTCGGAATATATTGGTATCAGACCTTTCCAACCATCCTCACCAATTTTCTTAAAGAAATAATACCTTCCTAAAAAATAATAAACTAAATATAAAAGAATAAAAATCCAAACAACTATAGCCGAAGGATTAAAACTAAATAAAAAATTTCTCACACTACCAACTCCTATACTACTATACATATATTATAACTATAAATAAACAGATTTACAAGAAAAAAAACAGAACACATCACTGTGTTCTGTAAACTATTATTCCATAAATTGATCTTCTAATTTTTCTAATGGTTCGTCATCCATAAATTCTGTTTTTAATTCATAATCAACATCTCGATAATTCTTAGCTCCAGTACCAGCTGGAATTAATTTACCAATAATAACATTTTCTTTTAATCCAGATAATGGATCAACTTTTCCCTTAATAGCGGCATCTGTTAAAATTCTAGTTGTCTCTTGGAATGATGCTGCTGATAAGAATGAATCAGTCTCAAGTGCAGCCTTAGTAATACCAAGCAATAGTGGAACACCACGAGCTGGTTTTTTACCCTTAATAACGGCATCTTTATTACCATCTGTAAATTCACGGAAGTTAACCAAACTACCTGGTAAGAATCTTGTATCACCAGATTCAACAATTCTAATCTTAGAAATCATACGTCTAGCAATAACTTCAATATGCTTATCTGAAATATCAACACCTTGAGAACGATATGTGTTTTGAACTTCTTTTAGAATGTATTCTTGTGTTGTTAACGGATCTGTAACTGCAAGTAATTCTTTAGGACTAATTGCACCTTCAGTAAGTCTATCACCACAGTGTACTTCAGTTCCTTTATCAACACATAATTTAGCACCATAATTAGTTACATGTTCTTTTGTTTCTAATTTATTAGTAATACTAATCTTATATTTACCATGATCCTCTTTAATCTTAGAAACTGTACCATCAATCTCAGCAATAGTTGCTTTACCTTTTGGATTACGAGCTTCAAATAACTCTTGTACACGAGGAAGACCTTGAGTAATATCTTCAACACCTGCAACACCACCAGTATGGAATGTACGCATTGTAAGCTGAGTACCAGGTTCACCAATTGATTGAGCAGCCATAACACCTACAGCCTCACCTATTTCAACTAAGTTACCTGTTGCTAAGTTACGACCATAACATTTTTGACATACACCATTTACTGTACCACAAGTTAAGATTGTACGAATTTCTACTTCTTTAACACCTGCAGCAATTACTTTATCAGCAAGTGACTCAGTAATCATTTGTAGTTTGTCAACTATAACTTCTTTAGTTTCAGGATTAATAATCTTCTTATTAGCAAATCTACCAACAATACGATCTCTTAAACTTTCAATAACTGAACCAGTCTTTTCATTAATAAAGTCATGTACTACAACACCTTGATCAGTACCACAATCTTCTTCACGAACAATCATATCTTGACTAACATCAACTAAACGACGAGTTAAGTATCCAGAATCTGCAGTTTTTAATGCTGTATCTGCTAGACCTTTACGAGTACCATGTGTAGATAAGAAGAACTCAGCAACTGATAATCCTTCAATGAAGTTTGAAAGAACTGGAATTTCTACTGAAGAACCATCTGGTTTTGCCATTATACCACGCATACCTGCAACTTGAGTAAAGTTAGAAATATTACCACGAGCCTTAGAATGCATCATCATGAAGATTGGATTATCAACATCACTCTTAGCTATTTCTTCAAGTTCAGCTTGAACTTGATCTTTAGCAGCATTCCAAGTTTCAATTACTTTATTATAACGTTCTTCTTCTGTAATTAAACCACGTTTATATTGTTTATTAATCTTATCAACTAATTTTTGACTTTCAGCAACAACTTCATTCTTATGTTTACTAGTAACAACATCAGCCATACTAACAGTAATACCTGCTAAAGTTGAATATTTGAAACCTAAGTCTTTTAAGTTATCAAGCATTGTAGAAGTCTCAGTAGTTTTATAACGTTTAAATACTTGAGCAATTATCTTTTCTAATGTACCTTTTGCAAAAGGTTTTACTAATGGCATTTCTTTAATAGCCTCAGGTATATTAGTACCCTTCTCTAAGAAATACTTATTAGGAGTAATATTAGAAATATTATCATCTGTTGGTTCATTTATAAATGCAAATGAATCAGGTAAGATTTCATTAAATTTAATTTTACCAACAGTAGTAACTAAGTATTTACCTTTTTGATTCTCAGTAAATAACTTATATTTGAATGAATCAACAGGAACAGCAATTCTTGCATGTAAAGTCAATTCTCTACGTTCATAAGCCATTAAAGCTTCATTAGTATTTTTAAATACTCTTCCTTCTCCAACTTCTCCAGCTTTTTCCATAGTTATATAGTAGTTACCTAAAACCATGTCTTGAGATGGAGTAACGATTGGATCACCTGATTTTGGATGAAGAATATTATTAGAACCAAGCATTAATAATCTTGCTTCAGCTTGTGCTTCTTCTGATAATGGAACATGTACAGCCATCTGGTCACCATCGAAGTCTGCATTGAATGCTGGACAAACTAATGGGTGTAGACGAATTGCTTTTCCACCAACTAAGATTGGTTCAAAAGCTTGAATACCTAATCTATGTAATGTAGGAGCACGGTTAAGCATAACTGGATGCTCTTTAATAACTTCTTCAACAACATCCCAAACAACAGGATCTTGATTTTCAATTAATCTCTTAGCAGCTTTAATATTATGAGCTATATCTTTAGAAACCAAACCATGAATAACATGTGGTTTAAATAATTCCAAAGCCATTTCTTTAGGAATACCACATTGATACATTTTTAAACTTGGACCAACAACAATAACTGAACGACCAGAGTAATCAACACGTTTTCCTAATAAGTTTTGACGGAAACGACCTTGTTTACCTTTTAACATACTAGATAATGATTTTAAAGGTCTATTTCCAGCACCTGTTACACTTCTACCACGACGTCCATTATCGAATAATGAATCAACAGCTTCTTGTAACATACGCTTTTCATTTTGAATAATAATAGTAGGAGCGCCTAAATCAATAAGTTTCTTTAAACGATTATTACGGTTAATAACACGACGATATAAATCATTCAAATCACTAGTAGCAAATCTACCACCATCAAGTTGAATCATTGGTCTTAATTCCGGTGGAATAACTGGAATACAATCCATAATCATCCATTCCGGTTTATTACCAGAAGCATAGAAAGCATCTAAAACATCAAGTCTCTTAAGTAATCTAGTTCTCTTTTGACCTTGAGCAGTTTCAAGTTCCTTGGTAATTTCATCAATTTCTTTCTTTAAATCAACTTTCTTTAATAGTTCCTTAATAGCTTCAGCACCCATACCAACTCTAAAGCCAGTACCATATTTTTCATAATAAGCACGATATTCTTTTTCAGATAAAGTTTGCTTATTTTCAAGCGGTGCATTTCCCTTATCAATAACTACATAACTAACAAAGTATAATACTTCTTCCAAATCTCTTGGACTCATATCAAGTACAAGTCCCATACGAGAAGGAACACCTTTAAAGAACCAAATATGAGATACTGGAGTTGCTAACTCAATATGTCCCATACGTTCACGACGAACTTTAGAGCGAGTAACTTCAACTCCACATCTATCACATACAATATTTTTATAACGAACTCTCTTATATTTGCCACAAGCACATTCAAAGTCCTTAGTTGGTCCAAATATCTTTTCACAGAAAAGTCCATCTCTTTCAGGTCTAAGTGTACGATAATTGATTGTTTCAGGTTTTTTTACTTCTCCATAAGACCATTCACGAATTTTTTCAGGAGAAGCGATACCAATTTTTAATGCATCAAATTTATTTACCTCTATCATTAAAACTCAGCTCCTTCCTCAAAATCCTCATTCTCATCAAATTCATCGCTCATAAAATCATCATAATCAGGTTCCTCATCCTCATCATTTTCATCATCAGAATAATCATCTTCTAATGACTCATCTGGAGTATCAGGCATCAAACTCGGAACAGGAGTAGATTCAAATTCTTCAATACTTGAATTATTGTCTTCCCTATCCTCTGCTTCTTCTATTTCCTTTAATTGTAATGTTTCACCATTATCATTAATTATAGAAATATCAAGTCCTAAAGCTTGGAACTCCTTCATTAATACTCTAAATGATTCTGGAACACCAGCTTGATTAATTTCTTGACCCTTAATAATTGATTCATAAACTTTAACACGTCCAATTACATCATCTGATTTAACTGTTAAAATTTCTTGTAATGTATGAGCAGCACCATATGCATATAATGCCCAAACTTCCATTTCACCAAATCTCTGTCCACCAAATTGTGCTTTACCACCAAGAGGTTGTTGTGTAACTAATGAGTAAGGTCCAGTAGAACGAGCATGTAATTTATCATCAACCATGTGATGTAATTTAATCATGTACATTACACCAACGGCAATTCTATGATCAAATGGATCCCCTGTACGACCATCATATAGAATAGTCTTTCCATCTTCATCCATTCCAGCTTCCTTCATCATATCTTTAATATCATTAATATGAGCTCCATCAAATACTGGAGTAGCAATATGTACGCCAAGTTTTTTACAAGCCATTCCCATATGGATTTCAAGAATCTGTCCAAAGTTCATACGAGAAGGAACACCTTGTGGATTTAACATAATATCAACAGGAGTACCATCTGGTAAATATGGCATGTCTTCTTGTGGAAGAATAAGTGAAATAACACCTTTATTTCCATGACGTCCAGACATCTTATCTCCTACTTGAATCTTACGTTTTTGAATTATATAAACACGAATTACTTTACTAACACCAGCAGGTAATTCATCATTATCTTTACGAGAGTAAATCTTAATATCATGAACAATACCATCTCCACCATGTGGAACACGCAATGATGTATCACGAACTTCACGAGTCTTCTCTCCAAAGATTGCATGTAGTAATTTTTCTTCAGAAGTAAGTTCAGCCATACCCTTAGGAGTAACTTTACCAACTAAGATATCTCCTTCTCTAACCTCTGTACCAATAGTAATAATACCATTTTCATCTAAATTACGACGAGCTTCTTCAGAAACATTAGGAATATCTCTTGTAATTTCTTCCGGTCCTAATTTTGTTTCACGACATTGCATCTCATAATCTTCAAGATGTAATGAAGTAAATTTATCATCTTTAACTAGGTTTTCATTTAAGATAACTGCATCTTCATAGTTATAACCATTAAATGTCATGAAAGCAACTGTCATATTCTTACCTAAAGCAAGTTCTCCTTTATCAGTAGAGTTTCCATCAGCAAGAATAGTCTTATCTGCTTTAACAACATCTCCAGGATGAACTATAGGTCTTTGATGTGAACAAATACTAGAGTTTGCTAACTCAAAGTTTTGTAATCTATAAGTATCTTTACCTTCCTTAGTCTTAACAACTACTTTTTTAGCATCTGCATATTCAACGATACCATCGTTTTTAGCAACAACTTCAACACCAGAGTCTTTTGCTGCAATATATTCAACACCAGTTCCAACAAATGGAGCCTCAGTCTTAATTAATGGCATAGCCTGACGTTGCATATTAGCACCCATTGAAGCACGAGTAGCATCATCATGTTCTAGGAATGGAATACAACTTGTTGTAACTGAAACAACTTGTTGTGGACTAACATCAATGTAATCAACTTGTTCAGGTTTTGCTAAAATATTTTCACCACGGAAACGAGCATTAACTTGTTCACTTATAATCTTATTATTTTCATCAGTTTCAACTGTGGATTGTGAAATAATATAATCAAGTTCTTCATCTGCGGTTAAGTAATGTACATCATCAGTAATTTGACAATCTACGACTTTACGATATGGTGACATAACGAAACCATATTCATCAATCTTTGCATAACTAGCAAGTGAAGTAATAAGTCCAATGTTTGGTCCTTCAGGAGATTCAATCGGACAAATACGTCCGTAGTGAGAACTATTAACGTCACGTACTTCAACACCAGCACGATCACGAGAAAGTCCACCAGGTCCTAATGCTGAAAGACGACGTTTATTAGTAAGTTCTGCAATAGGATTTGTTTGATCCATGAATTGTGATAATTGTGAACTACCAAAGAACTCTTTCATAGCAGCAGTAACTGGACGAATATTAATTAAAGTTTTAGGAGTAACCTCTTCCATTTCTTGAGTAGTCATTCTCTCACGAACAACTCTCTCCATTCTAGAAACACCAATTCTAAATTGATTTTGTAAAAGTTCTCCAACTTGACGAATACGTCTATTTCCTAAATGGTCTATTTCATCAAAGTTTCCTACACCTTGTAATAAATTTAAGTAGTAAGATACAGAAGCATAAACATCAGAAATAGTTAAACGTTTAACATCAATACTTTGATCATTACCAATAACATCAAGTTTCTTTTTCTTATCATTAGGACTAAATATCTTAACGATTTGTACTTTATTATATTGGTCTAATTCTTCATTAACTTTAACTTCTTTCATACCAAATCCATTAGCAAGCGCTTCTTTTAAGATATCCATATTAGCTTTAGTTATTTGAGTTCCCTTCTCTAAAACAACTTCACCATTATTAGTAATATCTTCAGCAATAACTTGATTCAATAAACGATCTGCTACGTTTAATTTGCGATTAAATTTATAACGACCAACCTTTGCTAAATCATATCTAAATTCATCAAAGAATCTAGTAATGATTTGGTTCTTAGAAGAATCAAGTGTAACTGGTTCTCCCGGTCTTAATTTTTCATAAATTTCAATTAATGCTTCATCAGTATTTTTAGTAGAATCTTTAGCAATAGTATTCTTTAAATACTCATCTTCACCAAACATCTTAAAGATATCTTCATCAGTAGATAATCCAAATGCTCTAAGTAAAGTTGTTAAAGTTACTTTTCTAGTACGATCAATACGTACATATAATACATCTCTAGCATCAGTTTCAAACTCTAGCCAAGTACCACGTGTTGGTATAATCTGAGAAGTAATTAATTCACGACCAGACTTATCAATTTCACGATTAAAGTATACACTTGGAGAACGAACTAATTGTGAAACGATAACACGTTCAGCACCATTAATTACGAATGTACCAGAATCAGTCATCATAGGCATATCACCCATGAAAATTTCTTGTTCTTTTACTTCACCTGTTTCACGATTAAATAAACGAACTTCAACTCTTAATGGAGCAGCATAAGTACTTTCGCGATCTTTACTTTCTTTAATTGAATATCTTGGTTCATCAAAATGATAATCTCCAAATTCAAGTGATAAAGTTCCAGAGAAATTCTCTACTGGAAATAGATCTTCAAATACTTCTTTTATTCCTGTATCAAGGAACCATTTGTATGATTTTTTTTGAATTTCCAACAAATCTTTTAATTCGTAGGTATTTCTAATTTTAGAGAAATTCCTTCTCTCACGGTAGTCACCTGATTTTACTATTTTATATGACACTCTTTTTCACCCCACACAATATTTTTTCTGATAGATTTTTGTTATTAAAACAAAGTCAGTAACCTATATTATCTACTGAAGATAATAACTTGTCAATTACAAACTGCATTTAATTATAAAAAATCCTTTACTCTTTTCCAATATATCAACATTGTATATTTTTTTTAAGTCGATAATTAGCGATTTTGCTCCCTGCTCTTTACGAATAACCAAAAAAAGCTTTCCATCTTTTTCTAAGTGATTCTTTGCATTCATCACTATATCATAGACTATCTTTTTACCAGCCCTTATCGGAGGATTAGTAACTATAGTAGAGTATTTTGATTTAACATTTTCATAAACATTACTTTCAAAAACATCTACATTAGAAACACTATTTTCCTTTGCGTTTCTAACAGCCAGATGCATAGCACGTAAGTTAACATCAACCATATCAACATGTGCTCCCGTAAGTTTACCTATAACAACGCCAAAAACTCCATAACCGCAACCCATATCAAGAATTTTGCCTCCAACCTCTCCAAGCGGGATTGTCTCAAGAAGAAGTCTACTGCCAAAATCCAAACCGTCTTTTGAAAAAACACCATTATCAGTTAAAAATGTAAACTTATGTCCTAGTACAAAGCATTCAGTCTTTCGAACATTACTAGGTAATTTCTCGTTAGTAAAATATTGTCCCATTTTTAATCTCCTTAAAAAAAAGAAAGAAGAAAACCATTATAAAAATATCAGTTTTCTTCCTTTCGAAACATATATTACAACAAAACAAAATATATGTCAAACATTTTTTAATATTTTTTACAAAATTTTACAAAAAAAGAGAAGTTAATTATTTAACTTCTACAGTAGCTCCAGCTTCTTCTAATTTAGCTTTAATTTCATCAGCTTCAGCTTTAGCAATATTTTCTTTAACAACACCGTTTGAATCAACGATATCTTTAGACTCTTTTAATCCTAAACCAGTAATTTCTTTAACAACTTTAATAACTGCAACTTTAGCAGCTCCAGCATCAGCTATTGAAACAGTAACTGTGCTTGGGCCTTCATCAGCAGTAGCTCCAGCAGCTGGTGCAGCAACAGCAACAGCACTTGGATCTACACCAAATTCTTCCTTCATTGCATCTACTAATTCCTTAATTTCTAATAAATTCATTTCTTTTAAACTACTGATAAATTCGTCTCTTGTTAATTTAGCCATTTTCCTATTCCTCCTATAATTATATTTTATTTTTTAATTAATCTTCTTTTTGTTGACTATATAAGTCTAAGCAGATTGATAAGTCTCTTGCGATACCCATCATACCACCAGCAAGCATAGTAAGTAGACCTTCTCTTGATGGTATAGTAGCATATTCTGCTAACTTAGCTTGATCAGCTTTCTCTCCATCTACAATCCCTACTTTTAAAACTAATGCTGGATGACTTTTAGCAAAATCAGATAAAATCTTAATTGGTGCTATTTGATCAGTACCAAATGCAAAAGCACTAGGTCCATTTAAAGAATCATTTAAGTCAATACCTAAATCATTAAAGGCACGAGACATTAAAGTATTCTTATAAATTTTGTAATCAGAATTAGATTCTCTTAATTTGATACGTAATTCTTTAGCTTCACTATCAGTCATACCACGATAATCGAATAAAACTATAGTAGTAGCTCCTTGAATACGATCTTTAATCTCATCAATTACACCTTGTTTTTGCTTTAAGATTGCTTCACTTGCCATAAAACACCTCCTCATTATTTATGTAAGGATGCCATAAAAAAGTTTCTTAAACATAGACTGTCAAGAAACTTTTCATACTAACTAAAGTCCTCGGTAGGATTTACATCAACACCTACTGTCTATGGCACCAACAAATTGTCTTTATTATAACTTATTAAATCCTATTTGTCAAAGCTATTTTCAACTTTAATTCCAGGACCCATTGTAGAAGCTACAGAAATGTTCTTAACATAATCACCTTTAACTGTTGCAGGTCTTAATTTAATTATGTGTGTAACAAATGCATTTAAGTTAGCAAGTAAGTCTTCATCTGAGAAAGATACTTTACCAATAATACCATGAATATTACCATAACTATCAGTTCTATATTCAACACGTCCAGCCTTTACTTCTTCAACAGCTTTAGTAACGTCCATAGTAACTGTACCAGTCTTAGGGTTTGGCATTAAACCTTTAGGTCCTAAAACCTTACCTAATTTACCAAGTAATGGCATCATATCAGGTGTAGCAATCATAGTATCGAAATCAAACCAATTTTCTTTTTCAATCTTTTCAAGCATATCTACGTCGCCAACATAGTCAGCACCAGCTTCTCTTGCTTGGTTAGCCTTATCACCTTTAGCAATTACTAATACTTTCTTAGTCTTACCAGTTCCCTTAGGAAGTACGATTGCACCTCTTAATTGTTGTTCTGCTTTCTTAGTATCAAGATTTAATCTCATAGCAACTTCAACAGATCCATCAAATGAACTAGTAGATGTTTCTTTAACTAACTTAATAGCTTCTTCTTTAGTGTATACTTTATTCTTTTCTATTTTTGAAAGAGCTTCAGTATATTTCTTACTTCTTCTTTTCATTTTCTTTCCTCCTTATGTGGTAAAAGCGGATTTATTTATTATCTAATTCCTTCCACATAGGTTAAACCTATATGTTTAATTACTAGAATTACTCTTGACCTTCAACAGCAATTCCCATGTTTTTAGCTGTACCAGCTACAATCTTCATAGCTTCTTCAACAGAATATGCATTTAAGTCAGGCAACTTAATTTCTGCTATTTCTCTTAATTGAGCTTCAGTAATAGTACCAACAACTTCTTTTGAAGCCTTAACAGCTCCCTTATTAACCTTTGCATATTTCTTTAATAAGAAACTAGCTGGTGGAGTTTTAATTACAAAATCAAAACTTCTATCATCATAAACAGAAATTTCTACTGGTAAAATGTCACCCATTTTTTCTCTTGTAGCGTCATTATACTTAGTACAAAAATCTTGAAGATTGATTCCTGCTGGACCTAAAACAGTTCCTACTGGTGGAGCTGGTGTAGCTTTTCCTGCTGGAATTTGTAATTTTATTTTTCTTATTGCTTCCTTTGCCACGAAAAACACCTCCTATAAATTTTTAGTTTTCGCGAGTGGTCCAAATAGCTTGATTCCCGCTTAATAAATGCAAACCATGCTTCCCACTAAATCTATATTAAATTAAATATAGCCCCTAAATAATAACACAAAGTCTTATATATTTCAAGCACTTTATGCTTTTTCTATTTGACCCAACTCAACTTCAACAGAAGTTTCTTGTCCAAACAAATCAACAAGTAACATAACTTTTTGAGTTTGAAGGTCAACAGAATCAACCTTACCGAACATACCATTGAAAGGTCCAGATATAATCTTAACCTTAGTACCTTCAGTAAGTTCTTTATCAACATCAAGTCTACTAATGCCCATATTACCTAATATTTTATCAACTTCATAAGGTTGTAATGGTGTAGGTTTAGCACCTTTACCAGATGATCCAATGAAACCAGTAACCCCAGGAGTATTACGCACAACATACCAAGCCTCATCTGTCATAACCATTTCAACTAATATATAACCAGGAAACATCTTTTTAACTTTTTCCTTAGTTACACCATCTTTAACTTCAACAACTTTCTCTTCTGGAATTACAACTCTAAAAATATAATCTTGCATATCCATAGATTCAGCACGCATTTCAAGTTTTTCTTTTACTTTATTCTCATGACCAGAATAAGTATTAACTACATACCATTGTTTATCCATAATTACCTCCTACTTTACTAATGATTGAATTAGAGCAAAAATAATCTCAATTAAATAAAAGAATAGTGAACAAAAAACAATAAATACAATAGTTGCAATAGAATATTTAACCATATCTTTTTTATTAGGCCAATGAACTCTAGAAGTTTCACTCTTAACACCATGGCAAAATATTCTAAATCTTACCCAAAGACTTTGTTTCTTTCCGGAATCTTTATTATTAGTAGATTTAACTTCTTTTTTATTCTTTTTTTCAACTGCATTTTTCTTAATAGACTTATCTTTTTCCTTTACAGCCATATCCTATCATTCTCCTTAGATAATTTTTTCAAAATAAAAACACTTCCAAGTGCTCACCATTAAAATAGCACAAACACCTAGAAATGTCAAATAAAATCATGAAAAACTCATAATTAACATGAATAATAAACCTAAAACAGCAATAATAAATGGTATTGAAACAAAACTAATATAGGCAGAATTATTAATCCCATTTAAATCTCTATATATAGAATCATTAATTCTCTTATTAGTAGTATCGTTACCAACCAAACTATGACCATTAGACTTAACTAGCGAAATACCTTTACCAACTCCACCTACTTCATTTAATTCAGTTTCAAGTCCTTCCAAATCCCTCTTACTCTTTTCAGCAACATAATCACTAAAATAAACAGCAGCACGTCTTTCAACAACACCCTTGTAGTACGGAATATCCCCCTCAGGCAAAAACATCTCAAAACGTTCAAAATTTTCTTTCAAAAAAGAAGGATTCAAATTATTTAAACAATTAGCATAAATCCCAATTTGAAGTAAGGCTGAACGTCCTATATCATCTCTAACATATTCTTTATTAACAACAGCACTTCCTACAGGAATATAACCCAAATTCATAAATCTAATTTGATCAAGAGAACCATTTAAAATCTCAATATTATTAGGGTTAAAAGAATCAATACAAACTCCCCTCTCATGTAAATACTTCATAGCCTTATCCATATTGACAAAAAGAGTATGAATCTCCTCTGAACTATATCCACTAGAAAGCCATTCAGCAAGAGTAATATTATTATTAGAAAATGAATTAAATTTATTTTCAATCATCATACTCACCCTACTATAATTGTAAAACAAAAAATTAGAAAAAACAAATACTAAAAAGCTTTTTTTATCTTATTGTGTAAAATTTTCCTCATTTTATATAATCTACCATCAATAGTAGTAACAGGAATATCTAAAAGACTACTAATTTCCTTATAGCTAAAACCATTATATCTAAGTTCAAAAATACAACTCTCATTAAAATTAAACATGTTTTTAAAATGCATAAATTCCTTATCTAAACACCTCTCATTAAAATAAAATTCCGGTGTCTTATCATCACAAACGCCATATAAAGAATCATCTGATAATGCATTATTTAAAACATAATGTTTAGAAGAACTCATTCGTCTACAATAAGTTATTATTCTTCTTTCTACACAAACACTTACAAAAGTATAAAACAAAGGTCCAGTTTCCTCGTTATATTTATTAATTGCTATATTTAAAGCAATTAATCCCTCCTGTACTAAATCATCATATTCAATTTTAGCTAATTTAGCATACGACAAATAATTAGAAGCTATTCTCTTAACTATCGGAATATATTTATTAAATATAATCTCCCTAGCATCATCATCATTTTCCCTAATCATATAAACAACTTCATAATCATTTAAATCTTTATAATCCATAAATACCTACTTTCTATTACGGATTACCTCATATATCATAATTCCAGCTGCTACAGATGCATTTAAACTATTAGTAATACCATACATTGGTATTTTAGCAATAAAATCGCATGATTTCTTTACCAAGTTAGACATACCAGAATTTTCATTTCCTATAATTAACGCAATCTTAGAAGAATAATCAATACTTCTATAATCAACACTATCTTCAAGTGCAGTTCCAACTACCCAAAAACCATTCTTCTTTAATTCAGAAATAGTATTATTTAAGTTAGAAACAGTAACAATATCAACATTCTCTAAAGTACCAACACTAGTCTTCATAACAGTAGCATTAACTTGTACTTGTCTATCCCTAGGCATAATAATCGCATCTACTCCAGCAGCTTCACATGTTCTAACAATAGCTCCCAAATTATGTGGATCTTCAATATGATCCAGAAGTACAAAAAATGAAGCATCATCTGTTAAAACATCATCTAAATATTTATACTTGTAATCCGGAATAAATAAGATTATACCCTGATGTACCCCATTAGCCAAATCATCAATTTCTCTTTTTGACTTATATTGAACCGGTATTTTCTTTAAATCAATAAGTAATTTTATCTCTTTATCATTAAACCCATCCTGCAAAATGATTTTTTGAACTTTTTTATTATTTTCCAGCAACTCTCTTGCAACATTTCTTCCATATACTAACATCTTCTTAATCACCCAATATAAACTTCATAATCTCGTCTATTCTTTCCCTTTTATTTTCTAACTCCAAATACCCAATAACAGCTTCTAACCCAGTAGCAAACTTATATGTAATAATATCACAACTCTTAGGATGAGAAGTTGTTTTATAATTTCTTGCTCTTTTAAATACCTCAACCTCTTCATCTGTTAAAAAATCACTATCAAGCATCCTAGTCACAAATTTAGCCTGACTACTAGCACTTACAAAGGAAATTGCTTTTCCCTGTAAATCATTAACATTACCAATTCCAGACTTTATCAAGTATTTTCTTACATAATTTTCATAAATTGTATCTCCTAAATAAGCAAGTACTAATACATTAATCTCTTTAGTAGACATAAAATCACTTCCTACAACAATTATAAAATAAATATCTACACAAAACAATGTGTAGATATAAATACCTAAGTATAATTAAATTACCTCGTAAGTTGTACCCTCTCTAGTATCAATCAAACGAATACCCATCTCTAACAACTCATCTCTAATCTTATCAGCTTTAGCAAAATCTTTATTTTTCTTAGCTTCATTACGTAATTTAATCTTTTCATTAATCATTTTCTCATCATGACTATTTTTCTTTTCTTCTTCTTTAAATAAATCAAGCGATAATACCTCATCAAACCTAGAAATAATTTTTCTCTTAGTACCATCATTTAATGACTCATCTTTTAAGACATCATAAACTAAAGTAACCATATTAGAAGTATTTAAATCATCCTCAATACAATCGCCAAACTTTTTGACGTATAAGTCGTATTTTTCACTATTTACTTCTCCTACACCTAGTTTAGAAACACGATTCTTTAGTTTTAAGTAAGCCTTTTGGGCTCCATCTAATATATCATAACTAAACACTAGTTGATTATGATAATAAGAATTCAAACATAAGTAACGATAACTTAAAGGATTATAACCTTTACTTTCTAGTAGAGAAACAGTTAAAAATTCTCCCTTAGATTTACTCATCTTACCACTTTTATCATTTAAAAATCCCATATGAACCCAATAATTACACCATTTATGTCCCAAATAAGCTTCACTTTGAGCAATTTCATTAGTATGATGTGGAAATATTGCATCTTCTGCTCCACAGTGAATATCTAGTCTTTCTCCTAAATTACTGATTGAAATACCAGAACATTCTATATGCCACCCAGGATATCCTCTACCCCATGGCGAATCCCATTGTAATTCTTGATTATCAAACTTCGAATTAGTAAACCATAATCCAAAGTCAAATGGATTCTTCTTAGCATCATCCACTTCTATATCATTTCTAACCGCAACCATTAAATCTTCACTATTACGACCAGACAATTCATAGTAATTAGGAAATTTAGAAGTATCATAATATACATTACCATTAGAAATATAAGCATACCCATCTTCCAATAGTTTTGTAATCATTTTAATATACATATCTATATTATCAGTAGCATTAGATACTACATCAGGCTTTCTAATATTCAATTTACAACAATCATCAAAAAAACAATCAGTATAAAATTTAGCTATTTCTAGAGAAGACTTATGTTCTCTTTTAGCAGCAACCATCATCTTGTCTTCACCATCATCACCATCACCAACTAAATGACCAACATCAGTAATATTCATTACTCTCTCTACTTTATAGCCAATAAATTTCAAACCTTTCTCTAAGACATCCTCAGAAATATAAGTACGTAAATTACCTATATGTGCATAATTATATACTGTAGGACCACAAGTATACATCTTAACCTTACCCTCTTCATTAGGAATAAATTCCTGAACTTTTTTTGACAATGTGTTATATAATTTCATTTTTTCACCTCGTGACGTAAGTATACCATAATAATCATAAAAAATAAACTAACGATTATTTATTTTATTACTTAACTCCTCTCTTAAAACCTTCGAAACATGTCTTGCTCCAAACTCTTTATAATTGCATCTCTTTTTTATTTTATTAATAAACTCCAAACTAAGTTCATTTTTTAAAAAGCCAGCACTCAAAGCTTGTACTCTAATTATTTTATTAATAGCTTTTTCATCAATACCATTAAAATATATAATTTTATCTATTCTATTAACAAATTCTATTCCTAAGAAATCTTTAAATTTATCTACTATAACATCATTAGTATCAGAAAAACCAATATTATTAATATCTGTTCCTAAATTAGATGTCATAAAAATAACAGTATTCCTAAAATCAATAACTTCACCCAAAGAATCAGTCATAAATCCATCATCAAATACTTGTAAAAATAGTTTTAATACATCAGGATGTGCCTTCTCTATCTCATCAATTAAAATTACCGAGTATGGATTATTCTTTATTCTATTCAAAAGATAATTATTTTCACTATAACCAACATATCCTGGGGGTGAGCCTATTATTTTACTAATTGTATGCCTTTCTCTATATTCACTCATATCAATTCTAATAAATGCTTCCTTACTATAAAGTAGCTTAGCATACTCTTTTACCAAAAACGTTTTACCAACTCCAGTTTTACCAACCAAAAGTAGTGAGTATGGTACTTTTTTAGGAACTTTAGGCATAACTGTTAAATCAACAATTTCTTTTATAGCCTTATCTTGTCCAATTATTTTCTTTCGTAAAGTATTAAAAATTGCTTTCCTATCCAAGTTTAATATATTCTTAACCGGTATTTTAGTCTTAGAGAAAATAACCTCATAAACAGTATTCTCTGTAATATTTTTAACCAAATTATCACAACTACAACTTAAAAACTTCTTATTAAAAACACTTTCTAATTCTACTTGTTTATTCTTAAGTTCTGTCGCTAGCTTATAATCATGATTAATAATAGCTTTATTTTTATTAGTTTTAACATCGTTAATCTCCATCAATAAGTGCTTACTCTTTTTTTCTACATTACTATCTATAATAGAAGTCTTACAACAAGCCTCATCCAAAACATCAATTGCTTTATCAGGAAATTTTCCAATACTAACATATCTCTCAGTTAAATTAACAATAAGTTTAATCATCTCATTACTAATCTTAACCCCGTGATAATTCTCATACAATTCTCTAAGCCCAAATAAAATATTTTCTGTCTCACTAATACTAGCTTCTTCGATATATATTTTTTGAAATCTTCTATCTAACGCCTTATCTCTTTCTAAATATTTTTTATACTCATCAATAGTAGTTGCGCCTATAACTCTGATTTTTCCTCTAGATAAGTATGGTTTAAGTATATTAGAAGCATCTATCGCCCCTTCCGCTCCACCAGCACCAACCAAAGTATGAATTTCATCTATAAATAAAATTACATTCGGCTCCCTTTCAACTTCACTAATAATTTTATTAATTCTTTCTTCAAACTCTCCCCGATATTTAGTACCAGATATTAAACAAGCCATAGATATACTAAATACCCTATTATTTTCAAGTTTTTTTGGCACTCTACCATTAACTATTCTACGGACTAGTTCTTCTACAATTGCTGTCTTACCTACACCAGCCTCACCTATAAGTAGTGGATTATTCTTAGTACGTCTTAATAAAACCTCTATCAATCTACCAACCTTATCATCTCTACCAACAACAGGATCAAAACCTTCATCTATATATTTTTTATTCAAATCAACCGCAAACTCTTCTATATACAAATTCCTACTTTTTTTACTAGAATGAACAATTATCTTATCAGAAAACTTCTCATACAAAACATCAACATCAATATTCATACCCATTAATATTCTATTTGCAACACCATCTCCCTCTTCTAAAAGAGAAATAAATAATCTTTCCACAGTAACTATGGATTCCTCATCTCTACATTCAAGTATTGTATTTTCAATTATTCTTTTTAATAGTGGCGTATATAAAAACCAATTACTAGTTGCTTTACCAATTCCAATAACCCTAATTATTTCATCTCTATACTTCTGATATACAATTCCATACTCCTCCAATAACTGTGTAATAACTAAATCTTTATTATGTAAAATAGCAAGGAGTAAATGCTCACTCCCAACATATGGATGTTTTAACTCTAACATTTCTTTTTTTGCCATTAATAATACTTTTTGTGCATCCTCTGAAAACTTAGAAAACAAATCTTATCATCTCCCTATCTTAATTTTATTTCTAGTATGAGTCTAAAATCAATAAATTACGTCCACAAAAAAAAGACAAAAAAAGCAAAAAAAAGAGGCCTAAGCCTCCATTAAAATTCTAAAGTACAACTAATAAAATAAACACTATTAATAATACTACTAAAACTTCTAATAATAATTTCCAAATAGTTTTAATCCACTTAGTATATGGAATATCTAAGTATGATAATACAACCATTAAGATTACACTAGTTGGTGCAAATAACATTGTAAATCCATACATAGCTTGGAAAATAACTCCAATTACTGGATAAACTGTATTATCAGTAACAACACTTGCTAAATATATAAGTACACTTTGGAAAGCATAACTTGGATCAACATTAAATATACTTGCTAACATAGCAACTAACGAAGACATTAATGCTCCAACTACTCCAAACTTATCAATTACACCTAGTAATGTTTTATAAATAACTAATTGGAATGGATGATATGTAACAATTACTAAGCAAGCATATAGTAAAACTACTATCAAACCCAAAGGTAAAGCTTTCTTAATACCAGCTAAAGCACCATCTAAAACATCTTGAACCTTAACCTTATAAACTAAAGCTAAGAATAAAATAATAAGTGCCATTGGTAATAACATATCAACAACAGTCCAATTACCAAATGAATTTACAGTACCCAATAATTTTCCAAAGATTGGGAATCCAAATAATTCAAATTCAGAAACAGCTTTAGTAGCATCGGTAAATGCATTAACACCAAAACCATTAACCCATGGTAAATATGCTAAAACTAATAATACAAAGAATAATATAAACATTAAAGAAAATGGCCAAATATTATGTTGAGTAGAAACTTCACTAGGAACTAACTTAGTTACTGCATCTCCTCCATTAACAGCCTCTTTAACTACTATAACTTCTTCATCTTTTACAGCTGCTTTAATATTCTTTCTAGATGAAGACTTAGTATTCTTCTTTGTTCCATTTTTAGAGTTACTCTTAGAACTTTTACTTGATTTAGAAGTAGATTTAGTTGTTTTACTAGAACTAGAAGACTTAGTAGTTTTTTCTTCTTTAACAACCTTAGTTTCCTTTACTTCTAATTTCTTATCTTCTTTTTCCATATTCTTCTTTGAATCCTTAGCAATAACTTTAGTAACTGAATCGGTTTTCTTAATATATAACATTATATTAGCAATTAATAAAACTAATCCTAATACTAAAATAACAACTTTAGTAATCATTTCAGAAGTAATATTGATAGATAAAATAGTTAAAATTATATTAGTATTACCATAAGCATAAGTAGAACCAGCCATACCAATCATAACTGAACCTACTAATGTCATAGCAGCAACCATCTTATCAAATCCCATTAATAAGATTATTGATACTAACATTGGGAATAACGCAAGTAAAGCTAATTGCATACCTCCAATTGAAGTTAGAACAGCAAGTAGTAATATAATAATTACTAATACAAATTTTTCTGTTCCACGTACCTTTGAAACAAATTTATCTAAGAAAGTACGATAAGCAGGAATCTTATTTAGTATGCCATAGAAAGCACCAATAGCTAACACAAAGAAAGCTATATAACCAAAATAAGAAAGTGCAGTCACTGGATAATTGAATAAATCAAATAATCCCATTTGTTGGTGACCTTGATCAATATATTGACCACTTGAATAATAAGCAGCTGGCAATATCCAAGTAAGTAACATAAGTGCCAAAGTAGAAATTAGCACAACCTTAAGGCTTGTACTCTTATCACGTATAGCAATTAATACTAATACAAATTCAGCTACCCAAAGAACCAGTTTTACTATATAAGCCCAGTCAGCATCAGGTAAGAACCAAGAAACAAGCATCAAAAATGTTACAATCAATAAAACGATCGTTGAAATATTGTGTTTTTTCATAATTAACCTCCCACTATAATTATACTACATACAACCCATTTTACAAGTATTTACAACGTTTTTAGCACAAAAAAACGACTTTTTTAGCCGCTTTTTAAAATTTATATCTAAATTATCTTTGTTTCATAGTTGGAAATAATAATACATCCCTAATAGAATCTTGTTCTAAGAATAACATACATAATCTATCTATTCCATAACCAATTCCACCAGCTGGAGGCATACCATACTCTAATGCTTCTACAAAGTCCATATCAATATCATTTGCCTCTTCATTACCTAAATCTTTTTCTTTTAATTGAGCTTCAAATCTTTCTAATTGATCAATAGGATCATTTAACTCAGTATATGCATTAGCAAATTCTTTACCAGCAATAAATAATTCAAATCTATCAACAAATCTTGGATCTTCAGGATTCTTCTTTGTCAATGGACTAATTTCAATTGGATGACCATATAAGAATGTTGGTTGAATTAAAGTATCTTCAACATACTTTTCAAAGAACAAGTTAACAATATGTCCAAAACTCTTTTCATGCTCTTCAACTGAAATATGATGTTCATCAGCCAATTTTAAAGCTTCTTCTAAGCTCATCTCTTTCTTAAAGTCAATACCAGTCTTTTCTTTAATAGCTTCAACCATACTAACTCTCTTCCAAGGACCTTCTAAGTTAATTTCATGACCTAACCAATTAAATTTCAAACGACCAAATACTTCCTTACCAATAGTTTGGAACATCTCTTCAGTCATATCCATCATACCATCAAGGTTACTATAAGCAAGATATGCTTCTAATTCTGTAAATTCTGGATTATGTCTAGTATCCATACCTTCATTTCTAAATACACGACCAATCTCATAAACAGCCTCCATACCACCAACTAATAATCTCTTTAGTGGCAATTCTAAAGCAATACGTAAATACATATCCAAATCTTGTGCATTATGATGTGTAACAAAAGGTCTAGCACTAGCACCAGTAAGTAATGTAGTTAAAACTGGAGTTTCAACCTCAACAAATCCTAAACTATCCATATATTTTTGAATGCACCTAATAATTCTAGGTCTAGTAAAAGCAACACGTCTAGATTCTTCATTCATTATTAAATCAACATAACGTCTTCTATATCTTTCCTCAACATCAGTTAAACCATGGAACTTTTCTGGTAAAGGTCTTAATGCTTTAACTAAATGAATATACTTACTAGCTCTAATACTAAGTTCTCCAGTATCTGTTCTAAATACAGTACCCTCAATACCCACTATATCACCAATATCAGACTTCTTAAATAAGTCATAATTTTCTTCACCAACAGCATCTTCACGAATATAAACTTGTAACTGTCCATATCTATCTTGAATATGGAAGAAACCAGCTTTACCTTTACGGCGCTTAGTCATAATTCTGCCAGCAACAATATACTGTTCTTCATTTCCTTCTAAATCTTCTTTAGTTTTATCACTATACATCTCATTAAGTTTTTTTGAATTAGTATTAGTATCAAATCTATGTCCAAATGGATCCATACCTAATGATCTAATTTCTTCAGCTTTCGCTCTTCTAACTAACTCTTGTTCTGTAAACTCTCTCATTATATCTCTCCTCTTCTAAGCTTTAACAACCATAGTATGTGCTAACTTATCATGTAATCCCATACCAGACTTACTCCACATAACCATAAAAGCACAAGTTAATAATAACACATACTTAACTAGTCCACAAATTGCAGTACTATAAAAATAAGTATTAACATCACCAAATATTACAAAAGTCAAACTAATTAAATCAACTAAAACAGAATTAATAATTAATGATCTAATAACATAATTATTAGTAGTTAACTTTTCATCATTCGAACTAACAACTTTAATTTTTAAAAGCTGTTTTCCTATAGTCTGACCTTGTCTTTTATATTGATAAACAACAAAATATAAAATAGTCAAAGTAATAGTAATTAAAGAACTAGCTCCTTGTTTTTTAGCAAGTTCATAAGTAACACTTTTTACCTCATCAGTATAAGTTTCAATATTTATCTCACCATTAGTATATTTCTCAATCAACTCAGTAGTACTATTATTAAGTTTATTAATTGATTTACTATCTAAAAATGGATAAGAAATTAAAGAAGTTATACATGAAACTAGAAATATATCAATAATAAATGCTCCTAATCTATGTATAAATAAAGCTTTTTCATTCTTTTTCTTCATATTTTGAAGACAACTCCTCCCTAAATTCATTTAATATATTGATTATATCACAAACTTTAGTAGTTTTATATACTTTATTTTTTACATCATTTGCTCCATCTATTCCTTTTAAGTACCAGGCAATATGATTTCTAATTTCTAGACAAGCCAACTTTTCACTTTTTAATTCACTTAAATAATTTAAATGTTTAAGTACCATATCTATTTTTTCTATATTACTAACTTTAACTATATTCCTATCTTCTAAATAATTAACTGAATTTTTTATTAGCCAAGGATTGCCAAAAGCACCTCTACCTATCATAACAGCGTCACATAAAGTTTCATCAAGCATTCGTTTAGCATCAAAATAAGTCTTAATATCACCATTACCAATAACAGGTATAGAAACACTCTCTTTAACTGCTTTTATAACACTCCAGTCTGCCTTTCCAGAGTATCCTTGACTCCTAGTCCTAGGATGAATACAAATAGCACTAGCACCAGCCTTTTCTATTATTCTAGCAATTTCAACAGCATTAATACTATTACTATCCCATCCAGATCGAATCTTAGCTGTAACTGGAACATCTACTGCATTAACTACAGAACTAACAATAGAATAAACAAGGTCTGGATTTTTTAACAGATAAGAACCTGCTTGAGCTCTAACCGCAACTTTAGGTACAGGGCAACCCATATTAATATCAATAAAGACATTTTTATACAAATCCGTAACTATTTTAGCAGCACGTGCCATAACTTCAGGGTCTCCTCCAAATAACTGAACACCTACTGGAAAAGATAAAGTATCAATACCATTCAACATCTCAAAAGTCTTCTTATTACCCCTAACAATTGCCTCAGAACTAATAAGTTCCGTAACCGCAAACCCACATCCGAGTTCCGAAACAATTCTCATAAAAGCTGGATTAGAAATACCCGCCATAGGTGCTAATCCTACTTGATTTTTAATCTCGATATTTCCTATCTTCCATTTCACTACTATCACATCCTAAAAAATAAACCTATTTTCTCTTCTTTAACAAATCTCTAATTTCTTCTAATAATAAAGTATTTTCATCCTTCTTAGGAGGCTCTTCTTTCTTAACTTCCTTCTTCTTAAATTTATCAAGTACTTTAATCATCATAAAAATACAAAATGCTACTATTAAAAAATCAACTATACTCTGAATAAAAGATCCATACATAACAGTAGCATCACCTACTTTAATATTTAAATTAGAAAAATCAAGACCTCCTAAAACAACACCAATCAAAGGCATTAAAACATCGTTAACTAAACTAGTAACTATCTTTCCAAATGCAGAACCAATAATTACACCAACAGCCATATCAACAACATTTCCCTTAGATATAAATGTCTTGAATTCTGATGCACCCTTTTCTAATTTCTTAATACTTTCTTCACTCTTCTTAATAACTTCTTTCTTCATAAAAACTCCTCTCTAAAAAATATCTGATGTTGTTATTATAATATGAAATGAATAATTTTCAAGAAAAAAAGAACTAAATTATGAATCTAGTTCTTTTAATAATTCTGCTTTACTTAATTTGGAATAATTTTTAATACCCTTCTCTTTAGCAATTTCTCTTAACTTAGTAATAGACATTGCTTCATAACTAGTTTCTTCATTTTCTTCAGGCATTTTTCCATTAGCAACTAAGTAATCGATTTGCTCTTTAGTTAATGTTTCATATTCTAATAATGCTTCAGCAATTAATTTTAATAAATCTTTGTTTTGTTTAATTATCTCAGTAGCCTTCTTATGACAATCATCAATGATTTTTCTCATTTCCATATCTATTTCATTAGCAACTTCGTTAGAGAAATGTTGCATCTTATTGTAATCTCTTCCTAAGAATACACTACCTTCTTGTTGCTCAAATTGTAATGGACCTAAGTCACTCATACCATATTCGGTAACCATAGCACGAGCAATCTTAGTTGCTTTTTCAAAGTCATTATGAGCTCCTGTTGTAATTTCTCCAAATACAACTTCTTCAGCTGTACGTCCACCAAGTAGTCCTGTAATTTCTTCTAACAAGTCAGTCTTAGTAGAACATAACTTCTCAACTGATGGAACCATCATATTATATCCACCAGCAGATCCTCTTGGTATAATTGTAACTTTTTGTACATCGTTAGCATTAGCAAGCTTTAAACCAACAACAGCATGTCCTGCTTCGTGATATGCAACAAGTTTTCTATCACTTTCACTATATTTATGAGATGTCTTAGCTGGTCCCATAAGTACTCTATCAGTAGCCTCATCTATCTCACTCATAGTGATTTTAGTTTTATTTCTTCTAACTGCAAGTAAAGCAGCTTCATTTAATAAATTTTCTAAATCTGCTCCAGAAAAACCAGGAGTTCTCTTAGCTAAGTTTGCTAATGTAACACCTTCTGCCAAAGTCTTATTCTTAGCATGTACTGCTAAAATTTCTTCTCTTTCTCTAACATCAGGTAAATTTACTGTAACTTGTCTATCAAATCTACCAGGTCTTAATAATGCAGGATCTAATACATCAGGTCTATTTGTAGCTGCCATAATAATTATACCTTCATTAGCACCAAATCCATCCATCTCTGTAAGCAATTGGTTTAATGTTTGCTCTCTTTCATCGTGTCCACCACCAAGTCCAGTACCTCTTTGACGTCCTACAGCATCAATTTCATCTATAAAGATTAAACATGGAGCATTACGTTTTGCTTGTTGGAACATATCACGAACACGACTAGCACCAACACCAACAAATAACTCAACAAAGTCTGATCCAGAAATGAAATAAAAAGGAACATTAGCCTCTCCTGCAACCGCTTTAGCAAGTAATGTTTTACCAGTTCCCGGAGGACCAAATAATAAGATACCCTTTGGAATTCTAGCACCTAAACTTTGGAATTTTTTAGGATTTTTTAAGAAATCAATAATTTCTTTTACTTCTTCTTTTTCTTCTTTTAAACCAGCAACATCTTTAAAGGTAACTTTATTATTATCACTACTTAAACGAGCCTTACTCTTACCAAAGTCTAATGAACTCTTATTACCAGCAAGTTGTCTATTTAAAAACCAAAAAGCAACGCCTACTAATAAAACCAATGGTAACACATTAACAACAATAAGTAATAATGTAGATGAATCAGGATCAGGTTCAACTTCTAATTTAAATTCTTGATTATCACTAGCAGCAACAATCTTTTTCATTACTTCATCACTTAAAGGCAATCTTGCAAAGAATGTTTCATTATCCTTATAACCATCTAACTTACCTCTGGCCTCATAAGTATATCCACTAGCCCTAGCAACTAAATTTAACTCTTCAACCTCTCCAGAATCTAGTTTTTCAACAAATTCGTTATATGAAATAACATTTACTTTCTTATTAGCAATATTAAAGAAATAAAATATTCCTAACATTGCTATAAATAAGAATAAATAAGGTAATAACCCTCTTTTAACAGTCTTCTTATCAATATTCACTTTTTCTCCTCCTTAACTATATCTTAGTATTATATCATAAGACTCTGACTTTTTCTTATCAAATTTAGACTTTTTAACACCAGGAATCCAAACTACTCTATTTTTAGAATCCAAAACTATAGGCCATGAATCCCTATCGTTCAATTTTATTTTACTATTAATAAATATATCTTTTATCTTCTTAGAACCGTCCATACCTTTAACATACATCTTATCACCAATTTTTCTAGTTCTAACAATTAAAGGTAGACAAATCTCACTACTATTTAACCTACATATATTATTACTATTATCAGCAGTATCTAATACTCTTTCAATAACATGTCCATTAGGTAAAGTAGCATACTCATCAAATTCAATTTCATAGTTTGTAATCTCACTAATGTCACGCTTTAATTCTAACATATTATAGTACTTATTCGCAATAACATCATTAGGCAAATTAATAGAACTATTAGCCTTCTTACTACAAATCAAATCCATAATTAAAGTAATATGTTTATCATTAAGTAGTATCAAATCATCCTGATAAAACTCACTAAGTAAATAATAAAGTATTTCTCTCTGAATATATTCATCTTCTAATAAAAATTTATCAATAACTAATGAGTCTTCTAGCAATACTCTTTTTAAAGCCTTATCTCTTTCTTTATTTATAAAGGTACACGCAGAATTCAAATTCTCACTAAATTTCAAAAACTTATGATGTACATTTATATCTTCACTTTTCAAAAAAGGTAGCAAGTACTTTCTATATCTATTTCTAGTATATTTATCACTACTATTAGTAGCGTCAATAAAGTATTTAACACCATTTAAATCATTATATTCTTCTAATTCTTTCTTTGTATAAAATATTAATGGTCTAACTATTTTATAAGTATCCATATCTACTATTTTCTTAAAACCTGAATATCCCCTTAAATTAGATCCTCTAACCATTCTCATCATAATAGTTTCAATCAAGTCATCACCATGATGAGCTGTCATCAAATAATTAGCATTATATTTTAAAACTATATTTTCAAAAAAGTTATATCTAATATTTCTAGCTTCATTCTCAAAGTTATCATCGCCATATTCTAAGATAGTCATAGTTTCAAAAACCAAATTATTATCTTCACAATACTTCTTCATATAGTTTGCTTCAATAATACTCTGTTCTCTAACATTATGATTAACATGAGCTATTATCAAAGAAAGACTATATTTATCACGTATTTTTAAAAGCATATCTACAAGAGCCATAGAATCTGGTCCAGCAGAACACCCAATAACTATAATATCATTTTTATGGAATAAAAAATCATTTTCGATATTAATCATAATTCCTCCTACATCATCAAGAATATTATAACACAACATAACAAAAATCAATCGCAAAGCGAAAAAAAAAGAATTTATTCTTCAGGTATCTTTATAATAAATTCCCCATCTTTAGAATATAAATACTTTTCTCTTGCATATCTTGCTATATAATCCGGATCTTGTAATTTATCAACATCCACTCTAAGTTCCGCCTCTTTATCTTTTAAATCAGCTAACTTCTGATCTAGTTCCTGTTTTTCTTTATACTTATCATATATTTCCACCCAATAATGTCCAATTGTAAAAGTTGTAAATGCAATTGCTAAAACAGAAGACAAACCAAAAACAACTAATCTTAACTTAGTTTTCTTAACTGAACTACTTTTTTTCTTAGCCATAAACATTCACCCACCTTTTCACCATATATTATAAGACATCTTTTCAAAAAGAGATATAAAAAAAGAAAAAAAGGAATTTACTTTACACTCATTTTTTACGTAAAAACGACGTTAAAGTAAATCCTATATAACATCCAACTAAAAATATAAACAAAAAATACACATGTAAAATCCCATTATTTATTTTTCTTATAACTAGAAAGTATATTAATGATATATCTAATATCAAAGTAAAAGTACCCAGAATCTTTATTTTAATATTTTTATTAAAAATCAACTTATAATTCAAATTAACTAAAGCTCCAAATAAAACCCCAAATATTAAAGAAAAGATCAATGAAAAAACTTGTATTTTTAAATTCATTATTTAAATAATCTATTAAAAATACTTTCTTCCTTATTCTTTCTAGTATTCTCCTCCACATAATTAATACTATTAACAGTTCCTTTGATTGATACATTTCCCTGTAACGTATCTAATTTAACTAATTCTAAGTCCACTCCCTTTATAATCATAAAACCCATAATAGTTTCCAACAAGAACTGTTCATTATCAAAATTTTCTATTTTTTTTACACCCGTTATAATTAAACTCTTTCTTTCAAATAAATTAACTCCATGATTATAATTATTAATACTATTTTCTTGTTTATCCATATAATCCTCCTATAAAATTATATGCAAAGCAAAAAAAAATAGAATTAAAAAAGATGCCTAAGCATCTTCTTCCTCTGAAACATCTTCTGCATTCTCATAAGCTTTTAAAATAGCCTCTTCAAACATTGCACGAACTTCAGGATTAATTGGATGAGCTATATCACGATAACCACCTGCAGCAGTCTTTCGGCTAGGCATTGCTATAAATAGTCCGTTGTCTCCTTCAATTATACGAATATCATGTACCGCAAAACTGTCATCTAATAAAACTGAAGCGATACCTTTCATGCGAGATCCTTCTTTTTCAATTTTACGTACATTTACAGATGTAATTTTCATATGAATATTCCTCCCTCATAAAGTATGAACACTTTATAAGGATATTTTATAATATATAAAAGTAAAAAGCAAGGTTAATTAATCAACAATTTCTAAATTATCAGCTAATAAATCGTTATAACTAAAAGATTTAACCTTATCATCATCCAAAGTTATAATAAAAATAGCTGGATATAAATCCGTAATAACACCTTGAAACTCATCGATTTGATTTCTTGTACCTTTAAATTTAAAAGAATGTAAAACACCCTTATTTTCCATAACAAACTCTTTTATCTTATCTAATGTCATCTAGGATACCCCACATACATTGTTCCATTAGTAATAATTCCACCAATCCCATCTTTTCCATATTTAGTCTTATCAATTAAATGAATTAAATCAATACTCTTATTTCGATCAGACAAAGCAATAGAAGAAGCAATAATAGCAGGATCCAGTGCATGTATATTTATCCTCTTAGGACTAGAAGCAAAATTAGCACCAGCCCTTATCAATTCTTCATAATTAGACTGACATGCTCCAGCGATAATAATTAATTTATCATGACTCTTTTCATACTTTCTAGCCATTTTAACAGCATCTATAAAGTTACTAGTATTTTGATAATTATTCAAATCACTTATATCTTTCTTTTTCGAGTAATATGCATCATGTCCTGTAATAACAACAATATCTGGATCAAACTCCTTTAAAAGACCCATAATCTTGTTACCCATATCAATTTCAGAAAGACTTATTCCATTAGCTTTTACCCTCATATCCTCATAAAACTTCATACAACGTTCTAAATAATCATTATCACCATCTATATGCAATATCTTACCAGGTAAATAAAAGTATTGACTTCTATCAATATTTAAGTCCCTAGCATTCTTCTCAATAATTAAAGAATCCTCTGTAACATGCTCATCAACCTTAACCAAATCATCTATATCACTATCAGCAATAAGTCTTAAATCAACACCTTTTAAAAATACTGTTCTTCCTTCAATACTAACTATCTTAAATAAAATATCATGCTTATGAGAAATCCTAGTTACCAAATCACCTATTCTAAAATCCAAAACACAATCATCTCCAATTAAGTATATGTTTCAAATACTAAAATATTACTATTGTTTAGAATACTCAACAATATTATACCAAGTAATAGGGTCAATAACTCCCGTAACAGGAATACCAAAAGTAGATTGAATCTTCCTAACGGATTGTTCCATCAAATCATCAAATATTCCAGAAACTCTAACTCCTGGTATATTTCCAAACTTCCTACATATTTGTAACAAGAAATTTTGAATAATTCTAACATCTTCTCCACTCATACCTAAAGTAAGAAGTCTTCCTTGAAAAAACTCATCTTCATACTGAATATATTCATCTGGAATATTTTGAATGGTTTCTTCATACACTTGAACTATTTTATTCCATGTTGTAGCATCCACTTCACCTGTTGCTGGCAACCCATACTTTTTTTGAAAATTAACAACCATCGCCTTAGTATTATCATTAAACACATTACCTACACGTAACGATGGCAAATCTGGATCAAAATAAGCAATTGTAAGTAAAACATAGTGTAATACTCTAACCCCTAATCCAACATCAGAATATTTCAAAGTTGGCCCATAATTATATTTTGCTTCATCTTCAGCTATACCCTCAGAATATATGTCATAAACCCTTTTAACAGCATTATAAATATATTTAATTTTATACCAAGTAGCATAATCAACAATACCAGTAGGAGTCAAATTAAATATTTCCTGAAATTTCTTAACGCTATTCTCAGTATAAACACCAAATACTCCATTTATTCTAGGTATTTTAGGAATAGCTGGATAATTATTAGAAATTCTATTTAATTCCCTTTGAATAACCCTAACTTTATCCCCAGCATTACCCATCTTTATAGGATAGCCAGGATAAACACCTATCTTTTCTCCTGTTGCTGCATTTTCAAATATATCAACATCACTACCATAATAATATCTAAGTATCTCTAATGGAGTTTTATTTTGTCTAGCTAAAGTTACACTTCCCCACTGTGACAACCCATTACAAGTAGTAATCTTACCATCGCAATAAATTGCACTAAGTGGTTGAATCTGTCCTTTACGATAAATATAATTATTAAATATTTGATCAACTTTTTTAGAAATCTTATCAAATACCTGACTATCAGCTTTAAAAGCTTGATCATAAGCTGATACAGAAGTAATATCAAAAGAATATCCTCTACTTGGATACCACTCATTATAAATACGATTTAAAGCAAAAGATATTTGAGCCAAAATATTAGCTTCTATCGCACTATCAGGCCAAGTCGGATATATTTCATTAGAGGCAACATTTTTAATATAATCGACAAAAGGCAAACTAATATTATCAGCAGCTTCATCTGGTGCCCCCAAATGAACAACTATCTCCGTAGGTATAGTAGGATAATTAATAACACTATTGTTCATTTCTACCTCCATTAACACTAGCAAACTTAATTGGTTGAATAACTTTCAAATCATCATAAATAGAAACAATATAATCTTGAATAATCCCTGTTTTAGGATATTTAGCCTCTATAGTATAATCAGTTGAAATAATATCAGAGGCTGACTCCACATCTTTTTTTACCTCCTTAGTAGGTAAATTAATATTATCAATTATTCCACTAGAATCAGTAACTCCAGTAAAAAACACAACCTTTTTACCGTCTATTTCTTTATAAACCTTTACTTCAACCCCCTCTAAAGGAAAAGCCTGATTAGCTGTATAAATTTGCACTCTTAAAAGTCCAGAACCCGGATTATTTTTTAAGTAATTGGCCTGTTTTGTACTATTAAAATATTCTTCCATAATAAAACAAAATAATATATTTCCTAAGTAGTAAGAGAGAATACTAAAAAACTAAGTAAATATATTATTACCCTTTCATAATATTTCTCTCTAAATAATTAATTCTTGTCCTACATTCAAATTATTACTAGTCAAATTATTCTTATTCTTGATAGAATTAACTGTTGTATCAAACATTTTAGCAATACTATATAGACTATCTCCCTTTTTAACTATATATATACTATCACTACTAGGTATTTTTAACTCTTGACCTATACTTAAATTATTATTAGTAAGATTATTAAGGCTTTTTATTTTAGTCACTGTCGTATTATATTTTCTTGCTATAGAATAAAGATTATCACCAGACCTAACTACATAAACTATATAGTTTTCTTCTTCAACTAAATCCTCTCCAAAACACTCTTCAACTACATTCCCACCAGTATTATTATCAATCATTAATACTTGACCAATACTTAAAACATTAGAACTAAGTTTATTATCAGATTTTATCTTATCAACTGTCGTATCATATTTTTGAGCAATTGAATATAAATTATCACCAGCTTTAACTGTATACATAATAAATTTAGGCTTAGTAGTATTATCAGGAACATTCATATAACAAGGCAACTTTAACTTTTGTCCTATACTTAAATTATCAGTAGTTAAATTATTATATCTTTTTATAGCATCAACACTACTATTATATTCTCTAGCAATACTATATAAACTATCTCCCTTCTTAACAGTGTAAACAACACATTCAGAAGGATTACTATCACTATTAGTAGAAACTATTAATACCTGCCCAATAGCTAAATCATCACTACTTAAATTATTTAATTCACGTAGTCTTTGCATACTAGTATTAAACTGTCTAGATATACCATACAAAGTATCACCTTTTTGAACCACATAAGTATTATTATTCATACATACTCCTTTCATTAATATATATGAAAAAAGTACCAAAACTTTAACAATATTCCTCTAAAAAAACAAAAGTAGCTTAATCTACTCAAGAAAACAAAAAAAGAATGATATAAAATCATTACCTATAAAAATAAACAACATCAAATTTTGTTAATT
>ERZ1023658.57-NODE-57-length-51748-cov-12.517362_pt1 | contig 51748 bp, 48 predicted proteins | sample MGYA00380339_ERZ1023658 | MGnify/ENA primary metagenome ERZ1023658 (study PRJEB33179, sample SAMN07448981) | human gut metagenome | biome: Human-gut; feature: Human associated habitat; material: Faeces | host: Homo sapiens | place: India: Bhopal | collected... | reverse complement strand
TTGTTTAAATTTGTCATATTATGAGTTCCTATTTACATACGTTTATAACTTATATATGTCGGATTTGTCAAAAATTCTATTGTTTTTATAAAAAAATTTTATCATATTTACAAAAATTGATAGCTTTTTGTATAAAAATATACTAAAAGAATGAAAGAGGTAAAATAATGCAAAAAAACAAATGCTCAAAAGAGCGATTGATGAGGATCGCCAGTTATTGTTCAATTTTGACTGCGCTTAGCTTGATTATCATCAAGGTGATTTCATTTTTTATGACGAATTCACTGGCGCTGCTTTCAAGCTTGATGGACTCTGGACTTGATATTGGGGCTTCAGTAGTCAGCTTTATCGCTGTGCAGCAAGCATTACTTCCTCCCGATAAAGAGCACCGCTTTGGTCACGGTAAGGCAGAGGCGCTGGGCGGCATTATCCAAGGCTTTATCATCGCGTGCTCGGGCGTGTTTTTGCTGATTGAAACTGTCAGTCATATTTTGCACCCCGTCCCGTTGGAACGACTTGATGTGGGCGTTATTGTGATGCTTATTTCCATTATTGCTACGATTGTACTGGTATCGTTTCAAAAGTATGTTATTGCGCAAACAAATTCGATTGCAATTGATGCAGACAGCGCGCACTACACGGGCGATGTCATGATGAATGTAGGCGTTATCGTATCGATGATGTTTTCGTATTTGCTGGGGCTTACGTGGGTAGACGCCGCTTTTGCAGTATGCGTTTCTGTTTACCTGTTTTACACGGTCTATCGCATTTTTGTAAAGTCATCGGCTGTGCTGATGGATGCCGAGCTTCCTTCGAAAACGCGGGAAGCAATTACTAAAATCGTTTTAAATCACGCCCATATTGGCAGCATTTCTGACTTAAGGACGCGCAATTCTGGCTTAAACTCGTTTGTGCAATTTGCGGTTAAAATCGATTCTGATTTGGACCTCATGCAGGCACACAAGATTTGTGACGAGCTGGAACAAGAAGTCAAGCAAGCTTTGCCAGAGTGCGAAGTTTTCATTCATCCCGAACCTAAAAAAGAAGGGGCTATATTATGCAAGAAAAAAAATCCAAAAGCTTAAAAAGTTATTTCTTAACAGGTATTTTAGTATCTGCTCCGTTGGCTATTACAGTTTATTTAGCCATCGAGCTAATCCGCTTTATTGACGTCAAAGTCAATGCTCTGATCCCAGCTGAGTACAATCCCGTCACTCGACTGCCTTTTGGTATCCCAGGCTTTGGAATCGTAATTTTGCTGATTGGTCTTATTGTCATCGGTTGGATTTCATCTGGCTTTATTGGTACGGCGCTTTTAAACGGTGTTAACAAAGCAATTTCCAAAATGCCAGTAGTTTCAGGGCTGTATAACGGTTTGCGCAAGATTTTGGAAACTGTTATGGGGGGTGGCCAAAATCAAGCTTTCCGTGAAGCGGTGCTGGTCGAATATCCGCGCAAGGGCTTGTGGACGATTGCTTTTATCACGGGCAATGTTTATTCGGGCATTCAAAAGAACTTTAAAGGCAAAAAAATGGTCAGCATTTATGTGCCAACCACGCCGAACCCGACTTCTGGTTTTTTGATTTTCGTGGATAAAGAGGACATTATCCCGCTGAAATTACGTGTAGACGATGCATGGAAAATCATTATTTCAACGGGCATTGTGACGCCTGATTCACCGCAACAACAGCAAGCGATTATGGAGCAAGCTTTGGCCAGCGCCAAGCAAGACCTCAGCCCAAAAGAGGAAAACTAAAGCGTTTGAGAAGAACGATAAAACTTGCCTAAATTAAGATAAACGGCCCTGAGCAATCAGAGCCGTTTTTTTAAAAGCATTTATAGATAGGATTTAATCTTTTTTGTCAAGCAAGCTTACAATTCGATCAGCCACCTCGCCTGCCGCATTCAAGCGGCCGCCAAAGGCTGTTTGTCCACTGCCCAACATCGTTGCATAGCCCGAGCGATATAATTGTCTATGAAACAATTGATGCTTGCGTCCCATCGTCCCTTTGGGCGCAAAAATATACACGGGGACACCTGCGGCACACGCTTCGGAACACATTGACATAGAATCGCCCGTCACGACTATGGACGAGCCCCACGCAAGCAAGCCAAAATATGGATTTTCACCCTGATCGCCAAACTTGTAAAAATATGTTTTTCTGGGTGGAAACATCCGCTCTAAAAGGGCTACGACTTCTTTTGGCGTGCGGCGAGAGGTCGTCACCAAAATAGATGCAGGCTCCATATTCAAAACCGACAAAGCCAGTTGCTCTGCCATTTGCTCTGTAAACGGTGCTTTTTTGGTCGCACCGCCTACAATGACAGAAACACGCGGTTGCGGATATTTTTCAAACACAGGACGCCATTTTTCTAATTCATCTTTTAATTTGTCCTCTGTCACGCGATGAGGCGCGCCCAACGTTTGCACTACATTTTTGCTGTGCCCCTTGTAGCGATCATGCATCGGTAGCACAATTAAATCCGCTTGACGAAAGCCTGCAATACCAGGATTCATCAGCTGGACAATCTTTGTTTTGCCACCCGACTTTTTCTTTAAATAGCGCATCAGTGGATAAATCCGCCGCCCCGCACCAATAATTAAATCTGGTAAAGAATCGGGCGCAAGGTCAACCTCTGGCAAGCTTTTCTCGTCAATACCCAACACAGACGCACCGCGCAATAAATTGGGCAACTTAACCCATTTATTATAATTGATTTTTTTAACCTCGAACGGCATTTTAAGCGCTTCGGCAACGCCGAGCACCTGATTGACGTTTCCCATACGATCGTCTAACAGAGCCCATATTTTCGTCATTCCTTTTACTCCTTTTGTTCGTACGCAGCTGTTTCATCGTGCAAATATTCGACACTGATGCCGACTTGACGCATCATTTGTTCGCCCTCCGAACCGCGTTGATAGCGGTATTCGGCCACGACACGTTTAATGCCACAAGCAATCAGCAACATCGCACACGTTCTGCACGGCGCCATTTTGCAATAAACAGTCGCGCCGTCAATCGATATGCCCCGTTTAGCGGCTTGACAAATCGCGTTTTGCTCTGCGTGGATTGTGCGCATACAGTGGCTGGAGGTCGTGCCGTCTTCGTGCGTGACGGACTTCATTAAATGGCCGACTTCGTCACAGTGTGGCAAGCCTGGAGGCGAACCAACATAGCCCGAACACAAAATTTGGTTATCTTTGACAATCACGCAAGCCGTTCTGCCACGGTCACAGGTGGCGCGCTTGGCTAAAGCGTGCATTACTTCGATAAAATAATCGTCCCAACTTGGGCGCACATAATCTGACATTTTATTTTGTCTCCTTTCTTTTTTTGCTAGTATGCGATAATTTTGAAAAAAAATAAACACTTTTTTCGTGACTTTTTCATTTTTTTTAATAGAATAGTGTGCAAGAGGATTTATTATGCGATACATTATTTTAATTCTAGCACTTCTTTTATCCACGCAATCATTGGCTTTTGAGCCTATGAATGGCGCGCAAACAGTTGAAAACAAAGCACCCGAGATGGGTCTATCGGACGAGCTTAAAGACGATTTATATCAACATATTTATAAGCGTTCGAACAAAGTCGACTCTGGCGTTTTAAAGCGCCGTCATCAGGAATTAACTCGCCAAATGAAGCGGCCTTCTTTGAATTTGCAAACGCGCCAACGGTTGGCGATTGAACTTGACGTCATCGAAACAATCATTGCCGAGCGCAGTGCTCAGGCGGTTTTTTAATCAACGCTCGCGCCAAACCTTGGAATAGATTTTATCAAAGCCTTTGCCGTGGCTTGCGCCTTTTACAATCACGACATCGGGATTGTTTTGCCCCAAAATATCCAACGCTAATTCAGGCGGAACAACTTTGTCTTTTGCGCCGACATAGTGCGTTTGCTTGATGCCTTTCAGCTTGCTCAAGTCAAGGTTAACAGAATCACTCAACGGCGCGTCACCGTGATAGGCCGTCCATTTATCCTTATCCAAAACGCCCGCAATGGTAATCAGCTCTTTGACTTGATCGGGGTGGCGTGCAGCGATTAAAGAGGCAATCATTGCCCCACCTGAATACCCGACTAAAATCACTTGATTAGAGCGCGATTTTTTCATCAAAGCACCGACTGAGGCTTCCATAGAATCCACAATTTCGGGAGAAAATCGACCGCTTGTCCAATCTTTTTGCGAACAATTTTTACCCATTAAATACTGGCAAGGGCGCGCCAAATAAACGACATTTGGAGAGGTATCGTCTACCGCAAGCTTGCGTAAGAATAAGCCCTCTGGAGTCGGATCGGACGTTGGCAAGCCTCGGCCATCAAAAGCGTGCCCATCACCTTCGATATACACTTTAAGCGGTAAAGTCGGCTTGGTAATTTTATACCAGCTGGCCACCGTATAAATTCCCGATGAAATAGGCTGAAACCGTAAATCTTTCAGCGGATTTTCGGTTGCACAAGCGCCAAGTCCTAAAACCAACGCACACATCAAAAGAACACGCATTTTTACCATATGACATTCCCCTTGTCATCGACATCGTATTGACGGCAACCCTTCTCACCCTCTTGGCATTCTTCAAATCGGGTGCTTTCTTTTTTGAAACGCTTGATTGTTTCGGCCATAGACGAGTTTGAAAAAGAAGACGGCGCATCAGCGATATTCGAAAGAGTAGAGCTTGAGAATGTTGATTTTGGCATTGAATAATCCTTTTCTATCGCGCGATAGCGTTTGATACGGCGCTCTGGTGCGGGTGGTACGGATGGCTTTTGGGCTGGAATTGCCTCTTCATTTTGTTGAACCTTATTGCGTACTGCTGGAAGCGTGGATGGCTCTTGAGCGGGTACAGTTGTCTTGTTTTGTCGCCCATCATTGCGCGCGGCGGGTGCGGAAGGCACGCCTCGATAAAAGACGCGCTGAGGTTGCCTTGCTGACTGAGCCTGTTGTAGCGCGTGTTGGGGCGCGGCAGGCATTGGCGCAGAAACATCATCATAAATTGGCTGATAACGCCCCTGCTCATCACGGCGTTTTGTAATCATTTTGCTTTCATCAAACGAAGACGGCAATGTAATGACTTCTTGAGCATACGCCGAAAGCGCACATAAAACCCCACCCATAATCAACAAATATTTTTTCATTTTAATCTCCTAATTTTACAATAAAGTCAAAGACGATTTTTTTCAAGTCTTTTTTTATCAGCTTGTTTGCTTTCAAAAAAGAGCATTTATCTTCCTTGATTTTTAATTAAACCTTGAACATTTGTAGCTTGATTTACTTTCTCTTTTGGGGCGGTTTGGCTCAACGTTTTTTTCAAAGAGGTTTCCGCCTTTACCTGATGTGGAGCTTGCTTTGTCACAGCTTTAAAAGCTTCTTTTTTGGTATCTACTTGATTGTCTACACCTATGGAAAATACACGTTGACCATTTTTATCAAAGACAGTCTCTTTTTGTTTTTGCCATTCAACATAACGCGCAAGGTTATAACCACCTTTTTCATTTTCCTCAAGGCGCATTACGCTGCTCTTGTCTCGCAGAACATTTTTAGAAACGTTAAAGTGTGCGCCAGCAAGATTTAATTTATCCTTGAAAAAATCGGGCTTTAAATCGACCTCCATACAATCCGCAAACTGTTGCAATAATGCCGTTGTTTTACCTGCACAATTCGGTTTGAATTTTAGGCGTTCTGTAAACCAAAGTTGATCGCTGGTCTGCACATTATAAGATATGTTCCAATTATAAGCCTCCTCATAAGCGCGATTAGCCGAATTTCTAGTTAATACGCGTTTGACTTGCGTAAAGAAAGACTCTTCCCCCTTCCACAAAAGTTTTGCCGTCTGAGTTTTGGCATAACGCTTTGCCTCAGATGAGTTTGGCCCATGCTTTTGTTCTGCTTCTTTCTTTTGAGACTGATAATACTTCAACAATCCATCAAAGTTAGACGCAAAAACAACGCCTTTTTCATCCAGCATTGTCACATCTTGCAACTTTGTTTCCAGTTCCACAATTTTGTAAGAGACAAAGGCATCTTGTAAACTTTCATACTCGATATTTGTCTGATTAATGGCGCGATTTTGCTGAATGTGGTGTTTCAACTCGTGCGCCAAAGACACGTCAATATCACTGTAATCTTGGTACTTTTGATTAATCGTCACGCCAGTGAGCTCTCCTTCATAGACAGCAACAATATTTTTCGGCTCAGGACCGATGCGTATCGGCAGCTTGTTGCCTGTTTGCTTATAAATATCGCTCACTTGTTGCAAAACTTGTCGCCCTGTTTCAGTCATACCAACTCGTTGGCACATAGCCCAAAGTTTTGCTTTTTGTTCATCAGAGCCTATCAATAGAAATGGAGAGTTTTCAATCGCTTCGCGTGTATATGGTTGCGCAAAATAATTATCTGACGATTTTGGGAAAAGCACCACAGCACTCTTTTTACTCTTTGACACTTTTGTTTGATCGAAAGTCTCGAGTTGCGCCACAGGCTGGGACTCTTTTGCATCGAACTCGCCCGCAAAGCCAAATGCAGGAAACGCTGCTATACCCGCTAACAACCAATTTTTAAATGATTTTTTCATATGCCAAACCCTTCCTTATGTGTACTTTTTCATTATAACACATAAGAAGGGTTTCTGTCAATTTTTTTGATATGTTCAAAACATCAAGATGTTCAAAACATCAAGGTTGCACGCAAGCTGACCGCGGTGGCCGAGTGCGAATTGCTTGTATCTTGCGCAGGGTTGATGTAAAATTGGACATCAGGCGTCAATATCAAAAAGTTCGATACACCAAAGGACATATAGCCTTCAAACACCGTCTCGACCGCGCGCGTATTTGCGCCGTTTACCGTTCTGTTCATTTTGTTAATCGCGGTTGCAAAGCCGAATTGATCCAGCGCGTTGCGATTAAATGGATTATTCACAACACCGCCCAAGACATAAGATTGGCTGATTGTTTCTATATTTCCCGTGACACCATTAACGCGTCCGAACAAAGTCAGCTTGTCACCAAAGGCTTGCGATACATTAAACGACCAGCCGTTTGTGGTTTGGCTTTGCTCTTTTGTCCACGGTTGGTTATACACCATCACCGAATACTGACCAGCTCCCAAGCCCGCAATCGTTGGCGTAAAGGAAAGACTTGCAAAGCTTGTAAACTGCTTGCGGTGGAAAGTTGAAGTTTGTATCTTGCTGCCCGAAGTGTTATTTGCGTCTTGCATACCAACAGTCACGTTCCACGTATCGTTTGGCGTAAAACTGACATAGCCACCAAGGCTAGCAGTCGGATAACTTGAAGTCGCATTTTGTGACAAAGCAAAGTTAATAAAGTTGATTTGTTGGTTAGCGTCATAGGCCGAACCGTCAAAAGTATACATAGGAAATTGACCCAAGGTAATCGAAATTGATTTGAGCTCATCAGGCAATGTGTGCGTATAGCTGAGCTGATCAAAGTTGTGCTCATTCGACGGATAATCGTTGATTGAGTTAATCACGCCAATCCGATTGCCGATCCAATCTGCGCTTTTGCCCCAATAATGAATGTAGGTATATGCGGCTTGCAAAGAGCCAGAACCAATGGCGCTGTCAAACATTTGCCAATTTGCCGAACCATAGTATTGTGTTTGAAAGGCGGTTTTCGAACCGTTTGGTGCGCCACGTTGAGCAAGCACAGAAATGTCAAGGCTGTAGCTTAAGCCAGCAATATCATTTAAATCTTTTTTAAAGTCACCATAGGCCTTTTCGATTGACTCTAAACTGGCGAATTGATGACGATGTTCATCATATTTTTGGCGACTGGCCACACTTTTGTTGCTGGGTGCGAATAATGCAGGTTGCTTAATATCTGATTGCATTGTGGAATCGCTTTGCGCAAGCGTTGTACCAGAGGCTAAACATAAAGCCATAACGGCGACTGATTTTAATAGTTTGTCTTTCATCATTTCCTCCTTGAAAAAATAAATCAGTTGCTTTTTGTTATAAGTAGCTTATGCAGCAAATAAAAGCTTTTGCCTGTTAAAAAACTATCCCATTAAACACACATCACTACTTTTTTATGAAAAAAAACTTTTCCTCCATTGCAAAATAGGATAAAATCGTTTATGATTCGAAAATCATAACAAGGAGATTATTATGCTAAGAGAAAAAATTAAATCAGAACTCGTTGCCGCTATGAAAGCGAAAGACGAAGCCAAAACTTCAACACTCAGAATGATTAACGCAACCCTTAAAGACAAAGACATTGCTGCGCGCCCATCTGGCAAAACGGACGGCATCAGCGATGACGAGATTTTGTCGATGTTGCAATCTATGATCAAGCAACGCCGCGAAAGCATTGAAATGTATAAGCAAGGCAACCGCGAAGACTTGGTTGCTAAAGAACAATTTGAAATTGATTTGATTGAAACTTTCTTGCCTGCGCAAATGGATGCGGCTGCGGTTGAGGCGGCTATCCGTCAAGTCATTGCTGACACAGGTGCAGCATCGATTAAAGATATGGGCAAAGTTATGGGCGCGCTGAAATCCAAGTATGCAGGCCAAATGGACTTTGGTAAAGCATCGGCTCAAATTAAAGCTCTGTTAGGATAACAAAGTGGCATTTCCTCCGCGTTTTTTGGACGATTTACGGGCTCGCGTATCGTTGGCTGCTGTTGTGGGCAAAAAGGTCAAGCTCACCAGACGCGGCAACGAATACACAGGTCTGTGCCCTTTTCACAAGGAAAAAACGCCCTCCTTCACCTTAAACGAAGACAAAGGCTTTTACCATTGCTTTGGTTGTGGCGCGCACGGAGATGCTATTTCATTTTTGACAAATTGCGAAAAAATGTCTTTTATCGAGGCGGTGGAGGCGCTTGCTTCCTCGGTCGGTATGCAAATGCCGCAAGTAAGCCCTGAACAGGCAAGGCAAAGCGAGCACCAAGCATCACTTTACCAAACAATGGAAAAAGCGTGCCAGTTTTTTGAAAAAATGCTCTATCAGCCCCAAGGGCGCGCAGGCCTTGCCTACTTGCGCAAGCGTGGGCTGTCCGATGACATCATCAAACGCTTTCGTTTGGGGTTTGCGCCACAAGGCAATTTACTATGCGCTTCGTTTTGCAAAGAAGATAAAAACTCGCTTTTAAGTTTAAAGCAACTGGGGCTTGCGAACAACAGCAATCGCCCGCCATTTGACCCTTATGATTACTTTCGCGACCGCGTCATTTTCCCGATTGCGGACAAGAAAAATCATATTATTGCTTTCGGTGGTCGCGTGCTGATTAAAGCAGAACCAAAGTACTTAAACTCGCCCGAAACAGTCTTGTTTCACAAAGGGGAAACTTTATATGCCCTGCCCTATGCAATCGAAACAATGCGTCAAAAGAATGAAGCCATTTTGGTCGAAGGCTATATGGACGTCATCGCGCTTCATCAAATTGGTGTCACAAATGCAGTCGCGCCTCTTGGCACGGCTTTGACGGAAAATCAAATTGAAATTTTATGGCGCTCGGTTAACGAGCCTGTCATTTGCTTTGACGGCGATGCGGCGGGTATGCATGCAGCCGAACGAGCGGCACAACGCGTGTTGCCGATTTTAAAGGAAGGTTATTCGTTAAAGTTTGTATTTTTGCCCGACAACCTTGATCCTGATGAGTTTATACACGCAAAAGGCAAACCCGCATTCGAACAAATGATTGCACAGGCAAAGCCTTTGTCGTGGCTTTTGTGGCAAATCCTGACGAATGGGAAAAAGTTCGATACACCCGAACATTTTGCGGCGCTTGATAAAAGCATTGCGGAGTTGCTCGAGCAAATCAAAAACCAAACAGTACGTAGCTATTATGAAAAAGAGTTCAAAATGCAGCTGAAAAAATTCACAAAAGAAGTGATGTATCAAAATAAAAATGGGCACAAAAAATACACTACCCCCGAGATGGTATCGGTCACTTTGCCAAGTTTATCTCCTGCTTCAACTGAAGCCAAGATGTTATTGACTTATTTGATTTTATTTCCATTTTTGTTCGGAGAGTTTATGGAGCGTTTAAGCTTTATCAAAACAGTAGACAAGAAAAATGCCAGACTTCTTGAAATCTTAAGCACCGAGCTTGCAGACAACCCCAATTTGACCAAAGAAGAATTGAACACCATTTTGCAAACAAAGTATTCCAAAAACATTTTTATTTATCTGGCAACCGAACTTGAAGCGTTGCAACGTGCCGACAAAATGCCTGAAGAAGCTAGACGCGATTTTGAAATGCGCATAACGGCTTTGGAACAGTTAATGCTCGATGAGGAAATCAAGCGCCAAATGGAAGAGTTCAAAAAAAATCCAACCCAAGAACTTTGGACGCATATCTTGTCATTAAAGCAAGAAAGGGAAAAAAATAAAGAAATTGCATAAATAGCTTGACATTTAACGAAAAAAAAGGTAAATAAAGACCAACTTTAATTTTAATAAAGGGCGCGCTAAATGAAACCAGTTGAAAATGAAAACGATGATATGGACGTATTGGACGAGGAAAACGAACTTTCCCCTGAAGATGCGCTAGGTCCTGCTTTTGCTCGGTTGCTCGAACGTGGCAAGGAAAAAGGTATTGTTTCTGTGGATGAACTGAATTCGGCTATTTCGGCAGAACAAGGTCCTGAAGCAATTGAAGAAGCGATGACTATCTTATCAAATTTGGACATTCATGTGGTTGACAAAACCGATGATGAAATCGATGATGACGAAGACAAAGCTGCGGGAAATATTGCTGATTCTGAAGACGAGCTGGCAAATCTTGGGCGCACGAATGATCCTGTGCGTATGTATTTGCGTGAAATGGGTATTGTGGAATTACTTTCTCGCGAAGGCGAAATCGCTATCGCAAAACGAATCGAGGCCGGCAATAATGTAATGTTGGGCGGTTTGACTGAAAGCGCAATGACCATGAATGCACTGATGAAGTGGCATAGTGCTGTCTTAACGGGCGAAATGCAACTGCGCGATATCATCGATTTGGAAGCAACTTACGAAGCCGACCCGTCTAAAAAGGCTTTGCTTGCCGCAATCGAACGCAAAGAAAAAGAAAAGCTGCAAGAAAAAGATGACGAAGAATTGCTCGCCTCCGAACACAAACCCCAAGTCGAAGAAGAAGATTTTTCGGATGATTTAGCTGATGAAGACGAGGATGAAGACGAAGAACAAGTCGACTCTTATGACGAGGAAGAGGAAGAAGAAACTGAAGAAGTTTACCCCGAAGAAGTAGACGAAGAGGATGAAGATGAATCTTCTTATTCCCTGCGTCAAATGGAAGAAGCTATTTTACCCGAGATTTTGGAGATTTTCGAACAAATCACAAAGACTTACTCCAAATTAAAGCGGGCGCAATGTGCACGTCTGGCGTACTTGGTGACTGGTGAAAAGTTGCCTGCGGAAGTCGATAAAAAGTACCAAAAGATTCATCTCGAGATGATCGAGCTGATTAAGCAAATCCACTTTAACCCCAGCCGTATCGAACAGCTGATTGACCAAATCAACGAGGTCAACAAGCGTTTGATGATGTTGGAAGGAAAACTATTGCGCGTGGCAATGCATGCCAAAGTCAAGCGCGAAGACTTTTTGCAATTCTATCACGAAACGGAAATGCAGCCCGATTGGCGGCCTGCGGCGTTAAAGCGTTCAGGCAAAGCGTGGCAAACGTTCGTGGAAAAATATGGTGATGAAGTCGATGAAATTCGCCGCGCCATTATGGAATTGTCCAAAGAAACGCAAATGCCGATTATGGAATATCGCCGTGTTGTGAATACGGTAAAAAAAGGCGAACAAGAATCTAACCGCGCAAAGCGCGAAATGATTGAAGCGAACTTGCGTTTGGTGATTTCGATTGCGAAAAAATACGTCAATCGTGGTTTGCAATTTTTGGATTTGATTCAAGAAGGCAACATCGGTTTGATGAAAGCTGTGGATAAATTCGAATACCGCCGCGGCTATAAGTTTTCGACTTACGCAACATGGTGGATCAGACAAGCAATCACGCGTTCCATTGCTGATCAAGCACGCACAATCCGCATTCCTGTTCATATGATTGAAACAATTAACAAATTAGTTCGCACAGGTCGTCAAATGCTCCACGAAAACGGGCAAGAACCGACACCTGAAGAGTTGGCAAAGCGTTTGAATATGCCAATTGAAAAAGTGCGCAAAGTTATGAAAATTGCAAAAGAGCCTATTTCTCTGGAAACGCCTGTAGGTGACGAGGAAGACAGTCACTTGGGCGATTTCATTGAAGATAAAACAACTTTGCAGCCTTTGGACGCGGCCATTCACGCGAACTTGCGCGAAGCTTGCTCGTCTGTTTTGGCAACCTTGACGCCTCGCGAAGAGCGCGTACTCAGAATGCGTTTCGGCATTGGTATGACGTCCGACCATACGTTGGAGGAAGTCGGCCAACAATTCGCAGTCACACGTGAACGTATTCGTCAGATTGAAGCGAAAGCTTTGCGAAAGCTCAAGCACCCGAGCCGTTCGAAAAAGTTGCGGACATTCTTGGAAACCAATTAATCTTAGAATGGCGGGCGATATGCGATTACTCATTTCTTTAAAGCGTTTAATCAAAAATTGCCTGCCAAAATTAAAACCCTTTGATACGGGGTACTTGCCCGAGTGCGATGGGCATTTGATTTTCTATCAACAATTTGGCAACCCAAAAGGCGAGCCTGTTCTTTCTTTTCATGGCGGTCCTGGAGGGTGTTCCAAAGCTTCACATGCAAGCAATTACAACCTTAAAAAATACCGCGTTATTTTGTTTGACCAACGCGGATGTGGTTTGTCGCAAAGCGCAGACCCGTTTTACAAAAATACAATTCAAGCCACCGTCAAAGATGCTTTGTGCTTACTAGAGCATTTACACATAACCCAAAAAGTCACGGTAGCAGGTGCATCTTATGGTTCGACTTGCGCCCTGCTCTTTGCTGAAGAGCACCCTGAGAAAGTCAAGCGTTTGATCTTAAGTTGCATCTTTTTGGCGCGCCCGTGCGACATTCAAAATTGCTCAGCATCAGCCGCACTGTTTTACCCTGATGCAGTGGATCTATTCCACGCGCAAGCGCAAAAAGCGGGCGCTCGTTCCGTTGAGGCTTACTATTCGGATTTGATTTTCTCAAACAAGCTTTCCGACAACAAACGCGCGCTGAAATACTATGGTTCTTTTGAGCACCAACTGGGACATTATTCGCTTAAGTTTGAAGATGCCGAACAAGCGCCAGATACCAAAGCTATTCAACGTTTCCGCATAGTGATGCATTATATGACGCATAAGATGTTTTTGTCAGGCAATCAGCTGCTTCAAAATGCTGATAAAATCAGCCACATTCCGACAACGATTTACCAAAATCGCCTAGACTTTTGTTGTCCGCCGTATCAGGCGTATGAGCTGCACAAAGCACTGCCCTCTTCGCGTTTGCGTTTAATTGCGGATCGAGGGCACGGTTCAGAAAAGCTTTTCGCCGCAATGCGGGAAGACTTAAAGTAATTGGTGTTCAGTGCGTTAAAATCATAAAGTTCAAATCATTCCAAAGAATTGGTGCGAGGGTGCAGAGGAAATGCACGCGGTGCGGCGGCTCTCTATAAAAAGAAGGAACATCAAAAGATTTGGAACGCTCTTTCCCTCTTTTTAAAAATGATTTTTGTTGCCCACGAACCCAATCCAAAAATCATTTTTTTGAAAAGCAAAATTAAAATCTTTGCGGGCATTTATTCGCGTCCAACCGTGCACAACCAAGATTGGTAAAAAGCCAAATGTCAGACACGTTTTTAGCGCATAAAAGTCAGCACGAGTGCGTGAATTATGCCGCGGCCCAAATGATTTCGCGCCTGCAAAATTAAAATAATTCGAAAAGGATAAAGGCATTTTTTGAAAGAAAAAAGCTTATCTTTGCTCGCCTGTTATTCCGCGCAGACTTCATCACGCCCACGAGATAGGCACAAAGAAGAGCCAGCGCGAAAATCTTCGCGCTGGCTCTTGCGGCTAGAATTGACGCCCCGAGCTTTTACCCCCTATCCTCAATTGAAAAAAACATATTTTAAATGTTTCGCTCGGACAAATTCGTTAAAACTGGTTGAGCAATCTCGATTGTCGCATTGCGCAAAGAACCGTTTAAATCGTCGCCTCTAAGATAAAACACTTCACCTGCACGTAAATTAAGTCGAACTGGTTTTTCTCTTCCGCCTAAGCCTTTTTTCCAAAAGTATCTGGGTCCTACTGGAAAGGCGTATTTCACATAACTGAAACCATCCAAAGAAATAACTATTTTACCATCCGTCACATCTCCGTATCCGTAAAAGTAAACCAGTGCCTTGCCTTCAGGTGGAACATCGGGTTTAAACGGTACTTTTGTCCCTTGACAGGCAGACAACAACAATGCAATTGCTATAATCAAAAGTTTTTTCATTTTATTCCTCCACTTTATCCAAATTAAAAATCAACGTATTGGTATCAAAGCTCCACATTGCCCCTGTTGCAGGGTCGACAAGCAAAAGTCCAATCAAGCCACCAAAGATAATATTGCCCAAATACCAACCATTTAAAGTCGTATGTAAAACTTGCGTTTGGCTTTCATAGCCTTCTTTTTCGGCGGTAACGGTATAAGTTTCACCCATAAAAAATCCGCGGCCTTTTTTTAAATTGACAACGCTCGGGCTCGTGGTTCTTGAGATAGGTATAAAGTTTTTATTTTGAATTGTGATTTTTGCATCGTCAATGTTTGTTAAAAACATAACGTTTTCATCGCCTGAATCAACGATGCTGGCGCAACTTGCCAGTAACAAACAAAGACTTAATAAAAGTAATTTTTTCATATTTGCTAATTCCTTTAAATAAAAAATAAACCACCTCTATGAAGGCGGTCGGAGAGTTAGCAAACCCGAATCTCTCGGCTCTTGCGGTCTTTAAAGGCTAGCCTTCTGAACATACACCGCAAGCTCCCCGACCCTCAAGGTCAGAGATAACCATTCAGGATACATTTGTGCAATGTATCCGTAAGGACGGGGATTTTCCGCCCGAGATTCCATAAGCTTGCTACAGCTCTTTTGCGCCCATAGAGCACTCAGAGGATTTTAATCCTCAAGAAATACGATACTATAAAGGCGCGTTAAATGCAAGCCTTTTTATTATTTTTTATGCAGACTGCGTCCATCAAAAAAATACGGCCAAAAATAGTTCGGTGTTACGTGACTCTTGTTTGCACGAAAGAATAAAAGTTCGTACATTTTGTCGGTGTCACGTGACACCGTTTGAAAAAACGTTCAGAGCTAACGCGAATGTGGGAACGGTGTAAAAGCACAAAACTAGCGTTAATATAAGGCGGCGGAAACACTAAAAAAAAAGGTCCAGCTGAAAGCCAGACCTTTTAAAAACTTGCCCTTATACTCAGAGCAGAGAAATTATTCGTCCTTCAAAGACGGAGCTTGATCGCTGTAAGCCGTCACTTTTTTCAGCGCTTCCTTCAGCGGATTGATGCAAGCATTACCACCAATGCAACCACCTGGGCAGCTCATCACTTCGACCAAATTGCCCAAAGGACATTTGCCTGTCTTAGCATAAATCTTCAAATCTCTGACAGACTCTTTGTTCAAACCATTGATGACCACAGGCTTAATTGCAGCAGGATCACCTTTCCAAGCCGCCTGCACCGAACGAGCAACACCACCCGTCAAAGGAAAATCTTTGGCTTCTTTTGAGGCTGTGTAAGCAAACTTTTCGGCTTCAGCTTCATCAAGATGAATGTCCATCGCAATCAAAATCGCTGCCAACTCTTCAAAATTCAACAAATAGTCAACATTTGGATTATCCAAAACTTCGCGGCGCTTTGCAAAGCACGGGCTGACAAAAACGCTCAAACAATCGGGATGCTCTTTCTTGACAATTTCAGCGGTGTAGTACATCGGCGTATGCGTATCAGAAACATATTTTTTGATTTCTGGCAGGTGCTTTTTCACCAGCTCGTTATACGCAGCACAGCAAGAAGTCGTCATAAATGCATCACCGCGTTCCATACGCTCTTCAAAGTCTTTCGCCTCTGTACGCGCTGTAATGTCTGCGCCTTGTGCAACTTCATAAACTTCATAAAAACCGATTTTCTTTAAAACAGAATGCAATTGCTCTGGCGTGCATTCTAAATGTCCCGCAATAGCTGGCGCAATCATAGCAATGACTTTCTTTTTTTGCTTAATGCAATTCAAAATATCAATCATTTGGCTTTTTGCGTGAACTGCACCGAATGGGCAAGCAGAAACGCACTTACCACAAGAAATGCATTTTTCACGATCAATACGCGCATGGCCGTCTTCGCCTTTCGCAATTGCCCCAACAGGACAAGCATTTTCACACGGAACAATCGTTCTTGTAATCGCGCCATACGGACACGCCGTAATACACATACCGCACTTTTTGCACTTTTCAGGGTCAATCACCGAGCGGCCATCTTTGTGTGAAATAGCGCCAAAACGGCAAGTTTTCATACAAGGACGTGCAACACAGCTTTGGCACAAATCCGTAATATAAACGCGCGATTCGGCACAGCCTTTGCAAGCCGTCCCAAGCACCGTCAACGGATTGCCGTCAACCTCGGTACGAGCCTCGGCTTGACGCGCGTAATCCGAAAGCAATGTTTTTTCATCATCTTGTTCGATAGCAAAGCCTAAACCCGCAATTGTGCGATCACGCAAAACCGCGCGTTCTTTGTAAATGCAGCAGCGGAAGGGTACTTCGCTGCCCTTTGGTCGCATATCGAACGGAATTAAGCGGGTATTTTCGGCAAAGTTATCCGATAAAAAAGCTTTTACCAATCGCACTAAAACTTCTCTTTTTAACTTCTTTGTTTCAATCTCAGATGTTTCTGTCATTTTAACTCTTTCTTATTTGGGTTGAAGCACTTTTCACTTAATAACCTGCGGCCAATCCGACCTTTGGATTGCCCTGCTCTTATAAAGTACTCGTGATTTAAGCGAAAGTATATTGTAAATAATCCGTTATGTCAAGAATTATTTGTTTGATGTTTGTGAAAAATCTGCTATAGTAGCTGCATCAACAAAAGGAGATAAAATGAAAAAAATAATTTTAAGTATGGCTATTTTGATGAGTGCTTTTTCGGCTCTGGCCGCCGAGGATATTTGCGGACTTTGGACGACTATCGATGACGAGACGGGGCAAGCCAAAAGCATTGTACAAGTCTATGAATACAATGGTAAACACTATGGCCGTGTGGTGGATTTAATTAAAAACAAAGACGCTGTTGCCTCAAAGCTTGCAGACGCGCCTAAAATTATAGGTCTTGATGTCATTTGGGACTTGAAAGATGAAGGCAAACGCTTTGCGGGTGGAAAAATTATGGATCCTGTGAAAGGCAAAGTCTATGGCTGCGAGGCGTGGCGCGAAGGCGACAAGCTCATTGTGCGCGGCAAAATAGCATTTCTGGGACGCAACCAAACGTGGCTGAAAGCGCCAGACGATGCGGCAAAAGCTGTTGCCAACCCGAAACCTTTCATCCGTACACCTTAAGCTTAATCGCAAGCTTTAAAGCACGCGACAACGAAGCCCAAACAAGAAAAGAGGATAAATTAAAAATCCTCTTGTATTTGGGCTCATAATCGGATATAAGAGTAACATGTCTTTATTAAAGTCCATAACCACCGTAGGTGGATTTACGATGCTCAGCCGAATCATTGGCTTTGTGCGCGATATCTTAATCGCGGCTTTTTTGGGTGCGACTATGGCGGCCGATGCTTTTTTCGTGGCGTGGCGGTTGCCAAACTTGTTTCGCAGCCTGTTTGCCGAAGGCACTTTGAACGTTTCATTTGTGCCTATTTTTACCGAAAACTTACAAACAAAAGGCCACGACAAAGCCCAAAGATTTGCCTCTGAAGCTTTCAGCTTTTTGTTTTATGTTTTGCTGCTTTTCGTTATCGTTATGGAACTTTTAATGCCGCTTGCGACATTTATTTTGGCGCCAGGCTTTGATCAAATAGCAGGCAAGATTGAGCTGACAACTTACCTGTCCCGAATCACTTTTCCGTTTTTAATGTTTGTATCTTTAGTGTCGTTGTTTGCGGGGATTTTAAACTCACTGGGTCGATTCGCGGCCGCGGCTTTTACGCCATGCATTTTAAATGTCGTGATGATTTTATCATTGCTGATTTTATCCCCTCTGACGAATGACCCTGCATGGGCTTTGGCGTGGGGCATCTTTGCCGCAGGAATTGTTGAGATGATTTTCTTGTATGCGTGCGTTAAAAAGGCGGGCTATCAGATATCTTTGCTCGCACCTGCGCACGTATTATTCAAAGTTTCGGCAGACCTTAAAAAGTTGTTCCGCCGAATGTTGCCTGGGATTTTTGGATCTGGCGTCTATCAAATCAATTTGTTTTTCGATACGTTTTTCGTCTCGTTTGTCGGCGCTGGTGCAATCAGCTGGCTGAACTATGCGCACCACTTGTTCCAATTGCCAATCGGCGTTATCGGCGTGGCGATTGGTACAGTATTGCTGCCTGTGTTGTCTGGCTTTATTTCAAAAGGCGAAATTGACAAAGCCGTGACGAATTTAAATCGAGGCTTGGAAGTATCGCTTGCGATGTCTGTGGCCTCTATGATTGGCTTGATGATACTGGCTGTGCCGATTGTGACAGTTTTGTTTGAACGCGGCGCATTTACGGCTCAATCAACTTTGCCGACCGCAACAGCGCTACAAGCCTTTGCAATCGGGCTTCCTGCTTATATGCTCACCAAAGCGCTTGCTCCGTTCTTTTATGCCAAAGGCGATACAAAAACGCCCGTTAAAATCGCGGTGTTTGGTGTGTGTGTGAACGCAAGTTTGTGCCTTTCTTTGATGCAATTTTGGGGACATGTCGGTATTGCATTGGCCACGGGCATCACCGTTTGGATTAACGCCGCTCAATATGTGTTTTTGCTCAAGAAACAAGGCGAGTTCCATTTGGATGCGACATTTAAATATCGCGTCAAACGCATTTTGCTGGCGGGGCTTTTGATGGGCTTGTTTTTGTTTGTCGGCGATTATATATACACGGCATTATTTGGAAATTGGGCAAAACTTGCTATGTTGCAATCGATTTTTTTATTGGCGTTGCTCATCGGACTGGCTTGCATTTTTTATTTTGGTGTGCTAATTTTGACAAAGGGGATTTTGTTCTCTGACGTTTTAGCGCTTTTACACAGAAAAGGAAAACGAAAAAATGCGTAAGAAAACATTGCTTAAAATCACATTGGCCATAGCAGCAATCCTCATCGGGTTTGCGGTGGCTCTTTTGCCCAAAAACACACCTCAAAAACACAAGAGCACAGAGAATGCGAATACTGCCACGCCTACTGCCTCAGTCTTGGCGTATGAACGTATGGCCGCATCCCCTACTCTTTATGCCGAAGTTGACTCAACTGAAGCTTTGCGCACGTTGCTTCAAAATGCACCCGATTCGATAGTACTTAATTTTCCGCCCGATTTTGCCAGCAACGGCAATGAAGAGCTTTTCTTTGCAACCTTACGCCCGATTTTCGAACGCCAAAACAAGTTGTTGATTGCTGAACGTCAAGCAATGCTCGACATAGCCGAAAAAATCAATAAAAGCATTCCTCTGACAAGCCACGACACCGATGTGTGGAATTATTTTGTTAAAAAGTACGAATCGCTGGATCGTGACTTTTCGGGCCAATATCGCACGCTGTACGCACGTATGGACGAAGTTTCAATCGGCCTTGGTTTAGCTCAAGCAATAATCGCCACTGAAAACGGCAAAACGCATTTAAATGCGCCGTTTGACTTGTTCCGTTGGAAAAGCGATGACGACTATGCCCGAGTCGAATACCTTAGCTTGCCAGAAGCAGTCGCCGATTATGCTTATGCGCTAAACAGTGGCTATGCCTATTATCCGATGCACGTGGCCAGAGCTATTCACCGAGGCAAAACAAATCAAGTTCAAGGCCCAACTTATGCCAGAGGCGTAAAAAGTTATAAATACGAAGACAAAGACTATGTGCCGCATATAATCGAAGCTTATAAAAAGTATGATCTATACCGTTTTGATGATAAAGGAGAATAATTATGTATGAAAGTGGTTTATCCGTCAGAGCTAAAATCTTATTCTTAATCTTGGCTGTTTTACTGGGGTGGCTGTTTATTGTCAGTGGCTGTGCGAACAAAGCCAATGCGGCTTCTGACTCGGCACAACTTGTACAAATCCAAACAGCCTCAGGAGAGCTTCACTCTTTTTTTTAGAGCGGGCGGACACGCCCGAAAAAGCTCAGCGTGGCTTGCAAAATCGGCATTCTTTGGATATCGATCACGGGATGCTGTTTGTGCCTGCTAAACCACGCAATATGACGATGTGGATGAAGGATACCTTCATCCCGCTCGATATGATTTTCTTTAATGCAAGCGGGCGCATTGTGCACATTCACCCAAACGCGCAGCCGATGGATCAAGGCTTAATCAGCGCGTACCAGCCTGTTGCGGGCGTTATTGAAATCAACGCAGGATTATGCCAGCAACTTGGCATTAAAAAAGGCGATCAGGTGATCGGGTACTAAGTTTTTATTTTCAGCCTTAAGCGCACGCTTTTAGCGTTCTATTCCAATTAACGAATACTTGATTTGCGTTGTATCGATTTTTTCAAAAGGCGCAGTCCATGCCGAGACTTTCTTTGTTTGTCCGACTTTCATATCGTTAGCGGCGGCCAAACGCGTAGCAGAAACGCTTTGCTCACTCACATCAACGGTCAACTCCGTTGTCAGCGGATCTTGATCTAAGTCGAAGTAAAAGATTGTATGCAAGAGCATCTTATCCTTATCGTTCAAAATCACGTGCTCTTTATTCAACAAGGTTGCGTTATGTTCAAACCAAGCTTCTTTTTGAGCAGCACGCAAAGAATAAACATTTTTGTCGCCACAACCCGTCAGTAATGCTACAGCCGCAAGCATGCATAATAAAGATTTTGTTTTCATTACTTTTTCCTCTTTTTTATTTATTCTGTTTCAAACTATAACTATTTTTAAGCCAAAAGTCAATTATCCATTTGACATTTTGATGTATTTTAAACATAGATTATTGAAGGTGTAAAATATTTTAAAAAAGTTCTTGACAAGTCTTATGGAAAAGAGTATAAAACCATCTATGCGGTGCAGAAGTACTGCTTGTTTCGGGGCGTAGCTCAGCCTGGTAGAGTACTTGCTTTGGGAGCAAGGTGCCGTAGGTTCAAATCCTATCGCCCCGACCAAAATAAAAAAATAAAAACGGATACCTTTTAGGATCCGCTTTTTTTATACCCGCTTAAAGCCCAGTTTTAGCCACTATTCCATCTGGTCAAATTTTAATGCACCTCGTTGTCAATAGGACAGCTTTCAGCCGGATAGTATACCTTTCGCCAAAAAGTATAGCCCTACACTTGGTCAACTACGTAAGAATATAGATTTATGGACCTCTACTAATATAGGTCTAAAAATTGAGGGGTGGAAAACAATGAGTTTGATTCTAGATGGAATTTCTAAGGGAAAAAATCTTGAAGAAATTTCTGAGACAATATTATTAAATTTTTCGAACCTTGACAAAAATCAAATAAAACGAGATACTGCTGCAGTATATCAAACATTAAAGGAGATATTGATTATGAATGAAGGCGAACACAAACCTCAGCATTTAGCAATCCTGGTTCAACCTTTTTTAGATTTAATTTTAAAAGGCGAAAAAACCATAGAAACTCGGTTTACAAAAGTAAAATGTCCTCCATTTCAGAAAGTCAAAGAAGGAGATGTTATTTTATTAAAAAAATCCGGAGGTTTAGTTGTAGGAGAGATAACTGCCGGGAAAGTAGAATATTTTTCTGATTTATCCCCCGAAAAAATGGAAGAATTAAAGAAATATAGTTCTGAAATTTGCGCTGATTATGATCCTTATTTTTGGGAAAAAAGAAAAGATTCACGTTATATTAGTTTTATACATATTGCTAGAGTAAAGAAATATGAAACACCATATCCATTTCCCAAAAATGATCGAAGAGCTTGGCTTATCTTAGATACGGTGGAAAAAAGTTGTCAACCTTCTCTTTTTGACTCATTAACACAAAAAAAAGGCAGAGAATGAGAAAACTTTATATTGGTGTAGCTGGAGTTATTGCGAGTGGTAAGACAACTGTTACAAAAGCCATAGCACAAAATTATAGCTTACAGGTTCTTTCTTTTGGAGGAGTTTTAAGAGAGTATTGTCTGCGAAATAGTATCATACCCTCCCGATCCAATTTACAAAATTTAGGTCAAAAATTGATTACTCAGCTTGGTCAACGAGGTTTTATGCACTGGACAATGGAAAATGCATCATCTATTAGTTGGAAAAATGGTATTATATTAGATGGATTCCGACATAAAGATGTATATAAGGAATTCAAATTCATTTTTCCAAATTCTATTCTAATATTTTGTGACTGCCCAAAAGATGCTCAAGTTGTTAGAATATGCCAAAGGGATAAAATATCTCCCAGAGAGGCAAGAGAAATAATTGAACATCCTTCTGAACAAGACATAAAAGCTTTAAAGGACTCTGCAGATTTTATTTTCACCCCACAAGACACTCCTCAAAAGTTGATAGAATGGATTACCAATAAAACTAAAATTTCTTTAACAACTGTACAAAAGCAATCTTTTATTAATAATTTTGAAAAAGATTTATAAACTATAATCTTGATTATTCTCCTCTCAACCATTCGGTTGGGGTGTTTTTTATGGAAAAAACGAATGAACACAGCGAAAAAAACTTTCAATCAGACTTGAAGCGGTGGGCGGCGATAAAGTCTGGCAAGAGTTCAAAAACATTGGCTCGGACGGACAGAAAGCCTTTCAGCGAATAACTCAGGTCATACGACCTGCAAACGATAACTTAAAGGTCTTGGATAACACAGCCAAGGCCTTTAATAATACCCTGAAACAGACAGCATCGTTGGCCAGAGCATACCTTGGATTGCGTGGGCTGACATCAGCATTCAAAGGTATTGTGCAGACAAACAAAGAGTTTGAACTACTGTCCGGTTCTTTAAAAACTGTAACAGGATCTTCTAAAGCCGCCAAAGAGGCTTTTACCTTAATTGAGGATTTTGCCACCGCCACACCGTATCAGCTTGATGAAATCGTGGATTCCTTTATCCGATTAAAAGCGATGGGACTGGAACCCAGTATGGAAGCCTTAACATCTTATGGAAACACCGCTTCGACCTTTGGTAAAAATATCACGGACTTTACAGATGCGGTCTCTTCGGCGGTGATGCTGAACTTTAAGTCCCTCAGGACCTTTGGTATTCAAACACAGATCGAGGGTGATAAAGTCCGCTTCACGTTTCAAGGCATCACGTCCACCGTTGGCAAAAGTGCGCAAGAAATTGAAGCCTATCTCAAGTCCATCGGCCTGATTAACCCCGAACATAAAGCAGAACGAGAAAAGCATCAAATGGATGCACTGATTCAGCTAAAAATGGTGGCATACGTTGCGATGCTGTCGGAAAATGCAAAGTGCATTTTGATGAGACAATATAAACAAATATCCATTCAGGTTGGTGAAATTATCAATTTGATTATGGCATGGAAAAAAGTGATGATAAACAATGGCAAACAAAAAAGTTTTGAATCCGAAAGGATCAAAAGAGGGAAAGTTGATAATGCGTATTGTGCCTCTTGGTCCGCGTCTTCAAATGAAAATGAAAACCTGGTTGCGGCCCACAAATTATGTCGGCTGAGTAAGCAACATAAACAGGGAACCATCATGTTTGAAATTGAATTGGGGCGTAATGTCACCAATTTTGTCAAACAATTACAAAATAAAACATACCGCCTAAGCCCATATAGATCCTTTACCATTTATGATCCGAAGAAAAGATTAATTGAGGCGTTGCCCTACAAAGACAGAGTGGTTTTAATGTGCTTTTGTCAGCATTCGGTGGCTCCCCAGCTAGAGAGACACCTTATCTATGATAATGCCGCTTCACGCAAAGAAAAAGGAACGCATTTTGCGGTGGAGAGATTGCATTCTTTTATGCGAAAGCTGTATATCAAAAACAAATCGGATTTATTTTTTGAAATGCGACATCAGGAAATATTTTCAAAGCATCAATCATGAGATTTTATTAGAACAGTTGGCCAAGGCCGGTTTTTCGGCTGATGAGATGTGGTTTTTAAGGATGATAATTGAATCACACGGCTCTATCGGATTGCCCTTGGGTAATCAGGCCAGCCAATGGTTTGCCTTGCTTTATTTAAACGGAATGGACCGGCTGATTAAAGAACGCCTGCGTATGCCTTATTATGTGCGCTATATGGATGATTTTGTTATTTTAAGCGAGGATAAGTCCCAATTGCAGCTGTGTAAAAAGGCCATAGCGGATTATGTAAAAACTTTGAAGCTATCATTAAATCAAAAGACACAAATCGGCTTATTATCAGATGGGATTGATTTTTTGGGATTTAACCATAAATTATCGGCCACCGGCAAGATTATCAAATCTTTGCGTGCATCGGCCAAAAAACGCCAAAGAAAATACTTGCGCGCCATCCGTCATTACTATCTGAATGATACCCTTGATAATGCGTATTTAGACGTGCGTTTGGCTTCATTTCGCGGCCATTTAAAGGGGACTAAGAACTGGGTACATATCAGCAACCGATTGACCTCCTTAAAGCGGGAAAAACGCCATACAGAAAAATTTGTTGCAGAAGAGTAAATTGTATGATATACTGAAAGTATAAGCTAAATTAGGAGGTTCATATGGACTTTACGTTTTTGAAGGAAGATCAGATATGGGGCAAGGATGCCCTGGAAGTCATGAAACGTTATGGCACGAAGGTTGCGCCAACGGATCTGACAGTCATATTGGGTGGCTTTGTAAGCCCTAGTGATAATCGTACTTCTGAAGGTGATTTAACTTGTGCCTATTGGTCCACGTCTTCCTCTGACCATAGCGTGTGTTGCGTCTTCACTAGGGGCGATGTGGACTTGTGGGACACGTATGATCGTTTTATCTCAGCGCGCCCCGTTTTGCCTCCATCGGAGGCATCTAAAATCAGCCCGAGCGAAGCGAGGACTATCGATGCGCCGAAAAAGCAGAGCCGTTCGTTTTGGACTAAAATCAGCCCGAGCAAAGCGAGGGCTATCGATGGAATCCGCGTAGCGGAATATGGTGAATACCCGCAAACGGTCGCCGATGAACGCACCAGCGAAAGATTAGAAAGATTACATTCATCAAGATCTCTTCGTCCGACCGGAAAAAATTACACATTTGATTCAGTTGTTTTACCCAATTGTAGGCCGCCTTTTAAGGCCACATCCTTTTCTGAATATGAAATGGATGGAAAGCGATATATCCGCGTTCCTGGACGTCCTGAAAGAAAAGATAGCAAGCTATCCACTGGGGAACAGGTAGAGAAAGGGAAACCCTATTGGGTCCAAGTACAACCGATAGAATGGCTGATGGACAGAAGCGGAACAATGGTCGCCAAAAAATGTTTATTTGCCGGCATTCCGTTTGATACAGAGAGAAGATATGACGGTGATTTTTCCAAAACATTCATGAAACATTATCTAGATACCTATTTCGCCAAAGAGATAGAGCCGACTGAACGTATGGCAAGCAGAACGGCCTCAATAGACTTTGAAGAAACCGAGGCAAGAGAGCCCGTTAAAAAGAAAGAACCGACAGCCAGACAGAAAAAATATGGGATAGTGGTGTCTGATGAACCAATGCCCGTCAAAGATCAAATAAACTTCTATATCCAAAACGGTATGAGTTTTATGTTGCATGGCCCAAGTGGTGTCGGTAAATCACAGCGTGTGAAAGAAATTGATCCGGATTTAACCTCAATTACGCTGTGTAACGGAATTTTGCCGGAAGATGTTATCGGTAAAACAATCTATCCAAATGGTGTAGGAGCCGATGGAGCCTCAGGCGGTGTTTGGGTGCCACCTAAGTGGTATACGGATTTGTGCAGAAAATGCGAAACAGAACCGGATAAACAACACGTCTTATTTATCGATGAAGTGACCAATGCGCGTGAAACGACACAAAGTTTGATCTATCACGTGGCGTTGGAAAAATCAATTGCTCAGGGCGTTGGCAAACTGCCAAACAATGCTGTGGTTGTTTTGGCTGGTAACAGCAAGGAAGAATCCGGAGCCGCTTATAATATGCCGGCACCGTTATTCAGACGTCTTAGCCACATTTACCTGGATTTAAATATTCAAGATTGGTTGGAATGGGGGTCAGAACATAGCAAATCACATCCGGAAGATCCTGATCGCTTGAATATCCATCCGTTGGTCGCCAGCTTTGTGGCCACCTATGGACGGCAAGTGTTCTATTCGGAATATGATGAAGAAAACCCGGGTAAGTTTGCGCTTGACCCAAGAAAATGGGAAAAGGTATCAGATAAAATCTATGCCAACAAAGGCGTGATGCGCCGTGAAATTTTGGAAGCTGATATCGGGCCTGAATTGGCCGCCAGTTTATTGTCCTATGCTAAAAATCCGCCGCTATCCTTGGAAGAAGTGATTGAGGGCGAATATACCCGCGAAGATATACCTCAAGGACAGGATGCCCGTTTGGCGTTGGCGTTGAGTTTGCGTCATGCAACACCGAAACAAGTCGGAAAGGTACGTCAATTCGTTGAAAGTCAACTGGGTCCTGAAAATCGAGCAATTTTTGATTCTGTTTGGATTGGTAAAGACGATGCGCGTGCTGTGCAAATCGCCGGCTTATCCAGCCTACATAATTTAAATACAAAGGGAGGAAGATAAAATGTCATTAAAAGAAACGCTTGAAAAAAATCGCAAGAAACGCAAGAATGGCTTAGTCATCCAACCTGATATCGGTTGGGCAGGACCAAAACCCGCCAATACAAGAGCCGAAAAGATTGATCAGATCAAAACGGAATTTATTGATGATCGGGCGTTGTTGCTTGTCGGTGCCAAGGCATCAGATTTCGCGGAATATCCAAAGATAGAAGCAGATATTTCAGTTCAAGACTTAATCAAGCATATTGAGCATATACAATCTGTAAAACAAAGACCGAAAAAGAAGATGTTACTTGTTATAACCGGATTGGATAAAGTCTCGGCTGAAGAACAGGCAAAATTTATTCCTCTGCTTAAAGACAGGCAGATTATGGCAAGTAAATTGCCTAATGCAGTTCAAATTGTTATGCCTGTTGCTGATGCTGATGCAGTTTCCAATGAAACAAAGTCACTCATTTTTAAATTGAAAGTATAGTAATGATAAGTACCGTCCTAGAACAACAGGAAGAAATTCAATATATCAAAGAACAGGTTTTGGCCAAGTTCCCTTTGCTCGGTGTGACGATGAGACCTTTATCGGTCGTTCCTGATGATAGAATTGGGACTGCGGCAACGGACGGACATCGGATTATCTATTCCCCAAAGTTTTTCAGTACATTATCAGATGAACAAAAACAATTTGTCTTTGCGCACGAGGTCATGCATGTGGCCTTTAACCATATTTTGCGCAGTAAAGGGCGTAATCAACGTTTATGGAATATCGCAACGGACTCTGTCATTAATCAAATTTTGAAAAACGAAAAATTGCCTATGATGGAGGGTGGTGTTGATATTGCTGAGGCTGTGAATCACTCAGCTGAAGAAATGTATGAAAAGCTCCTGAAAAAGAAAAAACAGCGCGACCAGGAAAAGGAGCAAAAGCAAGAGCAACAACAATCTCAATCCAGTGGGGCAGACCAACCTCAGGATTCATCCGAACAAAATCAACCTAATCAGGAACAGCCGCAGGATCAACCTCAGGATCAGGACGAACAAAATCAACAAGAAAAATCCGGTCAACAATCAGACAGCTCGAAAAATCAGGATGGACAAGATGAAAATCCGTCCGAAAATTCGGATGCCTCCGAACAACAAAAGGATCAATCTAAAGAAGGTGATTCAAATTCTGATGAAAACTCATCCTCGGAACAAAACAATTCTTCCGGCCAAGGAGAAGAAAATCAATCTGATTCAACTTCCGGACAATCAAGTGAAAATCAACAAGGATCCCCTCAAGGCCAAAAAGGACAAAGTTCTCGTTCTTATTCTGGCTCAGGCTCTGAAAACACTGACTGGGATGATAGCAATATTGATTGGGACAGTGAAGATGAACAAGTAGGCCACGATACACACGATATTTGGAAAGAAGCAGTTGAGCAAGCTGAACGTGAAGAACAGCGAAAACAAGAACAATCTAAAAAGAAAAGTTGGTGGGACAAAGTAAAAGAAGCTATCAGCCAACAAGGAACTGACGAAAATCAGGAAGGCCAGCCCCAAGAAAATGAAGTACCTGCACCCAAAGACGAGAAAATGGATGCCTATGAAAAAGGCTTTGTAGCTGAAAACCAAGAAAAACGCCATGAAATGGCTGAACAGGTACGAGAGCATTTAAATAGAGTAAAAGGCAACCTTCATCAGCCAGATGATCATACAACCCTCGGGGCCGTTGGGGAAACACAAGAGCCTGTCGTAGACTGGAAGAAATTGTTAAAAAAATCATTTGATGAAGAACGTGATCGTTGGTCTTATCGCCGTTCCGGTGCCGAAAATGATTATATGGCACGTGTGGAAGAATTGGAAGATGAAGGACGTCCGGATACCGAGGTTATGTTGGATGTCAGCGGTTCTGTAAATATCCGCTTATTACGTGAATTTTTAAGACAGCTTAAACCATTGCTCAAGTCCTCTAAATTAAAGGTCGGTTGTTTTGACCAGTTTGTTTATGATTTCAAAGAAATAAAGACAAAAGATGATATTGACCATTTTCAAATTACGGCAAAATCTCAATGGACCGAAAACTGGGATGCGGCTGTCAGAGCATTTTCCAAGAAAAAAGAAGTAAATAAAATTATTTTTACAGATGGATATCCTTGCCCCGGAACAATGCCTAAAGAAGATTTGAAAGGTAAAAACGTTATTTGGTTAGTTTACGGAAATAAGGATTTTCATCCATGCTGTGGTAAAGTTATTCAGGTTTCTGAACGACAACTTCAGTCATATATCCACACAGCACCACTCTCCAGAGGTGGAAGATAAAATAAAAAATTAAGAGAAATTTGCTTCAAAGATTTGGTATAAATCAAATTCTATACCCTCAATGCCTCTGATGAGGTCTATTTCATCTTCAGCCGCAACATCTATTCGGGCTTAATCCAAAAATAAGCCTTCTTCTTTTCTTTTAAGCTCTTTTTCGGCAACGTTCAGTTGTTTTTGAATGCGTAACTCAGAAAGTCTATCTGAAGCATTTGAAAAGGTTTCGCGTATCTTTTTAACTTCCTGCCTGGCCTCAGACAGTTTCTGTTCTAACGTAGATTTTTGGCGGCTTGCTTTTATTTTAATTAAATCAACATCTGCATCGAACTTTTGGATATAATCGTTTACATAGCGTTCCTTAAGATCACGCTGAATGCGTGTTTCCAACAAATCTCGTGATGAGCCACCTGTGGTTTTCAACCAATACGGGTTCATTTTTTCTTCAGCTATAAATTCTTTAACCGGTAAATTAATAATTTTATGGCATTCTTCATCAGTCATCAAACGCCCATCCGCGGTTGTGCCAACTAAAATGTCATATTGTGACAAATACTGACGACGGCGATTGCGTAAAACTATATTGTAAAACTTTATATTGCATTTTTCTGTTTGAGGAACAGTTTTAATTTCCGCTTTATCAACACATGAGATTTCGTTGAGAATACCACGAACAAGCACCGAAGTTAAAGTGATGCGACCGGCGGCCGGCTTAAAATCTTTACTCATTCCGTAAGTTCTACGACCGGTATATGCCACATTACGTGTACCGGTGTAATAGTAAAACATGTGTGGTGGCTCTACATCGCCCGGTAAAGTTATCGTTTGATTATAGTCATCTATCACATATTCCGGATGCTTGGTTACAAAATAAAATTTTACAACTTCCCACAAGTCTTTATTTAAGAACTCAGCCTGTTCCTCAATATATTTTGGCGACACCGATACTTTTTCGGCAATATACTTGGTAAATGTGGTAAATAGAGAGTTTTCAGCGGAAGATACAATTTTTTCATTTTGGTCACGATTTACATCCATGTTTTCTTGCATATCTGCACGGATATCACTTAAAGTCCGGCGTTTTTTCAATACGTCTTCTAAAGCAATATCAAAATTGCCCACAAGATCATCAGACATACCGAAAATGCCTTCAAACTGTAGAGTACGCTTGTTTATCAGCTCTAATATACGAACATCTGCTCTTTTTCGGCTCTGAAGTGTGGCAAGGCATTGTCTTCGGTGTGTTTTATGACGCTATATCCGGCGGTGGTCAGCAAATCAGCCAAAACCGGTACAGTGGCAAGATTATCCACGAACACAATCGCTTTTTGCGTTTCTTTACGCGATTTCAGGTGTGTAAATGTTGTTTTACCTGAAAATTACCGGTTTAGGATTGTTAGGCGACCGAAGGAGGCAAAATGAGGTACGACAGCACGAAATTATATATTGTCATTGATGAAGAATACCGTGATTCTTTCGAGGACAAGGTTGTGGAATTTTTAAATAAAGGTTATTTGCTTCTCGGTGGTGTCTCGACTTATGTTAATGAAGATGGGGCCATTCATTATTGCCAGGCGTTGTTAAAGTCATCGGACAAAAAATCATTATAATTCAATAAAATATCTTTGCATTTCGCGATAAAAGAGTGGCTGTTCACTCCATCTATAAAATCTGTCCACGAGGTAAAATTTTTTTATAAAAAACGCAAAAAGCCCTTGTGTTTCCGAGAGAATTTCGCTATAATGTGTTTAATGAAAATGAGGCGGTATCATTATAAGTGTTTTATATGAGAGTCGCCGACCTTTTAAAAGCGGAGACAGAAGTCCCCGCTTTTTGTTTTACTGCTATCCCACCTTAAAAATATCTTTCATCTCTTATATGCCACCGAGCAAAAGCTACTTTAAATGCTGGTAAATAATGATAAAACAAACGGCTGCACACGCCAATGATAAACGACCTTTACGATGGTTCAAATACTTGATAAGTGCACTTAACTTTAAGTGTTCTTTTTTCGCAATCAACGACAGGCAAAACAAGATTTTCATTTGTTGATTGGCCAGTACGCTCAAACTTGAATACAGGACCAATGCTTGCGACGTTTTCATAAAATTACCTCCTTAACAATAACTTAAAATCACGCTAAAAGCCTAGCATTAAAATAGCCAAAAGACAACGAATAATTGTATTTTTATAAAATAATAATACAATTTTATTTTTCAGCATACTCTCTGATATGCGATGCCTATAAGTTTACATATGTATATACTTTAGATTCTATCAAATTATCTGAATATAATTCTTTACATGAAAGCTACATTCTATGAAAAATGACACGAAAACGCAACTATAAGCTTTTCTTAAAATAGATTTTCAAAACCATAGAATAAGTAAAAAGCTCGATTCTATGCGTTCTCATCACTTGAAAATGTGACGCGTTTTTTGTCGACCAACATCAACATCTTGTCTGCATTGAACATCGAAGAAACGCATTGAAAAACATAACATCCTGCAAGCCAGCCTGCAAACAAGCCGATGACTTTCGAGATAATCCCTAAAAATCCAAACACAGAGCCGATAATGGAAAGGCCGCCAATAGCCCCCACAAGACCGAACACTACCGCCCACATAGAAAAGTCAATGGCTTTAGCGGGACAATTATTCAGACAGCGAAAGCACCCCGAGCACCCCATACGCCAATGGGGCTTTTTATCCGCCCCAAAAGCGATGGCATGTGACGGGCAGTTTTCGGCACACTTACCACAATGCACGCACCGAGAATTGGCCACCATACATAGCCCTGTTGTAAAACGAAAAACCGCATAAAACATCAAAAACACAACCCCGAAAAATGCCAGCTTAAACAAGCTTTCCTTGGACTCTGGTTGTAAATTTGCAACATCGTTTGCGGCCGATTTAACCTGAGCTATAGCATTGTTAAGCACTTGACGGCGCTGGTCTTTTGTCATCTGAGATTGCGTCAAGAACAAAAATGTATCGGGCATTTCAATGGATGCTTGACGCGTGACAACATAGCCTTTGTCTTTGAGCAACATTCGCGCCATAAAAAAGCTTGCCCCACTGGCGCCACCATTGACCGACCAAAACAAACAGGGACGATTTGCAACCATGGGCAAACGTTTAAAATAGCTTATCATATTGACTGGTAATCCAAAAAAATAAGTCGGCGACAAAAATAAATCCAAGTCGCGGGCGGGCATTACTGTTGGCCACGCCTGCTCTATGTTTTGTATCAAAACGATCTCGTTGCCCTGAGCCGAAAGCTCTTCTTTTGCTTTTTTCACCACCCACGCAGTGTTGCCACAACCCGAAAAATAATGTATTGCTATTTTCATTTTCAAAAGTCCCCATTAGTAGCTATTCAAAATCTCTTTTCTATCCGTATTTGATGATGTCAGCGGCGTGCATTGACCATAGCTCAAATGCGACAAATCGCCGCCTTGTATAATCAGCTGATAATTTTGTCTGGCTTCCAAATACGGCGCATCAGACATTTCATCGGCTTTTAAGAACAACGTTTTTGCACGATCTTGATCAGCAACAACGCCCAAGCCCGCTGCATACAAAACGCCCAGCATATTAAGTGAGCGCGGATAACCCAGCGCAGCACCTGCTGCCGCAACGCTTAAAGCCTTGTTTGCTTCTGGCGCTTCTTCGAACGCATTCAAATAAAGCGTTGCCAGCTTGCAATAAGCTTCCTCGTGCTTTTGGCGCGACAAAGCATCTGTAGGCTTCATCTTAATGGCTTGCGCCAAGCGTAAAATCGTCAGTTGTTTTGCCTTTGGATTATCATACACTGCTGAAATTGCTGCATTCGCGACAAAGGACGGAATGTAGTTCGACCTGTCATAATTCGCCAGTAAGAACAAATGTTTATTGCGCTTGCCCCTCAGCGCACTTTCTCCCCACGTTTTCCAATCTTGCAATTGGCACTCAGGCAAACCTTTGAATGGTTCCATAGGGTTATTCAGTGCTTCAATCGACATCGCCAGATTTTGACATTCGTCTTGCGTAAAACGTAATTGATAAGGCGACAAATTATCCAATTGCTCTTTAATCAACACGTTTGGATTTTGACACAGTTGCACGCATATTTGATTTTCGCGGTACAACAAAACATGCCGTTCATTCACTCGGCGTACAATCACGGCAGATGCGCGAACATCCTCTACCACAAAACCATCCGTCACCTTATCGGCCTTTCTGACGTCATATTGCGTGCCGTTTTCGTCTTGCAATGTTGCCAAATCATCATCAATTTTCACCACGATAAAAGGCTTTGTACGTTGAGATTGGTACCACGACAGCACTTCAGGACAATCACAATCATTCACATTTTGCACCGTTTGATAAATGTGGGTGGGCAATTGGCACGATTGTAAACGCTTGAACATTATGTCTTTAACGTCCAAAGGACTGGCCTTTTTTTGATCCAAATAAAGCAAAAGCCCAAAATCTGCCTCAGCCGCAGGACAGCCTAAAGAAATAGCTTTCCACAAATATTTAACGGACAGGTCTTGCTCTTGCTCGTTAGCGCTCCAAAAATACAGCGTTGCCAGCGCATGCGCTGCATCTACATCACCCGCATCGGCCGCCACCGTTAGATATTGGATTGCTTCCACGACTTGATTTTGATTTAAGTAAAAAAAGCCCAAATCTGTATAAGCCTTCAGCACCGTTTTGTCTTCCAGCGTTGTCAGTTCCAGTTTATCTTTAATATCGTGCGCAGCAATGATTTTCTTTAAAGAGCGCTCGTAAAGCGACAAAGAGCCCTCATTCAAAGCACCCTGAGCCACCACATATTGCGCGGGCAAATAACCCAAGCTTGCCGACCGCTCACAATAAATGCCCGAATAGTCGTTTTCTGTTGACTGAGAACACAAATAAAACATCGCTTTGGCATACTTGTGCTGCGTCACATAGGGCGCCCATTCATTCCACGCAATCAGATTGTCATTAAAGCCGCAATAAGGATACACCCACTCCATTTGCTTGCGCTCGGCCAAGTCAAGCAACTTTTCGCATTCCTTTTTTACCCCCTCGCTTAGTACAGCGTGCGCCGAAAAAGATGACATCAACACAATGCTAAATAACAAAAAACTGCATATTTTTTTCATAATATCTCCTCTTAGCTAAAAAGGATATATAAAAAAGGTTAATAATTCAACAAAAAAATTCTTTTTTTACTTGATTTTGCAACAAAAGCCGTCTAATGTGAAATAAATACAACATTCAACAAGGACTAAAACAAAATGACAAAGCAAGATTTATCTCCCATTCTCGGTGGCTATTTTCTGCAAATCACAGACACTTTTTTTATGACGCTTGAAGACGGCAAAATCACATACGCAAATGAAGAAGCCATCAACGTGCTTGCAAGCGATGAGGCCAAAATAATAGAACAGTCTGTCACAGACTTTGTCAAGGAAGAAGAGCGCGCAAGCTTTACAGAAAAACTTGCGAACTTAGGAGAGCGTACTGATTATTTTTCTGTCCATTTTGTCACTTCTTCAAATACAGTGCTTGAAATGCGTACACGCTTTGTGCCTTTGATTTTGAATGATAAAAAGCTGGTTATGGTGGAGGCATATAATGAAGCGCCTCTTAATGCACTCAAAGAAAAAAATGAAATGTTAGAAGATAAAATTGCACACTTATCGCCGCTTGATTTAGAAACGCATTTGCCCTCGCCTATTTTGTTAAACGACCGCATAGAACAAGCCATCTTGCGTGCTTTGCGAGAGGCTCGAGGAGATTTAAACAATATCACATCGTACCTAACGGTCATTGTAGCCAATATCGGTGGCTTGGACGAAATTGCCAAAGAGTTTGGAAACGAAGCAAAACGCTATGTAATGGACATTCTCATCTCGCGCTTTAAATCCAGTATTCGCAGCGTCGACACGCTGGCAAAGTCACCTGAAGATACTTTTTACTTTTTATTCGAAAACATTCGCGACAAAGCCAACATTAACATCATCACGAATCGTTTGCAAAATTGCGTCAATGTGCCTGTGCTTTACAAAAACCAATCGATTAAGTTTGCTATGTCAATGGGCGCATCGGTCTATCCCGATAATGGCACAAGTGCTGTAGCGTTAATTAAATGGGCAAAGTTAAATCCAATTACTGCTCAAAAAACAGATGAGGAAACAAAAGCGTAAAACTCTTGCCCCGTTTTAAACGAGTGCTTTTTAATCACCCTTGTTTTGGATTTAATAATAAGTTCTTTGATAAACGCTGTCCTTGGGTGCAACAGGCGAATTCATACGCCCACAAGCGCAAAGGCCACACAAAACGGCAACAAGCAATGCAACGGATAACAATTTTGACATACCAACCTCTTTTTAAAGGATTTACAATGAAACGAATCTTTCTTTTTTCTCTTTTAGCTCTTTTTATCACCTTTGGCAAGTCTTTTGACGCGCAGGCTGCTCAAAGCGATGCAATCGCGGTGCAATTTACAAAACTCGCCGTTCAGCGCTCAATGCCGAAAAACACCGTTTTCTATGACGAAAAAGGCAATGCAGTTGACTTAAATACATTCAAAGGGAACGTTATTTTGCTCAATTTTTGGAAAGCCACATGCCGAAACTGCCTTGTCGAGTTGCCAAGCCTAAATCGCTTGCAAGAGCGCTTTCCAAAACTCGTCATCATCGCCGTATCCGAAGGCGATGAGTCAGCTGAGCGTATCAATAACATCTTACACAAAGAGCGCCGTTTAAGCGCAATAAAAGTCGCAACCGACAAAAACCAAGCTTTATTAAAAGCTTTTGACGGCGAAAAAGTCCCGCAAACGCGCCTGATTGATAAAAACGGTGATGTAGTTGGCTTTATCAAAGGGGCTGCCGACTTTGATGCAGATGCTATCGTTGAGCAAATCAGCGCGCTTTTGAATAAATAATCAAACGGCCCTCAATCTAATCGTTGCTGACGCCTAGGCGACCGATTTCCATTTCTTTATTGATGTGCACACACTCGATAAAGCCAAAACCCGCCATTAACATCAGCATTGCCGATCCGCCATAGGAAACTAGTGGCAAAGGAATGCCAACAACAGGCAACAACCCCATCACCATTGGAATGTTAATAAACACATACATTGCAAAGTTGACGGTCAAGCCCAACCCCAACAACTTACCAAAGAAGTTGTTGCTTCTCATTGACATCACAAAACCGTAGATGACAATCATCAAATAAACGCCTAACAAGAACGTACAGCCCACCAAGCCAAACTCTTCCGCCAGCACGGTAAAAATAAAGTCCGTGTGCTTTTCTGGAATAAAGTTCAAATGACTTTGCGTGCCTTGCAAAAAGCCTTTACCAAACACACCGCCAGAACCTAATGTAATCTTAGATTGCATAATGTGATAACCTACGCCCAGTGGATCACGCTCAGGATTTAAAAACGTCAGAATGCGATTTTTTTGATAATCGTGCAAAAAGTGCCATGCTACAGGAATGGCGAACAAAGCCCCTGCTCCCACAATCGCGAACTTCCACCATTGCACACCGACCAGCCAAAACACGCATACCGTCACAAAAATCAACATCATCGCCGTGCCTAAATCAGGCTGTAATAAAATCAGTGCCACGGGGAAACCCAACATCAAACACGGGATAATCAAGTGCGATGTGTGGCGGATTTCCTCTTCATCCGAGCTGTGAAAATACCGCGCAAGTGCCAGCACTAACGTAATTTTCATCAACTCAGACGGCTGGATTTTAATGACGCCCAAATCAAGCCAACGCTGTGCCCCCATACCAACATGACCAAAAATATCAACCGCGATTAACATACCCAGCGACAGCGCATACAGCACATACGCATACTTCATCCACAGCCGCAAATCAGACAACGCCACGACAAAAAACACAACACAACCCAATCCAAAGCGGATTAACTGTTGCTTTGCCCAAGGCGAAAAATCGCCCCCCGACACCGAGTATAGCAACACGATACTCGTAGCCACAACGATGCAAATCAGAGCGAAAAATGACCAGCTCATATTCACAAGCTTGTCTTTCAGTGATAGCTCAAAATCTTTAAAGTAATTATTTTTTTCCAAAAACAGGCTCATAACTCCACCTCTTCAAAATCCGTCATACGCGTGTTAGCTGGCGTCACTGGTTTTTCCTTGACTTGTAAAGCACGCGCTGCATCCGTCATTTTTTGCTGAGCCGTCAGCGCGTCTTCAATTTCCAACTCCAGCGTTTGACGCAAAATAGAGCTGGCAATAGGAGCCGCAGAAACGCTTCCGCCGCCACCGTGTTCGACAGCCACCACTAATGCATAGCGCGGATTTTTCACAGGCGCATAGGCCACAAAAAACGCGTGGTCGCGATCTTTCCATGCTAATTCGTGCTGCTGCTTCAATCCTTGTTCACGTTCGGCAAGTGAAATACGGCGGATTTGCGTACTGGCCGTTTTGCCCGCCATTCTTTGCCCGTCTACGTTAAAACGTGTATGGTACGCGGTGCCGCCTGCTTTATTCACCACAGCAGACAAACCTTTTTTGACTTGCCCTAAATATGCGCTCGGGATGCCCAAATCTTCCGTATCAGGCAAGTCTTCTTTATCCTGTTTAATAAACGTTGGATGTACGCGCTTGCCTCCGTTGGCTACACGCGCCATCATTTGCACCATTTGAAGTGGTGTGACGATTAAAAACCCCTGCCCAATGCCAAGATTCATCGTATCGCCCAAGCGCCAAGCGTCTCCAAATTGTGCCAATTTCCACATACGGGTTGGCAAAAGTCCCGAACGCTCATTATTCAGCTCGATTCCAGTCGGCACACCAAAGCCTAGACTCTGCGCCACTTCAATAATTTTGTCCACACCCACACGGCGCGCCACTTCGTAAAAGTAAATATCGCAGGAATGCTGCAAAGCCTCCTCCAAGTTTAACAGCCCGTGCCCGTGACGGCGCCAGCAGTGGAACGGATGATCGCCCACGAACAAACGTCCTGTACAATCAATCTCAGTTGTGGGACTGACAACCTCTGCTTCTAAAGCCGCCAAAGCTACAACTATTTTAAAGGTCGAACCAGGGGAATACCCCCCCAATGCTTTATTTGTCAAAGGCAAACGTTCGTTGGAATTAAGTGCTTTCCAAGTAATCGTGTCCATTGGATAGTTAAACAAATTCGGATCAAAAGACGGCGTTGAAACAAACATCAACACCTCGCCCGTATGCACGTCCATCAAAATGGCCGATCCTGATTCGTCTTTCATCGCCTCAAAGCCAATTTTCTGCAATCGTGAATCCAGCGACAACATTAAATCTTCACCCGCAATCGGTTCAATACGCTCCAATTGCCGCACTTCGCGCCCGATTGCATTAACTTCCATTTTACGACTGCCCGCAACGCCGCGCAAGCGTTCTTCGAAAAACTTTTCAATCCCTGTGCGACCGATGCGCATATCGGGCAATTTTTGATAAGTTGCATCCGCTTGCAAGTCCTTGTCCGTCAAAAAAGAAACATAGCCAATCGGGTGCGCGCTGGTCTGCCCCATTGGATAAACGCGCATTAAGCTTTCTTCGATAGAAATGCCCGATAATGATGGATAATTTAGCTGAATAGCAGCCATTTGTTCGAACGTTAAATCTTCCTTGACTCTGACAGGCATAAAAGATGGGCGACGTTTAACTTCTTTTAAAATACGCTCAAGTTCCTCAGGTGCAAGCGGCACCAGCTTTTGAAAGTTTTCTAACGTTTTTTCAACATTGCCATCCGTATTTTCAGCAGTCAAAATAGCTCGGAAAGTCTTGCGATTGCGCGCAAGAGGCTCGCCATTACGGTCGAAAATCAGCCCGCGTTGAGGCGCTATTGGTTGAATAGCTATGCGATTTTTATCAGCCAAAGTCCGATATTTTTCGGCTTGCAAAACTTGTAAATAGAACATACGCGAAAAAAGCAATATGCTCGCGATAAACATACCAAAAAGCAAGATCTTGGCTCTGTGTTTGATTTGAGGAACGCCGTCTGACTGCCACATTTTATACCTCGTCTAGATAGCGTTGGTACACCCACGCACACACAAATGCCAGCACTGGAAAGCACGCGAACAACAGCAAACCTTGCCCCGTAAAAAAAAGCAACGACAGCCATCTGAGATTAAGCAATGACGCAAGCAACCATTGAAACAAGCTTAATGCAATCGTAAACGCACCAAAAACAAGCCACAAAAACAAAAAAGAACGTTTCATAAAAGCTCGGCGTTCCATCAGCACCACCCAATAAAACAGCAAAAACAAAAACGTGTGATAACCAAGCGGTGAAATTGTCAGCAAGTCCGCGCAAAGCCCCAACAAAAACACCGTTAAAGGCGATACTAAATCTGGCTTAAAAACTGTCCAGTAAAACAAAGGAATATACACAAAGGGCACTGCAAAATGCGAAACAAACTCAAGCCGCCACGGGATCAACCCCATTATTAGCAAGAAAAAGCACATTAAAAATGGTGCATTTAAACGGAGCCACAAAGACAAACGGCGTTGAAAAGCATTCCTCATTTTTTAACGTGACTTTCTTTTAAGTTATCGGAGGAGGCTTGAGCGCACATACATTTTTCATTACAAGCACACAGCTTTTCTTGAACACGACAAGACTTGGAACTGTCGCACATCGTATCAAGCAGTCCATCCGTACCATAATCAACTATGCGCAAAAAAGGCGTGTCTTCGCGCCTGACAAAAGGCTTGATTAAAATTTCGTCTTCAGAAACTTGCGTGACAACGCCAACTGCCAAGGCTTGCGGATAAACGCCCCCTAAACCTGATGTCGAAACATAATCGCCGACATTTATTTGCGCATCTTCAGGCAATGCCGTTAATTTTAACATTGGTGAATTTTGTCCTTCGGCAATTCCCATAATTCTGTTTTTCCCCACGAAAACGGGTACACGAGAAACATAATCCGTCAACAATAATACTTGAGACGTTGAATCGCCCACAGCTTCGACTCGTCCCAAGACACCGTCATTATACAACGCGACAAAGCCACGTTGAATACCATTTTTGCGTCCCAACTTCACCAGCACCGAGCGCGAAAAAACGCCTCCGTTATCCGCCACAATATAGCCCGTCCAAGAACGGTATGGCATAGACGGCACAAAATTGAGTTGTTTTTTGAGGATTTTGTTTTCGCTGGCCAGCTGTTCGGCGCGATTGACCCAGTAAAGCAGCTTTTGGTTTTCTTGTCTGAGCTTTGCATTTTGGTGATATACCGCGATGTATTCTTTGAACAAGTCACCGACATAGCCCACAGCCTCGATTGGTTTATGCAACACATTGACAACCGAGGAGGATACGTCAGCAATTTCGATTCGTACACGACTAATCAGCGGGTGTTTCGACACGCCGAGCAAAATCAAAAGCGCCGCCAAAAGGATGTAAAAGTACAAGCCAAACTGTCGATACAGTTGCTTTAGCAATCGAATACGACTGATTCTGTCTTGCACAATAACTCCTTTATAATCAGATAGAGCTTAAAATGTTTTCAAACTTGTCGGCGTTTTCCAAAGCACGACCTGTGCCCATTGCTACACAAGTCAGAGGATCTTCAGCCACCGTCACTGGCAAGCCCGTTGCTTGACGCAAAACTTTATCCAAGTTCTTTAACAAAGCACCACCACCCGTCAAGACAATACCTCGGTCAACAATATCGGCCGCCAACTCTGGCGCCGTGTGTTCCAAAGCCACCTTCACCGCCTCGACAATTTGGCTGACTGGTTCGGCCAAGCTTTCAGCGATTTGACGCTCGGTCACAATCACTTCTTTTGGCACGCCATGCACTAAGTCACGACCTTTGATTTCTATGCGTTCGCCCTCGCCACTTTGAGGAACCAAAGCCGAGCCGATTGCCTTTTTGATTCTTTCCGCAGACGACTCGCCAACCAGCAAGTTATGATTGCGGCGAATGTAATTGATAATAGCTTCGTCCAACTTGTCACCACCAACGCGTACCGAACGCGAATAAACAATGTTGCCAAGAGAAATGACAGCCACTTCAGTAGTACCGCCACCGATATCAACAATCATACTGCCAGAGGGTTCGGAAACAGGCAAGCCAGCACCAATGGCTGCTGCCATAGGCTCTTCAATCAAAAACACCTTGCGCGCATTAGCATTTTCGGCGGCTTCGCGAATCGCTTTGCGTTCAACGGCGGTTGCACCACTTGGCACACAAATCACAATCATCGGACCGCGCAAAGGCTTGCGACCGATTGTTTTAAAAATGAAGCTGCGAATCATATCATCTGCTACAGAAAACTCGGCAATGACGCCTTCACGTAAAGGACGAATCGCTTGGATTTGACCAGGAGTACGACCCAACATTTGCTTGGCTTCATCACCAACAGCGAGCACGTGCTTTTTGCCTTTGCTTTCGGCTAAGGCTACCACAGATGGTTCATTCAAAACGATTCCACGACCACGCACATAAACCACTGTATTTGCTGTGCCCAAATCGATTGCCATGTCGGTTGAAAACAAGTTTCCTAGTTTAGATATTGATTCTAAAAATTTCATTTTATTAAACTCCGTTATTTTGTTCATTTCTTAGGTGATTCATTTTTACACCAAAAAAAACATAATTACAACGAAAAAGAAAACTTTTTTTATTTTTTTCAATCAACTCTTTCTTTTTTTTAAAATGAGTGCTACTATCTTAGAAAATAATAGAGGAGATTTTACAATGTCAAAACATAAAAAAACGTCCTATAAGCAACCCCAAAAGCAAGTTTTAAGGCAAGTTGCACCCATTCAATCGGCTGCACAAAATGAAATGCCAGCACCAGAGCAAAACAAGTCCGATTTACAGGCCAACACGTCCAAAGAAAAAAGCATTATCAAACCTTTATTTGTTTTTGCGATGTTGGTGTTTGCTTTTGGCGGCGCTGCGCTGGATTATTATTTGACGACTCCGATGCCGCTGCACGAGTTCAAAGCAATCGAGCCACCTTTGCCAACGAACGCTCTTGTTCTTCAGCCAGCGCCAAATGATTTGCCGCCAGAGGCTACATTAAAAGAATCGGAAATTGCTCGAGCTTTGTCCTCTTCCTCTCAGCAAGAGGAGCAAAACGACAAAATTCGCCAGTTAAAACAGCGCATTCACGAGCTTGAAATTGCGAACTTAAATCTTTCAGAAAAAGTCAGCTCTACCGAAGACACAACGCCGATTACGTTGCAACTGGTCGAGCGCATTTATACGGGAAAAACTTTTAATAAACAATTGACGGATTTGCTTAAAAAAGACAAGCACAACAGCTTTGGGCAAGATGTGCAAGCAAAGCTTGGTGCTTTTGCATCGGTCGGCATTCCGACAAAGCTTGCGCTTAAAAATATGTTTAACAACAATTTTGCTTATGCGCTTGATGCCTACTATATGGCCGAGCGCGCTGACTCGTGGGATCAGCAATTCAGCGCCTACTTAAAGTCGCTGTTTTACGTATACCCCGAGCACATCAATCCAGCGACTGCCAAAGGAGTCGAGCTGTTGTTCCTTGCACGCCAACAAGTCGAAAACGACCAATTTGAAAAGGCAAGAGAAACAATCTATCGTCTGCCTGTCGCCTCGCAGCAATACTTTTCACGGTTCGTACGTTCCGTGGACGCATACTACACGGCGCTTGATTTTCTGACACCCTACCTTAACCAACAAAACGAAAGGAAACAATAATGTTTGCAAAAATTGCTCTTTGGATTATCACGGCCTTTGCGACTATCTTTGCCGTTTTATGGCTTGGCGACAACGCTGGATCCGTTAAAGTTGTTTGGCTTGGGTATGTGATGGAAACATCGGTTGCTTTTTGTATTTTCTGTGTTGTGGCTTTTATGGTCGCAATTTACTTGCTTTTATTACCAGCGCGCTGGCTGAAGTGGATTGAATCGCGCTTGCACAATCGCAGAGATAAAAAATCCGAAGCGCTGTTGATTGCAATTCTGACAAATGTTTTATGCAAAAACACCGAACACAACAAAAAGTTAATCGAGCAATTTGCTAAAATTCGACCCAATGCGCGATCTTTGATTTTAATGCTTAAAGCTCTGTCGGGGCAAGAAGGAGACTTTTATGCCGAGCTAATTAGAAACAAAACCACGCAACAAGCGGGCTGGCAAGGTGTAATCACCGAACACGTCAAGCGGGGCGAGTTAATCTTGGCTTCAGAAGAAGTTGAAAAACTGCTCAAGGAAAACCCAAAAGAAACGTGGGTGTTAAAAGAAGCTCTCTGCTTGTTAGTGCTGAGCAAGCAATGGCAAAAAGCATTGACTTGCTTGGACGGGCTTTATAAAAACAAAGCGCTGGATAAAAGCAAATACTTGTACCAAAAAGCAACTTTGCTTGTTGAGATGAACAAGGGAGCAGAAGCCTTTGATATATGCCCTGCTCTGCCTCAAGCGGCTTTGCTTGCAGCCAAACAAAAACCTGCCAAAGCGCAAAAGATTTTCTTCAAATCGTGGAAAAGCGCGCCCAGCTTTGCAGTCTATCGCGCGTACTTAGCTTTGTTTGCAAAAGAAAACTCACTGGCGCAATTTAAGCGCACGGAAAAACTTTGCGCCGAAAATCCAACGGCGAAATTAAATGCTTTGGTGCTGGCAGATGCAGCCATTACTGCGCGCCTGTGGTCTGAAGCAAGAAAAGAGCTGGAAGCTTATCTGGCCCAATATCCACTCACTTCCGACATTGCTTGCCAAATGGCAATCATAGAAATGGAAACTTCTCACAATTTGAGCAAAGCGATTCAATGGATTCAAAAGACAGATTCGATTGAAGCCAACTCGGATTACATCTGTGCAAAATGTGGTAAAAAAACAAACGAATGGGCAGCGCTATGCCCAGTGTGCAACGGATTTGCGGAGTTAAAAGCCAAATGAGAATAGCCCTTTATCAACCCGACATTCCACAAAATACGGGCACAATTATTCGTATGGCGGTGTGTTTTGGCTTGCCTGTTGACATCATTGAACCGTGCGGCTTTGTTTGGAATGATAAACAACTCAAGCGCGCGGGAATGGATTATTTGCCGCAAGCCGACATTACGCGCCACATCGCGTGGGAAGTATTTTTTGAGCAAAACAAAGATAAGCGCCTTGTTTTATTAACAACCAAAGCCAGTGAGCCTTATCAAGATTTTCAATTTCTACCCGATGATATTTTGCTCTTTGGGCGAGAAAGCGCAGGCGTCCCTGATTCGGTTCATCAAGCGGTGCAAAACCGTATCCGCATTCCGATGATGCCGAACGAGCGTTCGTTGAACTTGGCGTTGTCGTGTGCGATTGCTACGTCCGAGGCTATGCGACAAACGGGGTTATTTAATGCTTTAATTTAAAATTAAGCTTGATTTTTATTTGAAAGTCTTTCATAATGCTTTCATCATCAACAAAAGGAGATATAGAACATGGCTAAAGTTATTTTACACATCACGACTTCGTTGGACGGTTTTATCGCGGATGAAAACGGCAACAGCGATTTTGCACGCGCCGCAGAACAAGCCGACACAGGCTTTGCAGCTTTTTATGATTCGGTTGGCAGCGTTGTGATGGGACGCAAAACATATGACTATTTAAAAAATCGTAATGCGGAATTGTTCACAGACAAAGACGTTTTTGTCATCACACACTACTTGCGTCAAAAAGAAAACAACGCCACGTTTATCCACGAAGACATTATGGGACAAATTGAGGCTTTGAAAAAGCAATCAGCCAAAGATGTGTGGTTATTGGGCGGCTCTGAAGTTGTCAATATTTTAATCAAAGAGCGTCTTGTGGACGAGATTGTTTTAACGACTGCGCCATTGATTTTAGGCACAGGCACACGTTTGTTTAAAAACGACAATCCGACCGAGCAAGTCAAGCTTGTCTCGACAACGCATTTTGGGGATTATGTCCAAACGGTTTACCGCTTTTAATTTTAACACTAAACAAGGGCGCATAAAGCGCCCTTAGTTTTATATTTTTTTGATTTATTACTTTTATCATCTACACTAAATCTTCGCAATCCCTTATATTTATTTAGGACTTGGTTATTTTTTCTATGTTTATTTTGGTATCACTGTACAGTAAAAAGTTCTGACAAGATTTTCAAGAATTTTTTGAATTATCTCTATCCTTGCAGACAGCGACAGTTTTGGAACGAGCGTATACATCGGGGCTGCGGTGTGCGCCCCGATGTGACAAAGAACGCTAATATTTCGCTCCTAGATGGAAGATTCGAGCAAGACGTGAGCCATAAAAGCTATTAAGCTTTTGGCTTTTTGGGCTCGTCCTCACCCAACAAACAATTTGTTAACACAAGATCGTCCGTGTTTGATTCAAAGACAATCTTTCCGTCTTTGATGTTTAAAACGCGTTCGATATCACCTTGTGCGCGGCGCAAAACGTCAATTGTTTTTTGATTTGCCGAAACAGTCACAGCTACAATAGGCGCACGCAACGAACGTTTTTCATCAGCTTTTGCCTTGCGCCCTGCTTCCACCATAGAGACGACTTTGTTATAAAAATCCTCGTCCATTGTGACGGCTTTGTAATCTTGTTGAGCTGGATACGCTTCCACGTGTACCGAGCCCGTGTTTTTACCCCAAGGACGTGCTTGATAAACTTCCTCGGTAATAAACACCAAGAACGGTGCAAACATTTTGCAGAACAAGTCAATCGACAACATCAAAGCCGATACAGCAGACGTTGGATTGTCACCATAAGCACGGCCTTTGACGATTTCCAAATAGTTGTCACAGAAATCCCAGAAAGTATGTTCTGTTGTTTCAAGCGCAAAGGAATAATCGTTTGCAGCAAAGGCTTTGCGGGAAGTTTCTACCGCGTCCATCATCTTGCCAATCCACGATTTGTCCAGCTCGTCCGTGATGTTCGCGACATAGTCGGCATTCACATCCACGCCCGATTGCGCAACGATATTGAACACGAAACGTGTTGCGTTGAAGAACTTCATACAAAGCTTTTTGCCTTGCTCCATAATTTGCTCTTCAAACAAAGCGTCAATACCTAGCTTTGCACGGCTTGCCCAATAACGCACCGCGTCTGATGAGTACTTTTCAAGTAGCGCCATAGGCGTAATCACATTGCCTTTGGATTTGCTCATTTTCTTGCGGTCGGGGTCGAGCACAAAGCCGCTGATGTGTGCTTCATACCATGGCAGTGTATTTTCATTTGCAAATGCTTTCATAATTGTATAGAACGCCCACGTTCTGATGATGTCGTGTGCTTGAGGACGAACATCAAAAGGCAAGGAAATGTGATGTCCCTCTGGTGCAAAAGCCATTGCAATTTGCGGCGTCACAGACGATGTAGCCCATGTATCCATAATGTCTTTGTCGCCAACAAAGCCGCCTTTTTGGCCGCGTTGAGCTTCTGTGTAGCCGTTTGGCACGTCAACCATTGGATCGATCGGCAATTGCGAGATGTCTGGATAAATCGGACTGTCATAATCCGTATTGCCATTTTCATCGACTTTGTACCACACAGGGAATGGCACACCAAAGAAACGTTGACGCGAGATGCACCAATCTTGGTTTAAGCCTTCTACCCACGTTTCATAACGTGTTTGCATATGTGCAGGATACCATTTGATTTTGCGGCCTTGCTCGATCAGCTCTTTTTTGAAACGCAAAATGTCGATAAACCATTGACGAGACGAAACAAACTCCAACGGACGCGAACCTTTTTCATAGAATTTCACAGGGTGAGTCAAAGGCTTTGGTTCGGCAAGCAAGTCGCCTGTTTGGCGCAAAAACTCAACAATTTGAGCACGCGCTTTTTTCACTGGCAGACCCGCGATTTGATCATAATAAGACTTTGCTTTTGCAACATTTAAAGAGACAAAGTTGCCTTTTCCATATTCTTGGCGAATGATGCAACCGTCTTTCCCGATGATTTGCTTAATTGGCAAGCCCGATTGTTTCCACCACGCCACATCCGCCGCGTCACCGAAAGTACATACCATCATAATACCAGTCCCCTTGTCCATTTCGGCGTGCTCGGACGGTACGATAGGCACAGGAATGTCAAACAATGGCACAATAGCCTTTTTGCCAAAATATTTTTTATAACGCTCGTCATCAGGATGCGCGACAACAGCGATACAAGCAGGCAAAAACTCTGGACGGGTTGTTGCGATTGTAAATGACGCATCAGGCTCGCCTTCGACCTTAAAGCGAATGTCGTGGAAGAAAGATGACATTTCGCGATCTTCGACTTCAGCTTGCGCGACTGCGGATTGAAAGTCGATATCCCACATTGTAGGCGATTCGACAGATTTGCATAAACCTTTTTTGACTAAATCCAAAAATGACTCTTGACTGACTTTAATGGCTTTTGGAGCTATAGTCGAATATTTCAGTGACCAGTCATACGAATGACCGATACGGCGGAAGATGTTTTCAAAGACTTTTTCATCGTTTTCAGTTAAAAGCTCGCACGTTTCTACAAAGTTTTTACGCGAGATTTCTTTTAAATCTTTGACATTTTCCACATGCTCAGGCTTGAACGCAAGATCATACGCCAGCTCTGGATTACACGCAACGCCATAATAATTTTGAACGCGTCTTTCCGTTGGCAAGCCGTTATCGTCCCATCCAATCGGATAGAAAATAGCTTTACCATTCATTCTTTGCCAGCGAACTTTTACGTCCGTTTGCGTATAGCTCATAATGTGACCGATATGAAGCGAGCCCGATACCGTTGGAGGTGGCGTATCAACAACATAAGTGTTTTCTCTTGACGCGTCTTTGTCGTAAGCATATACTTTGTTGTCCTCCCAAAAAGTCATACAACGATTTTCGATATTCTCGGAATTGAACTTTTCGTCCAACGATTTAGTTTCTTTATATTCAGTCATAGTCAATCCTTATAATTAAAATAACGTTCGCTATTGTACTTAATCTTAATAGAACTTGCAAGCATTTTTTATGAAAAATTACGTTGGGTAGGCGAAAAACTTAATTGTTTTTAGATAAAGAGTTGAAATAGAAATTGACAAAAAGCTATTTTCTTGCTATTATATAAGTATGACAGGAGAAAAAAGATGCCAGGATTGATGACACATACACGGCAACAGGGTTTGGAAGAGCGTCCTTTGACCAAGGAAGCGGCGCAAAAAGATGTCACAAAACAACGGGCGGAAGAACATCGCCGTTTAATTATGGACACCATCAACCAAAACAAGATTAACTTTAGAAATGAGCAGGAGCGTCAAAAATCCGAGCACTTAACTAATCGTCATCAAGTGGGCTTGCCTCAAATGACGCGTAAAGAGGCTTTGCAAGAAGAGATTCAAGCCAATCCTCATCAAGATTTTGTGTTTGCGGGGGCTAAGGCAGATGCCAGATTTAAAGTCGGGCGCGAGCAAGAGCAACAAGCCAGAGCCAAGAAAGAGCACGGCTTTGAAATGGATGAAAAAGAGGCAAATGATCGTGTGTTGCAGGCGGGCCTGAAACAGGCTAACCCAAAACAAAAGGACGAGTTGAATCGCAAGCTGGACGAGCAAGAAAAAAAGCTCAAGAAAATAATGAAAGATCCAAACATTCCACTTGACAAAAAAGCGCGCATTTTCGAACAAATGGCAAGCTGTGTCAAGATGAAGAACGGTGAAAAGATCAAAACGAAGAAGAATAAGATTAAAGACAGAGCTCAAAATATGTTGAAACGCGTTGATAAAAAACAACGTCAAAAAGTTCAAGCGCAAGCAAAAGCGCGTGGTCAAAAGGTATCACCATTGGCAAGAGCCGCGATGAAGCGCCTTGCAAAAGGGGCGTAAAAACTTTTAAAGGAGAAAGTTATGGATGAGTTGAAAATTGACCAATTTATGGCTGAGATTGAAAACGATATGGAGTACATCCGCGTTTTAGAGCATGAAAAGCCCGCTTTAAGCGAAGCTCAAAAAGAAGAGATTAAAACTTTGCCGAAGGCGGAGCAAGAACGCGCCAAAAAAGAAATGCTCGATCGAATCAAGCAAGAAAAGCGCGAACGGATGTCTTTGCTTATTTCGGCAATCGAAGACAAAATCAAATCCTCTTCTTTGCCACCAGAAGCTAAAAAGTCATTGGCAGATGTGATTGACCAAGCCAAGGATAATGGTTGGAAGTTTTCGCCACAAAATATTCAGCAAGTCGAAATAATCATCGAACAAGATATGGAAGAAAAAAAGCCAAAAGAAAAAACTTCTGATCACATCGTTGTCTCGGTTGCCAAAGGCGCTACAATGGGCGCGGCCGTTATGGCGGCAAGTGCTACGATGAAAGCCACAAAAAGGGTTGTCTCGCAAGCGCACGCTTATCGTGTTGCCCCAAATCGCCGCCCAACCACGACAGTTGATATTGGTGATTTGACAACCTTGAATGAAGATGCGCCTGCCGAAAAAGTTGAAAAAGTACGCAACGTGGGTCAAAAAACATTAGAAAAATACAAAATCACGAAGTATGAAGATTTGCGTTTCAACAAAGAAGTACCACCTGCTCAAAAACGTGCGGCCTTGGCGGCGTATGTTGAAAAGCATCCAGAAGTCAAAAAAGACAAGATTGCCGAAATGACGAAAATTCAAAACATCGCGGTACAAAAATCTATCGCTCGTCATCAGCGCAAGCTTGCCAAAACGGACAAAAAGAACTCCGCGCAACGTCCTGAGACAATGCATTCATCCTTAACTGCTGCTTTACGCAACGCACAAGGGGTGAAAATAGCTCAAACCAAGCCAGTGAACGTCCGCCCAGTTTTAACGCCACAAGAAAAAATCATAATGGCACGTGTCAATCGGATGAAGCAATGTTCGAAAGATTTGCTGACTATGGACGAGATTATGGAAAGATTGGCGCATCCTGCCTTGCGACGCGTATACGAAGCGAAGATGCGTGCGGATCATCCAGACTATTTTGCGGCGCGAGATGAAAGGGCCAGAAGAGACTTTGAAAAAGCTAAGTTGCGTTCTATTCGCCGAAACTACCGCAAGAACGTCAAATCTGGTTTAAAAGATAATTTGACGCGCTTGCAACAACGTGCCGACTTGGAGCAAAAGCCGCGTTTAAAGCCTCGATTGCAGGAAGCTCAACAAGAATCCGATTCTGACAAGCCCCGCGTTGCGGTTAAGGCAAAGAAACACAAGCGCAGCACAAGAACGCTCGCCGAGAACAAACGGACGCAATCCCAGCGCACATTAAATGAAGTTTTAAAGAAAAACCAACGGAAAATCGCTTAAGGTTTCTCTGAAAACTGTCCAGCTGGCACAGCCCCCAAACAACCGCTTTGCTGCTGGATATTATTGCTGCATTTTCTGCCTTCAGCACCGTCCCAATTGGGGCATATCTCGTATATTGAAAACAAATGCCCTCCTTGTGCCTCGCACCAAGTATAAGCACTTCACCAGTTTATCAGTTTGCTACTTCGGCTGTATTCATGACCATTTGTTCCTGTGACGGTGCTGCCTCCTTCACAGCTTTCTGCGTATGCTAAAGAAACGTTGAATGTCACAATTGTTGCCATTACACCAATACTTAAGATTTTTGATCATTTCATTTTGTCCCTTTCTTTTATTGTAATTTGCTTTTTAGTTGCTGTGTTTTATCACTCAAAAGAGCCAGCGCGAAGATTTTTTGCGTTGGTTCTTTGAAATTTTGCGAATAATTTAATCCATTTTCAAAAAATGATTTTTGCCTCCCCTGCTCCCCCTCAACAAAAATCATTTTTTTTGAAGGATAGATTGGGTAGTTTAATCAATTTTATAAAACTGCTGCGGAAAATTATTTACCTGTAGCAATCATTTTAAAAATGCGTCACATCATAAAAGTTTGGGTGCGCTTTTTGACGCGCGCCCGCACCCAAACTTTTTTGGAAAAAGACTTTACTTTATAAAAAAACACATTCTCAAAAGATTTGCGCAACCTTTTCTTCAAAACCGCCGTGAGAATGTTGCGCGGCTCGGCAACTCTGAGGGAAGAGTTTTTAACACAGCGTTCCATAAAGGCTGGCGAAAACTTATAAAAGAGCCAGCGCGAGCGTGCGAAGATTTTTTGCGCCTGCAAAATAAAATAGCGCCAAAAAGATTACTAATGAAAACTCAGTATTTGGATTCTTTAATTTATCAAAAAGATGGCTTCCCCTCTTAAAGCGCGAGGCGTGGGCGCGAAAATGGGCGCCCCGCGCTTTATGGTTATGTAGAAAGTTGCTTTAGTTTATTATCCTCTTTTTCAAAAAAATGATTTTTGCGACCCAGAACCCAACGATTTGTTTGTGTTCTGCCCCCATATTCGCCGCGCGCAGCCGCATTGAAAATCGCGCGGCGAATAGGATAAATCATTATTTGAAATAAAATATTTGCTTTTTAAAAAAGGCTGGCGCGAAAAATTCGCGCGGCGCGCCAGCCTAGGGCTAATGCTATATCAAAAAAATTTGTTTTCATTCCGTATCCTTTCTTGTTTACTGTTCAAAATACGATGCATTGCTTTTCATTCTCAAAAAGAGCCAGCGCGCAAAAATACGCGCGCCCGCGCTGGCTCTTTTTATGCCATTTTAATCGCCGCGCGAATTATATTGCGCCCGCGCGTGGCGAATAAAATGGGGATTTTTCATCTTCAAAATCAGTTGCCGTCTTTTCAAAGATTGGCTCATTCAGCCAGTTTTAGCGGCTTAAGACTAGTCGATTTAAAGGAACGTTTT
>ERZ1023658.52-NODE-52-length-55692-cov-657.447202_pt1 | contig 55692 bp, 79 predicted proteins | sample MGYA00380339_ERZ1023658 | MGnify/ENA primary metagenome ERZ1023658 (study PRJEB33179, sample SAMN07448981) | human gut metagenome | biome: Human-gut; feature: Human associated habitat; material: Faeces | host: Homo sapiens | place: India: Bhopal | collected... | reverse complement strand
CTCGCCTGTGCTCTTCCCTTTCCTCGCCTGTGCCCCTGTCTTTCCTCGCCTGTGCCCTGTCTTTCCTCGCTTGCGTCTAAGCCTCTAAGCCTCTTTGGTCTCTTCCCATCTTTTGCGCCCCTTTCGATGTCTTAATAGTTAACGAACATTAAAGACCAAAAATAATTGCCCAAAAATTTGTCCGTTCCAAAACATTTGCCTAACTTTGCAGCAGAATTAAAAAACAAACTTAATCAAAAAAATTATGAGCGACAAAAATTCTTACAATCACAAGACAAAGAAGTATGAGAGCACAACCGCTCTTCAAGACTACTACGAAGCCCTGCCACCTTTGGCAACCTCACCGCGCGCAGACTTCGTGCGCCGTTTGATGATGGAGTGCAAATGCACCGAGACGAGCGTGAGAGGCTGGATAGCTGGAACGTTCACACCTGCTAAATGGCGCAGGGAGATAATCTCACAGGTAACAGGCATCCCCGAAGAGACGTTGTGGAAGAAGATTGACAACAACAACAAGTAACACAAGTTTAACCCTTAAAATTTAGAACAATGAGTTTAATCAAGAAAGCAAATGAGATTGAGATTACAAAGGTCGTCAAGATGATGATTTACGGACAGGCTGGTATGGGTAAATCTACCCTTGCACTCTCCGCACCTAACCCCCTTTTGCTTGACTTCGATGATGGTGTCAAACGCGTCAATATGCACCACCTCGGCGATAACGTGGGCATCGTGCAGATACACACTTGGCAAGACGTTCTCGAAGTCCTGCAAGAGGACTTGTCAGATTATAAGTCCATCGTAGTAGACACGATAGGCAAGATGATGGACTTTATAATCAGCTACCGATGCGGCAGTCGTAACCCCCGAATCAACGATTGGGGCACGATTAACAACGATTTCAAGGCGTTCGTTAACAACCTGTCAAGCCTCAAGAAAAACGTTATTTTCGTGGCCCACAGGGACTCTCGCAAGGAGGGTGACGAGACAGTGTTTATCCCATCGTTGAGAGAGAAGAACTACAACAGCATCGTAACCGAGCTTGACCTACTCGGCTACCTTGAGATGCGAGCAGAGAACGGCGTGCAAAAGCGCACCATCACATTCGACCCGACAAGCCGCAACGATGGTAAAAATACTTGCAACCTGCCGAGCGTCATGGTCATTCCTACCAATTTGGACAGGAACGGCCAGCCTATCGCCAAAAACGATTTTATCACCACGCAGATTATAGGCCGTTACGGTAAGATGGTAGCCGAGAAAGAGGAAGCCATCAGCGAGTATAACGCACAGCTCGCGGAAATAGAAGAGGGCGTTGCGCAGATTACGGACGCGGCTTCTGCTAACTACTTCGCAGAGCACATCAGCGACTACAAGGGTAACAACTCGGTTATATTCAAGGCGCGCGACCTCTTTAGTAAAAAAGTAAAGGAGCTTGGTCTTGTTTACGACAAGGCAACCAAGAAGTACAACGACAAGGCAGACGACAATGAAAAATGAAGTTCGGTATAAGCTATGGGCAACGCTCTTAGATTCTTATCAGAACTACATAGATGCCTCGGACATCTACGAGGAGTATTGGGGGTTCTCTGACAACCCCCCATTCTCCCTGCAAGAGTTCCAAGACAAACAGTATCAAGCGTTGCTGGACACAATCAACAAAGTACCGTTTGACAGCGAGGCAGCAGACAAGGGTACAGCGTTCAACGAGGTTATAGACTGCGTAGTACTCCATCACAATTCGGACAAAATGCAGATAACCAAGGAACGCAACGACAAAGGAAGCATCACAGGCGTCAAGGCCGTGTACAACAATAGGGAGTTCCATTTCCCCCTGCCCCTTATCCAGCGCATGGCCAGCTACTACAAGGACGGCGTGCCCCAGCAATACGTTGAGGCTACCTTGCCAACAGCCTACGGCGATGTCCTTTTGTACGGCTTCACCGACTACATCCTGCCCTTAAAGATATGCGACTTAAAGACCACAGCGCGTTACAGCGTTGGAAAGTACAAGAAGCACTACCAACATTTGGTTTATCCCTACTGCCTACGGCAGAATGGCGCGGACGTGAGGACATTCGAGTATAACGTGGTCGTGATGTCTAAGTATAACTACGACATTTTCACGGAAACATACCTCTTTAGGCCCGATAGGGACATACCAAGGTTAACGGCTACCTGCGAGGACATCATAAGGTTTTTGCAGGAAAACAAAGAGAAGATAAACAACACAAAGATTTTTAATTTAAGATAACATGGCGAACACAATTTTAGGCACAGTCTTAGAGATTGGCAACACGATTGAGATACCGACAAAGAGCGGTAGCAAGTTCTACAAGAGGATGTTGGTCGTTGACGCGAGCACCTACGACACGTTCACAGGCGAGAAAAGGGAGAACTACCCCAGCTTTCAGTTCCTGCAACGTCACACCGAGGACTTGAACAACGTCAAGGTAGGCGACAAGGTAGCCGTTAAGTTCTTCGTTTCGGGCAGGAAATACGAAAAGGACGGCGAGGCAAGATTTTTTAACGAGGTTGTAGGCTACGCCGTGGAGAAGCAGGAAAACACGCAAAATGCGCCCCAAAGCTACTCACCCGAACAATCACCCATCCAAGGGCAGCAAAGCGCAAATTTGAGTACTTCTACGGCCCAGCAGACAGCCTCAACACAACAGCCAAACGTAAAGACGGATGATTTACCATTTTAAGATTCATGACTATGGAAGAAAACACGCAATCAACACAAAAAGATGCCATCCTCGCCCACCTTAAAGCTTATGGGAGCATTGAGCCATTAACGGCCCTGCGCGAATACGGATGTTACAGGCTGTCCGCCATCATCTACAATCTAAAGATGGACGGCTACGAGATAGACACCGACATCATGACCTCAATAAACAGTGTTACAGGCCGAAGAACCCACTACGCCAAGTATATATTGATAAAATAGGTTAACTATTTGGTAGTTAGCAAAAAATTACGTACCTTTGTAGGCGCAATAATACGATAATGATATACAACTTAACAAACCCATACGACAGGCAGAAGTTCCGCGAAAAGGTTAACCAACTGTTTAAGGAACGAGCATACGTTGAGCTTCGGAAGAAGAAAACGCAACGCAGCCTCGCGCAGAACAGTTACTTGCACCTACTGTTAGGTTACTTCGCTTCGGAGTTCGGCTTCACGCTGGATGAAGTCAAGATTGATTTCTACAAGCGGAAATGCAACCCCGACATATTCGAGGTAACAAGGACTAACAAGCGAGGACAGCAGGTTAAAACCCTGCGTTCAAGTTCTGACCTTGACAAGAGGGAGATGACGTTATCCATCGAACGTTTCCGCAATTGGGCAGCAGCGGAGTGCGGCTTGTACCTGCCAGCACCAAATGAGACTGACGCGTTAATGTACGCGCAGCAACAAGTAGAGAGTTATCAAGAATTTTTATAAAACCAATTTAATTTTACACATCATGTTAGCACATTTGAAAGATTATTTACCAAGTGAGATTGACTTCGTTATCCCCGATGCCGCGAAAAAGCTCTTCCCAGCTACGCTCTTTAACGATGCCAAGAATTTTAAGGAGTGTGAGGCTATCCTCAACGACAAGTTCTCTTGCCTTTTCCCCCGATGGTGAGGTCGCCGAGCGCAAGTATGACAAGCACGAGATTACCGAGATACGCGAGGAGTACTGCGTAAAGGAAGAAAATGACGTACCACAGCGTAAGCAGGAGTTGGAGGAGACCTTGGAAAGCATCAAGGCCATGAAGAAAGCCGCGGAGGAGGCTTACAAATCTATTCTTTTGGAGATTTCCGACTTAGCGGCAAAGGTCAAGCAGGGCACAACGGACTACGCCCTGCCAGCCACGGAAACGGTGCGAATCGCCCTTAATGGCTACTACCTTTTCTACGCGTGGGTAGACGGCAAGATGAAGCTTGCCAAGGCCGAGAAAATACCACAATGGGATAGAAACGGCTTGTGGTCTAACGAGGAGCAGAACCGAAAGGCAATGAAAGACGTTTTCGGCCTTGACTTCCCCGAAGTTAAAAAGCCAAAGGACGCAGAGGACACCGAGGCAGAAGCCGACACGGACGAGGCTACGGACGAAGCAGAGACGGAAGCCGACTACGAGCAGGAGACCACCTACGAGGACGAGGACGATGATGATTCCGACAACCTGCCATTCGCTGACGAGTAAGATATAAGCGCATACCGTTTGCGCATAGACTGAAAAACTAAATTTTATAACAACATGATACACAACAAGCCACCACCATTTGGTGAACCGCACGCCCTGCGTTAATGGGCAAAGAGAACTAATAAATTTAATAAACAACAAACTATAGGTTGTTGATTGGGATAAGATAAGATAAGGGCGCGGCATCAAGCTGCGCCCGTTTTCACACACTCACACAAAATGCGATGAAGTACATTCTACGAGACTACCAAAGAGCCGCAAGCATAGCCGCGGTTAGATGCCTTACAGGTGAGCAAAAGGAAAACGGCCTTTTGATTCTTCCGACAGGTTCGGGAAAATCTCTTATTATAGCCGACATAGCCGCGCACCTGTCCGAACCTTTGATTGTCTTGCAACCATCAAAGGAAATACTGGAGCAAAACTACGCTAAATACCTTAGCTACGGCTTCGACAATGCCGCCATTTATTCCGCATCAGCAGGGCGAAAGGATATTGGTCAAGTTACGTTCGCCATGATAGGCAGCGTCATGCACCACATGGCCGACTTTTCTCATTTTTACAAAGTGATTATTGATGAAGCACATGGATGTAAACCCACGGACGGAATGTATAAAAAATTCATCCAAGCCGAGGACAGGCGCGTGGTAGGGTTGACCGCCACACCTTACAGGCTGAAGTCCTACGAGCTTATGGGAAGCCAACTAAAATTCCTTACTCGCACACGCCCACGCATCTTTGATAAGGTCTTATACTATGTGCAAATCTCGGACTTGTTGGCAAAGGGTTTCCTTGCAAAGTTAAGGTATTTCGACCTAACGGAAATTGATTTGGGACACGTTCGCAGCAACTCCACAGGCGCGGACTATGATGAAAAATCATTACTTAAAGAATACGAGCGCACAGGGTTTTACAACAAGATAGTAACAACCATCCGCAGGGTATCACGGCCGAAAAACGGAATACCACGCAAGGGCATACTTGTGTTTACTCGGTTTGTAAAGGAAGCCGAGAAGATAGCGCACGACATCCCACACTCCGCCATCGTTACAGGCATGACGCCAAAGCGCGATAGAGAGGCTATCCTGCAACGCTTTAAGCGCGGTGATATAAAGGTCGTTGCCAACGTGGGGACACTCACAACAGGCTTCGATTATCCCGAACTTGATACGGTTATCATGGCACGACCCACCAAGAGCCTCGCTTTGTGGTATCAATGCGTGGGGAGAGTACTCCGACCAGCTAAGGGCAAGGACGGATGGGTCATTGACTTGTGCGGCAATTACAAGCGATTCGGCGATGTCGCAGACATGAAAATAGACGTTGAAAAACCGAATACCGAAAGATGGTGCATTAAGTCTAACGGAAAGCAATTAACAAACGTTTTTTACTAATTAATTATACATTATGCCATACTACATTAGAAGAAAGAAAACAGCCGCGAAAAGCGGCTCTAACAAGGCCACAAGAAGCACCAAGGGCAACAAGTCAACACTTGTCAAGAAGCTTGATAAATATTTCGCGCTCTACATACGGTTGCGCGATGCGATGCCCAGCGGTTACTTCCGCTGCATTTCCTGCGGACGTATAAAGCCATTCGAGGAGAGCGACTGCGGACATTTCCATAGCCGAATACACATGGCTACGAGGTTTGACGAGGAGAATTGCAACGCGGAATGTCGCTACTGCCTCACGCCCGATGCCTTAATCTTAATGGCTGACTTGTGTTGGAAGCCGTTAGGGTCGGTCATGGTTGGCGACCTGCTTTTTGGTTTTAACGAGGACTTGAAGAAAACTACATCCAAATTGCTCAAGGTGTCTACCGTCACGTCAATCGAATACGACAACCAGCCTGTTTATGATGTAGAGCTGGAGAACGGCGAACACGTCAAGACTACCGCCGAGCACAAATGGGTAGGCAGACATGGAGAATCGTCACGGCTGGAATGGATAGCGACTAAAGACCTATTGGTTAACGGTCTTACCATGAGTGGCGAGCGCAGGGCGGACAGTGTTACCACGGAGGTAAGCAAAATTATTTTGGGGAAGCTTTGGAAGCTCAACCGTTGTGTAAAGGTCAAGTCCGTCAAGCCTCTTGGCACGCAGCAAATCGTAGTCATGGGGACATCCTCACATACATTCATCGCTAACGGTTACGCCATGCACAACTGCAACAGGTTCTCGGCTGACCACCTTGTAGGTTACCAACGCAACCTCATTCAGAAGATAGGGCAAAAACGATTCGACCTGCTAAACGTCAAGGCACACTCCGCTAAACACTTCATGGACTTCGAGCTGGAAGAGATGATTGAGCACTACAAGACCGAGTGCAAGAGGCTATCATCACTAAAGGGCATAAGGGTGAATATTTAAGAGTGTTAATCACAATGTTAAAACCACCCCAAACCATTGCAGATTAGCAGGATATTAGTACCTTTGCATCAGTAAAGTTTCTTTTCATCGTTTTTTTGTTTATACAGGTTTTAAGATTGATTAATTATTGTCTTGAGGGTAGGATGTAGTGATACATCTTACCCTTTTTTCTGATAGCATGGCCCAAAGTTAAAAAGCTTAAAAAACAAAACTTTTCGGCTCAAATATTTGGCGCGTACAAATAAATTGCCTACCTTTGCAGCTGTTAAAGAAAAGCAAAGCATTAAAACATATCATCATGTGCAATACAACTAAACATAAGGACTTCGTGATAACCACGGACGCGCAGGAGTTGGTAGACCAGCTCTCGGACGAAATGGCAGGTAACCTATTTAAGGCTATCATCCACTACGCCAGCACAGGCGAACAACCACAGTATAACGACCTGCTTTCAAAGTTCGCGTTTTACGGCGTGACGAGGTTCGCCAACGTTGTATGGTCAGAGTTTGGCGACATCTCTGATTGCTTCGGGAAGAAGAGACGCGGAGCACCTAAAGGCAATTGCAACGCATCCAAGAGAGCCGAACAGCCAAAGGACGTTTTCTCTCTTGAAACCGTTAATGATGATAACGAGGAGCAGGAGGGCGACATCATTGAGGACGAGGATGAAGCCCCAGCGGAGGAAGAGCAAAAGGAGGGCAAGGAGCAGGAAAGCGAGGAAGAGCCATTGCCGAAAGGCGTGACTATCAACTACGGCAAGTTACTCGCGTTCTTTAACGAGATGATGGAAGGGCAGGTTATCCCATCGCTAAAAATAATCACGCAGAAGCGAAAGAATAACATCAACGCGCGATGCCGTGAATACGGAAAGAACGCCATCTTTGAGGCTATCAGCAAGGCGGCAAAATCTGACTTCCTCAACGGCAAGAACAACAGGGGATGGGTGGCCGACTTCGACTGGATATTTCGCCCTAACAACTTCCCTAAAGTCTTGGAGGGCAATTACGACAACAAGGCCACGGCACAAGGCGGAAGCGGTCAAGACATCTACGACAAGCATAGTGGAAACTTTGACGCAGGGCAGCTCAACGTAGAGGAATACGAAAAGACATGGGATGAAATTTTAGGTACAAGTAATAACAACGATAAATAACGACATACGATGAAGAAGATTGACGACAAACTGGCTATTGACGTGGAAGCCATGACAAAAGCTCTACTGGCAACGAAGATGCCGAGAAAGGTCTTTAAGATGCCATGCACGAACGCACAGGCATTTGCCCTGCTTCTATCCGCATACAAGGCGGAGGTGATACACAGGGGCAGGGAGTTCGCCTACGATGATGCCACAAAGGAGAATATCAAAGCGTTGGCGGACTACCTTACAGGCGATAGTAAAAAATTCGGCTTCATGTTGCTTGGCAATTATGGCAACGGCAAAACAACGTTACTTTACGCCTTTCAAAACCTGCTTAACTACTTCGCGCGAAACGACTACATTGACCGCGAGTTTGGCATGAGGATAGTGGACGCAAAGGAGGTCATCGCGATTGCGAGGGACGAGACCTACAAGCAAATGGAAATCGTAAAAAAGTCCCCCATGCTCGCTATCGAAGACCTCGGCAGGGAGAACACGGAAATACTTGACTACGGCAACGGATATTCACCTGTCATTGACATCTTGGAATACAGGTACAAGGAGCAGCTTTTCACCGCCTTTACCTCTAACCTTACGCTCGAAATGCTCACCGCTAAGTATGGCAAGCGAGTGGCCGACAGGCTTCGGGAAATGTTCACGACAATCGTTTTCAAGAACGTGTCGTACCGTTAAATTGATAAATCACAAATAAAAATATTTACAACTATGGCAAAAGAAATTATTTTCAAGGGTGAACCATTCAAGCGCGACCCACGTAAGACAACCGCGTATAGGGACAGCCAGCTGGCAATAGTCCTTACCGAGCAAAACGAATACCTAACCACAAGTGAGGAAAGGGCGTTGCACTACCGCACAGTCCTTGCCGCCATCCAATGGGCAAGGAAGTTAGACAAGGAATATGCCAAGGCGCGCGAACGTTACATGGCGTATATGAGATTTACAAATCGTGTGTTATGAGCTGGCAAGCAATCTTTATGCGCGCAATGCTTATTGCGGCAACGGCCACGCTTCTGCTTTTCGGCATCAAGACAGCGTGGAGCGTTTGGAAGTCAAGAAAAGAGATAAAGGAAATAAAAAAGATTTACGAAAATGGATAAGAACAATAAATTGACAGCTGCCGACATCCCCAGCGAGATGATGGAGGCTATGCGTAGGCAGTTTGACGCCACGCCACAGGTAAGCCAGTTGAGGACAAAGCAACAATTGCTCATTGGCAAGGGTAACTACCTTGCGGCCCTTGAAGTCGGCAAGGAGATAGACAAGCTTTACAACGCTTTCGTAACTGAATACGTAAAGCTAAGTAACGACAACGCCGAAAACATTGACGTTAGGAGCATAGGTCTTTCCAAGGAGCAGTTAGCCAAGGTTGACACGCTCACGCTTGCGCTATTTATGTGCTGCGACATCATTGATTCCTGCATCCTTGACATTAACAACGTGTTGGCAACCAAGGACGACACGTTGAGGTACGAGGCATTTGACGACATCAAGGACTTGCCAAAGATGGTCAAGGGTAAATTATCCATCCTGCAAGAGATGACCACGATTATGCAGGGCAACACGTGGGCCGACATTACGGATAATATGTACAAGATGATGTTTAACAAGGCTAAAGCCATTATCGCCAAGAAAGGCAAAAAGCTTAGCGAAAAATAATTTACAGTCATGGAAGAAAAACGAGTTTACCTGCTTACAAGGGTTGAGAATGAAGAAGTCCGTAGGGCCGTTTACGGCGACCTCGGTGACGCCCTTAAAGCGTTCAACCAGCAATGTAAAACGCTGATTAACCAAGGCTACGTATGTGATACAGCCTCGGTAGATTGTTACCTCGCTTACACCAAGGTTAACAACTACATCAAGAGCGGACGCAATGGGGTGCGCCTAAAGATTGAGAGCGTTCCCTTTATCAAATAACAATCAAAAAAGTTTACAATCATGGAAAAAGTTAATTTGAGTGACTATCAAAAAGTAGCGACCGAAAGTTGTTTTAACGCTGCCGCCATAGGTCAACACACGCTCGGACTGACGGATAAGGTTCTGAACGTAGCCAACACGGTTAAGGCCGTAGAGCGTTACCGCCATAGCGACTATTCTCAAGCCGAGACAAGACGAGGCATTGCGGATAGCCTCGGCGAGGTGATAAGGTATTGTGCCGCCCTGTCCCACGACCTCGGCTATTCGCTGGAGGAGATAGCGTTGCTAAACTACGGCAAGCTAAAGTCAAGGCAGAAGCGCAACAAGATTCACGGAAGCGGTGACAACCGCTAAGTAGACATTCTTTACCACGGAAAGAGCCATGAGGGTAACCTCGTGGCCCTTTTTCGTTCTTGCAGCAAGGCTTTTTTGTTAACGGATGTGATAAAAGTGTTAACGTAATGTTAAACCAAGGAAAATGTTTTGGGCGTATATAAAAACGTTGTATCTTTGCAGCAACAAAAGTAAATAACAACAACTTAAAATTTTTAGAGCAATGGAAAAGGCAAACGAAATCAAGTATTTGAAGATGTTAAAAGGCGACACCTACTTCGCCGACACGTTCTCAAACGCAACGATAGACAGGATGTGCGAGAACATTAAAAACGATTTTCCCATCCTGTTAGGTACGGAGTTCGAGGAGAAGCAGAGGCAAAAGGTGGACGGTCTCAACGCGAAGATAAAGAGCTTATCCGACCAGCTCGCAGCAAAAGACGAGGGATGGGAAAAGCACATTGAGGAGTTCGGGCGCAACCTCGTTGAGAGAATGGACGATACCGACCTCGTTTATGCCGAGATTGAAAAAGAATTTGGCATTGACTTCATCATCAAGGCAAAACACGCAAAGGGCATCGCCCTTAACGAGGACGAGATTAATTACCTTGTAAGCAAGATTTAACAACAACATGGAGTGCTCAACCAGCACTCCATATAACTTTAAGAGCTATGAAAGTTTACGTAATACTTGACGAGAAAAAGGGACACATAGAGAGGTGTCCGACTTATAAACGCTGGATAGACGCGGTTATCAAAGCTAACGCTATGGGCGAGGGGTTCAAGGTTATTGAAGAGGACTTCGTATCTCCGACTTATAAGACCTGCCGCCCTTGGAAGATGCAACGCAAATGCCTCGGTTGCGCCATGTGTGATGCCGTTTTAGAGGCAAGAAAGCAACGTTAGACGTTTAATTTGCCGTAACCTTACCAACTAACCACGCGATAAGATTACGGCCTTAATTTTTACTTTATGGTAGTTTGGATATTATTTAAGACCGATGAATCACACACGACAAGCTCGCGCGAGATAATTGGTATTTTCACCTTGGCGTCTGAAATGATAGACGCCATGCTGGAGAATGGGGCGACTAAACAACAAGTTATGGAGACTATCGCCAGCGAAGCGCATCGAAGCTGTCTAAGCGGTAAGGGCTACGAGTTCGAGCGCGAGCCGAGGGAGTTGAATAAATACGACATCCTATGAAAACGAAAACTTATGTACCTTTGGGCAAAAACTGCCCATTCAGAGAGCGAGACCTACTTCATGGCGAGGAGTGCTACTACGGCAACGGCGTGAGAAAATGCCCATACTTCGTAAAATATTGTTGGCTGGGGAAACACGACAGCCACATAGAATGTACTCACCCATCTTTGAAGAAGTACGTCCAGTTGTCCCTGTTTTGATAAGGGCCGAAAACGTACGAAAAACAGCCGAAAACGTACGAAAAACAGCCGAAAACGTACCGAAAAGGGCCGAGAACGTACCGAATGAATAAGTTTAGCGAGGGTGTAAAATGTTCGCTAATTTATTCGTTATTTCAGTAAGAAATTAGTATATTTGTAGTATTAACTTAAAAGATTAAAGGCAATGAGGTTAGAACCAATTAGCGAAAAATTCGCAAAAGACACATGGGAGGCAAGAAACAAATGTCCGTGGTTTTTCATGCCATCAGACGCGCCAGTTCCTGCAACGCTCAAAAGCGAAGAGGACTATTACAGGGTCATGGCTAACGCTGGTAACTGCGCCATGTATGCCATCGTGGAGGACGGCATGATGATAGGCTCGGTAAAGCTGCGGAAAAATGGCGAGCTTAGCTTCTATATACTCCGCCCCGAATACGAGGGCAGGGGGTTAGCAAAACAAGCTATTGAAAAAGTACTTGATACCGCCTTTTCCATATCTTTCAACACGTATGACATGGTTTTCGCATGGGTCAACACGAATGATGCCGCAAGCTATTGTTTACTGGCAAAATTAGGCTTCAAGGCCGTTGGCGCATCGCTTATTCACCCGAATGTTCACCGCTTAGAAATAACACGTTCACAATGGAAAACAAAAAAATAATGGTTATTGCGCCCCACGCCAAGGACGAGATTTTGGGGTGCGGAGGCTACCTGCTACACAACAAGGGTCGTTGCCAAATCTTATTGGTTGTTGCCACGATAGGAGGCAAGGATGATGGAGAGTGTGACACACGGTTAGAGGAGTTCAAGGCCGTGTGCACAAGGCTTGGAGCTATTGGCGTGCCATTGTATAGAGGCAAGGACGCAGGACTTGAAAATGTTTCGGCTTTCAAGCTGACGGCAAGGCTCAACGAATTAATATATAGCTTCAAGCCTACCGAGATATTCGTTAGCGTTCCTTACAGTAATCAAGACGGCAACAAGCTATATAACTGCGCTATGGCAGCGTTACCCATTTGGGGCGGCTACCATCCTACAAAGATATTTATGTACGAATATCCATTCACGGTGCAAGTACACGACAGGCCCGACTGCGGCAGGGTCTACCACGACATAACGGACGTGGTTGACGATAAGGTCAAGCTGTTTAACTTGTACGGCTCGCAGGTTAAGGACGCGCCAAGTCCGTACAACGAGCGCGGCATCAAGGCCCTTGCCGCCGTTAGAGGACTGGAAAGCGGCTACGACTTCATGGAGATGTATTACTTACAAAAAGCAATCTTATGAAATACGATTACATTGTCATAGGGGCAGGATTGACTGGGGCGTTATTCGCCCACGCTCTAACCAAACGTGGGTATAACGTTCTTGTCGTTGAGAAAAACAAGAAAATTGGCGGCTTGTGCTCAACGAGCCTACAACATGGCATCATGGTGCATGACTATGGGCCACACATCTTCCGAACTGACGATAGTGACGTTTGGAGCTTCGTCAACTCGGTGTGCGAGTTCCAGCCAATCGTCTACACGCCGATAGCGATATACAGGGGCAAGGCGTATAACCTGCCTATCAACATGAATACCTTTGCGCAGCTCTATGGAGTGACCACGCCACACGAAGCGTATAAGGCATTGCTGGAGGACATCGTGACGTCTCCCTGCCCACCGCGCTCGCTGGAAGATTACGCCCTTGCCAAGTATGGTTACACGGTCTTTAAGACGTTAATAGAGGGTTACACCTTGAAGCGTTGGGGAACGAGCGCACAGGCGTTACCGCCATGCCTTTTGAGCGATATTCCGTTGAGGCTGACCTACAATAACAGCTACTACGAGGAGAAGCACCAAGGCGTGCCTAAACTTGGCTACACGGCTTTTATCGCGAGGTTGTTGGAGGGTAGCGACATAGCCATTCAAAGCGAATACGATATGCCCTTTGAGGACTTCGTAAGGAACGTATCGAAGCGTAAAGGCGTCATTTATACAGGCCGTCTTGATGAACTTTTCAATTATAGATACGGCAAGCTTGAGTTCCGCTCACTAAGTTACGAGCACATTTACTACGGAAACGAGAACAACCTACAAGGCGTGTCGGTGATTAATTACACCGACCTTGATGTCCCCTACCTAAGGTCTATTGAGCACAAGCATTTTCTTAACCAGCAATGCAAGGGCACGATGATTACGTATGAATATCCGTCAGAGGGAGGTATGCCGATGTACCCTGTTTGCGATGATAAGAATTTAGCCTTGCAACGCAGATACCGAGCAATGGCGGATAAGATACCGAACCTTATTTGCACAGGTCGGCTGGCCGACTTCCGCCCTTATAACATGGCGCAAATCGTCAGAAATGTCATGGACTGGGAAAAAGAATTAAAGTAACAACATTAAATAGTAAACAATATGGCATGGTTAGCAGTAGATAAAGACGGTACGGAAAAGGTTTTCGATGTACAACCGTTTAGAGGTAACACGCAGGAAGATAAAGACCACGTGTGGGGGTTACGCGCTGGGGAAGAATACGATAGGTGGTATCCTCAACATGACGGACGCGAGGACGACACAGGCTACGCCTACTACCTTGGCGACTACGTAAAGCTGCCACACGGCACGATAGGCACGCTTATTGGCAGAGAGTTAACATGGAGTGACGAGGCTGTCGAACTCAAGGAAAGAGCCACAGGCCACTACAACATACAGTATCAAAAATGGTTTTGGAGCGACCACATAATTGTGACGGATGCCGTCAACAACGCATCCGTACAGGTGTCCTTATTCAATAATCAAGAGATGAAAGACGATTATCACGCGGACGCCCTTATATACGCCCTTTACGTTGGCGAGCACAGCCGCAAGCGCGGTATAGGTAAGGAACTTCTTGCACAGGCCGAACAGCTCGCGCGTGACCATCATTGCCGCGCCGTGGCTCTCGAATGGGATGGAACGGCAACCCCACGGTGGACGCGCGATTGGTATCTTAGGCAAGGGTATAAAGACACAGGGGAGGAGACTGACTGCGACCTGCTTGTTAAAGACCTAAGCAAGGGAGGCAACGATGAACAAAAACACGTGTGATAATACCTTGGTTTTCGGTAGTTGTTACCTGCGAAGTTGTATTGAAGTCCCTGCGCTGACCGCAGGGAGGGCAAGGTGGAAAGCCTTTTACGCTAAGTTCCCTTGGCTCAAAGGTCAACCATTTTACCTTAGACGTTCGTGTTACTGGGCGAACGGCGAAAGACACCTAAGAGCGGTTAAGGTTAAGCTCAAAAGGATATAGAATGAGAGGTACGCATCCGTTATTCCGCGATGGGATAGCGGATGTTTTGTTATTAACAAGGACGCCTAAATTTTGCAATATCAAAAAATATTCGTATATTTGCCAAAAGTAAAAGAACAAAAAGATTAAAGACTATGGTTAAAGATGCGATTCAGAAGCGGATGTCCGCAAAAAAGAAACAGGTATTGAAAGCACTCAACGATGGTATGGGCATCGTTAGCTACGCTTGCAAGGTTTGTAACATCTCGCGCAATACGTTCTACGTATGGAAAAACAATGACGAGGTGTTTGCGCATGAATGTGAAATAATACAGGAAAACACGATAGACAACGTAGAAAGCAAGCTTTTTAAGGCCATTTCCAAGGGCAACCTAACCGCCATTATTTTCTACCTCAAGACCCACGGTAAAAAGCGCGGCTACGTTGAAAGCATCAACAATAATGTAAACGTTAACTCATTCGAGGAGCTATTGAAGCAGATACCCGAAGATAACGAAGATGATAAGAAGTGAATAAGGACAAAGCAATACGCAAAATAATAGAGTGGCGGCAAGACTGGAATAAGTTTTGCTATGAGGCATTGCACGCCCGACTTGACAGGGAGCAACAGGCCATCATAGACAGCGTGCAGCACAACCCCCGAACGACCGTTAGGAGTGGAACTGCGCGCGGAAAAGACTATGTTTCTGCGTGTGCTTGCCTTAGCTTCTTTTACCTCACGCCACGATGGGATAAAGACGGCCATCTTGTCAAGAATACCAAGGTGGCCGTAACTGCGCCTACTGATAGGCAGATAGGTAACATTATGATGCCTGAATTAATCAGATTGTTCCGAAATGCTAAGTTTTTGCCAGGCTATGTGACATCTCGTAAAATTGCGACCGATTACACCGAGTGGTTTTTGACAGGCTTTAAGGCTGGAGACGATGATGTAGAGGCTTGGTCGGGTTTCCACGCAGTTAACACGATGTTTGCCGTGACCGAGGCTTCGGGTATCAGCGAAACAACGTATAATTCCTTGGAGGGTAACTTGCAAGGCAATTCGCGCTTGTTGCTGGTTTTTAACCCGAACAGCACGACAGGCTATGCCGCGCGCTCGTTTGTTTCTGACCGCTTTAAGAAGTTTACGCTTAACAGCCTCAACGCCGTCAACGTGGTTAAGAAAAAAGTTGTTATCCAAGGTCAAGTTGATTACGACTGGGTAGCCGATAAGGTCAAGAACTGGTGTCACCCTATCGAAAAGCGAGACTACAACGAGGGCGAGGGAGACTTCAAATGGGAGGGCGGAATATATCGCCCGAACGACCTGTTTCGTGTAAAGGTTCTTGGTATGTTTCCGAGGGTTTCGGAGGATGTCTTGATACCTTACGAGTGGATAGAGATTGCGAACCGCAGATGGAAGCAGATGCAGGACGAACACTTCGTGCCGCGGAAGCATTGCAGGTTAGGCGTTGATGTCGCAGGAATGGGCCGAGATAGTTCGGTCTTGTGCCCACGTTACGGTAACTACGTGGAGAAGTTTGACGCCTACCAGTCGGCAGGACACGCCGACCACATGATGATAGCAGGAAGAATCGTGCAATACGTCAAGGATAAGGACGCAAAAGCCTTTATTGATACGATAGGCGAGGGAGCTGGCGTTTATTCGCGCTTGGAGGAACAGGGTTATTATAACAGCTATTCGGCAAAGTTCAGCGAGGGCGCGAAAGATTTGCACGATGTCACAGGGCAATATGAGTTCGGAAATATGAGGGCTTATTGCTACTGGACTATGCGCGACTATTTCAACCCGAAAAACGGCTTCGACATCGCCGTACCGCCTAACGACCTATTCTTGGAGGAGTGCACCAACACGCGTTGGTTCTTCCGTAGCGATGGTAAAATCATGATAGAGCCGAAAGACAAGATAAAGGAGAAGCTGAAAAGGTCGCCCGATAATGCGGATGCACTCGCGCTCACATTCTATCCAAGAGACTACGATTACAGCAACGACAGCGAAATAGAACAAGCTTTTTTGTAATAACCGCTTGTTGTTTGCCGAAAAAAGTGTATCTTTGCAAGTGACCATATATATTTGAGTGTAAGTTAGTTGTATTTTGTATTTTTGCTTTTGATTAACTCATGTATTTCGTTTTTTAAGTTCTAAACGATTTTCATTGCGTATTGGCGCATCCGATTCGAGAGAACAGGATGCGCCATTTTTTATGCCCCTTTGCCGTGTTAAGTGTTAAAGTAATGTTAAAGGGGGGAAAAATATTTGGAGCGCATGAAAAAGCGTTGTATCTTTGCAGCAACAAAAGTAAAGAACAACAACTTAAAGATTTATAGCAATGAAAAAACAAAGCATCGAATACGCAAAGCTGTGGATAAAGCAAGGCAACCCTTGTTGCTATCACTTCGGTTGGGACTGGAACGGCGGCAAGTTCCAAAAGCTCACAAAGAAAGAAGCAAATAAGATGCTACCCAATTATACTTTCGGCATCAGTATTCGCAACCTTTCGTTCGTCAATATAGACGGCGTTGAGACGTTGGAGTTCAACGAACTTCCAGCCAGCGCAATGTTCTAAGACAAGACACCAAGATTCAAAAGTAAAAATAACAAACAACAATTAAAAATCAATACACTATGAAAAAGTCAATTATTTTCGCTGCATTTGCAGCTGCCCTTTTTTCGTTCACGACCAGTAGCTGCGATAACGACACGCCAGTAGACGAGATTCAGACAAACGAGAACGAAGCCTACGCTTTTGACGGCGTAAAGTTCGGTATGAACGTGTCACAGGTCAACGCCGTCAAGTATGACGACATCCAGTATGACGGTGGCGATTCGTACAAGGGTGATTGCTCCTACACCATAGGCCGTTACGTCATTAACTCCGATGGCAAGGCACAGGGGCACGAATGGGACAACCCGATGTTCCACATAGACCCAAATTACGGTCTATACATGATGTCGCTCGGTGAGTACATTGACATCGCACAATGCCCTTATTTTTTGGACGAAATCATCGAAGAACTTAACATTGAGAACAAAGGAAAACACGTTATCCTTAAAGACCCACACACGTTCTCCATCCCATACTACCGTGACGGCATGGATTTGAACAAAACGGTGGTCGGTGCATGGAGCGTTGGAAGCAAGGCCACGTACCTGCTTGTAACCAAGCTTAACTACCGTGTGGTCATGGTGCAAGTAGCCACTATTGACGAAAGCATAAGCGCAAAGATAAATGGCAAGAGCCACAGCGCAAAGCGTAATGTAATGCGCAGCTGCGAGGACTGGAGCTTTGAAAGCATTGACAATGCAGAGCGTTAACATAATGTACCGTTGCGAGGACTGCGCCCTTGCGGATAAATACGGAAGAGATTGCAAGCTTGGGTTAATGTCGCCAGTCCTGCTTTTGCTTGCAGGGAAGCGAGATTGCCCAAACTTCAAGCCGAAAACAGCACAGCAAATCGAAGAACAAATTGAAGAATCATGAAAAAACAAGGAGATACGCTTCACTTGGTTCTCAAGACCGAGTGGTTTCGCAAGATAGCCACAGGCGAGAAAAGGGAAGAATACCGCGAGATTAAGCCATACTACCTTAGTCGCTTTTGCACCAAGGAATGGAAATTGGCATACGACCGTGTTACAACCGACATAAAGTATGCTAAATCTGCGCTATTTACCTTTCCGCGGAAATACAAGTACGTGGTATTCCAAGAGGGTTACAGGCACAACGCCCCAAAGATTCGTTTCTACGTTGATGGCATCAGTATAGGGCATGGAGACCCGAAGCTTGGCGCACCTGCCGAGGAGTGTTTTATAATCAAGCTTGGCACGATGATACCCATGAGCCTATAAGAGGTGACAGTGATTCAAGCTCTATTAATTCACGCATTAATTAGACTTTACGATTATGGTAAAATTCACAGGCGATGTCCGTTGCTTCAATATTTCGAGGCTTGGCGGCTTTCGGTTCATCCTTGCCTACGCACGCTCTCATTATCCGAAAAACAAATATTGGTGTATAGACCCAGCGACAAACTTGTGCTACTGCTTTTCGCGCAAGGATGATTGCAAAAAATTTGAGAGCCTATAATATAGAAAAGATATTGTTTTAAGTTTCATAAATTCATCATGTTAGTAAATCGCGACAGCGGTCGCAGGACTTCGCGATGAAGTCCACAATTTTAAGTTGTTTTGTGTGTTGAGGCTATGTCATGACGGCATAGCCTCTTTTTTGTTTAAGGTTAAGGAATTTTTCGCAACACTTTGTCGTTCGGGAAATTTTTGCTATATTTGCAGCGCATCCACGCTTAGATGCGGAGATGCCGTCAGAATATTACGATACAACGTTAAATAATTCGATATGGAAGAAATGAAGAAACCGCGATTAAGGGGCGGAAGTCAAAACCCGATAGTCTTTCATGATTATGAGAGCTACGTGGCGAAGTTTGCGAACAATGAAAAGACAACCGATGATACCTATACACCGCCCGATGTCTATGAAGCTGTCCTCAACTATGTAAAAAGCATTTACCCGATGGAGGGCAAGGTTATACTAAGGCCATTCTATCCAAACGGAGACTATGAACACGCAGACTACCCCGAAAACGGCGTGGTTATAGATAACCCACCATTCTCAATTTTTACGGAGATTTGCAGGTTTTACAGTGAACGTAAGATACCTTTTTTCTTATTCGGAAATGGCCTTACCATATTTTCGTGTCTGAAGTATTGCTCGGCAGTTATTATCGCTCCAAGGATAGAGTTTACCAACGGCGCAAAGATACAATGCAATTTTGCCACAAACCTCATAGGCGACACGCTGGTAACCACGGCGCACGAACTATCAAAAGCTATTGCCGCGTGCCCATCGCAGACGCAGGGAGCTATCATCACTAAATATCAATACCCAAAGGAACTGCTTGCCGTGTCGGACTTCCAAACAATGGCGAGGGGCAACGAAAATTTCGCTATTAAGAGGAGCGAGGCAGTCCTTGTCGGTAACCTTGACAATCACCCGAAAAAAGGCGGCTTGTTTGGTTATCACCTGCTAACATCTCCAGCAGTAGCAGAGAGAGCGGCACAGGTCAAAGAGGCAGCGAGGGGCGTGGTTACCTTGTCACTAAGTGAGAGGGAACAGGCGATAGTCAACAGCTTAAAACGCTAAATTCTTCTTGCAGCGCAAATAAAATCTAAGTTCGGTTAATCGTTAAGGCTATGCTAATTTAAGCGTAGCCTTTTTCTTTTGTTTACACCAAATAAAATTTCCGTAATACTTTGATAATCAAAAATATTTTGCTATATTTGCAGCGATAATTATAATACGATTAACAACATGGACGAAGAACTGCAAGATATTTTAGATTTTGAGAACAAGCCATTGTCCCAAATCATAGGCGAGTTAAAGGAAAAGTCCGTCAAGCTGCAAGACTGGCAAAAGCTACTTGTAGACTACGAGCCGACCTTGCACCCGATTCTCTCTGACCACGAGAACCTAAAAGACAAGCACAGGAAAGACGGCACGACCGAGAAGTCCTCACGCATTTGTATAGGCTTGGAGAAACTGCTTACAAAGCGTTTCAAGGAGTTCACGTTTGCTATCCCTGTAAAGAGGGTTTACAGCAATATTAACGGCAACGCAACGCGGCAAGAGATTGTGGGCGCAATTGAGGCTGTCTACAAAAACGCGCACATTAATAACGAAAACTTGAAACGAGGCTTGATGCTTTACGCTTCATGCTCAATATTCACGATATGGTATGCCGTCAGAAAAGAAAACGACCTTTACGGCTTTCATAGTAATTTTAAGCTGAAGTGTAAGACGTATTCACCAATGAACGGCGTCACCTTGTACCCATTGATTAACGAGCTGGATGATATGCTCGCGATGTCGTTTGGCTATACTAAGACGATAGCTAACAAGGAGGTAACCTACTTCGAGACCTACACCGACACAAAGCACTATATATGGCGCAAGAGCCTGTCAACAGGAGGATGGGAGGCTGTAACGCTCAATTCGGAGACAGGCGAGCAGGGCGAGGACATCATCTTATTGGGCAAAATTCCCGGCGTTTTCGCGTATTTACCGCAGCCTGTTTACTTCGGCTTAACTCCGCTGCGTTCTGAAATAGAATACACATTGTCGCGTAATGGTAACGTCATTGCATACAACGCGTCACCTATCATCAAGGTGTCGGGAGCTGTCAAGGGCGAAGAGAAAAAGGGCGAAAGCTCAAGGGTGTGGCGCACCGAGAATGGCGGAGACGTCTCTTATGTGTCTTGGAATCAAGCTATCGAAGCCTTAAAATATCATGTAGACACCATGCTAAAGCTTTACTGGATGCAAGCGCAGATTCCCGACATATCGTTTGAGAACATGAAAGGCTTAGGTAGCATTGGCTTCGATGCTCGGCAGACCCTATTGATGGATGCGCACCTTAAAGTCGGTGATGTTAGCGGCTTGTGGGTTGAGTTCTTCGAGCGTGAGTGCAACGTGATAAAGGCTTTCCTTTCCATCCTTAACCCGAAATGGGCAAAGGAGATGCCGAACGTAGTCGTAGACCACATTATTACGCCTTACGTACAAAACGATGAATCAGCGCAGGTAAGCGTCAGAATGAAAGCCAATGGCGGCAAGCCGATTGAAAGCCAGCTTGAAAGCATCGAAAGGTTCGGCAAGAGCAGCAACGCGCAAGCCACGCTGGAGCAGATTCAAAAGGAAGATTTAGCAGAGGCTAAGAGTAAAGCCGATGCTTTTAACATAGATAACCAAACCGTTTAATTATTAGCTTATGGAAATTAAAGAAGCTAAGGCCAAAAAGAAAGAACTGGAGAGCAAGTTGGCCACATTGCTCCATGACTTCAGCAAGGACACAGGTCTATATCCTGCCGAGGTCTCATTTATCGCAAGGAAGAAGTACAAGGCTGGCACAGTCCTTGTCGAAGATGTTAACTATGCAGTAGAAGTAAAGATTGAATTATGAAAAAGTTTATCGCAGAAAAATTACGCAGGTTTGCCGACTGGCTCTATCCGCTCCGCGGTTCGGTCGAAATTGTCGGCGATTACGTGGCGAGAGATTGCGCAATCGCCACAGGGTTCGGTAAAAAGGACATCAAGGCAGTAAAGAGCGCGTACAACCTTTCAAGCAAACAGGCCATTCGGTCATTGATAAGGAACAGCCTCGGACAAAACCGCGTGGGCATCATGAACACGTTAAGGGAAAACAAGATTTTTGAAGAACGCGTCTACCGTCTCAACGGTCAGACCGTGGTCGAAACAAGATTGAAGATTTATGTCCCAAAGGAAAAAAGACAAAGGCAAGGAGATTGACGAACGGTTAGCGAAATACAGGTGCAAGGACTGCGCCAACGCTTACGACTTCCACAGTTTAAGCGTAAAAGGCGAGTATACCCTTGCACGCTGTCCTTACCAAGAGTTTTGCGTTTTACCGTTGTCGCAGATGGTGTGTAAAAAGTTCAAACTAAGAGAAGATGGGCAAACCGAGAACGGCATCACAAAAGAAGAACTACGAAAGGCTTAACCAGCGGTTAGCAGGTTATGTCGAACAAATAAGAGCCATATATGACAGCCTCAACGAGGCAGCGTCAAATATGGCTTTATCCGTTGGTTTTGAGGATGGAGAATTTTTATTTTCTGACTATCCCGAACTGCGGCAAAGGCTGTTTAACCTGCAAAAGCAGTTCGTGAACGACATGGGCACGAATATCTACGCCAACACTACCAAGGAGTGGCGGAACAGTAACCTTGTACAAGATTTGCTCGCGCGAAAGGTATTGTCCTATTACTCCGCAACCGTTCACGGCAAGGAGTATAAGAAGTACTTTGAAACCAATTCGGATGCCCTTAAAGCCTTTCAACGGCGTAAGGCTAACGGCATGAACCTGTCCGCCAAGCTATGGAATCAAGCCGAGGACTACAAGGCAGGGTTGGAAGCCGCCATTTCCACGGCAATACAAAAGGGTACGTCCGCTATCACGCTATCCAAGCGTGTATCGCAATACCTCAACGACTTTCCGAGCTTACAGGCAGACTACACCGACAAGTTCGGCCACGCTGCCAAGGCTAAGGACTGCCAGTATGCCTCTATCCGCCTTGCACGCTCCGAAATAAACATGGCTTACAGGACGGCCGAGCAGCTGCGATGGAAGCAATTTGACTTCGTTTTGGGGTTTGAAATAAAGCTAAGCAAACGGCATCCCGAACCCGACATTTGTGACGACCTCGTAGGCAAATATCCAAAAAGCTTCGTTTGGACAGGCTGGCATCCTAACGATATGTGCTATGCAGTCCCCATCATTGCAACCGATGATGAATATTGGAGTGACGAGCCTATGCAGTACGTGGAGAGCGTGCCCGACAGCTTTAAGGCGTATATCATCAACAATCATCACCGCATCACCAAGGCAGAGAGGAGGGGCACACAACCCTACTTTGTCCGCGATAACAAGGAGTTGATACACAGCATTGCCAAGCAAAAGCCGCCAAAATGATGCACTACACATAAAGAAAGGCATTGTACCAAACAGGTATGATGCCTTTTTCGGTGACCATGTGTTAAAGTAATGTTAAAAGGGGAGAAATATTTGGAGCGTATACAAAAACGTTGTACCTTTGCAGTATCAAAAGTAAAACAATAACAACTTAAAATTTTAGAGCAATGAAAAAGTATAGCATGGTTATGAACTACGAGGGTGGTCACAAGGTAAGCGCAGACTACAACACGAAAAGAGAGGTCGAAGCAGCTTTCAAGCGTTCCTACAACTTCGACCGCAAACAAAACCACACATCGGTTGTCTTGAAGAACATGGGTTACTACGAGTTCTACATCGCTACCGAGTTCGGAGAAGTAAAGGGCGAGTGCTACATCACACGCAATTTCTAACAATATGGGGGTAGCTTCGGCTACCTCTTCCACAAGATTAAACCGTTAAAACATACAGTCATGGAAGAAGTCACAAGGGAAGAACTTACGAACGTTGAAAACAAGACCTTTGAGCGCATCTACGAAAGCGCAATGAGGTACGTGAACCAAGGCTACGTTCCGAAAGTGAGGGTCTTTAAGGAGAACAAAAAGAAGATTAAGAAATGTATCAAGAATCTCCGACAGGCGGCTACCACGTTTTCGGTAGCCACAAAGGATGCCGAACTGCTTAACATCATCATCGCGGAGCAGAAAGGATGGCTTAGAGCTACCGAGGCATTTATCAAGATGTGTAACCAAAAGAAAAAGAAATAAGCCATGAAATTAACGGACGAGGACTACGAAGTATTAGCTGCGCAGATAACCGAGGGTGACAACTACGCACAGCTTGAAAGCGGTGACGAGGTGCTGGAGATTCGCTACTCTTACGAGGAGGACGGCTACCGCGAAGATGATTACGAGGACGGCACAGGGGCTTGGATAACAACAGGCATTGACCTCTACATCTCCAGCGTAAAATGCTACAACGAGGACGGCGAGGAATGTGACCACGACTTCGATGATTACAAGTTATACCAACTGCTTAGAGACGAAAGAGTAGACTAAAAAATACATAGAGCTATGAAAATGGAATCAGATTTAGTAAGCGAGGAACGCCCCGAAATAAAGTCGGAGAACGGCTACGCCAACCTTACCACGGTTGACCTGTTAAGCCTTATTCTCGGTTCGAGTAACACGGATGTTATGAACCGCGCAAGGCAGGTTATAAAGCTGGCGGACGAGAAGATAAACAACTTACGCACCCTTACCGAGCAAGACCTACTAAGCATTAAGGGCATTGGCATCACAAGCGCAAAGGCCATACTTGCCGCGGTAGAGCTTGGTCACCGCATCGCCTCGGAGACGCCCGAAGTCCGTTATAGCATCTTTAGCGCGGACGACATTTACCGATATATGCGCCCACGCATTGGCGCGCTGGAGCATGAGGAGTTTTGGGTGATGCTTATGAATAATAACTACAAGCTAATAAAGGCCGTAAAGATTTCAAGCGGAGGCTTGACCGAGACGGTAGCAGACATCCGCGTTATGATGCGTGAGGCCGTCTTGAATAACGCCACGGTGCTCGCCTGTGCGCATAACCATCCAAGCGGCAACACTAAACCATCCAAGATTGATAATGACCTTACCAAGAGAATAAAGGATGCGTGCGAGATAATGCGGCTTTACTTCGTTGACCACGTTATAGTGACTAACGGCGGCTACTACTCCTACGCAGAAAGCGGCAAACTATGACAGACGAGGACGAAGAATTAATGCCGACATGGGCCTTGCCATTCTTCTACGAGTGGAGGCCCTGCCCTTACAGGCCGTTAACCGAGGAGGACATCAGAGAATTTAACAGCAATAAACCAATAAGCCATGAAGAAGATAAGCACCGAGAAAATACCCACGTGGGCGTTAGACTACCTAATTAATGACGATGCCGCAGGACTGACCGAGAAACAGGTAAAGGAGGTTGACGCCTTTTGCGACAGTTTCCAAAATGGAAATAGTCTAATTTTCGACCTACCCGACATTGATGTAAGCGAATACTACACGACAACGCCAGCGTTCGGGAAACCTGCGGACGTGTTAGACGTGGACGTATATGAAGCGTAAGACGGCTTACCCTTATAACTAACCGCCAACGCAGAAACAAGCCAATTTTGGCACACTTCTATGCGAATACAAGGTTTTAATGACCTTTCCATCATGCTCTATAATTTGGGAGGCAAGGGAGATTCCCCTGCCTCTTTTTGTTTCTCTCTCTTCCCTGCCCTTACAACCTTTTGCGGATGATAGGAGACTGCAAAGTATTGTGCGCAATTAAGCAATAACACAAAAAGAGCTTAAAGTGAGCTTTAATTGGAAAAATCAAGAATTTTCTTTGCTCAATAAAAATTTATGCTTATATTTGCATTTGAAAAGCGTGTTATGATGCACGCAACAGGACTGTTCGGGTGTGAACATTGCAACGATAAGTTCTACCGATTGGTCTGCTTGCGACAAGTAAACTCGCTCGCAGACCATTTTTTGATTAAAATATAAAGCAGTTCAAAATAAGTAGATAAATTAAACAAAGTAACAAAGCAATGAACAAGCATTTTGTAAAAGTTCTGAATTTGCTGAAAACGAAAGCAAAGGCGTTCGGTTTCAGCCGTAGCGAGTTAAAGAGTGTCGCAGCAAGCATCGCCGACAATCTTGACTTGCAAGAAAATGCCTCTGAAGAAGAGATTGACAGTACCATCGAAGATGCAGTTGATGCCGTAATGCCATTTCTTCGTGTTAGCCAGTCAGCCGCACAGCGCGCTATCCAAAACTACAAGGAGACGCACACCACGGAGGACGATGCCAACAACAATGACGTAGACAATGACCGCGAGGGCAAAGAGCCAACTTCTAACCCAACCGAGAGTCCGTCAAAGAACAACAAGGGAAAGGGCGCAAACGAGGCCCTTGACGAGAACAACCCATTGTACAAGCTTCTTAAGAGCATGAGCGAGAAGCAGGACGCCTTGGCTAACGAGCTTAACAGCCTTAAAGCCACGCGCCTTGTGAACAACCGCAAGAGCAAAGTAGAGGAGCTTGTAAAGAACACGGGAACATTCGGTAAGCGCGTTTTGCGTGAGTTCGGCCGTATGTCTTTCAAAAATGACGATGATTTCGAGGACTACCTCGACGGCATTAAGTCAGACATTGAGGACGAGAACAGGGAGCGCGCGGAGAAAGGTTTGGAAGCTCTCGGCAATCCCCCTGCGGCAGGTAGTAAGCAGGTAACAAAGAAAACTACCAAAGTAATGTCGGATGATGAAGTCAAGAAGCTGGCTCAAGGCGAATCATCCTTAACCCTTTAATTTATTCAAGTTATGAGCGTATTCGCTGACATGGTAGACAAGGCTCGCACCTTTAACGCCGATAACGATAGCATCGTCATACGTAAGTATAACGCTGGCATCGTTGGAGGGCGCACCCTTGACGTGTCCGACTTCGCGGATGATGTTATCCGCGCTGGCCACATTGTCATTCAGAGCGAGCAGGACGAGACAATCTTCAAGCCTCTTCCAGTAAATGACGGCGCATATTCTGCGCTGCCCGAACACTTTAAGTATGTAGGCGTTGTCATGGCATCCAAGCCAAAGAACGACCCACGCGTAGCAATCATGTATGACGGTGAGGTGAATGACATCGCCTCGCCTTACCCTGTTACGGAAACTATTAAGACAGCACTCCGCACAGGCGAGGTAAACATTATTTTTAAGCACGACTAAAAAGTAAAGAAAAATGAAACAAGCATCATTGTTTTTGGAATTTATCGCTGGCTTGTGGCCGAAGCTTTCTCTTTACATCAAGGAGAAAGTGAACGGCAACACAAATGGTGAGGCAAAGCGCACCTATTTGCACAAGACCATGTTGACGCCTGTCTATTCGACAGACCAAAAATGGGAGGGCACAACCGCTAACATCACGTACGTTGCCGCAGATATTGTGGCCTTGGATTCTCCGCTCCCTGTCAAGAGCCGTCCATCTATGGGCACATCAAGCGGCAAACTGCCAAAGATTGGCATGAAGCGCGCGCTTCGTGAGAGCGACATCAATACCATCGACCAAATGAAAGCTACCCTTATGCTCTTGGAGAACTCCGCAGAGCCTAACCAAGCCAACATTGCACGCCAGCGTAGCCTTATTATCAACAAGGTCACGGACGATGCTACCTATTGCGCCGTAGGTATTGACGAGAAGTTGGAGGCAGCTTTCCTTGAGGGCCTGTCAAACGGTGTCGCCCTTGTGGAGGATGCCAACCTCAACAACGGTACGGCAGTCCGCGCCGACTATGGTTATTTCCCATCGCATCGCTTCGGTTTGGACACAAAGGGCGAGATAACCGAAGACGACATCCAAAAGGTTATCACCAAGGCAGACGAGGACGGCAACACTATCCAGTATATCGCCCTTGCGCTCTCCAAGTACAACGAGATGCGCCGAAGCACATTCGGCCGTGTTCTCGCAGCCAATTATCAAAATGTTCTCTACACTGACGAAAAGCAGCTCAAGACACCATCCGCCAAGCTCTTTGACGAGGCATTTGCGGATAACTTCGGCGGCATCCAGTTCATCAAGATAAACCGCACCGTTATCTACGAGAAGAACGGCAAGAAGAAGTCCGTAAAGCCTTGGAACGCTGACCACATCATATTCCTCACCGCTAACACGGTAGGCTCGCTTGTGTACTCTACACCAGCCGAGAATAATCACCGCGTAAAGAACGTTGAGTATAGCATCGTGGACGGCTTCAAGCTTATCTCTAAGTTCTCCGTTAACGAGCCGTTGGCAGAGTGGACGACAGGACAGGCCCTTGCACTCCCTGTTATTGAGGATGTAGACCAAATCTATATGCTTGACTGCGCGGACGAGAACGTCAAGACCGTTGACGACACGGCCGAGAAAGCCGACACGACTGACGTCTACGTGACTATCGCAGGAAAGAAGTATAACAAGGCTGACGTGGCCAAGGAGCTTACTGCGCTTGGCGTAAAGGCTGACGCGAAGATGTCAGACGCAACGCTGATAAAGAAAGTTAACGGCCTGTCAGACGAGGACGAGGCAAAGTTGTACCTTAACCTTAAAGCAGTTGAATAAATATGAAAACAATCAGACAAGCATTAATTGACGAGATTTATTGGCCCATTCCGACAGGGTTTGTGGATAACAAGCTCATAGAACGTGACCTTGACGGCGATAAGGACTTCACCAGCGAGGTGGCCAAGTCAACCTCGTATAAGGGATGTTTGGCTGATTGTTTACTCTCTCTGACGCAATCTTTCTCCCTGTCTGAAGCCGACAAGAGCGTAGGAGCATTGTCGGATAAGGACAAGGAAAGATTGCTCGCTCGCGTTAAATCACTTTATAATGAGATTGGCGAAAAGCCAGCAATAGGAGAACCAACGGTTTATATTGGAGAATAATATGGCAGTATTAAGATTTCAACCTCACACGCTATTGTATGAGGAGAATGAGGGGGGACACATAGACGAGGCTACTGGCGACTACATCAAGGGAACGTCAAAATGGATTCCTTATTGTAGGTGCGATGCCGTACCGAATGGCAAGGCCGAGACCATCACGACACCCGATGGCAAGGTTCAGACTTATAGCTACACGATATGCAACCTGCCCAACGACTGCCGCAAATTCAAGTATGGCGATAAAATTCGCATAGACTTCTATTACGGAAGCGAGACCGTGGAGTTCAAGGTGCTTGGCTTTCATCGCTACCAACTCCAGTGTAAGATATGGGTATAAGGTTGTCCACGAATAAACAAGCCTTGGATGCCTTTTTCCAACAGGCAAACAAGATTCTATTTAACGCCATGTACACCTGCCTTGCGAAGCTCGGTGAAGAAAGCGTCACAAAGGTACGTGACAGGAGCGCGGAAGAATCGTGGATAGACCAAACAGGAAACCTTAGAAGCTCCATCGGCTACGCCGTCTACGATGATGGCCGAAAGCTGATTGAATCTGCCTTTAAGGTAGTCAGAGATGGCAATGAGGGTTCGGCCGAGGGTAAAAAATACATAGACAGCCTCGCGCATGAATATTCCGATACCTTTGCCCTTGTAGTGGTAGCCGCCATGAATTATGCGGAATATGTCGAAGCCAAGGACAGTAAGGATGTGCTCGCGAGCACGAAGTTATGGGCCACGGCGGAGATAAACGGACGCATGAAAACGGCCCTTAAATATGCCGAGAATAAAATTAACAAAATCGCACCATGAAGTCAGACATAGACATAAAGGATGATATATATAACGCCCTGCTTAACTCTTCCCTTGTGAAAGAGGTCAACGGCAAGTTGTACAAGCGTAAAAGACCGCTTAACTCCACATCCGAGGATGTGGTTATCTCGGTTTTGGCTAACAACATGGCGCAACGGCAAATGGCGTATATAAACGTCAACGTCTACGTAAAAGACGATTATGTCAAGACGGAGGACGAGGAGCAAGGACAGGACGAGGAGCAGTCACAGCGGTTAAGGAAGCTATGCCAGCTCGCTATCCAGTCCGTTAACGCTATTCGCGGCAAGGATTACAGGGTCACCTTTGACAAGGAGAATGGCCAAAGGGTCATTGAAAGTGAGGGCGAACACATAATAAACAATAGATTGTTATACCAAATAATTAACGAAGAACTATGATTATATCATGGGGTAAACCAAGTATCGTTGTGTCTTCCATCGCGGAGACTGGCGGTGTATCAGTAGGGGCGATTCCTACACCTGTGGAGGATTCGACCGAGTTGTCAACCGAAAAGGGCGACAAGAAAGAAGCCAAGGTTGAGGGCGGAGGTAACGAGGCCGTCAAGTATGGCAGGAGTAAGTACTCTTTCAAGTTCTCCATCCGTCAAGCCAAGGGGCGTGCGATGCCTATTGAGGGTACGGACGGAGTGGTAAAGGGCGAATACAGCGTGAGCCTCACGCCCGAAGAGAAAGGTGCGCCTGGGTTCACAATCACAAGGGCCGTGTGCTCTTATGAGGACAGCTACACGGCGGCAGATGGTCTAACACGTACCTACACGTTCGATTCTCTTGAACCAACGGATGGTAGTTCGCAGATAGGCTTCAGTGGCGGCGCTACTTCAGAAGACGCAAAGCCGTAGGGCAATGACACAGGCTCTTAACGCATAAACAAATAAGCAGGGTGGAACGCAAGCTGCCCATGATTTTCGTTTCCCTTGACGCAGATACGACCATCCTGCTTTTATTACATCCTCGCACCGTGAGGCCATAAGCCGCAGCGGACATGGAAACCCCAAAACATCTTTATTCACTCACTTTTGCCAAGATTCTCATATACACACATAGGGGTGGCAGGTTCGATTCCTACTGCGAGGGCAAGAACAATTTTATTTAGTATTCAGAGATGGCAGCAGACAAGAAAGACATTGAACAGGCGATAGCGGACGTTATCACAGGCAGACCAAAGGGTTTCACGGCAGGTAACCGTCATTTCTTCTTATGGCCTGTAACGTTAGGCAAACTCTATCTTATACAACGCATCATGGGCGAGCTTAACGTGGATAACGAGAACCTAAAGATAAACCCCTACGCGGAGGCATTAAGGGTAGTAAAGAACCACAAGGAGGACGTATTGCTATTGCTTTGCTATCTCACCTACCCGAATACCGTTGAGACGTCAACGAAGATTTGGTCACAACACAACAATACCGAAAAGATAAACTACTTACGAAAGCACCTTGACGATAATGATTTGGCGACATTGCTCATTGTTTGTTTGACATGGGACAATACCGAGGAGATAGTAAGATACCTAAGGATAGACAAGGAGGCAAAGAGGCTCAAGGATATTTCCAAGGTAAAGAAAGACAACAACACGTTCTCATTCGGGGGCGTCTCTATCTTCGGAACGCTATACGGCACGCTTGTTGATTCGCAGACAGGCATGATAGACTGGAAGAACGAGCAATACCTTACGTGGGTGATACCATATACCAAGGTTCAACTTATCCTAAGGGACAGCGTAAAGACCATATACCTAACGGACGAGGAACGGAAGAAAGCACACGTCACCAACGATAACGTAAGAATCAACGGTGACGACAAGGCGCAAATGATGCAATTGATAAATAGCGGATATTTCAACGAATAGTCCCTAACCCTTGAACTACCCACACGACACGGAAAAGGGCCGAAATGATGCCCTACAAGGGACGTGAGGGGGGCAGGAGAGGGAAGATGGACACGGTGGCACAAAGGACATACTAAAAAAATGACACATGGCTATAAAGTTTGACATAACAGGAGATAATAGCAGCATGATAAACGCCCTTAACGGCGTGCAATCAAAGGTCGCGCAGACAGCCAAGGACGTAGAGAAGAGTGGCGCGAGCTTAGAGCAGATGTTTAGCAGGGTCAAGAACGCGGCTAACATCGCCTTGGCAGGTATCAGCATGAAAGGCTTGGTGGATAAGGTCGTGAACACGCGCGGACAGTTCCAACAGCTGGAGGTCGCCTTTAACACGATGTTAGGCAGCGCGGAGAAGTCACAGGCGTTGATGTCGCAGCTGGTCAAGACAGCCGCCACGACACCATTTGACCTGCAAGGCGTGGCCGAGGGCGCAAAGCAGCTCATAGCATACGGCACAGCCTCGGAGGACGTCAACGCGCAATTAATAAAGCTCGGCAACATAGCGGCTGGCCTGTCTCTTCCCCTTAACGACTTGGTTTGGCTTTACGGCACGACCATGACGCAGGGCAGGATGTTCACACAAGACCTGCGCCAGTTCATGGGCCGTGGCATCCCTATGGCGGAGGCTATCGCCGAGGTATTGGGGACAACCAAGGATAAGGTGGCAGGACTTGTCACGGCTGGCAAGGTCACATCCGATGTCGTTGACAAGGCCATAGACAAGATGGCGACAGGCACAGGTAAATTTGCTGGCCTTATGGACGCGCAAAGCAAGACGATAACAGGCCAAATAAGCAACATTGAGGACTCCGTGGACATGATGTTTAACGACATAGGCAAGAGTAGCGAGGGCATCATCAATGGCGCGTTAGACACCGTGTCGTTACTCATTGACCACTATAAGGAAGTCGGCGAGGTTGTCCTCACCGCTGCGGCTGCGTTTGGCGAGTATAAGGCCAGCCTCATGCTCACCGCTGCGGTGCAACAGGCAGTCATGAACCAAAAGGCCAGCATCGAAGCGACAAGGCAAGCAGGGTTAAAGGGCGTTCTCGCTGACAATGGCTCTACGGCATCAACAGCCGCCACGGATGCGGACACCGCGGCAAGGAAAGCCAATACGACAGCCATAGACGAGCAGATAGCCGCATTACAGCAGTCCTTGGCGGCTAAGACGGCGGAGGCAAGGGAGAGCTACAACCAAGCCACTACGGAAGCCGCGAACGCTGCGATTGCGGTTGAGGCAGCACAAGAAAAGGTAGCGGCAGCGCAAGAAGCCTATGACGCGGCAGTGTTGACAGGCAACGGCGAGAGGATAGCCGCAGCGGAAACCGAGCTTAACACGGCACAGGCTACCGCCAACGCAGCAGCGAAAGACCTGCAAGCCAAGAGAGCCGAGGTGCACACGGCAGCGGAGACCGTGGAGACGGCAAGGACGAGGGAGCAGACCGTGGCCACGCAGATAAACACTATCAACACGCAAGCAGCTACGACAGCTACTGGACTATGGGCAGCGGTGACGAGGGCAGCAACAACGGCTTTCAACTCGTTAAAGGTAGCCGTAATGACCAACCCATTCACCGCCGTTATCATGGGCCTTACCGTTCTTGCTGGCATCGTGCCGATGTTTATATCTGACACCGATGATGCCAGTGACGCGGCACAACGGCTCGGCGACAGCATGAACAAGGCGGCATCCGATGTCACCTCAATGTACGCCGTCTTGGAAAGCTCGGACGCGACCTCGAAAACGCACAAGGACACGTTGGATGAACTGACGAGGACGGCCGAGGAATACGGCCTTACCCTTGAGGACGAGAAAGACAAGACCGAACAGCTCATAGAGAAAAAGGAACAGCTTTTGGGCCTTATCAAGGAAGAAGCCATTGAGGAGCAGAGAGCCAACGACATAGAGCAGGCTACCGACACGTATCAGAAGCAGATAAGCGACATAAAGGAAAACATGATGGACGACCTGCCAAACGCCCTTAACGCAGCGCAAAAGAGCCAGTTTGCCAACCTTTTTGACGATAGTGTGATAGAGAATCTAAGGGCCTACCAACAGGCCATAGAGGACGCCAAGCAGAAGACAGGCTCGCTTGCAAGCGCGATGTCGCAAAAGGCCGTAGCCGACTACAACAAGTATATGGCGGACTTAACTAAGACCATACAGACCTACGGCAAGGCGATGGGCCTGTCAAACAAGCAGATTGAGTGGATGGTTATTGCCGCGCAAAAGCAATACATCAACCTATCGCGCGCCAAGGACGAGTACAACAGGGCCACGGCTACCATCAACTATTCCGCAGGGGCGGCACGCAAGGCTACCGAGGCTACGGACGGTTTCTCTAACGCGCAGAGGCTCGCGGCAACGCAAACACGGTATATGAGGATGTCGGTGGACAACCTCTATTCATCTATTGCACAGTTGTTGCGCAATTACTCGCAGAACCATATTAACTTTACCCTTACCGTTGATACGGCACAAGTCCCGAAATGGATGAAAACGATGCTTGGCGGAGGCATCAACAAGGCCAAGGCGTACAACTCCGTATGGGCAGGACTATTGGATAGAAACATGAAGTCGGGAGCAAAGGGCGCATGGGTCAACGGCGGCAAGGGCACGAAAGCCAAATGGATGTCAAATGACGAGATAGCAACGCGTGTCGCACAGTCGGGTAACGCTCTGAAGCAGATACAACAGGCACAGGCACAAGCCGACCTCACGAAGAAAACCAAGACGACCAAGACCAAGACGCCCAAGGCATCAAGCACAGCCAAGGACGACAAGGCACAGCTGGCCAAGGATGAAGCCGCCTACAAGGAGGAGCTACAAGACTACGAGAAGCAGAGGAGACGCGATGCCGAGGATATGGAGCTTAACACGCGACAGGCTAATATCAACCTACAAGAGGAGACCACGCAAAAGGAGCTGGCGCAAGCTAAGCTGGATTTCGACAAGCGTAAGTTGGAGATAACACGCGGTTACGAGGACTTAAAGACCGAGAAGATAAAGAAAGCGAAAGAACTCTTCAACGTCAACCCGAAAAACAAGGGCAAGGTATTTAACCCTGCATCCGTTGACACATCCTACACCGATGCCGAGAAAGCCAACTACACGGCGCAAAGCGATGCCGCGCTGAAAGAGTACAACGACAAGGTAAAGGACATCAACCAAAAGCGCGTGGACGCGGAAAGGGCGTCAATACAATCGTACCTCAAGGAATACGGCGACTACCAGCAGAAGCGCATGGCCCTTACCGAGGAAGCGGACGACAAGATAAAAAAACTTAACAAGAATACCGAGTTGTCCGACACCGACAGGGAGTATCAGATAAAAGCCATACAGGAGAACCTTAAAAAGGCCCTTGCCGACCTTGATTTGGAGGACTTGAAAAAGAATATCAACTGGAGCTATATCTTCGGAGACCTTGACCACGTTGACGTTGAGACCGTCTCCGCCGTCAAGGAGCAGTTACAGCAGATAGTAGACACCTGCAAGGACATGACGCCCGACCAAATCAAGACGGTCACGGATGCGCTGGAGAAGCTGCAAGAGAAAATGGACTTGTCGCAGCCTATCAAGACCATCAAGGAAGCGCGCAAGGAGTACAAGGCAGCGTTGAGCGAGTTTAACGCAGCCAAGGCAGAGAGGAACACGGCAAGAGCCACAGGTGACACCGCAGCAGAGAAAACGGCCACAGGCAAAATGACCACGGCATCACAGGCCATGACCAAGGCCAAGAGCAGGGAAAAACGGTCATTTGATGCCGTCACGAACGCCGTAAAGGAGTATTCGCAAGCACTCTCCGAGGCAGGTGGCGTCATAGGAGGAGCGGCAGGTGATGTGCTGAAGCTCGCATCATCCGCCATAACCTGCGGTACGTCAATGGTGCAAGGTTTCGAGGCAGTCAAAAACGCATCGTCTAACCTCGAAAAAGCCGTTGCTATCCTCGGCATCATCCAAGCCGCCATGCAAGGCTTGCAGATTGTTATGCAGATTTTCGGCAGCTCGGAAGATACCACGCTTACGGACTACGTGGACACCATGAAGCTCTATATAGACCTGCTTAGTGATTCTATCAGCGACTTAAACAAGAGCATGACGGACACGAAGAACACGATGGCGGACACCATAAGCTACTACGGCCAACTTGTGGACTTGACCAAGCAGGAAGCAACGGCTATCAAGTCGCAGTCGCAAGTATGGCTCAACAGCGGTGCGAGCTTCACCAAGCACTCCGAGGGCATCAAAATACGTAATCAGATACAAGCCGACCTAAAGTCTAACAACGCGGAGGTAAGGGCCTTTAACCAACAGGCATATAACGACCTTAACGAGTATTTCAAGAAAGCCACAGGAGCTTACGCAAAGAGCGTCAAGGACTTCGGCAGGATGGACTGGATTTGGAATTTGTCGGACGAGGACATCATAAGCTTATCCAAGGACACCAAGGCCATGTCACTGTTAGGCGACACGCTCGGCGGAGCTGTCAGCAAGTATGCCAAGGCGTTAGAGGATGCCAAGGAGTTAGGGGACACCATGACCGAATCTTTGCTTACCGTGTCGTGGGACGACTTCTATGACGATTTCGCGGACGTTATCAAGGACATGGACAGCACAAGCCAAGACTTCGCCAAGAACTTCGCGGAGTATATGCGCAACGCCCTTGTAAAGAACCTTGTGGCCAGCCAGTATAAGGACAGGCTGGAAGCTATCTACAAACAAGCAGGAGAGTGGGCAAAGGATGGCACGCTCGAACAACACATTGACGAGCTAAAGAAGCAATACCAAGGGCTGGCCGATTCCGCGCAAAAGGACGTGGAGACGATAGACAAGATAACAGGCTACACGGCCACGACCGCTGGGAAATACTCACAGTCGGGCACGACTGGAGGCTGGACGAGCGTAGGGCAAGAAAGCATTGACGAGCTAAACGGACGTTTCGCTGCCCTGCAAATGAGCGGAGAATCAGTCTCGGAGGGCGTGTCTAACATTGTCGCCTTGTTGACTTCCCTGTCTTCCCTTAGTAACGCCAACAACGCCACGTTCTCCGAGTTCCGCAACCTTATGATAATGGGCAATAGCTACTTGGAGGACATCGCGAAATATAGCAAGAGTTCTTACAAAGATTTCGGCGACAAGCTTGACAGGCTTGTATCGAACACGAAAAACCTATGATTTAAGGGCGTGAAATAACCACGCCCTTATAACTATCCACGCAAGCCGAAACAACGCTCTAACGTTGCGGCAAAGCGGCTCAAATCGAATTTAATAACAAATAATAAACAATAGCATTATGGATGGACTAACAATTAATGGCACAAACGCGTATAACGCATGGGGCATCACGCTTGACGACACCTCGGTAGCCGCCTTAATGACGCCACCGCCAATAAAGACTTATATCACGTGTAAGAGCAGGAACGAACACGGCGAAAGGGTCGTTAAGGACGAAAAGATATTCTTTGATAGCCGTGACTTCACCCTGCAACTTAACATCACGGCATCGAACAGGGGCGAGTTTTTGGCAAGGTACGCAGGGTTCTGCGCGGAGCTGGCAAAAGGCTTCATAGACATCACGACAGGCTACACAAGCGGCACATTCCATTGTATGTACGTGTCGTGCACGCAGTTCTCACAGTTCGATGGGCAGATAGGAAAGTTTGCCCTAAAACTTACGGAATATAACCCAAACATTCGCGACTAAACTCTTTGACAAGTCGGAAATATTTAATATATTTGCAATATGTTTGAACCTAAAGTAACATATACGATATACGGCGTTGACGGCTCGGCTAAAGCGGAGGCAGTCGCAGAGGAGAACTCGGTGCGTCATGTAGAGCTGATGAAAGAAGATTACATCAAGCTCTATTTCACGTTGTACGAGGAAGTCTACCTCGGCATGGGTGACTATATAGACACCGACTGGGGACGTTTCGAGATAACCAAGCCGCAAAAGCCGTCATACGATGCCGACATACAGGCGTACAAGTATGAGATACAGTTTAACGCGCAGTACTACAAATGGACTAACAAGCTTTACAAGTTCGAGCCGTTAAACAACAGGAACGAAGCCACGTGGAGCTTGACCGACGCACTCGCCAATCATCTCGAAGTGTTGAAACGCAACCTTGCGGCCTATGGCTGGGAGTATGACATGGTTATTAACGCCGATGTCACAGCCAAGGACGAGGCAATCTTCATTCAGTTCGACAATATCTTTATTTTTGATGCCGTGACGAAGATTGCCGAGGCTTTCAATACCGAGTGGACGGTGAACGGTAACAAAATCATCTTTGGCCGTGTTGAGAGTGGCGAATCTTTCGATTTGAAAATGTCCGAGAACGTAGAGAAAGTGACGGTTTCGGACAATAACAGGTCGTACGTGTCGCGCCTGTATGCTTTTGGCTCAACACGCAACATACCATCAAATTACAGGAAAGACGACAAGCAAATATTGCTTAACGGCGTGGTACAAAAACGCCTTATGTTACCTGTAAAGACGCCGTACGTTGATGTGGAGGGCGTCAAGACGACCGAGGATGTCGTGGAGGGTATCGTGACGTTTGATGATGTCTACCCCAAGATGGACTGCCAAATCGGAGAATTAAAGGTTATCACCAAGGAGGTACAAGCATCAACTACCGTTGAGGCTACGGCCGCATCTTCCACGGCATCCACGACCACGACAGGCACAACAGGTACGACCACGAACGACACGGCCGCATCTTCCACGACCGACACGAAGAAAGTACCCATTTATCGCTTCAAGGATAAGGCGTTGAAGTTTAGCAAAGATTACATCCTTTCGGGCCAACAGCTCCAAATGCAGTTCACAAGCGGCGCGTTAAAGGGTATGTTCTTTGACCTTGCCTTTAACCCCGATGGAGCTGACGAAAGCTCAGACGAGGGCCAGTGGTTCGAGATAGTCATTAACAACACGTACGGCCTTGACCTGCCCAACGACACGTTAAAACCGAGCGCAGACGACAAGTATGTGTTGTTTGGCTGGGATGCTACCAAGATGGATAAATTAGGCTTGATAGACACGGCCGAGCAAGCATTGTTGGCACGCACACAAGCCTACGCTAAAAAGCTTCAGATTGACCCAAGCACCTACACGTGTACCATGCTGTCCGACTGGATGTATGGTATTTCCGATGATGGCACACAGGACTCTACCTTTTCAAAAGTAGGTAGTTTTCCGATAGGTCAGAGGGTAAAAATAGTTGACAAGTCCTTTTTCAAGAGCGGAAGCAGGGAAAGCCGCGTGATAGGTTATGAATACAAGCTTGATAAGCCGTACGACCATGCGCAGATAATGGTCGGTGAGGACACAAGCTACTCCTACCGCAGGGACTTGGAGGCGTCAGTAAATGAGAAGTTCGACAGCATCAACTACCGCGGCGGCTCATACGTTGGCGGAGGCAGCACAGGTGGCGGAAGCTCATTATTTGTGCTTAGAACGAATGATAACATTAACACGCCTACGGATGATAACGTGTTGTCTGCCCTGCGAACGGAAAGAGATTTCGTGCACTCCAACGAAGATGATAACATTTCCGCTTTACATACCTACATCCCCAAGAGCGGTTCACGTAGGGGCGTGCAAAGCAAACATTATCGCAACAGCCATAACGAGGACAACATCTTTGGTCAAGGCTTCGAGCTTGTCATGCGCCCGAATAATAACGGCGGCACAGTAAGCCGTCTTGAAGTTGACGAGCTATTGGTTAGGATGAAAGCCTACTTTGCCGAGCTGGAGATAAGGAAGATAAGTTACGTTGGTGGTAACTATGTTTTCAGCTCCGCAGGTGGCACAGTCTATTACGTGGAATGGCTTGACGCCAACGGCAAGGCGTTGGAAAAGACCGAGGGAAACAAGGCCCTTGTTAACACTTTTCGTTGTTATCTCTATTCCGATGATGGCACGACTAAGACGATGAACTGGTTTCAGCCGAACGACCAAGTCCGTTGCCAAAACTTCGGCGACATCACCAAGACCGCCAAGGCTGAAAACGGTGTCATTAAGGCCGAAGATTACACCACGCATTATTGGTGGCGCAGGGTCAACGCGACAGGCAGCGGCGCGATTGCCGCCAAGGGTGACGGCGTGGAATATGCCTACGTTGATTTCCTCAACAAGGCAGGGCAATATGGAGTAGACAGTGACTTCCCCGAAGATGGTGACGTCATGGTACAATTTGGTAACTGGGCGACACCATCGCGACAGGGCGTTATCGTCATTGAGGTCACAGGGGAAAATGCACCTGCCATCACTGAGTGGAACAATGTCGGTGCATCTTCCCATTTCACCATGCCAACGGAGGCTTACACGCGCTTGTCACCACGTGGTGAGGGCAACGTTATAAGGGGCAAATTTATCTCCATTTCGGGCACAACGAGCGGTGACACAGGCAAGTCGCTTGACGAGCAAATCAACGACCTTGTGAACCAGCTGAACGATGTAAAAGGGCAAGTGGACAAGCGTTTCGAGATTTGGTTTAACGGTGGCGAGCCTCACCCAAACAGCGCAACGGACAATGAGACCAACGCCCCTGCCTCGGAGTGGAAAACCGATTCCGAGAAAGAACTACACGCGCAAGACCTCTATTATGACACGGACAAAGCTCCTGCGTCTAACGGTGGCCGCGCGTGGCGTTGGCTGGCCCATGCTGGCAAGGACGCCGTGGCTTACTATTGGGAGGAAGTCACGGACGCTGACACCATAAGCGCGTTGGAGAAAGCCAAGAATTTACAGAAGCAGGTCAACGACATAGCCGATGATGGCATCATCTCCCACGGAAGCGAGAAAAGCGAATTGAACATTGAGTGGAGTAAGCTGTTTTCCAACTACATCAAGTATAAAGAGTTGACCGAGAAATACGGCCTACTCTCCGATGCCGTTTGGACTACGTTTGCGGATGATGCTCTCGCCGTGTGCGTCATGCTCAATGGTGGTGACAGCAGCTACACCCTTGACAGTCTCAGTAATAGCGTTATTCCTGCGTGGCTCACTGACCTCACCACCGACACCAAACTATCTGATTCGGGCATCACTGCCGATACCTACAGGCAACGCTGGAGCGACTATAACAACGCTCTCGCGAGCCTTGTGAAGCTGTTGTCCGCCAAAGCTAAAGACCTCGCCGACAAAGCTCAGATAACGGCCGACGAAGCTCAGATAACGGCCGACAGCAAGGTTCAGACCTTTATCATTGATTCCTACAGCCACCCCACACCACCGTACAAGGCTGGCGACTTTTGGATTCAACCCGACAAGCAAAACAACGTCATGGTGTGTATCAGCGGCAAGGATAGCGGTTACAGCTACTCAGCATCCGACTGGGGTGACCTGTCAGACATATACGGAAGTACTGACGTTCGCACCATCCTTGCTGCCCTTGCCGACAAGGTTTGGACACTTGTCGGTGAAAGCTATCTTGAACAAAGCACAGGACGATATATTGATGTCTACATAGGCAGCAAACCATCGTATGACGTCTACGATTCCGATTTGGCATACTACGATGGCGTGTTGTATGAGCGCGTAAGCGACACATGGAGCGAGGTTAACGCCGAGGGATATGAGCGAACGTTTGCTACCGTGTTGTCGCTTCTGAATAACATTAAGATTCGCGTGTACAACTACGCCAACCCACCATCGCCTAAGACCTACGACCTTGCCCTTGTGCCAATAACCATTCAAGACCCTGTGGACGGACAGGAGACAAGCGGCAACTACGAGATAATGATGTACGACAGCAAGGGCGTGTGGGAGGTTCTAAGGACTTGCACGCTGGCCGTATTAAAGTCCTATGGTGACCACATTGTGAGCCTCGTGGCAGGTAACAAGGCGGAGACCGACCAACGCATAGAGAACCTAAGCGGCACGTATGTAACGCAAGATTCTTTTAACGCCTTTAGCCAAAAGATAACGTTCGTTTATGACGAGAACAACAACCCTATAATAACGAACTTCCAAAAGTCGGGATTGCTGACAACAGCAGATGGCAATATCCTCTACGCCATGACGCAGAGCAACGCGTTAAACCTCTTTGTTGGCTCTTCCAGTGGCTTCGGATGCGCTACGAGTGGGTCGTGCAAGGCCAGTAGCTACAACTTTGACGGCGATACCGCCGAGTTCACGTTGCACAACCGCTACCCTGCCTACCGTTCGGGCTTCGGTGGTACGTCTAACTACGCGCTTCAATCGCCCGTTCTACGAGTGGAAAAGGGCAGGTTTTACGTGTTTTCATTCAGTAACCCGAAGTGGGAAAAAGGCACGGCATCCTATGACAGTGGCGTAACGCTGTCTATCATCTTTAACTTTGGTTCTTACGCTAATTGCAGCCAAGACACAATCACCGTACCGTTCGACAAGGACGCGCCAATAGTCGCCGATGATGCCGCCAAGAGCCTCAACACGCTTTACAGGTGCAAGAGCGACACCAGCCGCTACTTCATCATCGTGCAAGCCGGCACAAGCTACGAGTGTATGCAAGTGTCATTCAACAGCGCGATAGACTACTACAAGACAACTACCGATACGTCAGATTCCGCCCTAACGTACGTATATGCCGCATGGCCTTACAGCTCCACAGACGACACCGAGGTAGGAGACGCGAACACAGTCGTTGTGGATGATGGCGCAGGGCAAGCCACGATACAAAAATACGCGCGGTACACAGGTTCTTCGACACACTACGCCACGTTCGCACGCACCACGACCATCTCAACCAAGCCGCGCTACGCGTGTGTGTCAAGGGTTCAGCTGGAGTTGGCCATGCAAACCGACCTAAAGGACATCAAGCCGTCAACATATAGGAGTTCGCAAAGCGCGATTGAGAGCTACATCAAGCAGACGTCCGACAGCTTGCAGTTGTACGCCGACAGCATCATCATCAACGCCAGCCACAAGTTAGCCATCAACGGCAACTACTTGACGATAGACACGCAGAACTTCAAGGTCACCGAGGATGGCAGTATCACGGCAAATAACGCCACTATCCACGGAACGTTCATTACTGGCGAGGGCGATGGCCAAATCGCGATTTCATCCAATAACAAAATGGGATTCTTCCGTATGTCCGATTACGTGACCATCTACTATGTCGCAAAGGGTTCGTCAACTTCGGGTGATGTCGTGACAGTTGACAGCAGCTACGGCGGCATGATTGCCGTAAAGTCAAAAGCGGACGTTGACCCATACTTAACCAACGGTTTGCACCAATACTTTTCGTATGTGTCGGGCATGGGCGTACAAACCGAGCGCGTGGACGCAAAAAGGGCATATCTCGGCCGCATGGTATGGAATTGTGAATACGTGGCCACAATGACGGACACCATCAAGGATGAACTTGAAAAGAACCTTTTGACGTGTCTTATCTTGATAAATAGCGGCACACTTACTATCCCCATGCCGTCAAGTCCCGAAGATGGGTGCACGATTATCGCCATCCAATTAGGCGATAGGGTCAACTTTACATCATCCCAAGGCTTTCAGAACGGCGCGGACACCCGAACGCAAGCCACGACCAACACAAAGGGGCAGTGGACGTGGTTCACCTACGCCAACGGTAAATGGCAATGCGCTTTCTACTGGGGCAAACCATTCTAAATTCATAAAGGCTATGAAAATAATATATAATAACATCATTCCGCCAAAGGGTTACAAGGCTGTAACCGTTTTGAATTGTATCTTTGCGCGCAAAGGTACAGAGATGTACGCGATTGACATACAGCATGAGGCGATACACTGGGCGCAGGAAAAAGAGCTTCTTATAATAGGCTTCTATTTGCTCTACCTTATAGAGCTCTTAGTGCGCCTTGCGCTGACCCGAAATTGGCACAAAGCTTACAGGGAAATAAGTTTCGAGCGTGAGGCATACGAAAACGAGCTTAATGCGCGTTATTTAGATAGCAGAAAACATTATTGTTGGACTAAATATTTTTAAGTCATGAAAATAGATTTCACAAAATTAACGATTCAAGTCTCCTTTGAGGGAGCAATGCAAACATTTAACGTTGCCAAGGTCGTAGGCAACGCGATGAAGTACACAGGTTCGGTGGTCAGTGACATTGGCTTCGACAAGCTGGCGGAAAAGATTTACTTTTCTGACGGCGAGGTAGACATCCCGACCGACTACAAGGCGGCATTGGCAAAGGTTATAAGCGATATGCCGTTGATAGCGGCTGTTAAAAAGGAATTATTGAAACGCATCAATGGCTGACGGAAGGAAAGGCAACGTAAAGTTCATCGTTGACAAACGAGAGGTTGTTGAAGATGCGGTGAGGTTAAGCGTAAGGATGCTCAACTCCACCCTTGCGCAACCTACCACGAATGAGCTACCTATTATCTTCAACGCCCTTGCCGCAAGTCGCATAACGAGCGTTGAGCCACATGATGGCTTCACATATTCTTTTCCGCTCCCCTTGTCGTGAGACTTTACTTTTTATACCTTTGAAAATGATTTTATGAAAGTTGTATGTTATAATAATACTCGAACATAAGTAAGACTATGGCACGATTGAATATAGAAACTAAGAGAACAGGCGATAAGCTCACGGCCACCGAGTTCAACGCCGTTGTCAATGCCGTCAACGACAATGACAACAGGTTAGATACCGTATCATCCGAACAGGCCAACATCAATGCGGACTACACGAAGATACAGCAAAGTTATACCACGATGTCGGCCGATGTCAAGACGTTGCAAACCAACTATACCACGGTATCTGCCGATGTCAAGACACTTCGGGATGATTACACCTACTTAGAAAAAGCGTTAGCAGATTTTTATAAAGAATATACTGACAAGTCCGCCATAATTGACACCAAGTTTAACGACATCAATACCAATTATACCACGTTGTCAACTGACGTCAAAACGCTTCAAACCAATTACGCGGACTTGAAAAAGTCAACGGAGGATGCGTTTGAAGATATGGCAAAGGAAATTAATCAAAAGTTCACGGATGATGAAAACGCCGTTGCTGGAATGTTTGATGAAGTCAATAAAAAGCAGACAGCGCAGCAAACGTCTATTGACACGCTCAACGCTAACATGGTCAAGATGGTGACGCTATCACAGGATGCTTACGATGCCCTTGTGACGACAGGTACGGTAGATGCTGACACTTACTATAACGTTTTTGAATAATGATATATAAGAAAGGCTTAGAGCTGTCAGCAAGATATTACGGTAGCAAAACTATCTCTGCCGTGTACCACGGAGCTATACTCATTTGGGAAGCTCTGCGCTCATGTTTTGGCAGTGGTTATTGGCAGGAAGCTCTCCCTTGGACTGACAAACAAGGTTGGATAGAATAAAAAATAAAGTTATGGCAAAAATAAATGTTACTGATGTTAAAAGAACGAGAATTAAGTATCTTCAAGACGACCCTATCCCCAATCTCAGCGCCAAATGGCAGGTTGACGAAGAAACAGCCTATCCAGGAGAGAGAATTGAGGAGTTTATCAAAAAACAGTTTGGCGATATTGAAACTAAGTTCGGCAAGAAGTATGGCGCATTTTGCGTATCTCCAACAGTGGATTCCAGCAACTTCTATCATCTTTGGTTTTTCGCTACTGACGAGGATAAGGCCGCTTATCTCGCAGACCCTGTAAGCAATGCTAATCTCAGACTATCTGACGATGTGATACCTATATCCACGAAGAGCGACAGCGGCGTAACATATCCGCAGGAGATTAGCTCTATCCAAGGTGTAGATAACATCACCAAGGCTGGAGTCTACACCTATGAGGCTCAGCTCTCGCCCACTGAATACACAGGCAAGGTTAATGTCACGTGGGACATTTTGAGCGGTCAGACTGATGGTTTGGAGCTTGTTAATAATGGCAATGTATGTACGCTGAATGTTGTAGGCCCTATTCCTAAAACCGACAACAAAATTGTATTGAGAGCTACTGCAACTTGCGGCAACGGTACGTCATTTACAAAACAAAAGGAAATTGCTTATAATTTGCCACTTTTCGGTGCGACATTCATTAACCCGTCGAACTACTCCGCAACGCTCAAACAAGAGAATGTTGAAAAAATGAAGCAGGACTTAGCCGAATATGTTGCAGATTGCAAGTGTTATGTTTTTAACTCCAAAGGCACGAAGATGGCAGAGATAAATCAAGCCACCTTAAATATTGACACGCTCGAGGGTACAGTTACGTTCGCCGATGGTTCAAAAAAAACAATTGCAGACCTAAATGGACGTGGCTGCAACTTTATGGTCTATCGCCCTGCGATGTACATCAAGAGCTTCAAAGATGAAGTAGGCCATGATGTTCTCCAATTTGGAGGTAAACACCCCATTGACGGAGGTATTAAGTTACGTGAGAAGTACATCGGAATGTTCAAAGGCTCGGTGCAGGTTGATAAATTGGTTTCGCAGCCATTAGTAGTTTGTGATAGAAACCGTGACATCACACACTATCAAATTCTTGCTGAACATGGCGGAACTGGTTATACACAGTGGTCGTATAAAGACTGGTGCAAGGAAAACGCTCTACATCTATCATGGTTCGGTAACACGAACTACGAGGCGAACGTTGGCGTGGGGCGTATCAATAATTCTTGGGAAGTATATAACATTCGCACAGGCTTCACGCTGCCAATGATTGGCTCAGCTGAGCTTTTTGGCTCTCGTAAGTGCTATAATGAAGATGGCTATCAATATAACGCCATCAACTTTTTCCACATTGAGGGTCTCGGAGAACAATTATCTGAATTTGTCATTGGCTTCCGTAAGGATGAAAGCCTTATCTACATTTGGGATGATGATACATGGAGCGCAGCGCATGATGGTGATTACACCTTTCCTGCTAACGGCAACAACGTTAATGCTTCTTATGTGACCGAGATTGAAGCTGGAGAGCATTTTGACATGAAACCTTCAGATTATGGCAAAGGTTCGTCTGTAACTGGCTATTGTGATGGCTATTGGGACGCGATTGATGGGCAGATACTGGTTGTAGGGGGTGATGCAGACTACGGTAACCTTTGCGGTATTTCAGCTTGTAATTCGAGATTCCCCGCGACATATTCTTCCAATACGACGTGTGCTCGTCTCGCTTTCTTTGGCCATCCTACAGAAGTTGACGGAGCTAATATTCTTGATTAACAATTAAACATTTGGATAAACATGGAATCAGAAAGTGATATTAAGCCGAAGCTGGTTGAGAGATACCAAGGTCTTGTGAGAATTAACTATGACGTGCAAGAAGAACAGCATGAGGATATTGACGGAACTAAGAGAACCATCTATATTTACCGTATGCTTGAACTGTCGAATGTCAATATGAGCGTAGAAGAACTTACCACTACTCTCATATACGATAAGTATGACAAGGCCACGCAGATTAAGATGGTGTCTGACGATTACGAGAAGATAACGCTTGCGTTATTCACCGCCAAATGCCTTATCTATGCCAAGAAAATTCTCGGAATAAAACCATCTTTAGAAGATGTCAAGACTGAGAAATTAGCAGAAATAAACAAATATGATATTTCCTCGGCTGTCAACAGCTTCACCATAGGCAACACGAATCTTTGGCTTAACAGGACATTGCGCGGCACACTTATGCGCCGTTTAGAAGCTGAGAAGTCAAGTGGTGTGGCAGAAACGACCCTTTGGCATGGTAACAAGGCATTGAAGCTCAATGTAGATAAGGCTATCACAATGCTTAATGCGATTGAAATCTATGCCTCTAAGTGTTACGATGTCACTGCAAGTCACAAAGCTAAGGTGGAAGCATTGAATAACATTGACGCTGTTAAGAGCTATGACTACACGGTAGGCTATCCCGAAAGCTTGGCATTCAATGTGGTTAAATAATCATGGAGCTAAGATAATGTCTATGGCATGAGGGCGTGAACGGTTTAGGTATAGGCCCGAACTGGATGCGATGGTGTCTGCCTTATCGCAAAAGGTTCGGGAAAGCCGCGCGGAAACATGACGAGTGCTATGACGTCAGGGGCGATGGGGAAGCACGAAAGGCATACGACCTGCTTTTCCTTTGCTCTTGCCTCACAGCAAGTAGAAATACCTTGCAGCGCATCATGGCTTACGTCTACTACGCCCTTGTGCGTGCGTTTGGCTGGGCGTTCTACCGTTACAACAAAGTTTTGTTAATTAAAAAATAATTAATACCTTTGTAAGTGATAGTAAAATAAATTGTTTAACTAAATAATTCATTTATGACAAAAATTTTCAAGATTTATGACAGGCTGGCCGAATGGCTGTGCGACTTCACAAGCGACAAGTATGTACACCTACTTGCTGGTTTGCTGATTACTTTCTTTGTATCATGGCTTGCGGCCCTTACCACGCATGGCGTTGCCAACGTAGAGTGTGCGCGCTGCGGCTTCATAATTGGTGTCTTAGTAGGCATCACAAAAGAGATAATTGACGCATACCGCGAAAAGCCGATGGACTGCGCTGACCTGCTTTTCACCGTGTTCGGCTGCGTTCTTGGTTCAGTACTTTACACGATATAAACATAATAGCCTCTGCCCCTACCGACAGAGGCTTTAACGTATAGATTTGATATGAGAATACCTAAAGCCGCAACCGATACCGCCAGCGGACTATTCCTGCCGATGGCAACCGTCTTTTTACAGGACACACTGCGCACCATGTTGCCGTGGATAATTGTAATGTTAAGCGTAATTATTTGCGATTTGGTCGCAGGTATTCGCAGGAGCTTAAAACTTGACATTCACGTAGCATGGACGATGGCTTGCCGTGAGACGATGGGCAAGATGGTTACCTACGTTGCTTTCGTGATGATGGTTGCGATGATTGATGTCGCCAGCGGTCACGAGTTCAAAGTGGCCATGTGGGGTTGTTTCTTCGTTTGTGCGATTGAAGCAGGAAGTATCGTGAGCAATATACTTGAGCCTTACGGCATAGACATCACGCCACAGGGCATAATTAAGGCGTTTGTTAAGAGTAAATTCGGTATGGAGACTACCGATGCCGATGAACTGGTAGCAGGAGATAAACGCGAGAAGATACGCCAGCGCGAAAAGGACAGGTGGGAACGCCACCACAAGTATAGACACGGCGCAAGTGTTGAACATTCTAAAAATAAATGATTATGGCAGATTACAGGAAATTAAAGCCTTTCATCCTCAAATGGGAGGGAGGCTTCGTTGACAACAGGCGAGACAAGGGAGGAGCGACAAACAAGGGCATCACGCTCAACACTTTTCGCCTATATTTCGGCAAGGGAAAGACGGTCACCGACCTAAAGCGCATGACTGACGCGCAATGGGACTATATCTTCATAAAAGGCTTTTGGGATAAGTTCTGCGCGACTTCCATCGCCAGCCAAGCGGTCGCCGATGCTTGCGTAGACTGGGCGTGGACGAGTGGCCCTGCCGTTGTCAAGCTGCGAGTGCAACGCATCCTTGGCGTGCGAGTGGATGGCGTCATAGGCCCTAAGACCTTAGCGGCTATCAACCACGCAGACCCTAAGGTCTTGTTTGAGCGCATCAAAGAAAGGCGTTTGCGCTTTGTGAATAACATTGTCGCACAACATCCCGACCAAAAGGTATTCCTTAAAGGCTGGGTAAAGCGGATAAACGCGCTAAAATATGAGTAACGCCCCTTGCGTTAAGCATGGTTAAAGCACAGGAAATAATAGGCTAAAGCGTTGCATATTCCAACCTTTATGCCTATCTTTGCATCATCCTACATCATAGTGTATTATAAGGTTAATATTGTTGCTAAGGCCCAAAGCGATGCGAATCGTTTTGGGCCTTTTTCGCAGCCTCAACCGTAGTAAGTATTAATTAGTGTTAAATCATAGGAAGTAATAGGCTAAAGCGTTGGCTATCTCGGACTTAATGCGTACATTTGCAAATGTGCATTAGCTATTTTTTTTATTTAAGTTACTTTAGCCCAAGCCGATGCGAATCGTCTTGGGCTTTTTATGCCCTTAATCATTTCATATATTAATTATTGTTAAGACATAGAAAATAATTGGCAAAAAGTTTTGCCCATATTGCTTTTATGTCTACCTTTGTGACGGTGAACCCCAATTCACTTGACCAAAAAGATATTTCTCTTTCATTGCATCATAGATGTAATAAGGCCCGAAGCGAATATTGGGGGATTCGCTGAGGGCCTTACTCTTTTTAAGGCAACTTAAATAAAAAAGACCATGCACGAGGTGCTAAACGTTCCCATAAAATTACTTGAGCAGTTCGCTCAGACGCACACAGGAATGAAGATTCTTGCGTGTGCAATCATGGTGCGTTGTCGCTTCGTGAACGGTCGTATATATCATCCCACAGTTACCAAGATTGCGGAAGTCCTCAACGTGAGCAGACCTACTGCAAGGAAATATTGGAAGCTCATTATGGATAGCTGTCTCTTTACCTATGACGAGGAGAAAGACCAGCTTATCGTCAAGAGCTTCAAATCAACCGAGAAAAGGGAGTTTGGGAGACGTCATAAATTCATGTCAGCGGACGATTTTTGCGTTAAAGTCTCCGTTGACATTCGTGATATGAAGCTGGGGCAAGCTGTAAAGACTCTTAGAAAGCTTATCATGAAACACGTAATCGTTTGGAATCAGCGCAAGGAAACACTTAACAAGCATCTATCAAAAAATACTTGTGTTGCACCTGCGCAGAAGTCAAACCCGATTAAATTACGTGATTTTGCAAGCTGTATAGGGATGTCGAAAGCTTCTTCAAGTAGGTATGTGAAAGAGATGGTCAACGATGGTGAGGTCTGCGAATCTACCGTTGTGAAAGAACCCATCGCCTACACCTATTCTCATGCGACCTACGAGGAGTGCAAGCGCAGATACCCCAACGACTATATATGCCCTATGGCGAGCAGCTACTATCATGGTCTATGGTTTTGGCGTATTCGTGGTAGGATGTACTCTCTTGTTACCGCTTCGGAGTGGTCACGTTTCCAACACGTCATTTATGACCATAAGGTACGTAAGTCAACCATCTACGCAAGCAAGAAGAACAGCATGGCAAATGCGTTAAGCTATCTTGATAACTTCTACACAAAAGGGAGGGTTTATTGATGATGGAAAAAATGAAACAATCTTGATTAACGCATCTATGCTTGTAAAATATAAATATAATGCAGGAGAAAAAATCTTGCACACGCACACACGCGTAAGGGAGCATGGAGTGGGTCGGGTTTGGTCAAGTTCGGATGGGGCAAAGGTCAAGATGTCGGGCCGTTTGACGAGTGGGAGCGACCATCGCGAGGAAGCCGAAAACCATGTGATGCAGGAGGTCGCACAAACTGTAAGCAAAAAGGCCGATTAAATAACAATTTTTGTCAAATAAAGCGAAATGGAGAAAGAAAGATTTAGACAGGAGCTTGGCAAACAGCTTCGGGCGTTCGGGTTCAAGGAGATTGCGTCACCCTGCCAAGGAACTGATGCTTACAGCCTATGGTCTAAGCCAATTTTGGGTAGGAAGAACTACGTGACCGAGGTAGACGTTGGCTTCTACGGCTGGGAGACACAATACTACACGGATGCCTTTAACCATTACACGATGTCGGAGTGTTGGAAAGAGGGCGACACCTTAACCGTTGAAAGCCTCTTTAGCAGGTTCTTCGAGTATTTCAATTTATAACACATGGAAGCAAGAGAAGTTAAGCAGGAGTTTAGAAAGCAGCTAAGGGCCTTAGGGTTCGACAGGGAGAAAGACCCGACAACGAGGGCCGAGGTTTACATCCAGTTAGGCCCTATTCTCTGCAAGAAAAGCCTTGTTATGGCTGTTAGCTTAGATGCCGAGACAATGGAAATAACGGTCAAATGCGATAATGTCGTGTTTCGTGATGCCGTCTACACTTTGGCGGACGTGGCAGACCGCTCAATAAAAGAAGTTTTTGACGACTTCTTTCTTCCGCAGGGCAGGGTCATAGATTGCCATGCTGGGCATTGTGATTTGGTCAAGATTGATTACCTTTGCATTGCATCAAAATCATAACAGCATGAAAAACTCACGTATAAGCCTATATGCCTTGTTATTGGCTACCTTTAGTCTCTTCTTCTTCTTCTTCGGTTACAAGGCAGGGAAGAGAGCGGGGAAGAGGGCCGAGAAGATAGACACGACCTTTGTAGAGGTCAAGCACATTGCACCGACACCACAGGCGGAAAAGCCAGCTGGCATCATCCGCGTACCAATTAGGACTACTAAGCCATCATCACCTGCCATCCCGAAAGCCGAGGTAAAAGTGTTCACCCCTGCGGAGCTTGACAGCGCGCTAAATGATACCGTAACCGTTGACACGGCACGCAAGGAGGTAGTATTGCCTATCACCCAAAAGGAGTACAGGGACAGCGATTACACGGCCTACGTCAGCGGCTACAAGGCAAAGCTTGACAGCATCAAGGTGGTTAGCAGGGTTATTACTAAGACGGAGGTAAAGACCGAGGTTAAGCACAGGAGATGGAGCGTTGGACTAATAGGCGGCTACGGCTTCGGCTTCGGCAGCAAGACGTTCCAACCATTCCTCGGAGTGGGCCTTGCATGGAATTTAGTTAAGTGATGTTACCCACAGGCCAACAACCTGTGGGTTTTTGCTAATAAAGGTTAATTGACTAATTTTCCTTGGCTTTTTATTTGGTGCGTATCAAATTGTTTCATAACTTTGCAGCAGATAAAGTAATCAACAACAAAAGCAAAGAGCAATGAAAACAATGAACGATTTATGGAAGATGTACAAGACATCCGCAGGACTTGACAAGCTGCCGAAAGGCGCAAGGTTATACGCCTACATCTTCGGCGCAAGCATAGCAACGGCAACGCTCACCCTTGGTTCGGGTTTGATGGTCGTTGCCTTGGTTTCCGCTCTCGCGGCTTACATGAGAATCAAAAAGTTTAACAAAATATCCGAATAATTATGAAACACGTGATGATTGATTTGGAGACCTTATCACTCCGTAGTAACGCGGCTATCATTGAGATTGCCGCCAAAGAGTTCAACCCTAACAAGGACATCGAAGTAGCCTATAACGCTTTCCATATCTTCGTGGACGCAGCCTCTTGCGCCATGTACGGCATGGACTTCGGCATGAATACAATCGCATGGTGGGCATCGCAGAAAAAGAGCCTTAAAGAGCCTTTCGACACGTTCCGCAATGACTGCCCGATAGGTTACGCGCTTGACAAGCTGGCGGAGTTCCTGCGCAATACCGCGCCCGATGGTGATGTTACCGTATGGTCGCAGGGTTCGGACTTCGACATCGCAGTCTTGAAAACCGCTTTCCGCACCGTGTTAGGCAAGGAGTTCCCCGTGATGTACCGCAACGTCAGAGACGCGCGCACCTACTTCCTCGGAATCGTTGATGCCAAGAAACCCGAAACGCAAGACCCATTTAAGCTTGTGGAATCAGAGGAAGAAAGGCACAAGGCGCAAGGTGACGTTAACTGGTCAATCAAGGCCGTACAATACGCCTACGACCTGCTAACGCAGAGCGACACGACCGACAACGAGGAAAGAGAGCACAAAAGGCGTTAACTAACCAAGAAATGATACCCACAGGCCAATAACCTGTGGGTTTTCTGCTAACAAAGGTTAAAAACGGAAAATTCTTTGGTTTTTATTTGGTGCGTATTAAAATATTGCCTAACTTTGCAGCAGATAAAGAAATAAACAACAAACCAAAAAATACTAAGCTCTACCGCATCACGACTAAGCGGCAATTTTATGAAGTACGGAATATGGGTTAAGGCAGAAAGCTTCGATGTTTACGAGGACGGAAGCAAGAGAAGAGCGAACACAAACGAGGGGTGGCACGCCGACAAGGAATATGAGAGCATGAAAGCCGCCAAAGAGAGCTTGGCAACCGCTAAGGAAATGCTGGAGGAAGATTGCTACGATGTAGTCGCCGTCAACACTGTTACGTTAAAGGGCGTGCGATACAGTACTTACAACGGTGAGCCGAACACGCCTACCTTACATGAGGAGAACATCACATACCACATCGAAAAGCGATAACTAAACCATCAATCACTAAGCCCTACCGCATCACGGATAAGCGGACTAACAATGACATACGGCATTAAATATACGGTCGAGGTTTACCACGTCTACGAGGACGGACGAAAGGAGAAGCAGGAAAAGGTAGACAACGGCTGGCAGCTTAACGAGTATTACACCAGCATGAAAGCCGCAAAGTTTAGCCTATCCTTGGTAAAGGAGATGCTTAAAGAGTGCTTTTACGATGTCCATGAGGTCAACGGTCTCACCGTTAGAGGCTTTCGCGAGTGGGTTATCACTGGAACAGGTTACCCAAAGATTAAAGCGCAGGAGTACGTAACATATCACATTGAGCCGCGCAAGTTTATGCCTAACAATAATAAATAATCACTTCAAGCCCTACCGCATCACGGATAAGCGGAAAACCATGAAGAAAATGTATTTCACGAAACATAGCAGCTACATAGTAGAACAAAACGAGGACGGCACGCTGCGCATCACCAAGACATCCACCATGAAGCCTATTGACAACGCAGGGTCTTTTATCGTCTCGCAGGGCGGCATCGCTGCCATCCTCGCCAACTGCAAAGAGGTTAGTGACGAGGACTTCGCGAAAGACCGCAAACAGCTCCGCTTGCGCTATGACTTCCTGCAAAAGCATAACCAAGAGGTCGCCACGGCCGAGCAAAAGAGGTACGAAGAAGAGTATAAAGCCATGTTCCACGGTGAGGTAGTGGAGACTACACGCGAAAGTATACGCACCTTGTTGCGCTACCTCAACGGCATCAACTGGGGCACATGGCAGCTGCCAGCAATGACGATTGGCTACACCTGCGGTCAGCATGATTGCAACGGCAAGATAGCAACGACCATCAAGCTTGACCAGCCAATAAAATACCGCGGTGAGATGGTCAAGCAATTTCAGTTTGGCGCGCCGAGCGGCTTCTTAACAAAATATCGTAGAATACAATAACCACTAAGCTCTACCGCACCACGATTAAGCGGACTAAAATGAAATACGGCATTAAGTATGAGAACGAGGGTTATGCCCTTTACAGGAACGGAAACAAGAAGAGAGTTTACCACAGGGTTGCATGGTACGCCGATAAGAAGTATGACACGATGCGAGCCGCCAAGGATAGCTTGGAGATGGCTAAGACCATATTGAAAATAGACTTCTACGATGTCCGCACCATCAACTCCGTCACAGCAGTTGGCGTGCACACAAGCGCGCCGTGTAAGTTCGGCAAGCATGAGGAGCGCGTGACATATCACATAGAAAAATACGAATAATTTTTGCTATTTACGGAAAAAGCATTAACTTTGCAGTATAACCACGATTGAGATTTAGACATTTAAGTATGCAGGATAACAAATAAGTAACTGGTTTTCTTTTTAATTCCATTTAGTACATTGTAATTTTTGGTTTATTTTTACCGCATCTGACTGGGAAGCCGGGTGCGGTTTTTGCGTTCTATAAGCCAGTAAGCGGAAAAGCCTCTAAAGATGCCCAAAATTGGCTTAACTGGGCCTTGCCTTTATAGTTATCCGCCCTGCGTATTCCACGCGCCACACGGCCTTTCTATGGCTCAATATAGAGTTCTTAGCAATCATCCGCCATGCGCACATTCTCCGAGGGTCTGCGATACCTGCAACCTTATCACATCAAATCATGATGCCCGAATGTGCCGAGCAGGTCAAGCAAAAGCCACTAAGGATGCCCAAAAACGGCTTAAAAAAGCTTTGCCTATTACTTACCCATCCTGCCAGCTCGAAGCGTCTTGTGGCATCCCTGTGGCCTTGTACGAGGTTATACGGAGGCATCCGCCATGTACCTGCCAAGCCATAGCCAGTGACAACCTACCAAGCCATCACAACCTGCCGAACCTGCCGAACGTAACACGGTTATGTGTGCCTGTCTCCGAGATTGCACAAAAATGCCGAAATGAGCAAAAAACGGCCCAAAATCAGCTCGAAAAACAATTCAAAACAAATAAAAACAAATAAAAAACAATTCAGAACACGAAAATGGCCAAAAATGGCCCAAAATGTTGCACAAAATAGTCAAAGTGAGCAAAATGGGCAAAAATATTTACAAAACCGAGGAATTTGACGAGATAAAAAACTTTGACAAAGCAAGAAAGGAAGAAGCAAGGAAAGAATATACCTGCGTGTATATTATATATATAGCTTTTTCACCTAAAGGTTCAAAAGCTTAGTCCCTTTGGCATTTTTCCGCCATTCAAGGAAAATTTTTGACAACAGGGCCTTGGCATCTAAAAGCCAGCCATTGCCATGTTCCCGAAACCGTCCTTTTGCGCCCCTGTCTTTCCTCGCCTGTGCTCTTCCCTTTCCTCGCCTGTGCCCCTGTCTT
>ERZ1023658.50-NODE-50-length-56596-cov-14.292549_pt1 | contig 56596 bp, 39 predicted proteins | sample MGYA00380339_ERZ1023658 | MGnify/ENA primary metagenome ERZ1023658 (study PRJEB33179, sample SAMN07448981) | human gut metagenome | biome: Human-gut; feature: Human associated habitat; material: Faeces | host: Homo sapiens | place: India: Bhopal | collected... | reverse complement strand
GGAAATTTATTTTTAAATGTTTAATTAATCTTTTAATCGTATGAACAAAAAGAAGGTTTTCAGTTACCTGTTCATCGGCCTGCTCACAGTGGGCGCAACAGGTACAGTAACTTCCTGTAAGGACTACGATGATGACATCAACAACCTGCAGGGCCAGATAAAGGCCAATGCAGATAAGATCGCCGAGATTGAGAAACTCATCAAGGGCGGTTCTGTCATCACTAACGTGGCTCAGTCGGAGACGGGTGTCACCGTTACCTTGAGCGACGGCAAGTCATTCAACCTCACCAACGGCAGGGACGGTGCACAGGGCATCCAAGGCGAACCGGGCAAACCTGGTACCGCATGGACAATCGGTGAAGACGGCTATTGGTACTGCGACGGCAAGCCGACCAAGAATCTCGCACGTGGCCCACAAGGCGAAAAGGGCGAGCAGGGCGAGCAAGGCGTGCCTGGAGCAGCAGCTTCTGTTGAGTATTATGTGCCAAACCCAGAGACCCACCACTTCGACATCTACAAGGATGGCAAATTTGTAAAGGACTCTGGCATCTCATTCGTCAGCGACCAGAGCGGCACCATCACCGCAACACTTGACAACGCACGCAAGAACCTCATTCTCTCAGGTTTGACAGGCTATAGCGATGACGTTGTGATTTCTCTGACTGGCAACCTCACAAGCCTCGTGTTCATGCCTAAGCTCTATATGGACGGCATCGAGACCGTGAATTATCCTTACCTCACTGGTAAAACGTTGGTGAAGAAGACTCCTACCGGTCTCAAGAATTACCAGGGCAAGGCCGTCGGTGGCGACATCACAGACTATCAGTCCAACCGTCTGCCTCACGAGGAAACCCCTGTTTCAGGAGAGGGAAAATTCGTCTATGGTCCTACATGGACAGTACAGTACCACATGAACCCAGCCAACGCCAACACAGAATATGCTGATGTTGTTGGTTACAATGTGCTGGAGCCTGAGGTGATGTACGTGAAGACACGCGCCGAGAAGAATCCAGCAGAGGTGCTTGGCGTGACATCTCCTGAGAAGAAGGACAACGGTGCAGCCGCATTCTTGAACAGCAACGGCATCCTGACAGCAGGTCTCAAGATTGCTCATCCTGATCTGCTCAACCCGACTCCGACTTCAACAACCTATCAGAAGGACAACACGATTGCCCTGCAGGTGAAGTCTAAGGACAACAAGCTCGCTACCGAGGACGCCACTGTCACTTCCGACTACGCTCTCCTCAACCCACTGAAGGCTGAGCTCGAGGCTATCGTCTGGGCCCAGAAGCCTATGTACGGTGAGATGGACGCTGAAAAGCGCGAATATACTGGTGATGAGATGGGTATTGTCGACAAGAACGCTCAGGTTCACGTTTGGGACTCTCCTAAAGAGGCTCTCGCTGATGAGCGTGGTGCCGCTCTTGAGCTCTACTACAACGGCGAAATCGACCTGAGCTCTTACCTCGCACTGCACATGCAGGAGCAGGACTACAAGTCTCTGACCAAGGAATTCCAGCTCAAGACCCTCAAATATGGTGATGAGCGCGAGTGGGGTCTGCACTATGAGTTCAACCTCGTAGACTACAATGTAGACGGCAACAAGACCGGCGACAGCAAGTTCGCTACATGGAAAGATCAGGCCAATGGCGTCTTGAAGGCTAACAACGTTGACGAGAACGGCAATCCTGCAAAGGACAACCGCGCTGCCATCGGTCGTGAGCCTCTGGTTCAGGTTCTCGTTAAGAACGCCAACGGTGATGTCGTGCTCGATGGTTACATCCTGCTGCACATCACAGAGAAGGCTCCTGAGGACAAGATCACTGAGCTGACTGCTTATCCTGACGGCAAGGGCGTATTCGACCTCTGCAACGCTGTCGATGGTCTGAGCACAACTTGGTCACAGTTCAACAAGTACATGCTGACTGACCTCCTCAAGGGTACTACCAAGGAAGAGTTCGACGCAATGTATGAGCCAGAAGTACTGCAGAAGAATGTTAGCACCGACGCTCAGGGCAATCCTATTGATAAGCTGACGCTTTACAAGAAGAATGCTGACGGTTCATATACTGAGGATGAGTTGGGTGACCTCTTCTACTCTGCAAATACATTGGGTACCACCAACCACACTTGGACATGGACTCTGTCTCCTGAGGAAGTTGAGAATCTGACACACCACGCAAAGACTACTTCGGTTGAAGCTACACGCTACTTCCGCTATGTTTTGAAGCAGGCTGTAGTCGGTACTAAGATTGCTGAGTATAAGTACATCTACGTGAAGGTTACAACCGACCTGACTCGTCAGGCCAACACAGCTATCGCTCTGAAAGAGAAGATCAACAACTACTGGTACAACGAGACCACTGGTGCTGACGACGGCTGGAGCGCAATCGTCAACGATGTTCACGAGCCTATCGACGGTGGCAACATCGACAACTTCAATAACTCTATCGCTGCCACATTCAAGGGCAATGCTCCTCAGATCACAAATACTTATAAGTATTACTTCGTTCCTGAGGACATCGAGATCACAGCTCAGAACGGCAAGAAGTACACGATCACTGCAGGTGATGCTGCACGTCACACTAATGGTGCTTACAACCATCTGTATGACAAGTACGTTGCAGACCACACTGACAAGTACAACAAGGCCACTCTGACCGAAGATCTGAACGCTTGCGCCATCGACTACGGCAAGGGTGCCTTCTACAACGACAAGCTCTATGCTGTGTACAACGGCATCTACACTCAGATTGCAAGCCTCGACCAGAAGACTGGTGAGCTGAAGTTGATCAACAACCAGCCCGCTAAGGACGTTCTGAACGCCATCGGCTATGAGAAGAATCACGCTAACATCGCCAAGGAGCTTCGCACTTATGTCGGTGTCATCGCTTCTAACGACTGCGGTGTAGCTGTTCCTGTCAGCGACGGTACATTCCTCGCAAGCTGGCAGCGTCCTATCAACCTCAACCCGCTGGAGCAGAAAGAGGCTGTCGACGCTAAGACCAACGGCAACGTCATCTACCTGAGCGACATCGTGAAGCTCTTCGACTGGCGCGGTGAGAGCATGGAAGGTGCCAACAAGTGGTTCTGGGCTTACTATGGCGTGAACGCTATCACCGTGAACGTCGACCCAGCTGCTGTGCAGACCGATATGCATCACGCTGGCAAGTTCGAGGCTTTGAAGAACGTTACCGAATTGGCTGAGCTCTACACCTATGGTGTAAACGCCAATGGTGTAAACGGAACCATCAACAAGGGTACTCACAAGTTCACCTTCGATCTCTCTAATTACAATGCAGCAAGCAAGAACGCAGACCTGCTGAAGTACATCGAGGCTAACAAGGGAATGTTCGGTGCTATCTACTACAAGAACAACGGTGAGAACGTCACTGACTTCACTCTGAAGATCCCTGTAACTATAAGCTACACTTGGGGTGACTTCTATGATACGCTCGTCGTTAAGGTCGTACGTACACAGGGCAACTAATTCATTGAAAACATTCGAAGCTGAATAAGCTCTTATCAGGAGGGTGTGTCTACTAAAGAGCAGGCACACCCTCTTTTCTTATTAAAATATATTCCATCATGAAGAAATACATTCTTTTTGCATGCACTTTGCTGACCCTTGGTTTCTTCGCCTCCTGCTCCTCTTGCTCCAACAAGAACGAGAAACCACGCGAGGAGCGTGTGGCCGAGTTCCGCAGCACACTCAACCATGAGGATACCACGACAATGCTCAAGCTTTGCGACGATGCCATGGCGCAACTCAAAGCCGGTCAGGTGGACCGCGTGCTCTCCAGCCTCTATGAATACAACGATTCAACAAAAGAGGTGAAGCCGCTGACCAAGCAGACCGCAGACCGCTTCCGCCGCCGTTTCCGCATGTTCCCTGTGCTGGACTACAGCCGTCAGTTCTTCTCCTTCCAGTTGGAGGGATGTAACGACGTACGATACAATGTGACATGGGCCAAGGCCGAGCAAACCGGTACCGGTGAGGCAGCCAAAACAGCTTATATGTTCAATCCCGTCAAGGTCGACGGCACGTGGAAGCTCTGTGTGAAGACACAGAAAGACGAGATCGACCCGGACATGAGATAAAACTAAACAACCATGAAACACGTTTTACTGTTACTCTCGCTATTCTTCGCCATGGGAGCTTGGGCTGTGCCCACGAAGACGGCGACATTCAACTTCTCTAAGCCTTGGTCGTTGTCTCCTTCCTACCCTGCCTCAGCGTTCGAGACCACTGAAGGCCCTTCCCTCAAGGTGTCTGACGTAAGTTTCACCTCGGGTGATGTCACCTTGAAGTTCAATGATGAATCCAACGCTACAGGTGACTGGCTCGCCAAGCATACCAGCAGCGACCAAAGCACCTACTACACGCTCGACATGAACGACAACAGCCGTATGGTCGTGACCGGATCGGACGTGAAGATTCTCTCCGTCACTGTCGGCAAAGGCAGCACACAGGGTGGCTTTGGACTGGAAAAGGGTCAGGGCGGCACCTTCAACTCTGCCAGCAGCGATTTCTGCTGCCAGTGGAAGGCTGATGGCTCTACCTATCACAGCGTCTCGTTCTTTGTGAGCGGATCCGGAACCGGTGCTCATTTCAACACTGTGACTGTTGAGTACTCTCCAAAGGCAGACGTGCTGACACCGTCCAGTACGACCCTTGCTGACGGTGCCACTGTGGGCAGCTTCTCTTCCTTCGGTCTGGACTTCGGCAAGAGCATCACGCTCTTAGGTGGCACCGCAACGCTGACAACCCCCGATGGCAAGACACAAAGCCTCAGCGCTTCGGCAAACGGCTCTACACTCACGCTCGGTGTCAGCGAGACCCTTACTACAGATGGTAAATATTCCGTGAATATTCCAACCGGAATGATTGAGGATGCTGAAGGATACACCAACACGGCTCTGAACTATACCTTCACGGTGAAGAAAGACCGTGCCACATTCAATCCGATAACCGTCTCACCAACGGAAGGCTATCAGACTTCTATGTCGCTGACAGAGCCTATCACCATTACTTTTGATGGTCTGATTGGCAATGTGAGTGATAAGGCGTTAGAGCTGAAGTTGAATGGGATTACAGTGAATGGTGTCACCTTTAAGATTAGTGATGACCATAAGTCAATCGTTGGCACATTTAATGTTGGAGTACCTATGACAGACCTCGGTACTTACACATTGACGATTCCGGAAGGCTATGTTCACAATGCAGCCTTCAATATCGAAGATGCCGACCGTTGGAATAAGGTTGTGACCTACTCTTGGTTGGTTTCAAACAAGAAACCTGACACTGAGACTATGAAGGCCGCCAAGTCGTTGCTTGCCATCACCGGCGTGGGCTATCCCTCCACTGACAGCGAAGCTCGTAAGGCTCTCGCCAACCTTGTCAACGCAGAGACCACTCCCTCCGATGATGATCTGAAGGTAGCTATGGCCAATTTCTACAAAGAGACCAACGTGACCCTGCCCGAAGATGGCAAGTACTATAAGATCTCCGGTGTCAACGAAAAGGGTGCTAAGCTATATCTGACCTATGATGGCACAGCCGTAAAGCTTAGCTCTTCACAGACAGATGCCTACTCATTCAAGGCAGAGTCTAAGGGTGATGGCAAAGTGGCTTTCTCTACCTTAGATGGTAAATATCTGCATTTGCTGACCAAGTTTGACACATATACAGGTACTTCACCCAAGAATGTGACAACCACTTACGACGCATCGGTCAATGACCTTACTCTCGCCCGCTTGTCAGTTGAAAATACTGACCCTGAAAAGACTTTTGGAACATTCAGCGTGAAAGGAAGCCTGGGTAAAGATCCTGCGACAAGCAACGAAGATATTGCCTACGACTTGCTCGATTTCACACTGAACAGCATTCTTACGAATCCGAAATATAATAAGCTTTTCTTCAACGAAAATGTCTCCAGTGCCTTCGTCTTCGAAGAGGGTTCCAAGCCTGCCGAGGAGAGTGTAGATGTAGATGTCACCTTGACTCCCAGTACCATCAAGAGTCTTTCTGAAGAGATGAGACTCAGCTTCACCCACAACAGTGATGTGACTCTCAAAGATGGAGTCGTGCCAGCTGTGACCGACGAGAAAGGCAATGCCGTCAGCGGTGCCTCTGCTACAATCACTCCATTGGAAAACTCTAATATGGACTTCGTGGTCAAAGTCAGCGGCATTACCAAGGAAGGCACCTACAAGCTGGTATTCCCGAAAGGAACCTTCAGCTTTGTAGACAACAACAAGCAGGTCACTTCCAACGAGTTGACTGAGACCTTCACGCTGAGCACATCCTCTACTCCGGATCCGACACCGGATCCGACACCTTCAGACTTCAAGCACTATCAGTATTGGGAGAAACTGCCGGCACAAGGTGGCTCACAGGCTGAATATCCTAAGGATTACATCACCCAGTACATCGTGCTCATTGACCGCATGCAAACCAATGGCCTTGTCGGCAATCCTAAAGCAAGAGTAGAACTTGTTGAGTACAGCAACAACAAACTCATGGGCTATGGTCACTTCGAAGCAGATCCCGAGCATACCGATAACAACAACTACGCCCTCAAACTCGTGTGGGACCATCCTATCGATATGGTACATGTCAGAACGACCGACTACACCTTCAAGATCCCAGAGGGTGCTTTCGGTGACTCTAACTACGGTAAGTATCTGAAGAACCCAAGCAGCGTCAAGTCGTCTGACTGCACAGTCAATGATTCCTTCACGAGCACCTATTACATCAATACTACGCTCACGGGCATCCGTGACATCAACGCAGATGACAACGCCGCCAAGGTCATTTACGACCTTCAGGGCCGTCGTGTAGAGCGTGTCACGAAGACTGGCATCTACATCGTGAACGGCAAGAAGACCGTGATTTGGAAGTAATAATCCGTTTCCATAACGGGAGCCATGACAAATAAGGAGGCGCGCCACAAAGATTGGCGCGCCTCCTTTGTTTTTGATATTATCTATCAACTAATACTTCCAACGCAAGAAATATGTCCGAAGTCCCACAAAAAATACGGTTCAATAATTACCTATACACTATCTAAAGTTTCGCGACCACCTCCTCACTTAAACCAGTGTATTTGGCTATCAAGGCCGTGGGCATACCGTCAGCCTTCATGGCCTTGGCGCTTGCCATGGCACTGTCGTGCGCACCTTGCGCCAAACCCTGCTTCATGCCTTGCTTCATGCCTTCTGCCAAACCTTCTGCCTTGCCTTGCTTCATACCTTCTGCCATACCTTCTGCCAAACCTTCTGCCAAACCTTCTGCCTTGCCTTTCTCACGTTCTCTTCTCACTGAGGAGTGAAGGGTGCGCTCAACGCTGACCATGTCCCAGAAATGGTCATAACCTGCCATCTGCGCGTCGCTGTAAGCCGACTCCTCAACGATGTCGAGCGCTTTGCGGGTCTCTGGGTTCTCCAGCAGTTCCTTGGGAGCAATTTTCGTGTCCCCGTCTATCTCGGTCAGGAATCGGAGCCACAGTGCCGTCATCTTCTTCTCAGTGAAAGAATGCGGCTTGAACTTCGGCAGCTCGATGAAGATCACGTGCATGTCCTCGATGACATGGTTGGGATACTTGAATTCCATTAACCCGTAGTCGTGATACCACTCATCGGTGTCGTGAAGGAAGGCCTCGTTGATGAGGTTGAGCGAATACACGGGCTGCAGGTCGGAATAGTCATCCCCGCTCTTGAGCTGCTTGACGTAAGCCTTGGAGGAGTTGAAAAGCACGCGCTTGAAGAAGTCGGCCGTCCATATCATTTGCATCTCAACGATGAACTGCCGCTTCAGCTGGTCCTCGCAACGCACGTCGACGATGGTGTCCTTCTTCAACGGCATGGTTGGTATAAGCTCAAACGGAAGGTACTCGATGCTTGTCACCTGCCCGTCGTCGGGCAATGGCAACATGGCATTGAGGAAGCTTATCATCAAGTCCTTGTGGTCGGCAAAGACCTTCTTGAATGTCAAATCGGCTCTTGGATCAAGGTATTTTCCCATACTCGTGCTGTTTTCCGCAAAGTTAATGATTTTATTCGTTCCGAGAAAGTTTTTAACCTATTTCCGCAACAATGACTTTAATGATTTGCGGTATCAGAGCCGAACCATCGGGATTAAAACAATTCAGGGAGGAGCAAACCCACCGGCTTGCCCCTCCTTGAATTGTTTATACGGATGCCACTTAGGGCATTACCAAATAGTCATTGGCTAACGAGCTTACCACACGTGGGCACGCTTGTTCTTTGGCACGAACATCTTGTCGCCTTTCTTCACGTTGAAAGCCTTGTACCAAGCGTCTATCATAGGAAGCGCGGCATTGACGCGGGCGTAGTTCGGAGAGTGGACATCCACGGTGAGTAGATACTTCACCACCTCGTCGGTCATGTTTGAGGCCCACACTCTACCCCACGCGAGGAAGAAACGCTGCTCAGGCGTGAAACCGTCTTTCACGGCCAGTGGATGCTCCTTCATGGAGTTCTGCAAAGCGCGGAACGAGATGTTCAGTCCGCCGTTGTCGCCAATGTTCTCGCCAAGGGTTTGCTTGCCGTTGACCTTGATGCCTGGCAGCACGTCGAACGAGGAGAACCAGTCGGCAAGCACCTTGGTGCGCGCGTCGAAATTTTTCTTGTCTTGCGCCGTCCACCAGTTGCGTTGGTTTCCGTACTTGTCGAATTGTGAGCCTTGATCGTCGAAGCCATGGCTCATCTCGTGACCTATAACTCCGCCAATGGCACCGTAGTTGACGGCATCATCGGCATTAGGATCGAAGAATGGCGGCTGCAGTATGGCCGCGGGGAAGCAAATCTCGTTTGTCGACGGGTCGTAGTAGGCGTTGATGGTCTGTGGGGTCATCTGCCACAACGTCTTGTCCACCTTCTTGTTCACGCGCTTGGCTATATAGTCATCTGTGGCCCAGCGAGAGATGTTGCACAGGTTCTCGTAGAGCGAAAGGCTGTCGTTGACCTGCAAGCCGTCGTAGTTTTTCCACTTGTCGGGATAGCCAATCTTGACGATGAAGTTGGACAGCTTGTCCTTAGCCTGCGCCTTCGTGGCATCTCCCATCCACGTGGCCTCATCGATGCGCTGTGCGAGAGCCGTCTGCAGGTTGTGCACGAGTTCAAGCATGCGTTTCTTGCTCGACTCTGGGAAATACCTCTCCACGTACATCTTGCCTATCGCCTCGCCCAACCTGTCGCTCACCACGGCCACGGCGCGTTTCCATCGCGGCTGGTCTTGCTTTGAGCCGACCATGGCCTTCCTGAGCTCGAACGAAGCCTTGCGGAAGTCGTCGCTGAGCTTGCTGGTGGCACCACTGATGACCTTGGCCTGAGCATAGGTCTTGAGGTCATCGAGAGGCGTTTCGGCGAGAATCTTCTCTACGGCGTGTATAGGCTCAGGCTGGCCAACGTCAACATAATCGAAAGCCGGGAAGCCAGAGGCGAGGAACACGTTGCCCCAGTCGATGCCGGGGAAGTCGCTGATGAGCTGCGTGTATGTCATCTTATGATAGTTGGCGTCGATGTCGCGCTGCTTCACCTTGTCGTAGCTTGCCTTGGCAATCTCCGTCTCAATGGCTATGACGGCCTGCGTCTTCTTCTCCGCCGTGGCCTCGTCGGCTCCGGTCAGCGTGAACAGCTTTTTCAGGTATTGCTTGTAAGCCTCCAGCACGCGCTTGTTTTGCGCGTCATCGGAGAGATAATAGTCGCGCTCGCCAAGTCCGAGTCCGCCCTGCCCCACGGCCACAAGGTTCCACTCAGAGTCTTTTTGGTCGGCCCCCGCGCCTATGCCGAACATCATCGTCGACTCACCGTTGCGGTCGAGCTGCGCGCACACCAGCTGGTATTCCTTGCGGTTCTTTATTGCCGCTATCTTGTCGAGCGTAGGCTTGATGGGTCTCCATCCCTCACGGTTCAGGCGAACGGAGTCCATCAAGAGGTTGTAAAGAGAGCCTATCTTCTGCCCCAGCGTGCCTTGTTTTTGCGGTTTTGAGGCAAAGTCGAGAATGATGTCCTGGATGCGTTTCTGGCTCTGCTCGTACAAGTCGGTGAAGGCACCGTTCTGCACATGCTCAGCGTCGAGCGGGTGCGACTTGAGCCATCCTCCCGCGGCATAGTGGTAGAAGTCGTCGCCCGGCTTCACCGAGGTGTCGAGGTTCTTCAGGTCAATGCCCGAGGAAAGGTTGCCCTGTGCGAACGCGCCCGTGGCGCACAGCAAGAGCCCCAAAAGAAAAGTCTTTTTCTTCATTTTTCGTGTTATATTAAAAAAGCGAACCCCACCGCGCCCATTATTATCATGCGCCCGATGAGATTCGCGTCGTTTAAGACATTGTTACTTATTTCACGTTGCCCACCTTGATGAGGTATTCGGCAATCTGCACGGCGTTGAGCGCCGCGCCCTTGCGTATCTGGTCGCCCGTGAGCCACAGCGTGCAACCGTTGTCGTCGGCCAAGTCCTTGCGCACGCGTCCCACGTAGACGTCGTCCTTGCCCGCGCTCTCCAATGGCATGGGGTAGACATACTGGTCGTCGGGATCCTGCACGAGAGTCACGCCCGGCGCGCTCTTCAGAGCCTCTTGGATGTCCTTGACCTCCAACGGCTTCTCTGTCTCAAACCACACGCTCTCTGAGTGGGAACGAAGCGATGACACGCGCACGCAGGTGGCTGACGTGCGAACGTCGGAATGCATTATCTTCCGGGTCTCATTATACATCTTCATCTCCTCCTTGGTATAGTCGTTGGGCGTCATCTTGTCGATTTGCGGAATGACGTTGTAAGCCAACTGGTGAGGGAATTTCTCCACGGTGCTGACGTGGCCCGTCTCCACCATCTCCTTGTATTGCTGCTCCAGCTCCTTCATGGCCGCCGCTCCGGCACCCGACGCGCTCTGATAGGAAGACACGTGAATCTTCTTGATATGACTGAGCTTGTCTATCGGGTTCAGCACCACAACCATCATTATGGTAGTGCAGTTAGGGTTTGCGATGATTCCCTTCGGGCGGTCCAACGCATCCTCTGGGTTTATCTCAGGCACCACGAGCGGCACCTGCGGATCCATGCGCCACTGCGAGCTGTTGTCTATCATCACCGCGCCATGTTTCGTTATGGTCTCCGCAAACTCCGCCGACGTACCGCCACCGGCTGAGACAAAAGCGATGTCCACGTCCTTGAAGTCATCGTTGTGCTGCAACTCCTTCACGGTATAAGCCTTGCCGCGGAAGGTGTATTGCCTGCCCGCGCTGCGCTTGGAGCCGAAAAGCAGAAGGTCATCGATGGGGAACTCTCTCTCAGCAAGGATGCGCAGGAACTCTTGTCCCACGGCACCGCTTGCGCCTACAATAGCTACTCTCATAATTGTGTAATAATTGAAACCTTTGGGGCAAAATTACAACAAATATGCGAAAATATGAGTAACTTTGCCATTAAAATAGGAAACAAAGATAACAAATGGCAACTTTTGCCTCATATTTCCCCATCACCGACCCCACGCTGGTGTTTTTCGTGGTGCTCATCATCATTCTCCTTGCCCCTGTCATCATGGGCAAGCTGCGCATCCCCCACCTCATAGGCATGGTCCTCGCCGGCGTAGCCATTGGCAAGTATGGCCTCAACGTCCTCGTGAGGGATTCCAGCTTTGAGCTCTTCGGCAGGGTGGGACTCTATTACATCATGTTCCTCGCCTCCTTGGAGATGGACATGGAAGACCTTCGCAAGAACAAGTGGCGAACATTGACCTTCGGGTTGCTCACCTTCGGCTGCCCATTCTTCCTGACATGGCTGATGGGCATCGACATCCTCGGTTATGCGCCCATCGCAGCCCTGTTGCTGGCTTGCGTCATGGCATCAAACACGCTTGTCTCCTACCCCATCGTCTCTCGATATGGCATACAGCAGCAGAAGAGCGTCACGCTGTCGGTGGGTTCCACGATGGTGAGCCTCTTCCTTGCCCTCGTGGTGCTCGCCGCGTTGGTGGCTTCCAATGAAGGCAAGAGCGACGTGTTGTTCTGGCTGTGGTTCGTTGGCAAGCTCGCCATATACGTGGTGGGCATACTTCTCACCATCCCACGCCTGACACGATGGTTCCTCCGCCGCTACAGCGACGCGGTGATGCAGTTTATCTTTGTAATGGCCGTGCTCTTCCTCTGCGCCGCGCTGTCGGAGCTTGTCGGCTTGGAAGGCATCTTCGGCGCGTTCTTCGCCGGTCTGGTGATGAACCGCTACATACCGCAACTCTCGCCTTTGATGAACCGCATCGAGTTCATAGGCAACGCACTGTTTATCCCCTATTTCCTCATCGGCGTGGGCATGCTCATCAACGTGCGACTCCTCTTCCACGGCGGAGGCATCCTGTTTGTGGTGGCTTGCATAGTGGTCTTCGGCACGGTGGGCAAGGCCATCGCCGCTTACGTGGCGGCATTCTTCTTCCGCCTGCCCACATTGGCCGGGCACATGATGTTCGGCCTCACCTCAGCCCATGCCGCCGGAGCCATAGCCATGGTCATGGTGGGCATGAACATGACCACCGCCAACGGCAAGCCCCTCATAGACGAGGTGATGCTCAACGGCATCGTCATCATGATACTCTTCACCTGCGTCATCTCGTCGCTCATCACGGAATGGGCGTCAAGGAAGACCGTGCTCAGGGAGCGCGAGCTGCCATCAGAGGACGTGCCCGATGACGATGAGCGCATTCTCGTACCCGTGAAGTACAAGGAGTATGCCAACCGCTTGGTCAACTTGGCGATAATGGCACGCAACCAAAAGCTCAACCGCTCAATAGTGGCCATCAACGTGGTCTACGACGACTCCAACATGCGGCGCAACCAGAGAGACGGGCAGCAGCTCCTTGAACAGATACAGCAGTATGCCGCTGGCTCCGACGTGAAGGTTGATACCCAAGTGAGGATTGCCGCCAACATAGCCAATGGCATCAAACACGCCTTCAAGGAGTTTCAGGCCTCAGAGATTCTCATAGGCATGCACATGCACGACATAGAAACGACGGCTTTTTGGGGACAGTTCCACCGGAGCCTGTTCAACGGCGTGAACCGGCAAATCATCATGGCGCGCCTCTACCATCCTCTCGCCACGCTGAGGCGCATCGTCGTAGCCGTGCCCTCACGCGCGCAATATGAGCCAGGATTCTTCCGCTGGATGGAACGGCTGTCGCGAATAGCCGAGAACCTCGAGTGCCGCATACAGTTCCACGGCAGGATGGACACCCTGCAGATGGTAAACCAGTTCATCACGAACCGCCACCCCAACCTCCGCGCCTCATGCGTGGAGATGACCCACTGGAACGAGTTGCCTCGACTCGCCTCCACGATAGCCGACGACAATCTTTTCGTGGTGGTGACGGCGCGTCAAGGCACAGTGTCGTTCAAGTCGGCAATGGAGCGCTTGCCAGAGGAACTGACAAGGTGGTTCAAGGGGAAGAACCTCATGATAGTGTTCCCCGACCAGTATGGCGACGACAAACAGACCATGACGTTCGCGCAGTCGCAGCACACGGAGGAGACTTCGGCCTACGACGCCCTGGCAAAGTGGCTGAGAGGTGTCATAGGAGGCAGAAGGAGATATAGACGAGGATAGACGCTTATAGAACTATATAGACTGAGTAGACAAAAACAGGCAGGATAGACCAAATAGACTGATATAGACTAAATAGACTGATATAGACAGAATAGTACAAACAATGATAGACGTTAAAGGAATAACCAAATCGTTTGGAAAATTGCAGGTGCTCAAGGGCATTGACCTGCATATCGACAAGGGCGAGGTGGTAAGCATAGTGGGGCCGTCTGGTGCTGGCAAGACCACGCTCCTGCAGATTATAGGAACCCTCGACAAGCCCGATGGCGGCACGGTCGTGGTAGACGGCGTGGACGTGGGTGGCCTTTCAGCCAAGAAGCTCGCCGACTTCCGCAACCAGCACATCGGATTCGTGTTTCAGTTTCACCAATTGCTGCCAGAGTTCACGGCTCTGGAGAATATCATGATTCCGGCGTTCATAGCCGGCAAGGGACGTCAAGAAGCGCGCAAGCGCGCAGAAGAGTTGCTCGACTTCATGGGCCTGAGCGAACGTGCCTCGCATAAGCCCAACGAGCTGTCGGGCGGCGAGAAGCAGCGCGTGGCTGTGGCTCGCGCCCTTGTCAACAACCCGGCCGTGGTGCTTGCCGATGAGCCGTCGGGCAGTCTCGACACTAAGAACAAGTCGGAACTGCATCAGCTTTTCTTCGACCTCAGGGACAAGTTTGGCCAGACTTTTGTCATCGTCACCCACGACGAGAGCCTTGCAAAGCTGACCGACCGCACCATACACATGAAAGACGGACTGCTGGAAGCCACTGTCCAAGCGTCCGACCAACCCTCCACGACAGATGAAGGGGAAAGCATGACCGAGACAGTATGAGCAAACACTCTGTCATGTCCTCACCTATCATGGAGGTGAGTGACACTTGCGGTATGCAGAGCGGCATATTCCTCGTTGCCCTAAGCGGAGGCCCCGACAGCGTGGCATTGCTACGCATGCTCATCGACAAGGGTCATAAGGTGGAAGCGGCCCACTGCAACTTCCACCTGCGTGGCAAGGAAAGCAACCGCGACGAGGCTTTCTGTAAGACCCTTTGCGAGAAGTTGGGGGTAAAGTTGCACATTGCGCATTTCGACACCAAGGAGTTTGCCAAACTGCGTGGAATCTCCATCGAGATGGCTGCGAGGGACTTGCGCTATCGGTGGTTCGCGCAACTCGCGCAAGACACAAACGCCGCAGGGGTGTGCGTGGCTCACCACAGCGACGACCAAGTGGAGACCATACTCCTTAACATGCTTCGCGGCACAGGACTTAAAGGACTGCTCGGCATGAGACACCGCAACGGCATATTCGTGCGCCCGTTGCTAAACATGTCAAGGCAGGATATCCTCGCTTACCTCAAACGCATAGGACAAGACTATGTCACCGACAGCACGAACCTCGAGGACGACGTTCAGCGCAACAAGCTGCGGCTTGATGTCATTCCCATGCTTGAGACTGTGACACCCGCGGCAAAACAAAACATCCTGCGCATGGCCGACAACCTTGGTGACATAGAGAAGGTGGTGGAACAAAGCCTCACCGTGGCACTGGAGAAAGCAAAAGCGGAATGCGCCATTGGCGAGGCTTATTCCATGAATGCCATAAGGAGTTATGCCAGTCCACGACTGCTTCTCTGGAACATCCTGTCGCCCATTGGCTTCAACCGCGCGCAAACAGAGGAGATACTCTCATCAGCCCAAGGCGGAAAGACGTGGACGGCAAAGCGTCATGTCGCCGTGATGAGCAACGACAAACTGTTTGTCTATCCGAGTGAGGCGTGGGACAAGGCTTTGCCCAAGCTGCGCATCCCGGAAGAGGGGCTATATGGCCTTGGAGAGCACAAGATACGCGTTTCAATAGACATGGCAGCCAACTGTCCACATCCCTCAAAAGACAGCCTAATTGCCACATTAGACGCCGACGGCATTGCCTTCCCGCTAACATTGCGTCCCGCGAATGATGGCGACCGCCTGTCACCCTACGGCATGAAAGGCACGAAAACCGTGGCCGACTACATGAAAGACAAGAAAGCCGAACCAATAGAGCGGCGCGGGCAACTCGTGGTGACTACTGCCAATAACGACATTATATGGCTTGTGGGACGGACAATAGACGACCGCCATAAGATTGGGGAAAGCACCAAGAGGATAATGACCCTGAAGATTGAAAGTTGACAAACATGGGGAAAAACGTCAACCGGTAAAAGGCAAGGACCATTCCCTAACTAATGACAACGACAACAAATTTGCGACCAACAAATAATCGCTGATAATAAATCAACAAACAATCAACAAACAACAATCCCCGGCTTGCGACTGCAAGCCGGGGATTTCTTATTTATTCCCTTCGAGGGAAACTGTTGGCTTATTAAGGCTCAGCGATCATGATAGTCACACGGTTCTTGTCGTTCTCGGCGAACGGCTGTACGCGTGAACCCTTGCTGTCTGACGTGATGCGGCTCTCAGCGATACCCTTGTCCTTGAGGGCCTTAACCACTGTAGCGGCGCGCTGTGCGGCCAGACGGTCGTTGATCTTGTTGTTACCTGTGCCAGCGTCAGCGTAACCAGTCACGGTCACCTTAGCCTCTGGGTGCTCGTTCATGTAAGCCACGATGTCGTCAACCTTTGGCTGCTCCTTAGATGTAACGGCAACCTTGTTGATTGTGAAGAACACGTCGCGACGGATAGGTTCAACCTTCACAGGAGCTGGTGCTGGAGCCGGTGTTGGCTCAACATACTCTTCCTTCTGTGGCTCTGGTGCTGGAGCTGGCTCTGGAGTCTTCTTTGTGTAGCTCTTGCCGAGGTTGATGCGCAGACCTGCGAGGGCGTTGAAATACCAGTCGGCGTTGCCAGCCTTCTTAGAGTTGTACTTATCTGAGAGGACGTTGGCATTACCCTCGAGCATGATGCTGACAGCCTTGCTGACGCGGAAGTTCAGCTCAACGCCACCACGACCCACGGGACGCACCTTTGTTCCTTCCCACTTGTAACGCATCCCATAGTCCTTGGCCAGGACGTTAGCCTCGTCGTTGTCGAAAGCGATGTTAGCGCCGCCACCGATAAACGCGCTGAGGTTGAACACGCGGTTAGGATTCCAACCACAGAAAGCGTTGCTGAGGTTGAAGATGAAGTCGACGCCAGGAGCTACATACTTCCACTTATAAGTGACGTTGGCAGGAGCTGCATTGCCAGTCTCCGTCACGCCATTGTAGCCACCCTTGCTCTGCCAAGCGTTTACAGCAACGCGAGCGCCAAACCAAGGATTGAACTGATAGCCGATACCGAGCTGCACGTTAGGTGAGATGAGGTCGCCAAACTTGGCCTCGCCGAGAGTGTACTGTGCACCACCCTGTAAATCGAGGAATGCGTGCTTCTTGAATGTGTACTCGTTGCCAGCCTTATCCGTATAAGTGGCTTGAGCCATGGCAGCTGAAGATCCACCAAGGACCAACGCTGCGACCAATAAAGTCTTAATGCACTTCATAAAGCGATTAATTTAGTTAATATTCTCTTTGTTATTTCTCTCAAATACAAAAGCCACACTACAATTCTTTTGCAAAGTTAGCAAATAATTTAATAGCTGACTGTCTTTTTACTGTTTTTTTTCTAAAATCTTAGAATTCCGCGTTTTTCGGCGTGCGTGGGAACGGTATGACGTCACGTATGTTTTGCATTCCTGTCACGAAGAGGATAAGTCTCTCGAAGCCAAGGCCGAAGCCGGCGTGTGGGCATGAGCCGTATTTACGGGTGTCGAGGTACCAGCTGTAGGTTTCCTCCTTCATGCCGCGGCGTTCAATCTCGTCGAGGAGTTTCTTATAATTCTCCTCACGCACGGAGCCACCGATAATCTCGCCAATGCGCGGGAAAAGCACGTCGGTGCCCTGCATGGTCTTGCCGTCGGGGTTTTTCTTCATGTAGAACGCCTTTATCTCCGTGGGGTAGTCGGTCATGATGACAGGGCGCTTGAAATGCCCCTCCACGAGATAACGCTCATGCTCAGAGGCAAGGTCCATGCCCCAGCCCGTGATTGGGAACTCGAACTTATGGCCGTCTTTCACGGCTTGTTGAAGGATGTTGATACCCTCCGTGTAAGGCAATCGCACGAAATCCTCATTGACGACATTCTCCAAGGTCTGTATCAAGGTCTTGTCTATCATCTTGTTGAGGAATTCAAGGTCGTCGCGGCAGTTGTCGAGTGCCCAGCGCACACAATACTTGATAAAGTCTTCCTCAAGGTCCATCAGCTCCTCCTTGTCCATGAAAGCCACCTCTGGCTCTATCATCCAGAACTCGGCGAGGTGCCGTGGCGTGTTGCTGTTCTCGGCGCGGAACGTGGGACCAAAGGTATAGATTGCTCCAAGCGCGGTAGCTCCAAGCTCACCCTCAAGCTGTCCGGAGACGGTGAGATTACACTTCTTGCCGAAGAAATCCTTGTCGTATTCCACCTTGCCGCTCTTTGCCACGCGGTCGAGGTCGAGCGTTGTCACCTGGAACATTTCGCCCGCGCCCTCACAGTCGCTGGCGGTAATAAGTGGCGTGTTGAAATAATAGAATCCATGCTCATGGAAATACTTGTGCACGGCGATTGCCATGTTGTGGCGGATGCGGAACACCGCGCCAAACGTGTTGGTGCGCAAGCGCATGTGGGCATACTGGCGCATGTACTCAAACGACTGGCCCTTCTTCTGCATGGGATAGTCGGAGGGGCAGAGGCCGTAGACCTCGATGTCGGAAGCCTGTATCTCCACTGTCTGGCCCTTGCCTTGGCTCTCAACGAGGATGCCAGTGGCACGGATGCACGCGCCTGTGGTGATGCTCTTCAGCATTTCAGCGTCGAACTTTTCGGGGGCCACTACCAACTGGATGTTCTTGATGGTAGAGCCGTCGTTCAAGGCGATGAAGTCTACCGCCTTGCTGCTCCTGTGAGAGCGCACCCAACCCTTAACAGTGATTTCCTTGTTATAATCGGTGCTCCGGAGAGCATCAATGACTTTTGTTCTCATGTTATCAACAGCCTCGCCAAGACAACCTGGCAGAGAAGCTTAGCGATTCGCTAAGCCACCCAAATTGGCTTGGAGAGGCACTTTATTTAATGGTTAATCTTCTGTTTTATGCCACTCGGCCTTACTCGAACATTCCGCTACGCAGCATGTCGACTTCCTTCTCGGTGAGAAAACGCCAGTCGCCACGACGGAGATTCTTCTTCGTGAGGCCAGCGAACTGCACGCGGTCGAGCTTTACGACGCGATAGCCGAGCGACTCGAATATGCGGCGCACGATGCGGTTGCGGCCACTGTGTATCTCGATGCCGACCTGTGAGTGGTCGCGCTCATCGGCATACTCTATGGAGTCGGCATGCACCTCACCGTCCTCCAGCTCTATGCCGTCGGCAATCTTCTGGAGATCCTCGGTGGAGACGTTCTTGTCGAGGAACACGTGGTACACCTTCTTCTTCAAGAACTTGGGATGTGTCAGCTTCGAGGCCAGCTCGCCATCGTTGGTGAGCAAGAGCACGCCCGTGGTGTTGCGGTCGAGACGGCCAACGGGATAGATGCGCTCAGGGCAAGCGTCCTTCACGAGATCCATCACGGTCTTGCGCTGCTGAGGATCGTCGGACGTGGTTACATAATCCTTGGGCTTATTGAGCAGGATATAGACTTTTTTCTCTATCGACACTGGATTCTCGTTGAACAGCACCTCATCGGAACGTTTCACCTTCGTGCCGAGCTCGGTGACGACCTCGCCATTCACCTTCACGGCTCCAGATGTGATGAACTCGTCTGCCTCACGACGCGAGCACACGCCGGCATTGGCAAGATACTTGTTCAAGCGGATGGGCTCGTCCGGGTCGACGTGCTCCTCTTTATATTCGATGCGCTTCTTCAGGCTGTACTTGGCATTAGGGTCGTAACCCTGGCGCGGTCCGTTGTTGAAACCACGGTAGCCGTTGTTGCCGTAGCCGCCCTGACGGTTGTTATAACCGCCTTGACGATTGCCGTAGCCACCTTGCTGGCGGTTTCCGTAGCCACCCTGCTGACGATTGTTGTTGCCATAACCACCTTGACGGCGAGGCTGATAACCGCCCTCCGCGTTGTAGCGCTGGCGTGGTTGGTATTCGCCTTGCTGACGGGGCTGATAGCCACCCTCCGCATTGTAGCGCTGGCGTGGTTGGTATTCGCCTTGCTGACGGGGCTGATAGCCACCCTCGGCATTGTAACGTGGGCGAGGCTGATAACCGCCTTGACGCGACTGGTAGCCACCCTGCTGACGGGGCTGGTAACCGCCTTGGCGAGATTGATAGCCACCCTGCTGACGGGGCTGGTAACCGCCTTGGCGAGATTGATAGCCACCCTGCTGACGGGGCTGGTCGGCATCTAACGCCGCGCCAAAGCCTTCCGGACGGAAGCCGCTGTCGGCAGGCTTGCTCATCGACACGCGACTGGCGCCATACTGTGGACGCTGACCAGTGGCGTGGATGCGCGGACGCTGCGTGCGCCCTGTGCCTGGATTGAAATCTCTCTGATTCTGATGTCCGCTAACGTGTGAATACCCCTCACGGGCATCTTTCTGCGGCCCTTGGGCCGCCTGCGTCTTTTCCTGTTCTTCTGACATAGTAGTAACTTGCTTGATCCGCGAAGACTATATCACTATAGGCCTTCACAGACAAAATACATTTTGAAACTAAATACCTGTGTAATTATGCGGAGTGATGGCAAGGAGCTCTTGCTTAACCTCCGGTTTGACATTTAAACTGTTGATGAAATCGTGGATGGTCTCTTCCGTCATTGCCGTGTTGGTACGGGTGAGCTGCTTCAAAGCCTCGTAAGGATGAGGATAGCCCTCGCGACGGAGGATAGTCTGTATGGCCTCTGCCACAACCGCCCACGTGTTGTCAAGGTCGGCGCTTATCTTCTCCTCGTGGAGGATGAGCTTGCGCAAGCCCTTTAGCGTAGACTGTATGGCGATGACGGAGTGGCCGAGTGGCACGCCAACGTTGCGCAGCACGGTGGAGTCGGTAAGGTCTCTCTGAAGGCGGCTGACAGGCAACTTGGTGGCAAGGAACGTCAGCACGGCATTTGCCATGCCGAGGTTGCCCTCGCTGTTCTCGTAGTCGATTGGGTTGACCTTGTGAGGCATAGCCGATGAGCCCACCTCTCCGGCCTTGATCTTCTGCTTGAAGTAGTCCATGGAGATGTACATCCAGAAGTCGCGGTCGAGGTCTATTATTATGGTGTTGATGCGACGGATGCCGTCAAAGATGGCGGCGAGATAGTCGTAGTTGGAAATCTGGGTGGTATACTGCTCACGCTCCAAGCCGAGCTTCTCGCTTACGAACTTGTTGCCAAAGGCGCGCCAGTCGTAGTCGGGATAAGCCACGTGGTGGGCATTGAAATTGCCCGTTGCGCCGCCGAACTTAGCGGTTATCTTAGAGGCCTTGAGGGTGTTGAGCTGCTCGGTGAGCCTGTACACATACACCATTATCTCCTTGCCGAGACGCGTTGGAGACGCTGGCTGGCCGTGGGTCTTGGCGAGCATCGGCACGTCTTTCCACTCATCGGCGTAGGTCTGGAGCTGGGCGATGAGCTCCTCAACTTGAGGATAGAACACATCATGAAGCGACTCCTTCAACGCCAATGGCACTGACGTGTTATTGATGTCCTGCGAGGTAAGGCCAAAATGGATAAACTCCTTGTAGCTCTCCAAGCCGCCTATCGCGTCAAACTGCTCCTTGATATAATACTCAACCGCCTTGACATCGTGGTTGGTGACCTTCTCTATGTCCTTAACGCGTTGTGCGCCTTCCTCGTTAAACTTGAGGTAGATGTCGCGAAGACGCGGGAAGAGGTTATGGTCGAACGATTTCAACTGCGGGAGAGGAAGCTCGCAAAGAGTAATGAAATACTCTATCTCCACACGGATGCGATAACGAATGAGCGCGTACTCTGAATAATAATCGGCAAGGGCTTCCGTCTTGCCTCTGTAACGTCCGTCAATAGGCGAGATTGCCGTCAATACATCAAGATTCATTTGACTATTTATTATAATACGTATTACCTGACTGTGATTTCCATGCTTAATGTAAACGCGATTTGCAATTCACATGGATGCAAAATTACAAAATCCTTATGAAAAGACCACAAAAGTAATGATTTTTTAGAAATGGTAACATAAAAAAAATCCCGCAGCGACCTAAGTCACTACGGGAACCACCCCTGTGGGCGTTGACGGATTCGAACCGCCGACCCTCTGCTTGTAAGGCAGATGCTCTAAACCAACTGAGCTAAACGCCCTTGTTTCTTGTTTGCGGGTGCAAAGGTACTAACAATTCGCGAACCCACCAAACTTTTTCCCGACTTTTTTCAGAAAACTCTTTGTTTTGCCTACATATTATATAAGCACACTTCTTATATTAGGGCTTTCATGGCATGTATAAGTGCAGCAGAATGATTTTCAGCCAAGCATGGTCTCTATGTCTTTCTGCTTGATAATGCACAACGTGGCACGGCCATCTGGGGTGTAGTTGACATTGGAGCACTGGAACAGGCGATTGGTGAGGTCCTCCATCTCATCATTCGACAGCACCTGACCGTAAGGAATGGCGGCTGCTTGCGCGAGCGACGCGGCCATGCCCTCGTGAATCTTAGCCAACGGAGACTCGGCGTCGGTATCGGAAAGCAAGTCATGAAGGAGAGTGGCCACATCGATACCCTCCAAGCCTTCTGGTATGGCGTTAATGCCATAAGACGACGCGCCCAACGGCGACAACTCAAAGCCGAACTCAGAGAAAGCGTCCTTGACAGTGGTCAAGGTGACCATTTCCTTTGGCGAGAGTTCCACTTGCTGTGGGAACAGCACCTTTTGCGAGGCTATCTTATGGTTTGACAACCTGCGGAGGTAATCCTCGTAGAGCACACGCACATGGGCACGGTGCTGGTCTACGACCATCAAGCCCGACTTCACCGCGGTCATGATGTACTTGCCCTTATATTGGTAATGGGCAGGAGCCTTGTCTTCCAGTTCCGGAGCTGAGCCTTCTTGCACGGGACCAGAGAAGAGGGAGCCTGGGGCATCCTGGGCGGGCGCGTCTTGGCCAGCGAACAAAGCAGACGAGCCAACGCCGCCACTAAAAAAGTCAGCGCCGTCAAAGCCACCGCCAACATCATGGGCATCCGTCACACCCAAGCCCAAGTCGGCCTTTGGCGTGGCACGCGGCTTGGACGCCGCGAAGGGATTGTATTGAGGGTCAAAGTCGACCTTGGGCATTGCGAAATCGGAAGGTTGACCTTCGGGCTGAAACATCGGGATGTCGGGTTTGCCCTCCACGTCAAACTCTATGGCCGAAGCGCCACTGAACGTCCCTACCGCGTCGCGCACGGCGGCGAGAAGAATCTGGTAGACCGTTTGCTCGTTCTCAAACTTTATCTCCGTCTTCGTGGGGTGGATGTTTACGTCGATGTCGTGCGGGTTGATGTCGAAATAGATGAAATAAGGCACTTGCTCGCCTTGCGGCACCATTCGCTCGTAGACGCTCTGCACCGCCTTGTGGAAATAAGGATGGCGCATGTAACGCCCATTGACGAAGAAGAACTGCCTCACGCCTTTCTTCTTTGCCGACTCCGGCTTGCCCACGAATCCCGACAAACCGCAGACCGACGTCTCCACGCTCAAGGGCAGGAGATCGGCATTGATGCGCTTGCCGAAGACTTCCACGATGCGCTGCCTCAACGTGCCGGCGCGCAAGTTGTAAAGCTCGCTGCCGTTCGAATGAAGGGAGAAAGCGATGTCGGGATAGACCAACGCTATACGCTCAAAAGCTGTGATGACATGGTTTAGCTCGGTGGCGTTCGACTTGAGAAACTTCCTGCGCGCCGGGACATTGAAAAACAGGTTTTCAACCTTGAAGTTGGCGCCCTGCTGACAAGCGCACGGCTCTTGCGACAGCACCTTGGAGCCGGAGAAACAGATGTCGGTGCCAAGGGTGTCGTCGGCAGTGCGGGTCTTGAGCTCCACCTGCGACACGGCGACGATGGAAGGCAACGCCTCGCCACGAAACCCCATGGTGCGAAGGTTGAAGAGGTCTTCCGCATGACGTATCTTGGACGTGGCATGACGTTCGAAAGCCAGCCTGGCATCGGTCTCCGACATTCCCTTGCCATCGTCGATGACCTGTATCGACGTGCGTCCGGCGTCGACCACCGACACGTCGATATGACGCGCGCCGGCATCCACGGCGTTCTCCACCAGTTCCTTTATGACACTGGCAGGACGCTGTATCACCTCACCGGCCGCTATCTGGTTGGCCACGGAATCGGGCAAGAGCTGGATAACATCAGACATACGCTTACTTTTGAGCTTTGTTTATTTTGGTGTTCCCTGTCGCGGGCTTTTCATCGGCATTTTCTTTCTGTCGTGGCTGCTTCGCCTCGCCGCCAGGCAATTTCTGCAAAGGAGGCGCATGGCGCTGCAACACCTTGAGCGATGTGCCATTAGGCTTGCCACGCCACACGAACACGTCGTCAGGCCCCGTGGGGCGCAAGTCGGCAAACCATTGAAACACGTCGAGCTTGTCCTTGCCGGGCGGTATCTGCGTCATCGGGTAAAGCGTGCCCTGGGCCTTGGGCATCCAGATGCGCTCAAGCTGCCTCGCGGGCGAGACGTACATCCTCATGGTGTCCGACTCCACATAGTTGAGACCGATAAGCGTGGTATCGCCCTTGTCGGTCGGGTAGAATATGGCGCGCACATTGCCCACGGCGTCGCTACGGCGGATGTTGCCGCCATTGAAGTAGGCGTAAATCTCTTTCGACGAGACCTGGCCATAATGCACGCTGTCCTTCATTTGCTCAATGGAGAGAGCCTGGCCTATGACGTGGGCCAACTTGATGGTGGAGTCGTTGGTGAAGATAAGGATTTTCTCGCCAGTGAGTTGCCTGCCATCGCTCCACGTGATAGGATCCTTGTACATCGTCAGGCACGAGTCGCGCGTGTCGTAAACGAGCGAGTCGCACATGGCCTGGAAGTCAGCGCGATAAGCGCGCACGTGGTCATATCCATGCACGCGGCGATGCACGCTGTCGGTATTGATGTTGAATGTCTCTATGCGCAGCGTGTCGGCGTGCATGTAGAGCGTGTCTTTCTGCGAGAAATCCACGACGAGGGCCTTCTTGGTGGCGAATCCCTTGCCCGTCTTCTCGTTGTAAGCCACTTCGCCCGCCGTCAGCTTGTTCTTGTTTTTCGTGTCGACGAACACCACGTTGCCATAACCATGGTTGCGCCCCGTGGTGCTGTTATAAAACAACGTGTCGCCCGTGATGGTCTTCTCCTTGTCCACCACCGTAGAACGGCCGTAGAGACGCGCCCTGTCGGTCTTGGTGTTGAAGAAGGCATCGGTGGTCTTCACCACCCCACCCTGGTTGTGTATGATTGACGGCCCGGCATGTCCCTGCCCACGGTTTGGGGTGTACATGCCGACGATATGGGCTATCGATTTCTTGGTGTCATAATACAAGGTGTCGGTAGAGACGCGGTTCTTCGGCGTGTGCAACTGCACGTCGTAATAGAACACCGCCTGACGGGTGTTGGTGTTATACTCTCCCCAGTCGGATGAGAGCTTGTTCTTGCCGTCGACGAGTCGTCCGCCCTTGAAGAAATAAGCGTTGTCGTACAGACGGTCATAATTGAGACTGTCCGTGTAAAGCACTTGCCCACGATGATGCAACACCACATTCTTTCGCGCTTGCATCATCTGTCCCTCTCCGTCGTACCACGCGTTGTCGCACGTGAGCGACAACGTGTCGCCCTGGCGGAAACGCACATGGCCAAAGGCACGGAAAGAGTTGGTGGCTTGGTAGTAGTAGGCACTGTCGCACAGCAACGTGGCCCCACGGTTGATGAAATGCACGTGTCCCTTCGCTATCTGCGCGTCGGGGTTGGGGCCGAACTGGTCGTACTTCAACTCGTCGGCATGCCTAAGATAAACGCGCGTGTCAACCTTGCGAAGCGCCCTCCGCCTTTTGCGCGAGGGGGTCATTCCGCAAACCACCAGCACCACAAAAAGGAAGAGTGCCAACACCCTTCCCCTATTTCTTAAGATTTCACCCATCCCTGGTATTCATATTTCCCCGGCACACGATACTGCGGCAACATGCGCACGTAGGTATGCTTAATCTTGTCGACCACCCAATCGTGTATGGTCTTCTCGCGCTCCTTGTTGAGCACCACTTCCTTCATCACCTGGAAGTCCTCGGTAATGGTGGCCTTGTGGCCGAGCACGCGGCTCTTGAGCTTGACCACCGCCGCTACGGTCTTGCCCTTTGAGTTGATCATCTCGAAAGGCTTGGAAATCTCGTTCACCTTCAACGTGTCGACCACTCTCGCCACTTCCGTGGGCAGGTCTTTCATCTGGAAACGAGACGTCATTCCGTTGGCCGTGCTGTTCGACATCAGTCCCTCGTTGTTGCGGGTATCCTTATCATCAGAGAGATACGATGCGGCCTCCTCGAACGAGAACTTGCCGGAACGAATGTCGTTGCTTATGGAATCGAGCCTATGCATCGCGCCCTCAACCTCGTCGGCCGACACTTTCGGCTTCAGGAGGATATGGCGCGCGTTGATCTTGTCGCCACGCTTGTCGATAAGTTGTATGATGTGATAGCCAAACTCCGACTCCACTATCTTCGACACCTTCTTCGGGTCGGTGAGGTTGAACGCCACGGCTGCGAAAGCCGGGTCGAGCACGCCACGCCCCGTATAGCCCAGCTCACCGCCCTGACGGGCCGAAACAGGGTCCTCTGAATAGAGGCGCGCGAGAGTTGAGAACGTGGTCTCACCCTTGTTGACGCGGTCGGTGAAGTTGCGCAGCTCGTCCTTGACCCTTTTTATCTCGCTCTGCTTGATGCGAGGGGCGCTGACAAGAATCTCAACCTCAACCTCCGTGGGCACGAAAGGTATGCTGTCTTCTGGAAGATTACGGAAATAGGCACGCACGTCGGCCGGAGTGACCTTGACGTCCTTCACCAAGCTCTCCTTCATCTTCTGAATCATCTGCTGGTCACGAAACTGGTCGTGAAGCTCGGAGCGCATGTCGCTGATGCTCTGCTTGCGATATTCCTCCAGCTTCTCCTTGGAGCCGGCCATCTCGACCCAACGGTTGATTTGCTGGTTCACGCCTGTCGCCACCTCCGACTCGGTGACTTCGATGGAGTCTATCTCAGCCTGGTGCAGGAAAAGCTTCTGCACGGCAATCTGCTCGGGGATGGAGAAGTCGGGGTCGCTGCCGAAGTTGATGCCCTCGGCAAGTCCCTGCATTCTCATCTCCTCGACGTCTGATTTAAGTATAGGCTCGTCGCCCACCACCCAAATCACCTCGTCGATGACCGACTGTTGCGGGACGACGACCTCCGCCGCCTTTGACGTGTCGGTCGTGACTTTGGACGTGTCGTCTGCCAACGCGTTGAAAGACGACACCCTTCCTGACGGCACAGCCATTGCCCCGATAGTAGCAATGGCCGCCATAGCTGATAAAAGTGTATTTCTTATTTTCATGCTTTATTCTTCGCCCGGACGCGAGTAGTTTGGTGCTTCCGAGGTTATGGTGATGTCGTGTGGATGACTCTCCATGACACCTGCGTTCGTGATACGCGTGAACTTGGCCCCGTGCAGCTCGTCGATGTTGTGCGCTCCACAATAGCCCATGCCTGAGCGCAAGCCACCTGTCAGCTGGTAGAGTACCTCCTGCACTGTGCCCTTGTAAGGCACGCGGCCCGCGATGCCCTCCGGCACCAGCTTCTTCACGTCGGTGGTGTCGCTCTGGAAGTAGCGGTCCTTGGATCCGTTCTTCTGGCCCATGGCCTCAAGCGAGCCCATGCCACGATATGTCTTGAACTTACGTCCATTGTAGATGACGGTGTCGCCAGGGCTCTCCTCCGTGCCAGCCACAAGCGAGCCGATCATGCAGCAGTTGCCACCGGCGGCAAGGGCCTTAACGATGTCGCCTGAATAGCGCAAGCCACCATCGGCGATGAGAGGCACGTCGGTATCCTTCAGCACGCTGAACACGTCGTAGACGGCTGAGAGCTGCGGCACGCCGACACCTGCCACCACACGCGTGGTGCAGATAGAGCCAGGGCCGATACCCACTTTCACGCCATCGGCGCCATTGTCGTACAAGTACTTGGCCGCGGCGCCTGTGGCCACGTTGCCCACCACGACGTCGAGCTCGGGGAACGCGCTCTTCACTTCATGGAGCTTGCCCACCACGCCAGCGGAGTGGCCATGGGCGGTGTCGATGACGATGGCGTCAACGCCAGCGTCGACAAGAGCCTGGGCACGCTCCAAGGTGTCGACGGTAACGCCTACGCCAGCCGCCACGCGAAGACGGCCCTTGTCGTCCTTGCAAGCGTTTGGCTTGTTCTTTGCCTTGGTGATGTCCTTATATGTTATCAAGCCAATGAGATGGTTGTCGCCATCCACGACCGGAAGTTTCTCAATCTTGTTCTCTTGCAGAATCTGCGCGGCGTTGGCAAGATCGGTCTGCTGGTGAGTGGTGACAAGGTTCTCCTTGGTCATCACGTCGTCAACGAGACGATCCATGTGGCGCTCGAAACGCAGGTCGCGGTTGGTGACGATGCCCACGAGATGATTCTCGCCATCCACCACGGGGATGCCACCGATATGATACTCGGCCATCATCCTGAGAGCGTCTTGCACGGTCTTTCCGCGACGTATGGTCACGGGGTCGTAGATCATGCCGTTTTCAGCACGCTTGACGATAGCCACCTGTCGAGCCTGCTCGTCGATAGGCATATTCTTGTGGATTACGCCAATACCACCCTCACGAGCGATGGCAATGGCCATCGACGACTCCGTGACAGTGTCCATGGCAGCCGTCACGAATGGGATGTTGAGCTGAATGTGTCGAGAGAAGCGGGCCTGAAGGCTTACTTGTTTTGGCAATACATTGGAATAAGCAGGGATAAGTAGGACGTCGTCAAAAGTAAGACCGTCCATGACAATTTTATCTGCAACAAATGATGACATATAAAGTGACCTTATAAATTTATTGCATGCAAAATTAGCAATAATTCAGCAATAAATCATCAATATGGCATAAATAAATGCTATAAAAAGAGTTAAGAGGCGACCATTGGCCGCCTCTTAACCCGCAGGATATAATATGCATGATGATTTAATGTGGAACGCCGGCCTAATCAGTTGCCAGCGTCAGAGAGGAACTTGATGAGCACGAGCCGCGCCTTCTCCTCGGCGGTGAGGCCCTCATCGTCGTCGTAGATGTCAACCGTGTCGATGGCCGTGTCGATGTCGTCGGTATCGGAATGGCGGAAATAGTCGAGTATGTCTTGCATCTCGTCTTGGTCTATGACGTCCTCGTCGGTAACGTAATAGTCGATGTTGACCTTCGTGCCACTGTTCACTATCGACTCCATGTCGTCGAGCAACTCGTCGAAATCGAGGCCCTGGGTTTCAGCTATGTCGTCCAACGGTATGCGACGGTCTATCATCTCTATGATCTTGAGCTTGCGCTTCGACTTGTTTGGCAAGGTGATGACCCTCATGATGTCGGAGCGCTCGATGTCGTTCTCCTCGCAATATTTCTTTATGAACTCTATGAACGGCTTGCCGAACTTGCGCGCCTTGCCCTGCCCCACGCCCTGTATTTGCTGCAGCTCCTCCATGGTTTGGGGGAACGTGGTAGCCATCTGCGTGAGCGATATGTCCTGGAAGATGACATACGGCGGGAGGTTATGCTTCTTGGCCACGTCGTGCCGCAAGCCTTTAAGCTGCTGATACAGGGGCAAGTCGAGCGCGGAGGTGCCGCCATCGCCGCCATCATCGCTATCCACGAACTCGCGGTCGGGCACGACGGAGAACGGGCGCGGCTCCTTGAGCCATTCCTTTCCCGAAGACGTGATTTTCAGAAGTCCATAGTGCTCAATGTCCTTCCTTATGTACCCGGCTATCATGCCTTGGCGTATGACAGGATTCCAGATGGAGGCTATGTCGTTGTTTATTTCCTTTCCGTTGCCAAACTCAGGCAGCTTGTCGTTGCCGTCCCTGACTATATGGTCGGTGGCGCGTCCACGCACGAAGTCAACGACATAGTTTTGCTCATACTGCCCTTTCAGCGCCTTGATGGCCGAGAGCACGCACTCCAAGGCATCGGTAGCCTCGATGAATTTCTTTGGACGCTTGCAGTTGTCGCAGTTGCCGCAATTGTCCTTTGTGTACGCCTCGCCAAAGTAGTTGAGCAACACTTTCCTTCGGCACACTGAAGTCTCGGCGTAGGCTTTCGTCTCATCCAAGAGCTGACGGCCTATCTCCTTTTCCTTCTCGCTCTTGGTGTCCATGAACTTGCTGAGCTTTTTCAGGTCCTTCGGGGAATAAAAGGCCAGACAGATGCCCTCGCCGCCGTCTCGGCCGGCGCGGCCAGTCTCCTGATAGTAACCCTCAAGGCTCTTGGGTATGTCGTAGTGGATGACAAAACGCACGTCGGGCTTGTCGATGCCCATGCCGAAGGCTATCGTGGCCACGATTATGTCGATATTCTCCTTCAAGAAGTCGTCTTGCGTCTTGGCCCTGACCTCGTTGTCCAAGCCGGCGTGATAGGGTGCCGCGCGAAATCCGTTGAGCGTCAGCTTCTTGGCAAGCTCCTCCACCTTCTTGCGTGACAGGCAATAGATAATGCCGCTCTTGCCCTCGTGCGACTTTATGAACTTTATGATTTGGCTGTCGGTATCCTCATCGCTCACCTTCTGCCGGACCTCATAGTAAAGGTTCGGGCGGTTGAACGAGCTTTTAAACTCCTTGGCGTCGGGCATTCCGAGGTTGGTCTTGATGTCTATCCTCACCTTGTCGGTAGCGGTGGCCGTGAGGGCTATCACCGGGATGTGCCGCACGTTGCGCGCCACGGCTATCTTCTCCAGCGTGGGCTTGATGTTGCGGTACTCGGGACGGAAGTCGTGTCCCCACTCCGAAATGCAGTGAGCCTCATCCACGGCTATGAAAGAGATCTTGAACGACTGGAAGAAAGGCAGGTTGTCCTCCTTGTTGAGCGACTCCGGAGCCACATAGAGCAGCTTCGTCTTGCCGCTCTTGACGTCGCTCTCCACGCGGTTTATCGCCGCGCGGTTGAGCGAGGAGTTGAGGTAATGCGCCACCGAGTCGTCCTCGCTGTAGCCATTGATGACATCCACCTGGTTCTTCATCAAGGCTATAAGGGGAGACACCACGATAGCGGTGCCTTCCATAAGCAGCGACGGCAATTGGTAGCAGAGGCTCTTGCCTCCTCCTGTGGGCATGAGCACAAAGGTGTCGTTACCCTCCAAGAGGTTGGCGATGATGGCTTCCTGGTCGCCCTTGAAGGCATCGAAGCCAAAATATTTCTTCAGCGCTTCTGTAAGATCAAATTTCATACATTCACATTTTAGGGATGGTCAAACGGTATCACGCAGACTCAAGCTTCTGCAGGTGTGCCTTGTCAAGCTGCCGCTTGGCATAGTCGAGCGTCACGTTGAACTTCTTCACTCGCTTTGACGGAATCTCATACATTGCGTCCATGATGATGGCCTCGACGATGGAACGCAGTCCACGGGCGCCAAGCTTATATTCCAACGCCTTGTCCACGATGAAGTCAAGACACTCGTCCTCGAACGTGAGAGTGATTCCATCCATGGCAAACAGCTTAGTGTACTGCTTCACGATAGAGTTTTTCGGCTCCACGAGGATACGGCGCAACGCCTCCTTGTCAAGGGGATTGAGATATGTGAGCACCGGCAGACGGCCAATGAGCTCCGGTATGAGACCGAACGACTTGAGGTCTTGCGGCACGATATATTTCATGAGGTCCTTCTTGTCCACGTTGCGCGCGTTTTGCACGGAGTTGTAACCCACCACGTGGGTGTTGAGCCGCTGGGCTATCTTGCGCTCTATGCCATCGAAGGCTCCGCCGCAAATGAACAAGATGTTCTTGGTGTCGACATGTATGTACTCCTGGTCGGGGTGCTTGCGTCCGCCCTGTGGCGGCACGTTCACCATCGTTCCCTCAAGGAGCTTGAGCATCGACTGCTGCACGCCCTCGCCACTCACGTCGCGCGTGATTGACGGGTTGTCGGCCTTGCGGGCTATCTTGTCAATCTCGTCGATGAAGACGATGCCTCGCTCTGCCGCCGACACGTTGTAGTTGGCCACTTGCAACAAGCGTGAGAGGATGCTCTCCACGTCCTCGCCCACATAGCCGGCCTCGGTGAACACGGTGGCGTCGACAATGGTGAAAGGCACGTCGAGAAGACGCGCGATGGTGCGCGCCAGCAAGGTCTTGCCCGTGCCGGTGGAACCCACCATGATGATGTTGCTCTTCTCTATCTCAACGCCGTCGTCGGTCTCGGGCTGTTGCAGACGCTTGTAGTGGTTGTACACGGCCACGGAGAGGTATCGCTTAGCCTCATCCTGGCCGATGACATACTCGTCAAGATATTTTTTTATCTCCACGGGCTTGGGGACATCCTTCTTGGGGCGATAAGGCTCGCTCTCGTATTGCCCATTGCCGTAGGCGCCCGCCTGCTCAGATATTTTGTAAGCCTGCTTCGCGCAATCCTCGCAGATAAAGCCGTCGATGCCCGTGATGAGCAGCTTCACCTGGTCCTCGCCACGGCCACAAAAGCTACAAGTCTTCTTTTTCATTTATTTCTTCTTCAATACCTGGTCTATCATGCCATACTCCTTTGCCTCGTCAGCTGTCATCCAGTAGTTGCGGTCGGAGTCCTTGTACACCTTGTCGTAAGGCTGATGCGAATGTTCTGATATGATGGTGTAGAGTTCTTTCTTGAACTTGAGAATCTCCTTCGCCTCAATCTCGATGTCGGACGCCTGGCCCTGCACGCCGCCAAGGGGCTGGTGAATCATCACGCGGCTGTGAGGCAGGGCGGAACGCTTGCCTTCCTGTCCCGACACGAGGAGCACGGCGGCCATCGACGCCGCCATGCCTGTGCATATAGTGGCCACGTCGGAGGTGATGAACTGCATGGTGTCGTAGATGCCGAGACCGGCGGTGACGGAGCCGCCGGGGGAATTGACATAAATGGAGATGTCCTTGCCGTTGTCCACCGAGTCGAGATACAGCAACTGCGCCTGAAGGGTATTGGCGGTATAGTCGTCTATCTCCGTGCCAAGGAAGATGATGCGGTCCATCATGAGACGTGAGAACACGTCCATCTGTGTGACATTAAGCTGGCGCTCCTCAAGGATGTAGGGGTTAAGGTATTGCTGTTGCGCCTTTACCACGTCGTCGAGCACCAAGCCATTCATGCCAAGCTTTTGAGTAGCGAATTTTCTGAAATCGTTGTTCATGTTTTTCCTTCTATTATATATTAACGAACCAAGGGAATTATCCCACAATGGTTCATTAAATAACAAACTTCGTGCCAAGGAGAACGCCCCTGCACATTGTTTGCCAAGTCCTTTCGTTTTACAAAGATAACCATTTCCCAATAAAAAACAAATATATTCAAGATGTTTTTTATGTAAATGGCGAAAAAACGCGTTTTTACACAATCGAGAAAGCCCCGTACGCATGTCTCACACGCGCACGGGGCCACCCTTTTGTATCTTTATTTAGCGTTATGCCTGCTCGGCAGTAACCATCTTGTTGAAGTCCTCAAGAGAAATCTCCTTGTGGTTCAGCTTAACCACAGGCTTGATAGCTGCCACGAGCTTCTCGTCGACGGCACGCTCGGCAAACTGGTTCACCGTGTCGCGCTGCTTGAGCAGCTCCTCAGCGTAGTTGTTGACGTATTCCTCGCCGACATTCTGCATTCCATATTGCGCGAACTGTGCGCGAGCGATCTCACGTGCAACGTTCTTCACGTCGTCGTCGTTGACCTTGACCTCAGCCTTCTCGGCGAGCTTGTTCTTGATAAGACTCCATGTGAGATCCTTGAGGCTTGCCTCATAGTTCTTGTTGATGAACTCGTCGTCCTTGTCCTTGTTGTTCTCCTTGAGCACGCGCTTGAGCAGTGCGTCAGGATAAGTGAGCTGGCCGACCTTCTCCTCGGCATACTTGCGAAGGTCCTGCAAGAAGCGGAAGTCCTCGTCGGTGGCGAGCTGCTGCTTCACGCCTTCAGCGATCTTCTCGCGGAAGCTCTTCTCGTCTTTCACCTCGTCCTTGCCAAACACCTGGTCGAACAGCTCCTGGTCGACAGCGTGCTTCTCGAAGTGCTGCACCTCAGTGATTTGATAGCTGAAGTCGCCCTGGTAGTCGTCCTTCTTCTCGCGCTCCACCTTCAGGAGCGTTGCCACCTCTGCACCACCGGCATAAGCCTTGTAAGGATTGAAGGTGATGATGTCGCCAGCCTTGGCACCCTCGAAGAGCTTCTTCTGGTCGTCGTCCTTGAGATACTGTGGCATCACGGTAGCGCCCTCAACCTCAACGCCGCCTTCCTTGGTGTTGCCTTCAGCGTCGAGCTCGCGGAGGTCGCCCTTCAGCACGTCGCCCTCCTTATACTCCTCAGCCTTCTGGTAAGCGCCAAAACGAGAGGCGAAGCCGTCGACCTGCTGGTCAACGAGCTTGTCGTCGACAGTGATGTCGTAGTAGTCGATGGCGTCCTTGTCGGAAAGCTCGATGTCAAACTCAGGAGCCACGGCAATGTCGAACATGAAAGTGTAAGGTGCGTCCTTCTCAAGGTCAACAGGAGTCTGCTTCTCAGAGCCTAAAGGCATGCCGAGCATATTGATCTTGTTGTCCTGGATGTACTTGTTAACCTCCTCGGAGAGCTTGTTGTTCACCACGTCCATCTTCACGGCGTTGCCATACTGACGGCGGATAAGGCCCATTGGCACCATGCCGGGACGGAAACCAGGCACGTTGGCGCGCTTGCGGTAGTTTTTCAGCTCTTTCTCAACATCGTTCTTGAAGTCGTCCTCCTCGATAGTGACAGTCAGCAGACCGTTGATTTTATCGGGGCAATCGAATGATACTTTCATTGTCTTTTATTTCTGTTTTTATTGTTATATATCTGCCTTGTAGGCTGTTAAAGCACAGTCGGCTTGCAAAGTTAGTGCTATTTAACGAAAGCGCCTAATATATAGATGATAAAATGTGTTTTTTTAACGGTATAAGTTGATTTACCGCTCAAAAAGCACCCTACATGCCTATTTCCTTGAGCAGCTGCTTGCGTGCCTGGGCGGCGAAAGCACGATCGTCCTCGTTGGACTGGAACTTGCGGTACACGAAGTTGTCGGAGAGGTAATTCTTGCGCACTATCTTGTTCTCCGACAGCTCCTCCGGCAGTCCCTGGAACAGTATTCGCCCCTCGAAGAGCAGGTAGGCACGGTCGGTGATAGAGAGAGTTTCCTGCACGTTGTGGTCGGTAATCAGAATGCCGATATTGCGGTATTTCAGTCGCCAAACGATGTGCTGGATGTCCTCCACGGCAATAGGGTCCACTCCGGCGAACGGCTCGTCGAGCATGATGAACTTCGGGTCTATGGCCAGGCAGCGCGCTATCTCCGTGCGGCGACGCTCGCCACCCGACAGGCGGTCGCCCATGTTCTTGCGCACCTTCTGCAAGCGGAACTCGGCGATGAGGCTCTCGAGCTTGTCAAGCTGTTGCTGATGGGTGAGCTTGGTCATCTCCAGCACCGACATGATGTTGTCTTCCACCGACATCTTGCGAAACACGCTGGCCTCCTGCGGCAGATAGCCAATGCCGGCGCGAGCGCGCTTGTAGACCGGGAAATCGGTGATTTCCTTGTCGTCGATATATACGTGGCCCTCGTTGGGGATGATAAGTCCGGTGGTCATGTAAAAGGACGTGGTCTTGCCCGCGCCATTGGGGCCAAGCAATCCCACTATCTCGCCTTGCTTCACGTTGAACGACACATGGTCGGCAACGGTGCGACGCCCATAACGTTTCACCAGTCCTTGAGTATGAAGCTCTTGGCGTGGCAACCGCTCCATGATCATCTCGTCGAGACGCTCGGCATCTTCCACTGGGCTTGCTTGCCCCTGGACGGGCGATTGCTCCTGTGGCGCGTCTTGCCCCTGGGCAGGAGCTTGCCCCTGGATGTCATCTTGCTGTCGCTGAATAATATCTTCTGCCATATCCATAGCTTGTGCTGTGTATTTTTGCCACAAAATTAATAAAAAAAGGAGTAATAACGACGCGAAAGGGAAAAACTCTCCATTAAATTACGGTTTTAAAGGGATTTTGGGTACTTTTGCACACATATTAGGGTCTTTCTCACACATATTTAATATTAAGGAAAAGCATGTTCATCATACGTTTAGCACACCGTTACCTCACCACCTTCGGCAGCTACCTCATGCTTATGGGGCGCACGTTCTCCATCCCGGAGCGCATGCGGATGTTCGCCAAACGCTACGTGAAGGAGATGTCGCAACTCGGCATCAACTCCATAGGCATAGTGCTGCTCATAAGTTTCTTCATCGGAGCCGTCATCTGCATACAGATGAAGGTGAACATCCAAAGTCCGTGGATGCCACATTGGGTGACGGGCTACGTGACGCGAGAAATCATGCTGCTGGAGTTCTCGTCTTCCATCATGTGCTTGATTCTCTCTGGAAAGGTGGGCTCGAACATAGCTTCGGAACTTGGCACCATGAGGGTGACACAACAGATAGACGCCCTCGACATAATGGGCGTGAACTCAGCCTCCTACCTCATCTTGCCAAAGATATTGGGGTTGGTCACCATCATGCCTTTCCTCGTAATCTTCTCGTCGGCGCTTGGCGTCATCGGCGCTTACGCCACGGCTTTCGTGGGCCACATGATGTCGCCCGAGGACCTCACCTCCGGCATGCACCACGCCTTCAACGAGTGGTTCGTGTGGATGAGCATCATCAAGAGCCTGTTTTTCGCTTTCATCATATCAAGCGTCTCATCATACTTCGGCTACACGGTAGAGGGCGGCTCCGTGGAAGTGGGCACGGCCTCTACAAACGCCGTGGTGTGCTCCAGCGTGCTGATTCTCTTCTCCGATGTCTTCCTAACTGAATTACTGTCATGATAGAAATAAAACACTTGACCAAGAGCTTCGGCGACAAGACGGTGCTCCTCGATATCAACACCACGTTCGAGACGGGCAAGACAAACCTCATAATCGGACAGAGCGGATCGGGAAAGACGGTGCTGATGAAAAACATCATCGGCCTGCTCACGCCAACGAGTGGCGAGGTGCTATTCGACGGGAGAGACACCGTCACGATGAGCAAGAAAGCCAAAGTGGAACTAAGGCGAGAGATGGGAATGGTGTTTCAAGGCTCGGCACTCTTCGACTCGCTCACCGTGCTGGAGAACGTGCGCTTCCCACTCGACATGTTCTCATCGCTCAACAGCCGCGAGCGCGACAAGAGGGCGCAAGAATGCCTGGAGCGTGTCAACCTGCTCGACGCGCAAAACAAGTATCCCGCTGAGATATCCGGCGGCATGCAAAAGCGCGTGGCGATAGCAAGGGCCATAGTGCTCAACCCGAAATACTTGTTTTGCGACGAACCGAACTCCGGACTCGACCCGAAGACATCGCTCGTGATAGACGAACTGCTGTCGGGGATAACAAAGGAATATGGCATAACCACAATCATCAATACCCACGACATGAACTCCGTGATGGGCATTGGCGAGAACATCATTTTCATTTATAAGGGACATAAGGAATGGCAGGGAACCAAGGACGAGGTGATTGACTCCACCAACGAGCAGCTCAATGACCTCGTGTTCGCTTCCGACCTGTTCCGCAAGGTGAAGGAGGCCAAAAGGAAAAGCTAAGCCGGCACTTTACGCTCTCACGCACTGACGTGGAAACAAAGGAACGACAACACGCGACCACGCTAAAATGTAAAATATTATTGCCAAAATTTAACACTTGGGAACAGGTGCTTTTAGAGCGGAAAAATGGCTTGGAGGTGCCCCTTTGCTGCACCGCAGGCGGCTTTTTGACCAGATTTTGTTGCCATTGTAGCCAAATGACGTCGCCGTTACACTGAAACGGCAACGCGATTACGGTGTAACGGCAACGCGATTGCACCGTAACGGCGACGCGATTACAGTGTAACGGCGACGCTATTTTAGCGTAAAAACGACGCTTGGGGACCGTAAAACTTATAACGTGTTGATATCCAATAATTTATCAAAACAGCCTATAATCGCGTCATTTCCAACAAAGAGACAGCTCGATTGAAAAAAATCGATTCTCAGAAGACCTTTTGTAAAATATTATTATCAAATTAAATTGATGCCATTTGGCGCATTGCGCCTTATCTCATATACCACACCTTGTCCACCTCCACCATGGGCACGACGACTTGTTCTTTTTTGCCATCGCCATAGGTGAACGTGAGGAAAGCGTTGGCGACATGCTTGGCGGTGTCGGCACGGCCATCGGTCACCGACACCAGCTTTATGCCTTTATGGTCTTTTTCCTGTTGCGCCACGAACATCTTGGCATTGGCTATGAGCTGCTGCCGAAGGCTCTCGGGCATGCGCGTGGGTTGGTAGCGCCCATCCACGAAACTGCCATAGTCGCCTTTCAGCAACTGGTCATAATACACCTTTGCGGCCTGCGACGCCAACAATGCGGCATCGGGACCCGAAGGCTTGCCGGAACAAGCGACAAGAAGCGGGAACAGCAGGAAAAAGAAAAACTTGCGCATCATTTCTGACGGATGAACACATTGATTGGACAACCGTGCATAGACCAGTTCTCACGAATCTTATTCTCCAAGAAGCGACGGTAAGGCTCCTTGATATACTGTGGCAGGTTGGCATAGAACACGAAAGATGGTATCTGCGTGTTGGGCAACTGCGAGCAGTATTTTATCTTTATGAACTTACCCTTTGTCGATGGTGGCGGTGTCTGCTCTATGATAGGCAGCATCACCTCGTTGAGCTTGTTGGTGCCCACATGTGCCGTGCGGTTCTTGTAGACATCCACTGCCGTCTGAAGCACCTTGAAGATGCGCTGCTTCGTCAGTGCGGAGGCGAAGATGACGGGGAAGTCGGTAAACGGCGCCATGCGGTTGTAAATGGCGTTCTTGAAAGTGTCGATGGCTTGCTGGCTCTTGTCCTCCACCAAGTCCCACTTGTTGACCACCACCACGAGGCTCTTGTTGTTTCGCTGAATGAGCTGGAAGATGTTCATGTCTTGCGCCTCGATGCCACGAGTGGCGTCAATCATGAGGATGCACACGTCGCTGTTTTCTATGGCACGAATGGAGCGCATCACGCTATAAAACTCCAGGTCTTCCGACACCTTGTTCTTTCGGCGTATGCCGGCGGTGTCGACGAGATAGAAGTCGAAGCCGAACTTATTGAATCGCGTGTATATGCTGTCGCGCGTGGTTCCGGCTATCTCCGTGACGATGTTGCGATCCTCGCCGAGGAAAGCGTTTACGATGCTCGACTTGCCCGCGTTAGGACGGCCCACGACGGCGAAACGCGGAAGCTCGTCCTCAAGGTCGTCCTTGTCGTCGGCAGGCAGCTTGGTGATTATCAGGTCGAGCAAGTCGCCCGTTCCGCCACCCGTGGCGGCGCTGATGCACTGAGGGTCACCCAAACCGAGCTTGTAGAACTCCGCGGACGCATAAGCCATGCCGCTGTTGTCTACCTTGTTGGCCACCAATATCACGGGCAACTTGGCGCGGCGCAGGATCTTGGCCACGTCCTCATCCCAGTCGGTCACGCCTGTCTCAATATCCACGAGAAAAAGCACGAGGTCGGCCTCATCTGATGCCACAAGCACCTGCTTGCGTATGGCGTCCTCGAATATGTCGTCTGACTTGACTACCCAACCGCCAGTGTCTACCACGGAAAACTCGCGGCCGCTCCATGAGCACTTGCCATACTGACGGTCACGAGTGGTGCCGGCCACGTCGCTCACGATGGCGCGACGACTTTGTGTGAGACGGTTGAAAAGTGTGGACTTACCCACGTTGGGGCGTCCGACAATAGCTACTAAATTTGCCATTCTGAATTGTTTGATTTCTGAAGTTTAACATTCTTCGGCCCTCGCCTCTTGCGAGAGTGCGCCCTGCCTTGCAGTCAGGGGAGAAAAACATTGATTAATATACACAATCCTTATTGCGGATTGTAACCGAAATTGTCGAGTTCACGCTCTGAGTTGCGCCAATCCTTGTCTACCTTGACGAAGATGTCGAGATAAACTGACTTGCCAAAGAATCGCTCAAGGCCCTTGCGCGCCTCGGTGGACACCTTTTTCAGCGCCACGCCTTGATGGCCTATGATGATGCCTTTCTGGGAGTCGCGCTCCACGTAAATCACCGCGTTGATGTGGATGTGGTGTTCGTCTTCCTTGAATCGCTCCACCACGACCTCCACGGAATAGGGCACCTCCTTGTCGTAGTAGCGCAATATCTTCTCGCGGATAATCTCCGAGACGAAGAACCTCGCGGGCTTGTCGGTGAGCTGGTCTTTAGAGAAATAAGCCGGGCTTTCGGGAAGCAGCTCCTTGATGCGCTTCATGAGCATGTCAACGCCAAACTTGTTGGAAGCTGACAGGGGCAGAATCTCCGCGTTGGGGAGCAGCGAATGCCACTTCTCCACTATCTCGCCAAGACGCTCTGTCGACTTCGCGCCCTGCAGCTCGTCTATCTTGTTGACAAGCACCAAGACGGGAATCCTCATCTCCCGCACCTTCTCCACGAAGTCGAGGTTCTTTTCCGGGTTCTCCACGACATCAGTGACATAGAGCAAGATGTCGGCGTCGGCAAGAGCCGACTCAGAGAACTGCAACATGTATTCCTGCATCTTGTAGTTGGGCTTCAGCACGCCCGGAGTGTCGGAAAAGACTATCTGGCAGTCGTCGGTGTTGACGATGCCCATGATGCGATGACGAGTGGTCTGTGCCTTGAACGTGGCGATGCTGATGCGCTCGCCAACGAGTTGGTTCATCAGCGTAGACTTGCCCACATTGGGGTTGCCTACAATATTTACGAAACCGGCCTTATGCATTGAAAAAGAATTCTATTTCATTGAGTGTAACACTGTTGCAAAGTTAGCCATTTTTCATCATAAACTCTCCTAAAAGCCGGAAAATATGTTGTAGAAATAAAATATCAAGCGCGTTTTTCCTGCCGCAACGGCAAGAAAAACGCGCTTGATATTTAAGATGCGATATAAACGTTACTTTGCGTCGGTTCCCGCGGAAGCACCGTCGTAACCCCACTTGTAATAGATGGCACCATGAACGAAACCTGCTCCGAAGGCTGTGAAGATGATATTGTCACCCTTCTTGAAGTTGGCCTCATTGTCCCAAAGTGCCAATGGTATCGTGGCGGACGAGGTATTGCCATAGTGGTCAATGTTGATAACCACCTTGTCGAGAGGCAAGTTGGCTCTCTTTGCCACCGCGTCTATGATGCGGAGATTGGCCTCGTGTGGGATAATCCAATTGAGGTTGGTGTTGTCCAGCCCATTGCGCTGCATCACCTCTGCCACGTCGTCGCTCATGTAAGTCACCGCGTGGCGGAACACCGTGCGGCCTTCTTGATAGACGTAGTGCAGACGATTGTCAATGGTGAAATGGGACGCCGGGCATACCGAGCCTCCAGCTTTCATGTGAAGGAAAGGCAAGCCCTTGCCATCGGTAAGGAGCATGGAGTCTTGGAAACCCACGCCTTCCTCCTCAGTGGCCTCAACGAGCACGGCACCCGCGCCGTCGCCGAAAAGGACACACGTCTGGCGGTCTGTCCAGTCAACGACCGACGACATCTTCTCCGCGGAGCAAACTATCACCTTCTTGTAGCGTCCCGACTGTATCATCGACGACGCGGTGTCGAGGGCGTAAATGAATCCGCAGCAAGCGCACGACATGTCGAACGCGAAAGCGTTTTTCAGTCCGAGCTTGCCGACGACGATGCTTGCCGTTGACGGGAAAGGATAGTCAGGAGTCGTCGTTGAGACGATAAGGGCATCTATGGAATCGGGATCCGCACCGGTCTTCTTCAGCAACTGCTTGCAGGCCTTGCGGGCCATGTAGCTGGCGCCAAGGCCTTCCTCGGTGAGAATGCGACGCTCCCTGATGCCTACACGCGTTCTGATCCACTCGTCGCTGGTGTCCACCATGCGCGACAGCTCCTCATTGGTGAGGATGTAGTCGGGCACGTAGCCACCAACGCCCGTAATCACTGCGTTGACCTTAGCCATTACTCAGCGGCCTCTTTGACGATAGCGACCTTGCCACGATAGTAGCCGCAAGTTGGGCATACTGTGTGGTAAACATAGTAAGCGCCACAGTTAGGGCATACGGCCAGCGTGGGAGCTACGGCCTTATCGTGAGTTCTACGCTTAAGTGTACGAGTCTTTGACTGTCTTCTTTTTGGATGTGCCATTTTGAGTATTAATTTTAATTATTGATTTTTATTTGCGAGAGGGCAGCCCATCGCGAGTCCACAGGTTTCTCGTCGTCACCATCACCGCTTCGGGCGGCTGAATGTTCTTCAAGAATCTTCATCATGGCAGGATTGCATTTTCCAGGTGCATGCACATGCCTGAGTGGTACGGCGAGTTCTACAAACTGATAGATGAGCCACGAGGTGTCGAGCATTCCTTCTTTCTCAGGCACCGTGATGATATCATCATCCTCCGAGTATTCTTCTCCAAACTTTGCCACGAGGTGCTGGTCGTTGACGATGGGTTGGTCCATGTCGTCGAGACAACGGTCGCAAGGCACCGTGACAAAGCCTTCAACGTGGAAGTCGAGGTTAAAATAGTCATCAGTGCGGTCAACGTCTATGGACACGCTGACATTGCCTTGCTTGATTTCGCCCTCTTCGAGCGACTCAAACCAGGCATCACCGAGGTTGAAGCGGAACGTGCTCACGCCCTCACCCAAATCCTTCAAATCTATCTTAAGTTCCTCTAAACTACACATTTGGTGTGCAAAGTTACTAATATTTTCCGATATAAGCCAAAACAACTCGCAATTTATTCACAAAGTTTTTTTATTTTCTCTCATTCGCTGACCACGATGTCTCGCTCGAATGAGGTTATGTCTGTTGGCGACACCACATCCATAAGCAGTCGGTATTTGCCCGGAGTGACCGTTGTCTTGGGATTCCCCTTTACCACCGATAGCCCAAACGGAGTATAGAAAATGCCTTTCGAGCGAACCTTCGACTTGTCCGCGCCACGCGCCTATGCTGTCTGCGGCAATGGTATCGGGCAACGACGGCAATTCCGTCATTCGGTATTTTGATGTCAAAGATGATTCTGACAACACATTCCCGACGCTGTCGGTCAAGAATACCGTGGTGACACCAAGTCGATTGCCAAGCGGCACGATACCCGATGGCCGGCCCTTACCTATCAACACGAGACCATTCGCCTTGTCGTACAAATACTGCCTGCTGGCGGGCAATGAACCATTGGCGTTGAGCACCTCAAACATCAATTTATTGCCATTGATGGCGCATTGCAGTTTCATCCTGTCTGGGTACGCTTGCGGAATTTCAAGCGATGTGGTCACGCCATTGTCGCTCACCAACAACTTGTAATGCCTCCCAGCCAATGGCACGAACTTCAAATTGGCCAAACCCGATGTCCGGGTCTTACCCACGCACAGGGTGTCACCATTATCGTTGACAACTGAAAGTTTTACTCCGCTTATGGCTTTCCCCGAATAATCCGTGACAGAGGCAACAGTGCCTTGCACCTGTCCCTCAACGAGGAAGCCTCCTTCGGGATATATCGAACATCTCAACACGCCATTTCCTTTCTCTCGTTTAGGGAAAGCCTCGCCTATAAGCACTGGCTGCAAGGCGAAGTTCTCACCAGAGAAGTTGCGCATAAGATTGGTATAAGCTCGCACGTAATAAACGCCTACGCTCTCGACCGACACAGTGGGTATTCGAGCACGGAAACGTCCGTTCTCATCGCATCCCACCTTTTGCCGCACCATCACGGAATCTGAAGAATCAAGCAACTCTATATAAAGGTATCGGCTATAAGGACGGATGTTTCCGCTCGCCAAACACGTGACAATGCCATTCGCCTCTATCGTGTCGTTTGGTGCCCACTCCGTCTTGGCGACACCTAAGAATATCTGCTCTGAGCGGAAGTCATGAGGCAACTGGGCTGCAAGGTTTGCAATCCAAAACAGACACAGCAAGAATGTACAGATGACTTTTAACCTCATAATAACGCAGGAGTAAAGTTTCCTAATATTGATTCATGTTAATGGAAATACATATCTCTTAATAGCATTGATTCCAACCCTCTTCTAAATAAGTGTCTTGCCATGTCGTGGTATTGACTTTTTCTTTCGGCATAGGAATTTCAAACTCATAGCGATTTGGCACATTGTCATCTAAATTCAATGTCAAACCAGCCAACGTACCTAAATAGGTAGGCTCAAATGGTCTCTGCGCCATCACCGCACTTGTGCAGAAACATACAAGCAACAATAACAAATACTTTTTCATAAGGCTATGTTTTTTTGATAATTACTATGCAAATATAAGCAAAAAACATGCAAAGTATACGACTTAACCTTTATTAATTTTGCGTAACATTCATCCCTAATTTATTTTCCCCAGCTCAATGCGGAATGTCGTGCAGTTGAACCCTCTTGACTGGCTCACCGATGTCCTTGGCAGGCTAAGAGACAAAATTGAATGGTTACATGAGAACATATTGTCTGACGCTCTAAAAAAAATCGGCTGACGTTCAACGGACAAATCTCCTCCGCACGTCAGCCGATGCGTATTAATGCTCTTTGTAATCAATCATTATGATCAATTATTCTCCCAGCCCGGGTTTTGAGTGAGGTTAGGATTCTTCTGAATAACCACCTGAGGTATTGGATAGAGATATTGTCTCTTCGGCCAGTCTCTTCCGGATATATTATATTTGATTATATAGCCACCATTGACTTTTTCCACGTTGAGTACGTTTTTCTTATTTGTACCCACATACACACCTATGGCTTTATAATTATCCGGAACCGTTCCCGTTTCGTAGAAATAGGCATCATAGGTGCCATCACCATTGAGGTCAACAGGCTGATCGAGAGCTGGGATAAAAATACCCTCCCAAGGATCATCAACCCACAATTGAGCCATATTCCAGCGCTTGAGGTCATCGAACCTGAAGCCTTCCAGACAAAGTTCTATTCCCCTTTCACGACGCACTTCCAAGATAGCAGGATCTGTCACTCCGGGATAGTAGGCTTTAATATAAGGCTCTGCTTTGACGGGTTTTGTCGTAAGAGTTCCCGTCTCATCCGTTCCGCCGGTAATTCCCGCACGGACCCTCAACGCACCGATTGTCTTCGCCCAGTCTTCGTCGGTCAGCGTTCCAAGTTCGGCTTTAGCCTCAGCATAATTGAGCAAGATCTCAGCGTAGCGCATCAGAGGATAGCTGTTGTCGTTTTTAGCGGCATTGTCGTAGCTGACATCATCGTATACATATTTAGTAAACTGATAACCTGTCAGATTATTGCCCCCAATGTCCGGAGTAGTATTCACATAATTGCCGGATGTGTTCTTGCGAGTATAATCGTAGCCTCTGATCGTCTGGTTAAGCCTCAAGTCGCGGTTCGTAGTCTCTTCCTTGAATGACTTGTAGGTACCGTCAGCATTCTTATCGCTATAAGGAGAGCCATTGCGATTGAGATATGTTTTCTCGAACTTACGGCTCATCGACAACTGTACGCCTTTCGTAGAAGAGTTGTACCACCAGTTGGCATCGCCTGGCAGCGCGTTATCCGGGTCTGTGGCAATGCAGAGCATGTTTTCCATTGTCAGACCATTTGTTGAGGTGAACAAAGCACGATAAGCGCCCCGTCCATTGGCATAACTTGAAGACATGTATAACTTGTATACTCCACCGTCCATCACTTGCTTGGCCGCATCGGCCGCCAACTCGAACAGATCATTGGCTGTATATTTAGAGCATCCTGTTCTGGCAAAGTCAAGATCGTCGTTGGCATGATACTTCCGCCATGATGCCTCGAAAAGGCAGACTCGAGACTTAAGTCCCAATGCTGTCCAGCGATTGACGAGCGTTGAGCCATTGGTCACAGTCTTGGTTGTGATGTGCGAGGCCGCAAAGTCTAGGTCGTCAATAATATGAGAAATAATGGTATCGCGCGAATCACGCGGGTTCATCAGTTCGGGATCATCCGGATCTTCAAACGACTTGCTGATCCATGGCACAGCCCCATAAACGATAAGTTTCTGATAATAGTAGTAAGCTCTGAACAGGCGGGCTATGCCATTATAATTATCGCGCACAGTCTGACTAACTGCCGTATTATTGTTATGGTTGATGAAATAATTGAGATTACTCAGTGCATACCACCCCCAGCTGCTGGAAGTGGTGGTAGTGTACTGGCCCATATCCATATTGGAAAGCGAGCTCTTTGCCCCATAGTCGCACGATTCATCCATATGCGAAGCCGACAAGCGATCCGGCAACACATGATAAAAAGACCAAGAGAAGGTTTTCAAACCACTCTCACTGCTGAAGATCATGCTCTCCGAGGCCTCAGACTTTGGGTTCTCATCGAGATCGCAACCCACAAGCGCAAAGGCCATTACTGCCATGAAACATGACACGATGTGATTGATATATTTCATTTTTTTGATCTGTTTATACGTATCCTAAAAGCTTTCATATTAAAGGGTAATGTTCAGTCCAAAGCTAAACGACTTCATCATAGGATAGTTGTTGCCGTCGCCCATATTAGAACTGATAAGATCCGGATCACTGCCATAGATATTTGACACATTAAAGTCTTTGGAGTGCTTATATAGAGGAGACCAGGTGAACAAGTTCTCCCCAGACACATGGATGTTCACCCGTTGCAAACCGACATGACTTATCCATCTCTTAGGCAAGTCGTAACCGATCTGTATGTTCTTCAACCGCAGATAAGCCACATTTTGCAGATATCGCGTATTGGCATATTGGTTGCCTTGGTAGAAAACCTTATAGCGGGAAGCATAGCGCGGAAGATAAGCGCTCGTATTATCTTCAGTCCAGTAGTTGCCTTCCATCCATTTAGGCATCTGATTGTATTCGCGGTTATACTGTCCCCAGAACGGGCTCTCACTGGAAGGATACCAGTCTTGTTTGCCTACGCCCTGGAAGAACGCGCTCAAATAAATGCCATTCCAATCAGCATTGAACCCGAAGCTATAGATGTATCGGGCCTCCGTGTTTCCTATCACTTTACGGTCACCCGGATCATCTACCGTATTCTTTCCACGAGAGATGTAGCCATTTCCATCGAGATCCTTTACACGAACATCACCTGGATACATTTTCCAGTCTTTGGAGTTCTGCATGAGCGTATTGTAACGCTTCTGCCCGGCCGCATTAGCTTTAGCCATATCCTCATCTATCTCCGCCTGGCTCTGATACAAGCCATCAATCACGAATCCCCATATCTCACCAATGCGCTTCCCTTTATAATAACCGCCGCCATTGGTTGTCGTGAGAGACATCGTTGCATTATTGTACTTGTCGATGACAGAATAGTGATCAGCAAGAGTTGCACGAACAGAATAATTAAATGGGCGACCTGCCATGTTGAACCGATCCTTCCATTGCAGCGTAAGTTCCCAACCCCGTGTTGAAAGGTCTGCATAGTTTCCTCGGGGAGAAGCAACACCAAACACATCCGGGACGGTCGGACCAGAGGTAATCATGCCTGTAGTCTTTCTTAGATAGTAATCGAACGTGGCCGAAAGGCGATCCTTGAGGAACGCTACATCCATACCCCAGTCGTACGTGGTAGCTTTTTCCCACGTCAGGCTCTCAGGAACGGCAGCAGGCCGCGAAACATAATTCTGCCGGGTTCCGTTAAGAACGTATCCCGATTTTGCCACACTCATGATTTGCTTATACTGATAATTTCCTAATCCGTTGGCGTTGCCCAGTGAGCCAATAGAGAAACGCAGCTTAAGATTGCTGAATGCAGATGGGTTTACTTTGAACCAAGGCTCTTCCGTCACACGCCAGCCTATTGATCCTGATGGGAAATAGTGCCAACGCTTGTTAGAAGAAAACTTGGACGATCCGTCGAGGCGTCCGTCATACTCTACCAGATAACGGTTCTTCCAGTTATAGTTGATTCGATGAAAAAGACCGGCATACTGATAGGCTGAATACGTGTTATAGATATTGCGGTTGGTGCTGCTCATGGCCAAAGAAAGAGATGTAACGTCATCTGTCAACAGATCACTGTTATAACCATAGAGCGTTTCTGCGGAGCTCTTCTCATAATTCCATCCCGCCATTGCCTTGAAGTTATGATCCTGAGCAAACGTGTTCTCATATTCACCCCAGATATTGGATACATAAGTATCCGTTTTCGACCAAGTCTTGGCCAGATTGGTCATGGTCCCGTATGAAGTATAGCTGAGGATACTTTCTCCAAAGCTGTCTACTGCCTGCGAATAAGGAGTCTTCACTAACTTCTTATAACTGTCACTCCTAGAATTATAAAAGGTAAAGTCGCCGTGAAACCTGAGCGTATTTTTCAAGAAGGACAGATCAGCAGAGGTTGTATTCTTCAAGACCTTTGTATGCGTGTCTATTCCGCTTTTGCCATAGAGCAGATCAGCTACACCGCCAATAATCGCAACGGAAGTGAAAGTGCCGTCTGGATTCCGCAAAGGCGCCGTAGGATGGCCTTCATCGTTGATGCTACGCCATACGGTTCCGCCATTATCCGAATAATTGATCGGATTATAATATTTGGAAAACCCGTACGACATATTGTTGCTCAACTTCAACCATTTTGTTGCCTGGTATCCGGCTTTTGCACGAAAATTATATTTTGTGTATTTATCCGTCTGGGTAGCACTATTAAACAATCCTCCATAGTTGAAATAGCGCCCGGAGACATAATAAGAGAACTTGCCGTCGGCCCCGGATACGCTCACGTTCTGAGTCGTAGTGAATGTATGATCCTTATAAAGAAGATCGTACCAGTCGGTTCCCTCCGGATAATAGACATAGCTGTTCTTAGCGAATATAGAACCATCAGAGATGACAGTACCAAAATCACCCTCATCATGGCGGCGCTTATATTCCTCAAGCCAAGCCATAGAGAACTTCTGACTTGTGTTCATGCTTGTCGGGTTCTTATGGTAATAGCCATATCGCGCATCATAGAAATGCTGTGCCCACTCATAACCATCCGTAACGAGGTCGGGGACATTCTGCGGAGTTTGGAAAGTGTATTCAGAGGAGTAGTTTACTTCTGGCTTACCTTTCTTGGCACCCTTGGTCGTTATAAGGACCACACCGTAAGGTGCCCTTGAACCATAAATGGCAGCAGAGGCAGCATCCTTCAAAACCGACACACTCTCAACATCATCAGGATTGAGCATATTGGCATCACCCGGTGCGCCGTCTATCAACACCAACGCACTCCCGCCGTTGATAGATCCTACGCCACGGACATTGAACGTAGAGCCTCGCCCTGGTTTACCATCTGCAAGCTGGATGTTCAGATTAGCCACCGCACCTTCAAGCATCTGAGAGAGGTTGGCAGAAGGGCGGTTTTTCAGGACCTCATTATCAATCTGATCCACAGCTCCTGTCAGATTGACCTTTTTCTGCGTTCCATATCCCACGACAACAACCTCGTCCATGAGCTTGGTGTCCTCAGAAAGAGTCACTTTGAGTGAACGCCCCGTAGCCCTTACGGTCTTCGTCATAAAACCTATATAAGATATCTCGAGAACCGTTCCTTCAGGAACAGCTAACTCAAAGCGACCGGCATTATCTGTCACGGCACCGATACGGCCCCCCTGGCTCTTCACGCTCGCACCAATCACCGGATCTCCATTCGAATCGGTCACTACTCCCCGAACAGAGCCTCGCACGGCACCTTGCACGGCACCCCGGTGTCGAGAGGTGGCACTGGACTTTGCCTTCTGCTTTGATATGACGATACTATGCGACGACACAATATCATAAGTCAGACCACTTCCTCGCAGAGCTTCATCAAGAACTGACGATACTTGTGCGTTACTTCGCTCAATAGATATGGTTTTACCATTGCCAACAATGCCTGACTGATACGAGAATACGTAGCTCGTCTGCTGTTCGATAGCTTTGAACAACTGCACCAGCGTGGCTTTGCGTAGCCGGACGGTAACCGTCTGCTGTGCATTAACCGACATCCAACACAGGCATGCAAAAATTGTTAGACAACACCGCTGAAAAAATGTTTTTTCCATGTTGCTTAGATTAATAATAAAAAATTAAAGATTAATAAACTATTGTCAATAAAGGCAGACGCATAATTTTTTCAATCGTACCAAAGAAATCTTAAAAAACTTTAGGCCGTTTTTCGCCCTTCGAACCTCCCGGCCGCAATCTCGTTCACACCATTCACGCTATCCTGACTTTTAACTTTTTGCATAGAAAAATTGGTGGTCAGCCATGAACTTCCGCACCAGCCCCAATGTTCATTATTGGTTTTTGCTCACGGATACTGGTCGTAATAGAATGCTATTCTTGCGATAGGTAGCACGCATGCCATAAGCCTTGCAAAGTATTATGACAGCTTCATCAATATTATTCATAGGCAAGGCACCCGTGAAATTATTGGGATGAACATTCCCTACTATGGTCATTCTTACTCCATACACGCCTTTCACTTGAGCCACGACTTTTTGCAAAGGAGTATTGTGAAAAGAAAGAAGCCCACGCTGCCAACTCGTGGCTGAAAGGGTATCCATAGAACGGTTTATCGACAATTTACCGCTCGCATAATCCAATGAAGCTATCTGGCCGCGATGAAGAGCCATGGTCTGGCCACTGACCAAAGATGTCAACGCTACATGCCCTTCAGACAACATCAATGTAGCTACCGATTGATTCCGCCGTGCACAGAGATCAAATTGCGTGCCTGTCACTTTCACTTGCAATCCACGACTATTCACATAGAACGGGCTTCCTGATTTCTTAACGACATGAAACCAACCTTCACCTTCAAAATCCACACTCCTATTCTTACTGTTAAAATCGGAAGTCTTATAGCGCAAGTGGGAATTATAATTTAGCATCACCGTAGTGCCGTCAGGAAGAGTGGCAGTGGCTTTTTCCCCTCTGCCCGTGGTGAATGTCACCACATTGGCTGACAAATCTTTATTCTGCCGGTAAAGAAGGACAGTCGTCACTATCAAGAAAGGAATAAGAGCAGCAGCTGAGAGTAAGGATATCCGCATAAAAGTGGAACGAAGAATGGAGCGCTCCCGGCCCAACCTAATATCCACACGCTTCTTTATCATACGTACAGCATCAGCATCAGCGGTCCCGGCATTGTCATCATCCATCCATTGTGCCTGCAGATCCTTGAAAAGCTCTTCATCAGTCTGATTATCGACCTGATACCTGAGGCTTTCAAGTTCTTCTGAAGTAATTGTATCTTCGATATATTGCTTTTCCAACGATTTCATATTCATCATCATTATGGTGTTTAATATAAGACGCAGTTAGTAAAAATTCGTACTTCGCCCAAGTGTTAAATCAACTCATAAAAAACAAAAACAGAGCTGAAAGAGGAAGAAGGCTGCGTCGAAGAGCCTTTAGCCCGACTGACAACTGGTTTCTGACTGTTTGCCGGCTTAGATTTAGTTTTTGGGCTATTTCCTCATTACTAAGCCCTTCATATTTAGAAAGATAGATCACCTGTTGTTGAGTATTGGGCAGAAGGGACATTTCATGATGCAAATGATCCACAAATTCATTATACTCAACAAGAGACGAAGCATCAGATGCATCGCTCCTTTCCCTTATCGAAACAAACGCCGCATATTCCGGGGAGCTGAGCGTTTGTCGATAAGAGCTAATGATAGCATGACGCGCTATCGTGAACAATAAAGCTTTCAGCGACTGCTGCTGACGGATTGTTTTGCGTATTTTCCACAACTTGACAAAGACATCCTCCACGATTTCTTCTGCATCCTCTCTTATTTTTATATATTTCATACAGAAAGTGTATAGCCTGCCGGCATAAAGATTGTATATCTCGTCGAAGGCTTTTTCGGAAGACGCTTTCAATTGTTGAATCAGCACAGGTTCGGGAACAATATTTTGCATATCATTATCCATCATAGGAATACTTGTTGCAAAGGTAACAAGTTCTATGAACATATCTTTATATAAGGATGTTAAGTTTACATTATTTTTTGTCTGATGGAAGAAATCATTTCCGCAGTTCGATCCTAAATGTAGTGCCCTGTCCAACGACAGAGCTCTTGACGAAGATACGCCCATTATGATACTGCTCCACAATGCGCTTGGCGAGGCTCAGCCCCAGCCCCCAGCCCCGCTTCTTCGTGGTGAAACCGGGCTTGAACACCGTCTTCAGGTTTTTCTTGCTGATGCCTTTACCAGTGTCGGCAACATCTATTGCGACTTTCTGTCCAGTCTCCATTACCGCGATGGATATTGTCCCGGGGCCGCCGTTCATGGCGTCGACGGCATTCTTGCACAGGTTTTCAATCACCCATTCGAAAAGGGCGGCATTGATGTTGACCATCACGTCATGGTCGGGTAATTGACACCGAATGACCACATTGTGGCTCGTGCGGCGATCGATATAATCCACTACGTGGGCCAGCACTTCTTGCAGGCTCACCATGGCAAGTTCTGGCTTAGACCCTATCTTCGAGAAGCGGTCGCTGATAAGTCGCAGCCTGCTGACGTCCTTGTCAAGTTCCGGAATAAGAGCATCGTCGGGATATTCCTCTTTCAGCACTTCCACCCATGCCATAAGCGAGCTGATGGGCGTGCCGAGCTGATGGGCCGTCTCCTTCGACAAGCCTGCCCACACCCTGTTCTGCTCAGCGCGTTTTGAAGCAAGAAGGGCAAACACCGCCAAGACTACGAAGATGACGACCACGGCAAGCTGTACGAACGGGAAAATAGTGAGACGCTTGAGGATGAGCGACTCGTCATAGCATACGTTAATATAACTATTGTCAACGTTATCTATTGTCACCCTGATGACGTGTCTTTCGGCAATCCAGTTTAGCGCCAATTGGCGTGCGTCGCGCAAGCTGTCAGCACGATTGGCGCCACGAAGACTAACATTGCGATAGTCTGTGACGTTGCCGCGACGGTCGAGTAAAATCACGGGAATGTAATCGTTCTCATTGAGCACCTTCAACACGAGACTGAGGTCGGTGTTCCCGTCAGCCTTACTTAGCGACTTCATCGCTTCCGCCCACACTTCCATGCGTCCATGTTCTTCCCGCTTCAAGTTGTCGGTAAGCGTCTTGGAGACAAAAAGCGAGCTGATGGCTACAAGAATAGCCGTCAGCACGAAAACAATCTTCACTCGTCTTATCTTATCAGTCCAGTCCATACATTAATAGAACGAGCTGAAGCATCTGATTATTTTATTTCTGGCGTTCGCGACGCAGGATATTCTGCATGTCGTATACCACCTGCGGGTTCTTCTCGGCAACATTGTCGCTTTCCCACTTGCTTGAACTGATGTCATAAAGCTGTGGCGAAGGACAGTTACCTGTCTCTATCTTCGGTCCCCATGTTATCATCTTTGGACCGTCATTAGGCTCAATGTACTTCCATTTCTTCGTGCGAGCAGAAAGCACGTGGTTCGATGATAACTCAAGGACATAATCACGACCGACAGTGTCTTCACCAAGCAGTGTCTTTATTTGGTCTTGGCTGTCAGGAGCGCTTCCCTGTGGCAAACGCGCGCCGACAAGACTGTTGAACGAACGGAAGAAATCTATTTGCGACACGAGCGCGTCTGAGGTCTGCCCGGCTTTCACCATGCCTGGCCAGCACACGATAGCCGGCACGCAGGTGCCTCCCTCGAACGCACTGTACTTGTTGCCACGCCATGGTCCAGAAGGCTCATGGCCATTAAGCAACTCTTCGGCACGGTCTTGGTATCCATCGTCAACCACGGGGCCGTTATCACTCGTTAGCAGTATCAGAGTGTTGTCCGCTATCCCGAGTTTTTCCAGCGTCGACATTATCTGTCCCACAGACCAGTCGAACTGTACTATGGCATCGCCTCTGAGTCCCATGCCGCTCTTACCGCGAAAACGCTGGTTCGGGAAACGAGGCACATGAACATCGTTTGTGGCGAAATACATGAAGAACGGGTTGTCCTTATTGGCTTTTATGAAGTTGATAGCATGCGACGTTATTGAGTCGGCAATGTTCTCGTCTTTCCACAATGCCTTGCCGCCACCTTTCATAAAGCCGATACGGCCTATGCCGTTCACTATCGACATGTTGTGACCATGGCTCGACTTCAGGTTATAGCACAGTTCCGGATTGTCTTTACCTGTCGGCTCGCCTGGGAAATTATGCTCATAGTTCACCTCTATTGGCGCGGCAGGGTCCCAGTTGGCAACACTACCATTCTCGATAAACACACACGGCACACGGTCGGCCGTGGCCGCCATGATATAATGGTAATCGAAACCCAAGTCGGCAAGCGAGGCAGGCAACGGCGCATTCCAATCCTGTGTCCCTGCCTTATCTCCAAGTCCAAGATGCCACTTTCCGATTGCGCAAGTGCGGTATCCCTGACTGCGGAACATATCTGCCATCGTGTATTGCTCCGGACGTATTATCATGCCGGCGTTGCCAGCAGCAATATCAGTGTCTGGGCGTCGCCAAGCATATTCGCCCGTAAGAAGCGAATATCTTGAAGGCGTACTTGTCGCAGCCACGGCGTGCGTGTCAGTGAAGCGTATGCCTTGTTGAGCCAGACGGTCAACATTTGGGGTCTTCACGTTCTTTGCGCCATAGCAGCCCAGGTCTCCGTAGCCAAGGTCATCGGCGAGGATGATAATTACGTTTGGCTTTTTAGGGGCACTGTTGGCTTTCGCCTTCTTGGCACCATAAGCTTGAGCTGCGAATGGTACCAAGAGGCCGATTGCGAAATAGGATTTCTTCATAGGATTTAAGGATATGCTTAAAAATGTATTATTCTTTCACCAATCGATCAAGCACGGGTGTGTCTACGCCAACCAGTTCTGTCTTTTTCTCATCATTAAGCTGCTCAAACACCACCACGGTGTTCTGGCCTTTGTGCAAATAGCAGCCGGGAAGATAGAGCGTTTGCTGAGGGCCTACCTTCCAGTAGCGACCGAGATTAACGCCATTGACAAAGACTATGCCCTTGCCCCATTTTTCCATGTCAAGGAACGTGTCGCCAACCTTGTCAAGTTCAAACGTGCCAAAATAAAGTGTCGGCTGACCCTTCACATAAGGCGAGCGCATCTTTGGCATCACAGGCATCTTATCCATTGGGACACCATAAATCTGCCAGTTGCCTGTAATCTCGTTGTCATTGATTGTTATAGGCTCTGTGATGCCCTTGAGGTTTGAGTTTATACGCGCGCCATAGTTTATACGGCCCAAGTTCTCCACAAGGATGTCAAGAGTAGAGTTGAACGGCACTGATACCTGCAGGCTATCCTTACCTGTGAGACGGTTGAGCTCGCCCACTTTCTCGCCATTGACATACACAGTGGCAAAGTCTGCTATGCCAGGAACATGCATCATGCCACTTATCGGCTGGTTGAAACGACGACGGTAAAGCATATAGCCATTACCTTGATTCATATCTTCAAAGGTAAGCAACGTGTCGCTCTCAACTGGAATTGCTGACTCTATGATGTCAAACAGGCCGACAGTATTTTGCAACTTGATTATAGGAGTTATGACAGGAATGCGCTGTGGCACCTCTGGCACGGCATATTTTACGCTTTGCTTGATAACGCTGCGCACGGCATCAAATTTTGGTGTAACCCATCCGGCCTCACTAATCGGAGCGTCATAATCGTAGCTGGTGATGTCAGGCTGTATATTGCGGGCGTTTGTATAATTGGCGCCAGAAGTAAAGCCGAAATTGGTTCCACCATGCGCCATGTAGAAATTGAAACTGACACCTGCGTCAAGATATTTCTTTGTTTGTTTGGCAACACGGTCAGCGGAAACTTTCTGGAACGGTTCATTCCAATGGTCGAGCCAGCCAGGGTAGAACTCAGCGACCATATAAGGACCAACTCCGCCATGATACTGGTTCACTGTCTTTTTGAGATTGTCCACGTTATCTTCGCCATTGGCCGTGGGCAACGCACCTTCTATTGTACCACCCTTGAAAAGCCAAGAACCGTCGGAAGTGAACATTGGAATATTAAAGCCTCCATCCAAGAGCATCTGACGAATGGCTGCACTATACTTACGATGAGCTTCAAAGGGGATATCCTTACGTTGATCAACATATGAGCCAAACTCGTTTTCAGCTTGAACCATTACTATTGGACCACCCTTCGTGACCTGGAAATCCTTGACTTGAGCAGCGAGCTGGTTGATATAAACACGGCAAGAATCAAGAAAAGGCTTGTTGTAGGTACGAATCTCCATACCTTTCACTTTCTGCAACCACCAAGGATAGCCACCGAACTCCCATTCACCACAAGCGTAAGGACCAGGACGGAGAATTACCATCATGCCTTCATCTGAAGCTGCTTTAAGAAAGCCTTTCAGGTTGTGGTTATCAGTTGTCCAGTCCCATTTGCCAGGAGCTGTCTCATGAAAATTCCAAAAGACGTAAGTCGCAACAGCGTTCAAACCCATAGCTTTCATCATCTTCAAACGATGATGCCAATATGGGGCTGGCACACGAGAATAGTGCATCTCACCAGAATGAATCTGGATAGGCTTTCCGTCATATACAAAATTACCGCCTTTTATCTCAAACTTATGCTTGGGATTTGCAGAAGCCGAAGTAAAGGCAAATAACTGCAATGCCAGAATAAGCAAGAAAGCAGTTACAATATTACGCTTTTGGTTCATAGATCTAATTATTTATAAGAGTTAATCATTTCGTATAAAACAGAAAAAGCCTCAAGGATAATGTTATCCTTGAGGCTCACTTCAAAGGAGGCGGCTACCTACTCTCCCGCATTGCATTGCAGTACCATCGGCG